>Ga0210044_10001608_pt1 | contig 34516 bp, 41 predicted proteins | sample CryGey13umfilter_2_FD_183959 | JGI IMG/M metagenome (GOLD analysis project Ga0210044, IMG submission 183959) | Groundwater microbial communities from aquifer in Utah, USA - Crystal Geyser 4/9/14 3 um filter (SPAdes) (version 2) | ecosystem: Environmental > Aquatic > Deep subsurface >...
GAAGCCCTCGAAGCGCTCGACGATGGCGAGCTGCCTCTGGCTGGCGAATTCATCACTTAAAGTCTCCACGGTCGCTTTCGCTCCCTATACAGATTGCAAGTGGTCACAGGCGGCACGCAACCCAACGCCCCAGCCCGAGTACCACGGGTAGTTGCTCCAACCGGAAGCCCGCGAACCGGAGCTCGCGCCGTCCGCGCGCGTGCCGCCTAGCAGCACCCGCGCCAGACCGTATGTGCCGAAGGTGTAAGTCTCGCCGCGCTGCGAACCTGCTGCACCTGTATTGCCGTTGACTTGCTTCCATGACCCTGCTGGGCTGGCCGCTTCGCGGTAGAAATTGGAGTCTTGACCCCATACCCAATGGTGGCCTGATGCCTGCTCGATACCGTACTTGCTGGTGTAGCCTGCATTGCGCTGCGTGGTCGGGTAGGTCGCGGCAGTGGCGTCGATGGACTGATTTTCGGTCACGCCATAAGCGGCCTCTACAAACTCGCTCTCCCACATCAGGCGCTTCTTATTAGCTCTTGCAAGCTCGTTCGCCACCCACCAGTTCAGCGATGGGTAGGTAGTCACGCCGTTGCCGCCAAACGCGGCCGGAATCTTCGGCAAGACGGTGTGCGACGCGATGTTCGTGCCTGATTTGCTGGTGCCGTTAGTGGCGGTATCGGTTGAGCACAGGTAGATGTCCACCCATACCTGCCCGCCCACCAAAGCCATACCGCGCGGGTCGGATGCCGCTGGGCGGAACTTTAAGTCCCAGATGGAATACTTGTTGATACCAGCGATGTCATCTACATCGCCCTGCACCCATATCTTGCCGTTGCCCGTGGTGGCGAACGAGCCGCCTGCCACCGTCGTGCCCGCAGCGACTAGGCCGTAGTGAAAGCCGCCGATCTTGCGCCAATTGCCCGCACTTGGCGCGCTGACGAAATCGGTTGTAGCTTGGATTGTGGCATCGTCCTTAATCCAGACAGCGTAGTCGGTGCCGCCTGCGAGGGTTGGCATGGTTACGGCGGTATCGGCGACGAACGTAACGACAGTTCCAGCTACATCCACCTTCGTTCCAGCCTTAATCGAAAGTGTGTCAGCCGCTGTTTTGGCAAAGGCGGGGGTTAGCGGGTCGGCCTTGTAGAGTAATCCGGGAGCAAAGTAGCCGATTTCCGACCGGATCACATCCCCCATTGTTTCCCAGTCTGTGTTTGCCATATTCCGGCGCCAGCGCGTGCCGTCGGTTAACGTCACTTCCATGCCGGCCGCCAGATTGGTGGTCGGTAATGAGGCGCTGATCACCGGCGCAAACTGTTTTGCTGTCGCCGTGCCGTCGCTGTGAACACGGAACAGCGAAGAAACTCCGGTCTCGTCGTTTATTCCAATTTCGTCAAATCCAACAGGAATATTCCCGATATTCCCGTTCGCCAGGACGTCCGTCAGTGACACGGTGGCGCTGCCACTCGCCGGCCATGTGCTGCGCTGGACGCCGCCGAGCGTTATGCTGGGCGCGGATACTGATGTGGCGCTAACATTGCTGTGCGTACCGTCGGCATTATGCTGCGGGTCAACTGCTGCGCCGATCCGGTTGACCTCGGACTCAATCGCCGTCGAGTCTGCGATCAATTGGGTGCGCAGGTTGGTGCCGGAAACGGCGGCGGCGACTGATTTAAGTAGAAGTTCGATGCTCATGATTGCTCCTTGTTGTTATCCGATAACTTGCATAATGATGGCGCCGTTGGTGCCAGGAAACCCGGCAAATAATGGTCGGTTCAAAATTTGCCCGCCGCCGCCCCCTGCTGTGGATATCGCATTTGGTGAAATTACCAGCACGGGCAGCCCGTTTATATTTTTCTCGGCAAATCCAACAAACGATCCACCGCCACCACCTCCGCCGCCGGCGGCCCCTAATCCATAAACCGTATCCCCGTCTCCTGGTAATCCATCAAGATTGATTCTTCCGATTGAAATAAATACAGACCTTGCCGCCAAAAATAACCCGGCCCCCGCATTCCCACCAGAGTGTCCGCCAAAGACAAAATCGTTATACTGGCCGGATCCGGTTGCGCCAGGCGACCCTCCAAGCATTGTTGGAATTCCTGTAATGCCAAGCCATGTCCCATTGCCATCAATATTTGTTGGTAGCGGAGAAAGTAATGGTGTTGTTGCATGAATACCGATTGCGCCGCGCCCGCCAACAAAAGGATACCCGGCAGATTGGGTATTACCTCCATCCCCGCCATTGCCAAAGAATCCAGGTGGGGATGCATTAATTCCATTTTCGTAAGGTCCTGAACCGGTTAGATATACATCTTGCGCTCCTTGATTCCCGCGCCCACAACCATCCACTGTGCCGTTGATCGTCACTGATCCGGTTGAAAACAGGCGAACCGTGCCGTTGATGGTGATGGTGTGCCTAATGCCCAGCGAGATATCGCCGTCCACCCAATAGTCGCCTGACGGCAAATCACCGCCATCCACAAAAACATAAGGAGCGGTGGCGCCGGAGATCACTGTCGGATGGGTGGCGGCAGTGAGCTGGGTGCCGACCTGGTAGGCGGAGTCTGCAATGATGGGCGGGGTGAAGTCTGGCGTCGGCGGAACCGCCACAGTGACCGGCACGATGGCAGATGCGATAGCGCTGACGGTCTCTGTGGCGGTGATGTTCGCGGTGCCGTCTGCCACGGCGGTGACGATGGCGGAAACAGATGGCCCGGCTGGCACGCTGGCAACGCCGGAATTTGAGCTGGCCCAGGTGAATGTGGCGCCGTGCACCACTGCGCCACCCGCGTCCTTTGCTTGCGCAGCGAATTGTTGAGTCTGCCCTGCCTCGAATTGCACGGTTGAGGGTGAGACCGCCACGCTGGCGACGGGGTTGGTGTTCGCGGTGTCCACCACAGTAATTGCGGCAGTATTGGATTGTTTGTTGCCCACCACGGCGATGACACTGCTGCTACCGACTGCATCGGCCATGACCAGCCCATTGGAATCAACCGTGACGTTGCCGGTAGCCAACCACACAATGGCCGGAATCGGCAACTGGTTACCGCTCGCGTCGAAGGCGCGCGCAGTGAGTTGTTGAGTTTGCCCGGATACCACGCTGGCTGCCGCCGGGCTGATGGCGACCGAATACACCTCGCCCACTCCGCCGAACCATAACGTTGCGCGCTCCGGCTGGGCGATGCACTTAATGACGATCTCCCCGGTCTTGACTTGAAGTTGCGTCGAGATGACCTCGAAGGCGCGATCGAGCGCGGCGCCGGTGAGCAAGTCCCTCACTGGCAATGAGACGCGTACGATGTCGCCGATCTCAACCGTATGGAAGCGCGGCAGCAGGGTTAGCTCAATCTGTATTGGCGGGCGGCTGTAGCGCGCCAGGATGCGCTGGAAGCGCTGGTATAGGTTGGATGCAAAAGATGAGGTGGGGATGACGCCGGGTGCTGCGTATTTAAGCTGGCGCGCCTCGCCCCATTTTTTAATCGACACGGTGTCGACGAATATGGCGTTGCGGATAAATTTCCCGGAGAGCTTCGCCGCCTCGTCATACTCGATCCACACTTGATTGGTCAGATCGTTGTAGTTATAGGTGAGATCGCCCCACTTCACCACGTTGTTGCGGTCTGCGGTGATGCTGGCATTTTCCTTGATGGCGTTGGATAGGTCGGAATACGCGCGGATGCCGTAGCGCCCGTCGCCGTGCACAAAACCGAACGCGCCTAAAATTTTAAGGATTTGGTCTTCGATGAATTTTTTGGCTTCGATTCCTTCATCTAGCACAAACTCGAACTGCACGCCGTCGCTGGCGGCTGGCGTGTCAGCTAAGCCGACCAGCAGCTTGCCAACCTCAAGCCATTCGTTCACGTCAACATCGTTGTCGCTATCCATCCCGCATCCCCATCGCGCGGGATACACATCCCAGGTGCCGTTGCTGCCTTCGCCTGTGGACTGCATCACCTTGAGCGCCATAGTGATGGGGTTTTCCTGCAGGACAATGATCTCGCTGACTTTCTTGCCGATGGCGTGAACGGCGGCGGTGCTGCCGAACATGCCGCGACCGCCTGCAGAAATGGTGAAGCCGTTGTCGGTCTTGGCCGTCCACATCATGATCTCGTCCTCGATCTTGATGAACCCTGCCGTGCCATAAGTTTGCTGGGTTGTGGCAATAAATTTGCGCGCATCCACCACGGACGGCGTGATCGCGCCAGTGCTGGCGATCGCGGCGGAAAGCGTGGTGGAATATGGGTTGAATACAGTTTTTTGCAGTTGCCGCTGCACGTCGGTGGCGGTGAGCTTGTATTCGTTCAGCGCCGAGAGCCGCAGGTCGTTGATCTGCATCGTGCGCACAACCACCCGGTCCGCCCAATCCATGCCTTTGTACAACATGATGATCGATAGGCGCTGACGGCGCAGGCCGTGCCCTGCCGTGTCGGCCGCTTTGATGATGTCCGACACCATGCCGTTGTAGTCGGTGATCGACAGCGACAGATTGCCGACAGACGATACGCCGTTGATCGGATCGACGGTCTGTGACATCGAACTAATAGAGTCTGATTTCAAGAACGGGAACCAGCGGTCAGTGTGAGCGAATCCGGTGATTTCGTTCACGTCGCAGGTGGCGAAATAGATGTCGTTTGTCCCGTCCGTACCCGAATTCCCGTTGTTGAAAAATATCTCAGCCACATACACCGGGTTTTTCGCCAGCGCGGCGTTCTTGAGTTCGTAGTTTGAGTTGGTCGTCAGCATGATCAGGCCCTCGCAAAATCAGGGACAGTGGACGGAATCTGCACCGAGGCCAACACCATCAAATCGAATTTAAAGGTGTACTTTTGCAGGATGCCCATACGCTGCGGCGCGATGCGCTTGGCGGCGATGCAGGAATAGTATTCGTCTGGGTAGCCGTCAGAGTCCGGGTACCAGGTCATCACTACGCCGTTCATCATCTCTTCGTTCATCGCGTTCATCACGGCGAACTCATTGACCTCTGCCGTGCGGTCATGCGACACATTATTTAGCGCGAACCGGAACCCGGTTGTGCTGCCAAAATTCACGACGTCCACCACGCCCGCCGCAGATCGTGAGACATTGCGCTGGTCTTGGTAGTGTAGGTCTTGTGACTTGTACCCCCAGTACAAATAGATGTCCTGCATTTCTCCGGAGGTGAGCGTTTCGGAGAAAACATCGCCCAGTGCGAACACATCCGCCACCGTCAGCGGCGATTGCTTCGGCGTGCTGGCCAGCGTGGTGATGTAAGTAATGCGACCGACGATCATACCGCCCCCAATACTTGCGCCTGGCGGCTGCGCGGATCAATGAGTAATACATCGCGGTTCTGCACGGCATCTTTGATCTGCGGGATGATGTTTGCCTCGACGTAGTCGGCAGACAGCAGATTCCCGGTGTTGTAGATGTTGATGGTGGCTGGCGCCGGCTGGCTGGCGGACGGCGGCGCAACACTGCCAATCTGGTTTGGATTTGCTGTCTGCCCTGGGATGGCGATGCTGGAGACGCTGCCGCCGCTTGGCGCCGCCCCGCCTGCGTCGCCGCCAAAACTGGCGGAACGCATCGCGTTGATCTGGATCATCTGAGAGGCGAACGCCAGTGCGGCATATGCTGCGCCAACAGCCGGGCCGAACGGTCCGCCTGCCATCACGCCGGATTCATATGCTTTGGTTATGGTTGAGGGTAGCGTGACCGCCGCCTCAGCCAAGCGCGTGACCTTCATCAAATTGAACATGCCTTTGGAATGCTGCGCGCTGGCGCCGATGATCTCACTCAGGGTGCCGGTAACAACCTTGAGTTGTGATTTGGCGGAGAGTTGCCCGAACTTTTCTCGGCTGAGCGCGCCCTTTATGCCCAGATTGATCAGCGCGTCTTCATGATCCGCCCTGATCTGCTCGACCATTGCGGCGTGCGCGGCTTCGTCGGTTTGTGCTTTTTCGTGGTAGCTCTGCGCGGCGGCCAGACGCTCTTCGTAGGCCGCCTGCTCGCTGGCGACCGCGTCCAGGGCAAAGCCTTGGCCGTAGAGAGAGTTCTCGTAGCCATTGAAATCGGGTGTTGCACCTGTTTCTGCCCCCTTGGCAGCCTTGGGCGGTTTAGATGGTTTAGGAGGCTTTGGCGTTTTCCCACCACCGCCAAGATCACCGAGCAGGCTACTCCCGGCGCCACTCGGCGCGACCCGCGCCTCATCCATGCCCTCCATCGACCGGACGATTGCGATCTTTTCTTCTTCGGCAAGGTCTGAAAGTACCTTGAGCCGCGCTTTGAACTCTGCGGTTCCGCCATTACCCCATCTGCTCGGGCTGGTGGCATACTCGATCGCGAGGCCGATCTTCTGCATAACCTGCGCAAAGTCGACGGCAATAAGCTTGATGCCCCCAATGAAAGCGTTAAACTTCGGCACAACCTCTGCCGCAATGGCTATTCCGATGCCTTTGAATTGGAGCAACAGCTTGTCTAGCTGGTCATTCAGGCGCGCGGATTCCTGCGCCATCTGGGTGGTGACAGGGTATAGGCGCTGGCCTTCTGCGATGTAGCCGCTCAAGGCGACCGTCCCCTGATTGAGGAACGGGATCATCTCGGAGCCAATGCGGTCGCCAAATAGCTTTGTTGCCAGCGCGGATTTTTCCACGCCATCCGGCATTCCGGCGAACACGTCTGCCAGCTCGACCATAGCTCCGGCGCCGTCTTTGGCTGTGATTCCCATCTCTTTGAAAAGATCGGGGTTGCCGACCATCACAGCGGAGAGTTTCTGGCTGGCCTTGGCGACTGATTCGAGCGAGGTGGCGTTTTGATCTGCAGCGAACTTCAAGCCGGACAACATCTCGACACTGGTTCCGGTGCGCTCGGCCATCTTGCCGAGTTCATCCGCCGCATCGATTGAGTTTTTTATAAAGACAGCGAATGCGCCGATGGATAATGCGCCGGCCAGTTGGCCGGTTATGCTGTCGGCCAACCCGCCAACCTTGCCGCCCAGCGAGCCAAGCGCAGATTCCGCTTGCGCGGTTTCTGCGGTGATGCGTATCTTGGTTTCGTTATTGGCCATGCTTTTCACCAAAGAGTTGGAGCGCTTCTTTTTCCATCAATTGCAGCCGTGGCAGCAGGTCTGCGCGGTCGATGCGGTCGAACTGCATCAGGTCGAGCAGCGGCGGCATGGCTTCGTATCGCAACCCGATCGGCTCGCCGCCCGGTGCCAGCCGCCATTGCGTGGAGAGCGCGGCAAAAAGGCGAAATGCCGGCCAGTTCTCCGGGTAGCATCCGGGCGCTTCAGCCTTCACGGCAGCCACGCCTTCCTGTTCGCGCTTGAGCCCCATAAGGGCCAGCGCTTCGTCCGTCTTGTCTTCATGGTCTGCGCCGCCCCCGTATAGCGCGCGGGCGACGCTGATCAGTTTTTTCGGTGTGCCTCGATGCGGCCGGTGACGTAGGCGTTGAGCAACAGCACCGGCGAATTCGCCGACACCTTTATCAGCTCGTCCAGCGCGCTGCGGCTGTAGGGTTCGCGGAATCCATCCCATGATTCGATCAGCATGGACAGCACGTCGGCGACGTTCGGGCGCAGGCGCTTGAATCGCCAGGCGGTGCGCAGACGGTGTCGCAGCCCGGCCCAGAATCCGATGCGCTGATAGCCGAGCGCGACAACCAGCGAGATGAAGTCGTCGCTTCCGAGGGAGCGGAAGCGAACCTTGACCCGTTCGGTATCGGTACCGAGCGGGACGCGCAGCTCAACATCGACTTCGAACACCGGATCGGGAATGAGCCTGATCATGCCCGCCCCTTACAGAACAACGATGCGCAGGTCATCGTTGCCTGCGCTGGGCAGCGCTGACACGTCGTAGGTGGTGCGGCGCTGGCCGTTGGTGTAGGTTGGCTTGGGGTTCTTGAGCTGGCAACTCGGTGCATAGACCAACACCTTGTAGCCGTCGGTGGTGCCGTGAACCAGGCCAAGGCTGTTCAGGATGGCACCACGCACGTAGCCCTCGAAGGTGACTTCCTGTGCGGCGGACAGGTCAAGCTCGATGCTTCCGGTGACGCCCTTGCGGTCGATGGTGATGGTCTCGCCGCCCAATAATGTGTCGTGCTGCGGGTTGTTGCCGGTCTTGAAGTTGAGGCCTTTGCTGGGATAGGCCGTGCCGCTGGAGAGCGCGCCGGTGGCATAAGTGCAGCCGAGCAACACGTCGGCGGTGTTGGGGTTGGTGACAACCAGCGGGTCTTTGAATCCGGTGAGCGTGGTGGCCGGTGTCGAGCCGGTGGCGACCACGCCGGCATCGATGCCGATGAAGTTGAACTTGAGAGCCGGTTTGTTGCCGGACGTCATATCCAACTCGAAATCTCCGCGCGCGCCCAGCAGCTTGTACAGCACGCCGCTGTCGTAGTAATAGATGGCGACGGATTCTTCGGCGGCGGAGACCGGCGTGTACTCCACGCGCGCACCGGCGCTGATGGCTTCTGCAAATGCGCATGCGCGCAGCAGCGGGCCGTAGGCGGGAGCTGTTCCAGCCGCGCCGGAGCCGGCCAAATCCACCGAGAAGCTGACCTTCTTCATAATGGTGCCAACCAGTTCAGCGTGTCCGCCCGCGTAGCCTTTCAGGTATTCGTTCGGCACGTAGTTGATGTTCAGCGGCTCGACCGACTGACCATAGACCCGCATGGCATTGGCCACGCCGGTTGGGGTTGGGTCAATGCCGTAGCTGGATTCAATCTTGGCCAGGATGGCGCTGTCGATTTGTTTGCGGGCCATATCAGGACTCCTTATTCATCGTGCGGTTGGTGTGTTCGGTGCGCTCTACCAGCGTGTGCGCGCCGGTCTGCTCGTCCAGCGTGTAGCTTCCGCCTGCTGCGGGCGGCGTCTGCGCTGGCTTGATGGGCGCGGTGTCTGGTGTTGGTTTCTCGGTCTTGGCCATGTCAGCCCTCCAGTGAGGTTGCGGTGGTGCGGTAGTCCACCTGGTATTCGATCTCTGTGTATGCCACCGGCACGTCGATCACATCGCGCTGGCGGCGTGTGCCGCCCTTGCGGATGTCCAGCACGATGCCGCCCAGCGTCAGGTCGGCCATCAGCCGGTTGTGTGTTGCCACCATCATCGGGTCGCACGACAACAGCGCCGACTTGCCAGCGACCCCGCCTTTCTTTGCCGTCACGCGCACGGTGAGGGTGAGCGTGTGGTCGTGCGAACCCAACAGCACACGGTCTGCCGGAACCTCATCGCCCAAATACACCGCGACCATCGGCAGGTCGGCAAGCTCAAAGGCGTAATCAGGATCGTCCACCACGCCGCCAGAACCAATGCCGGTGAGCGCGGGAGCCTCGAACAGGGTCTGGATCGCATCGGCAATCTGATAGGCTTTGGAGGTCATGCGGCCTCCAGTTCAATCACAGACATGCCAGTTCCGTCCGGTTTGATCTCGCGCACGGTGTAGCTCGTGCCGGATACCACCAATGTTTTGTTGCGCTTGCTGCTCGGCGCGTCTGCCGAACAGCAAGTGAATGTGGGGTTGCCGCCGAGCATCATGTTGCCGAGCCCGGCGGCAGAGCCGTTGTCGAAGATTCCATCAACCAAAACGCCGTCGAGCGTCGCCGTACAGTTCGAAAAAGCCGCCACCGCCTGTGCGGCGGTAGCGGTCTCGATTGCAGAGGCAACGTTAGCCATCGCTCAATCAGTCAGTGATGGCCGAGGTATCCAGCGCGCCCGCGTAGCGTGCGTCGTGCAGGATGTAAGTCACTGCGCCGACTGCGTTCGCCATTGCCAGGGAATCGACGCGGATGCAGTCGAAGCCGTTCGCCACATCCAGATCAGCCGCATCCACTTCGATCACGTACAACAGGTTCTTGTTGGCCGTGGCGGCGGTGGTGAAGGTGTTGGAAGTGACAGCAGTCTCGACCAGCGTGTCGCTCGCGCCGGTGTTGGTGTTGGCATACACGGTATCGAAGCCGAGTGCCTTCTCGCCGGTGCCAGCCACTGCGGTGGCTTGCTTCAGGGTGATGTCGCCGCCGGTGACGGCGGTCGCGTTATCAACTGCCAGCACGATGGAGCAGCGCTGGAAGCCTTTGAGGCTGACGTAGTCGCAGTCGCCGTTGGTGAGGGCCAGTGCGCCGATGATGGGCGAGCCAAACACAACCTTGGCTTTGTCGATCAGTTTGATTCCGTTCATGATGTTTTCCTTTTTTCATGGGCCAGCCATTGGCTGGCCCGTGGGTTTAGCTACACTTAAGCGCGGGCTGCCAGTGCCACGAAGTGGCTGCGGGTGACCGTGCTGTTCGGCGGCGTGATGGCTTTTCCCAGTGCGGGCTGGCCATCCATGCGGAAGATCACGCGGAACGCCATCAGGTCTTGGTCGAACCACAGGTGCATGGACGTTGCCAGCTCGATGCCGCCCGCCTTGGTGATGGCGCGGTAGCCGTTCATGTTCGCCAGGATGATGTCGCCCTGATCGCCGACGGTGTCGCAAGCGTCTGTCATCACGATGGGGCGGCCCAGCAACAGACCATCCGGTGCGCCTTTGAAGCCTTCGTTGGCAGGTACCCAGATCGGGTTGTTGTTCAGCTGCAGCGTGACAATCTGCTGGAACGCATCCGGGTTGATCAGCCACTTCAGGTTTGCGCCCGCACCCTTCATTACGCGGCCGTACATCTTGGCGATGTTGGCGGCGACGATGGTGTCGGCGGTCTGGCTGGTCTCTTTGGCCTGAACGACCAAGCTGGCTGCCTTCAGGATGCCTAGCGGCATGCCTGCACCGGTGCCGTTGATGATGGCGTCCTGCGTCTTCCAGTCCACTGCCTCGCCGCTCTTGCGGGTCAGGTAGCTGGACATGGCAGGCGCATCAGCCAACAGCTCTTCGCTGGCGGATACCAGCACTTTCAGTTTGCGCAGCTTGAGCTGAGATTCGAGCAGCGCTGGCTTCTTGGGTGTGGACTGGTTGCCCTCGCCTTCCCATGCGGCGGTGATGCCGGTGGAGCCCCACGGCTGTGTCTCGTCCTTGGGGAAGGACATGGAGTTGCCGCTGATCGGCGTGTTGTCGCAAGCGGCCAACAAAGACTCTTCTGTCTCGGTGTAGCTAGCGATCTCACGGGCGAACTCGGGCGGAACGGCAAAGCCGCCATCAGGGCCGCTGCCTTCGTTGGCGAAGATCGTCGCAGCGCGGGCGAACTTCTCGCTGACTTTCTTGCCAGTGGAAGCGCGCACGACGTCTGCACAAAATTCGCCGTAGTTGACGAAGCCGCGTTTCTGGTCGTCTTCCAGGCGGTCCTTGACGCGAGCGCCTTGGCCGAAGCTGATCTTCTCGCCTTCGGATGCCTTGGTGCGCTTGGCTGCCAGCAGGCGGGATTGGAACTCGGCTACTGTGATGCCATCCTTGACGGCAGCGCGAGCCAGCTCCAGACCGCCGATGTCTGCGTGGTCTTCACCGATGGTGAAGATCTCGTTCATGCGCTTGTTGGTTTCTTTTTCTGCGTCTGCTTTCGCGCGCGCTTCAATGGCGGCGAGGTCTGCTGCTTGCTGTTCTTTGTCCATGACTTGCTCCTTGTTCGTTTGTTTGGTTTCGATGGTTGCCGGGATGACTGGGCTTTCTTCACCTGCTGCGCGGCCAACGCCCACGGTCGTGTCGGCAGGGATGGAAACGAGACTGATCTCGTAAGGCTCCCAGTCATTGACGCGGTAGGTTTCGATGGTGTCGTCGCCGGTTTCGACGAGCTGCGCTTTATGGATCACGTAGCCGACGGAGATATTCCGGCGGATGCCGTCGAGCACGTCCTGGTATACCTCTTCCGCCCGCTCGCTTTTCCCAAAGCGCACAACTGCACGACCTACCAGGTCGCCGTCGATGCTGACGGATTCGATCACCCCGACGATGTCTCTGGCATCGTGGTCACACAACACAGGCCCGCCCGATTTGAGGCGGTCGAGCCTGACGGATTTCTTGCCGTGGTCAAGGATCTCGCGCCCCCACCAGCGGTCGTATGGTTCTTCACTGGAGAACGCCAGATTGACGGTGCGGGTGTCCGCATCGACGGCTTCGCGCGTCACCACAAAGGTGCGCTCGACTTTGGTGCCCGGCTTCAGTGTGTTTTGCTGTTTCATGGCTGCATCCTCGCAAATGGTCTGGACATCGTTCAGGGGAGCGGTGTCCCGCTTTTCTTTTTGGTAGGCTCTGTCTCGGGCTCGGCGGGTACATTCGCTGCAGGGCCGTTGCCGCCCAACTTGATGCCGCGCGCCTTGATCGCGGCCTGAAAGCGCGCGATGTCGTCCAGCACGTCCTCGGCATCCAGCCCTTGCTGGCTGGCGATGGTGTAGGGGCTGGCGAGGCCGTTCTCGATGGCGATGACGGAGGCATTGATGTCCTTGAGCGGGTCCACCCATTGCCAGCGGCGACCTTGGAATTCATGCGCCATGAACTTCTGGCGCTTAGCGGCGGGTAGCGCGGAGCCGTTCGGCAGCAGGATCGCGCCGGAGAGCAGCGCGTTATCCATCCACCCGGCATAGACCGTTTCCAGCAATGCGCCCGCCAGCCAGCGCTGGATCAGCATCCAGTTGTCGCGCTCTTCCAGAGTGCCGCTGCGGATGCTGCTGAAGTTGACGCCTTCGAGGTCGTTGGCCAGCGAGTGGTAGGCCGCGCCGAAGCCACTGCCGATGTCACGCTTGGCACCCTTGACGAAGGATTCATAGTTGGCGTGCGGATAGTCTGGGTTGAAGGACTCGAAGCCGTAGCCTTCCGGCAGCATGCCAAATTGGCCCGGCTCGGCCTCAGTGAAGGGGATGCCCGCTTCGTCTTCACCATCCTGCAGACCACTTGTGGAACCGTCCTTGCTGGTGAAGAAGCCCATCTTGCTGGCACCCACGCGGGCAGCGATGATGGCGGCTTCCTGAAAGCCTTTGAGGTGATGGATGCGGATCATGCTGGCGTGCATCCAGGGGATGCCGCGCACTTGCTCTGGATCGTCGGTGATAAAGAGATGGATGATCTCGCCGGCGGGGATCCGGGCGTGCTTCTTTCCGACAGGGTCGCGCCCCAACGGAGCAGTCAGCAGCCAGTAGGCCACTGGGCGGCCGTCGCCATCCATTTCAACGCCCATAATGATCTGGTTGACGCCGGGCGTCTGCTCGCGGTTGAGTGTGGTGTCCAGCCGCTCGATGTCGAGGAATTGGAGCGCATAGCCGTATTTGTTTTTCGCGCCTTCGCGGATGCGCACCAGCGCTTCGCCGTCGCGTGCAACACCACGGATGATGGTGCGGGTCATGTCTGGGAATGACATTCGGCCAGAGACGTCGCAATTGGTCGCGCGCGACCAGTCCAGCCATGCGATCTCGATGGCGGTGTTAGCGAGGCCGTCTTGCGCTTTGCCGTCGGAGACGCGCGCTTGCAGCGTGAATCCGTTGGAGCCGACCACGTTGGTGGTGACCATCTCCATGTACTTCTGCGCCAGCGGTTCGTTCTTTGCCAGGTCGCGCGAGCGGCGGCGCAGGGCATCCAGATCGGCGCGCAGTTCGGTGTTGATGCTGCGGTCTGATTCTGCCCAGGAATGGGTGAGGCGGTTGTATTGCGCAGCGTCGAAGCGGCGCTTGCTGTGTTGTTTGGCGGGCAGCAGCCGCGACAGCCAATGGGGCACTCGCATCAGAACCTCACGTTGAGTTTATTGCGGGAGCCCAGCCCAAGCGTGGCGCGCTCGGCGTTTTCTTCGGCGCGCACTTGGGCGGCGTAAAGATTGCGCAGCTTCATCAGGCCGGTGAAGTCGTACTTGAAGCGACGCCCGGCGATCTCGGCCTCGACCACGGCCAGCCGCTCGCCGCTGGAGAGCGACAAGATTGCTGCGTCGATAGCGTCCAGCATCTTATTGGCTTGGGTGCGCGAGTCGTAACCGGCTGAGGTGATGGCTGCCAGATTCGGCAGCACGGTCATTCGGCCTTGCGCCACGGTGACGCGGTCGGTGCCGTCCGTTACCCAGGCAACATAGGTGTAATCACCGGCAACCCAATCGTCTGAGGTGGCGATGGGCACGCTGACCAGATGCGCATCACCATCCGCGCTGGCGGTGATGTCGATCTTGGCGGTGGCATTGATGAGGCGGTAGTAGAGCGTCCAGCTGCTGGCAGGGTATAGCGCCAGAGACTTCAGCCAGGTGATAGTGTCACCCGCCCGGACTTTGGACGGCTCAATGGTAGGGATTTCGATGGACATGGTACACAGCATGTCCGACTGCTTGGACATCGTTCAGGGGAGCGATGTCCAACTATCTTTGCTGGCCTACGGAAGGCCGTACTTATCACGGCACGGTGCGCATGCGCCTTGCACCAGTCGCTGGCTTTTTTCTCCACAGGAGTAGCAGGTGCCTGCGTTTCCGGCCGGCATCTTGGCTGCCTCGCGCCTTGCTGCCTCAACTGCACTGGCATTGTCCATCTGCTCGCGCTCGCATCCGCGATCTATGTCGTCCATCACCTTCTCCTATATCCCGACGATGCGCCGGATCTGTTTCGTTGATAACCCAAACCGGGTCGCCAGCATCCTGACGTCGTGGTTGCCGCTATCCCACACCGCTTGTATCTTTTCGTTGCGTTCGGTGATGCGCGCTTCTTTGCCGTGGGCGATGTATGGGTTGTCTCCCCCCCAGTCTGCCCGCACCTGCACCTCGATCTTCGCCGCCAATACATCATCGAACCGCCCATTGCTCTGCACGGCCTGCACGACCCTGCTGAGAATGTCGCGGACGATGTCGTCTGCCACTCACCACCCCTTGACGAAGCCACCACGGCGGCGACGTGCGCGCGGGGTGATGCGGTCTTCTTCGGCATCAGGCGGCGCTTTGGCGACGGCTTGATCCAGCGTTTGTTCCGGCTCAACCTTGACCACGGCGCATTCCCCTTCCAGCGTCACCCGCATGCGCTCCCAATACTTCGGATCAGGTCTGCCCGTCCGGCCGCGCCCGATGTTGATGTCGCGGTGCTGGCCGATGGCCCAGGCGTACACCAGGGTGTCGAGCGGTTCGTTGCGTTTGAAGCGCGCGCCGATGCGGGGGATGTAGCGTTTTTTCTCGGGGTCGTACACTTCAGAGAGCAGACCGTCGTAGTAGGTGTCTTCCAGCCTTTGTGGGAAGTTGAAGGTGCGCTCGGTCTGTTGGCGTTCTCCGTCGGCGGCGAGGTGGGCGAAGATGAAGTCCTTGCAGTGTTCGGTGCCGACGTTCCACACCATGTAGCCGTGGCGGATGACTTTGCCGGTGCGGGTTTTGGTGGGGCTGCTGCCGCTTTGGGCAATGGCGCGACCGATGCGGTTGGTGGCGCCCTGCACGGAATAGACGGGGATGCGCAGGCTGGGGCGCATGACGAAGTTTTTCACCTCTTCAGTGCGGTGTCCCCGGCTGTCTATTCCGGCGGCGCGTATCTTCATTTCTTTGCCGTAGCTGTTGACCAGCGGGCGGTGCAGGAAGGCTTCCAGTTCGTTCCACACGTCTGCACCGGTGGTGTCGCCCTGTATCTCGGTGAAGTCGATCACCCACAGGCGCGCGGGGCCGTGTTCTTCGGCGGGTGCGCCCCAGCCCAGCAGGGTGATGGCTAGCCATTTGTCTTGAGTGTCGATGCCGACGGTGAGGGCCAGCACGCCGGGCGGGATGATGCCTTGCTGGTATTCGCCCGCGCGCGTGGCCAGCTCGTGCGTCTTGAGCTTTTCGGATTGGTCTTCCCACGCTTCGCCGAGGTTTTGGTTGATGAAGCTCTTGAGCTGCACCGGCTCTTTGTGGATGCGCTTGAAGTGGATCACCAGATCGAGCCAGGACGGGCCGAGGCCGATGGGCGCGTAGAGTGCGCTGATGTGGTAGCTGCGCACGCGGCGCTCGGGGTGTTCCGGGATCCAGATGCCGCCTTCGAGCATGGCGGGCTTGTGGTGCTCTTCTATGATGCAGCCCTGCTCGCAGATGTATTCGGCTGCGGTCAGCGTGATGTTGGCTTTGACGTGGCTCCATTGCAGCACCTGCCGCTCGCCGCAATGCGGGCAGGCGACGTGGTAGCGGCGCTGGTCGCCATCCTCAAAGCCGCGCTCGATCAGCGATGCACCCTTAAGCGTGGGTGTGCTGGCGAACAGCAGCTTGTGGCGCACAAAGGCTTTCACGCGCGAGCGCGCCAGCTCCACCGGGTCGCCTTCGTCGCCGATCTGCGCGGGGAAGCGGTCGAGATCATCCATCATCAGGCAGCGCACGGACTTTTGCGCGTAGCTGTTGGGCGAGTTGCCGCCGGCGAGGAACAGGATGCCGCCCGGGAAGTCGATCAGTTCTTTGCTGTGTGCCGCATCGCGGCTGCGCAGCCCGCCCAGCATGTCGCGGATGCACGGCGTATCGGTCAGCAGCGGGTTGAGCTTCTGCACCTTCCAGGTGTCGCGCGCTTCCAGCGTCGGCATGAGCACCATCGCAGGGCCCGGCGCGTAGTCCATGGTGTAGCCCAGCCAGTTCACCGACATCTCGGTGACGCCCACCTGCGACGACTTCATGATCCACACCTCGCGCACGGACGAGTGCAACGACAGGCAATCCATGATCTCGCGCAGCATCGGGTTGCGCGCCGTGCGCCAGCGACCCACCTCACCACTGCCCTTGCTCGACAACACGCGATGGTTGTCCGCCCACTGCGAGACGGTGAGCCGCCCTCGCGGGCGCACCGCGCGGGCGGCGGCGGCGGACATGAGGTGGCGGGCGGAGAGGGTTTGCATGCTATGCCTATCCCCATTTCGCGATCTTGTCCGCGATATCCGTCAGCACCTGTTCGAACGATTCCACTAGCACCGCGCGGACGGCTTCGGTGTCGTTGAGCGGCACCAGCTCAGGCGCGAGACGATCCGGCAACACTTCGAGCGAGCCGCGAAACGTGGCGGCCAGGTCGGCGGCGAACAGGCGGGCTTCTTCGGCATCGACAAGCTTGCCGCTGGCGCGCTCGTATTCCAGCTTGGCGGTGAGCGCCTTGTATTTTTCATTTACCGCTTTGGCTTGTTGGAAGCTGTTGCCGACCGCGTCGTTCTGCGGCGCGCGCGGCGGCGCGGATGCCTCGGGCTGGCGCGCTGCCACCGCGTCCGCGCGGCTGGGGTCGGCGGTCATGGCGATGAGGTTCTGGCTTTTCTCCACATCAACTAACCCATCCGCCGTGAGCACCAGCCGCCCGGCCTGCTTTAGGCGGGTGACGTAGGACTTGTTCTTGCCTAGGATGGCGGCAAATTCTGATTGGGTGGCGGCGGTCATGGTTTAGCTCACCCAGGGAAGTGCTTGCCGGTTACCGCATGAATCGCGCGCTGTCCGGTGTATTCCTGCCAGCGACGGATGATGACGTCGACGTAGTTCGGCGACAGCTCCGACAGGCGCGCTTTCATTTGCAGGCGCTCCGCTGCCATGAGCGTTGAACCCGAGCCGCCGAAGCAATCCAGCACGATGTCCCCGCTCTGCGCGCTGTTGCGCAGCATGCGCTCGATCAGCGCGACCGGCTTCATGGTTGGATGGACGTCGTTGCGCCTTGGCTTGTCCTCGACGATCACTGAGGTCAGCAGCTCCTCGATTTCCGCCTTGCCCTCCACCACGAATATGCCCCCCCCCAGGTGCAATTCCCACTTTCCATCTGCACGCTTGACGAACGGTGAGCCATCGCCCATGTGCTCGATGGTGGTTTTTTTACGCCCTCCGAACCAGCGGTGCGCGCCGCCAATCTTCCATCCGTACAGGATCGGCTCGTGGATCCACTGGTAATCCGACCGCCCGAGCACTAGCGTGTTCTTGCGCCAGATCACAACGCCGGACAGCTTGAATCCGTTGTTCAGCATTTCGCGGGTGAAGTTGGAGCGCTCGGTCTCGGCGTGGGCGACGTAGATGGCCGCTCCCGGCTTCATCACAGTGAAGGCGGCGCGGTAGAAGTCGCCGAGAAACTGTGCAAAGCTGGCGTCATCCATGTCGTCGTTGAGAATGCGCGAGGTGTTTCTCTGCGTGCGTCCGTTGTCTCCGTTATTCAGGAACTCTGCCTTGTCTCCATAGGCGACGTTGTACGGCGGATCAGTCCAGCAGACGTCTGCCATCTCGCTATCCATCAGCGCGGCCATCGCGGTCGGCGTGGTGCAATCCCCGCAGATAAGGCGGTGCATCCCAAGATTCCAGACGTCACCCAGCACGCTGACCGGGTCGGTCACTGGGGGTGGACAATCTTCCGGGTCTTTGCCTGACACTTCGTCGGCGATGCCGAGCATGGAATCCAAGTCCTCGTTGCTGAAACCGAGCAAGTCCAGCGCGAATCCATCCTGCTGCAGCTCCTTGATTTCGGCAGACAGGATGTCGTTATCCCACCCCGCCTGCAGCGCGAGCTGGTTGTCCGCGATCACGTAGGCCTTTTTCTGGGCCTCTGTCAGCCAATCGACCCGTAGGCATGGTACTGACCCCACCCCGATGCTTTGCGCGGCCAAAACGCGCCCGTGGCCAGCCACAATGCCGCCCTGCCCGTCAATCAGCACCGGGTTGGTGAAGCCGAACTCCTGAATGCTGCGCGCGATCTGGGCGATCTGCTCTTTTGAGTGGGTGCGGCTGTTGCGGGCGTAAGGCACAAGCGCGGTGACGGCCAGCATTTCGATCTTGTCTTGCACTTTCATTTGATTCCCCTTTTCGATTCTTGTTCGCGTTCTGCTTTTGTGCGGATGACCATGTCGGCCAGGCTGATGCTGTTGGTGACGGGTTTGAATGGGGTGCCGACTTCGTGTTCGCCTTCGGTGGCGTGAAACCAGTCTGGGAAGCCTTGCATGCCGAGGCGGATGCTGTTGTTGATGCTCTCGGTGCCGAAGGCTTCGCGGAGCTGGTCTATCCAGGCGGCGGTGAGCGGCATGGCTTGGCGCATGGGTTTGGTTTTTTCGGTCATGATGGGTGTTCCGCAAGTGTTCCGCTTGTTCCGCTTCGTTAAAATCGCTGAACACCAATGGCGGCGGGGGTGTTCTGCTTGTTCCGTATGTTCCGCGAAAAAATGTACGCGTGAGAGAGGTGATTTATTTACTCTGCGGCTTTGTTTATGCGCGCGCGCGGGCGCGTTTCCACGGAACAAGCGGAACACAGAGAACACCCCCGCGCTTATTGGCTTGCGTGGCTTTTGGAGTTACGGAACAAGCGGAACACTTGCGGAACACTAGGGCCGAAGTCATGGTTTCGCCCGATCATTAAGTGCGTCGCGAAAGGTTTGGATGCTGTCAGAGATCCACTTTGTCTCGGTGGCGTCCCCCGGCATGGTGGCTTTGTGCTGGATGAGCGCGGCGTCTGGCGGGATATAGACCCAAGCCGCTTCACGTTTTCCGTTTGGCATGTAGATCTGCGTTCGCTTTCTTTGCCATCCGGGCATGCGCGTCATCATTCCGCCGAATTGGCGCAGCGATCTGGGGTTGCGTTCGTTGGTCTCGCGCACCCAACTCATGTACCCTTTGAAAAGGTCTTTGACCTCGACCGGGCAGACAGGGAATCCGGTGTCGCCTTCGAGGTATTGACCGACGAATTCGCGCTCGCCGCTGTTGCTGAGGGTGATTAGTTTGCGCTTGGCGTCGGTCATGGGCGGCCGCTTCTTGGGGTGGAAGTCGCCGAGATCGAGTGTCATCAGGTGGTGGTAGAAGGCTTGCACGCCGCCGTTGTCCAGCTCAAGATAAAGGGAATCGTAGAATTCTTCGCCGACCTGCGGCGGAGTCCAGACCACGAGGTGGCGGCGGTCATCGTTTTCGATGGGCAGCGGCTGGTCGTCGTTAGAGAGGTAGACGATGTTGAGTTGGTTGCGCTGGCGATAGGCGGCGATGTTCTTGGGGTTTATGCGTATCCACTCGCCGGTGACGAGCTCTTTGAGTTCGTTCTTGATGTGCCACATCTCGGCGCGTGTGACGACTTCTTCGGCGAGGATGAAGAGTTTGGAGTCTGACCAGTCGCTGTTGAATTTGTCTTCCAGGCCGCGCTGGTTGAGTACGGTGGCGTAGTTGCCGTATATCTTGGCGAGCGTTTGGAAGACGGTGGATTTACCCGTGCCCTGCGGGCCGTGCATGATGACGGCGCTGGACATTTTGGCGCCCGGGTGCTGCAGCGGGTAGGCCATCCACCGCATGATCCAGGTGAATACTTCCTTGCCATTCTCTTCTTCGCTGCACAGGTATTCGATGGTTTCCAGCAGCATGTCGCAGCGCCCTTGCTTTGGCTCGATCGGCCATCCTTGCCAGGTGTTGAGCAGGCAGTTCTTGTCGCTCCCGGACGGGTCGAACCCGACCTGATCAAGATAGTACGCGCCCCGCTGCACCCACATCGGGTCGCGCTTGATGTCGTCCCAGCGCACCCCGGCGGGCAGCACGGAGAGCATGGCGTCCTTGAGCGCGAGCTTGTTCGTCCAGGTGTCGAACAGCGTCTTGCCGGTGCCGTCGTCGATCGGGATGAAGCGATTGATGGCGTCGTCCATCAGCATGACGGATTGCGCGCGCTTGCGCTTATCCCCTCCCCCTTGTGGATTTTCTCCCGCGACTACTGGTGCGCGCTCGTTCCATTTCAGCTCGTCGAGCTTTGTGTTGATCTGGTTCGCCAGCGTCAGGGTAATCCCTGTCATCACGGCGAGGTCGTTGTAGTCGGTGAGCTTCTTCCCGTCGCGCGGATCTGTGCCGTCGTCGGCGAGAAAGTTCGGCTTCGTCCAGGCGCAAAGATCGATTGCGGAGGCGGCTTGAGAGGCGGCGGTGCAGCCGGGGTTGCCTTCGGTCAGGTAGTCGTCATCGGCGCAGATGAGGATGCGCAGCGCGGGGTAGGATTTGCGCAGCGCCTTGGCGGCCTTGATCAGGTTGTTGGCGCTGAATGCGTATGCAACGGTCTGGCCGGTGGCGTCTGCCAGGCTGGCGCCGGTGGCGAATCCCTCGCAAAACAGCAGGATGCCGTTGCGCTTGATGTGACCGATCAGGCCGAAGGTGCCGGACATGGCCATGCCACTCGGCCAGAACTCTTTGTCGCGCCCGGTCTTGACGCGGCGCGGGTGTTCCTTTGGCAGGATGAACTGCAGGCCGCACACTTCGGCGTGCGTGTTGTGCATGGGGATGACCAGCGAGCCTTTCGCGCTGCTGATGCGGTATTCGTTCGCCTCATCCAGCCCGGTCAGCGTCATGCCTTCCAGTGACTGCAGCATGCGCGCGCCGTTCGGCTTGATCTGCTTGCGCGCCAGGTACTCGTGCTCGGTAGCCGGTGCGCAGTGCTCCCACACATTGGCAGCCCAACGCGCGGCTCGTTTGGCTTCTGCGGCGCGGTCTGCCTCGACCTGCTTGTTGAGCAGCGCTTGCTTGGCTTTGATGGCGGCCAAATCCTCCTTGCTTAATCCGTTGCCGGTGCCGTCATCTTTCGGCAACTCGATCCTTTGTTTGCCATCGTCGTTGCCGTGCCAAACGCCGAACGCTCCGACCAGATAGGTGTTGCCCTTCGGTGATGTCCAATCCCCCAGCTTCGACCACCCGCGCTTCTCGCGGTCTTCACCATCCACCAGCCAGCGCTGGATGCGGCCGCTGGTGTCGAGCTGCTTGTCGATGATCAGCCCGAGCGCGAGCAGTTGCGCCCTGGCGTCGTCGTAGTTGGCGTAGCTCATCGCGCAGTCCTCATGGCTTCGGCGAAGGCGGCGTCGAAGTTCGGCTGGAACTCGGCGCGCACGATCTGATCAGCCGTGCGCTGCAGGTCGAGCACCTTGCGATAGCTGGCAGACCTGACGAAGATGAACATCGCAGCCAATGCACCGCGCGTGACGCGCTTGTAGATACCGGCAGGCAGATGCGTCGGCGCGCCGACCGGCACAATGAAGTAGCCCACCAGCGCGACCTTCTTGCCGCGCCCCTTGAACACCTGCATGCGCGAGCGTAGTGCGCCCAGCATCTCGCCAATCTCTTTGCGGTTCGGGTTGCCGTAAGCGTCCTTCTTGATTCCGCGACTAGGTATCGCACGCCAGCCGGACGGCATGCCGCTCATCGCGATGATTGCCTTCTCGTATGGCTTGTTCCCGCGCAGCCCGCCGGTGAAGTGTTCTTTCAGCAACACTGCCGGCGCAGTTCCGTTTGATGGCTTCTTGTCTTTCAGCCCGACCGTCGCAGTCAGGTTGGCCTTCGTCGCCGAGGTGGAAAACGTCGCGCGCTTTGTGTACGGGCTGGCCGACTTGAACGCACCGGCCATGTCTGCCTGCAGTTTTTTCTCGACAGACTTCGCCGTCTTGGTGATCGCCTGCGCCGCCGCGAATGGCACCTGCTTGCGGCCCATGTCGTTCAGGCTGCGCTTCAGTTCTTCGAGGCCCTCAATCTTGACTGTCAGCATGCGCCGCCCGCCGCGCCACAGTTGACCAACTTTGAAAAGCCACACCCTAGCGGAATATCGCGGTGCGGATTACCCGCAGGGGATAAGGCTAGGGAGGACCCGTGAACTGGCTGAGGTTGTGGGTGCGTTGCAGTCGTTGCAAGCGCGGTGCAACTGTGTGCACAGCCGAGCAGCGGCTTAATTTGTAGGGGGATGGGGAATATCATTTAACCAGCCCCACCTTCTTCGCCTGCTGATGCTCTTCGCGGACGCGCTCGCGCAGGACTGCGAGCGCTGCCATCGCCTCCTCGACTTGCACATCGAAGCCTTGGAACTCGCGGGTGCTGATGTATCGCTTGCCGTCGCCCTTGTCGCTCTTGGCTGCGGTCAGGCTCCCACCTACATCGCCCACCTCCTTCACCATCGCGCACACCATCTGCACCAGCTCGTCGTCGTCTTGATCGTGCACATCCGGGATAGGCACCAGCAAACGGCTGTGGCGATAGGCCAACGCATGCAGCGTGTTATCCCATCCGTCCACCTTGGCCGCTTCGAGACAGAACAAAATCTTCGACAGCTCATCCTCATAGCCGATGCGGTGCGTATCCACACCCTGCGTCAGCTCCTTGCGCAGCGTGCTCTCGGTCTTACACAGGCGCGCAGCGAGGGCCTTATGTCCGCCCGGATACTTGCGCACCGAATCATCCAGCGCATCGAGCGGATGCAGCGCATAGCGTTCTTTGGTCACGGTAAACCCCCTTAATGATTGGCGTAGACAGCCATTGCGCCTCTGGCACAAAGTCCACCCATGAACAACGACGAACAAACAAGAGATCGCCATGCGACCTCCACAGAATAAAAAAGCGCCACCGGCCGCGAGGCAGATGACGCAAGGCCGCTTGCGCGGCACCCGCTCAGGGAGGAGACAGGGATGGTTGCAAGGGCAGGACTCGAACCTGCGACCTCTCGGGTATGAGCCGAGCGCGCTGCCAACTGCGCCACCTTGCGATAGAGAGACTGGAGGCGCATCACCGCACACCCCCGATAAAAAGGGGGCATCCGCTCAGGTGATAGAGTGGAGTTCTCACACAAAACCCCATCACGAAAGGAATGCCCATGAAAGAAGACGAGCTCATAGATCACCTGAACCAACTGCGCGCACAGAACATTGCGCTGACGCATGCGATGGCGACACTGGTTCAGCTTTTCCCGGACGACGCAAAAGCTCAACTTCGCAGCCAATACGACATGCGATGTGCCACGTTCCAGAACGTTGTGACACTTGGAAAAACGGCGCTAGACACACTCCAAATACAGCGAGAACAATTCGCAAAGACACGAGATCGCGTGTTTGGCCTTTTGGAATAAACAGCGTCTGCCCGCCCCAATCGCGAACGATCTGCGCCTTGATCGCGGCCTCTTGTTCTGGCGTGAGGTCGTTCATATCAAGCGGCCTCCTTGGATTGGTTGTCTTCCTCGCATTTCCCGAATACGTCAGAGCGTAAGACCTCTCTAGGGATGCCAGTGAGTTTTGATACTGATGACACGCGCTCCAGAGGCACCTTTTTCCATTGCGACACTGCGCCGCGCGATAAACCTAGCTGAGTTGACAGGGAAACCACCCCGCCGACCTTTGCTGCAATTTCTTTTATGGAGATAGTCATGATGGCGCGCAGTTTAATACCACTAAACACACAATGTCAAGCGATGCTAAACCTTGCGGATTTAGAACGGCTATACACTTCGCAAATGACAATCGGCGCGCGCTTAAAAGAACTACGGGAACGCAACAATCTATCCGGCGACAAGTTTGGAGAGTTGTGTGGTGTATCGAAAGGGATGGTCTCTCAATGGGAGAACAACCTTGTGACCCCGCCGGCAGACAGGTTATTACTATTGCAAAAAACGCTGGAATTTTCTATCGACTGGATATACACAGGGAAAATATCCATCGCCGACGAAATCTCCAGGCGTTTAGGTGTGAAAGAGAGGCAAGCCTGGTATCGGGCAGGGAATTCACTTGCTGAACCAGAGGAAGGCACAAACGGTAAGCAATAACATCCTGACAATCCAAATTCAACTCAGCTTTGATTTCACAAGGGGAAGACATGACAATATCGAAGAAGGTATCCGATCGCTTGGCGCAGCAGCTGAAAAAATATCAATCCATCCTTTCCGACGCAAAAGACCGTGATGTCAGTGAATCCGACACCGTGGTTATCATTGGAGACATGCTGGCAGACCTACTCGGCTACAAGAAATACATCGAGATCACCACTGAATTTGCCATCCGTGGCACCTACGTGGATCTGGCCGTTAAGGTTGGTAGCGACGTGCGCTTCCTGCTGGAGGCCAAAGCCATCGGGCAATCACTGAAAGACAACCACGTTAAACAAGCCATCGACTACGGAGCTAACCACGGCATTGAGTGGATCGTGCTCACCAACGGCGCGGTGTGGCAGGTTTACAAAATCCATTTCCGCCAGCCCATCGACAAGTCACTTATCTTCGAGATTGATTTATTACAGGCCAGCGCAAAGAATCCACAGTTCATCGAGTGCTTTGGCAACCTCAGCCGCGAGGGATTCACACAGTCATCAATGACCGCATTCTTCCAACAACAACAAGCCACTAGTAAATTCTCCATCGCCGCCCTGCTCACCAGCGAACCAATGCTGCAAGCCCTGCGTAGGGAACTGCGCAAGATCAGCGGAAACATTAAGATCGAGAACGACCAACTAGTACACATCTTACAAAACGACGTATTGAAACGCGAAACAGTGGACGGTGACGAAGCTAAACAGGCACAGGACTTCCTAAAAAAATCCTTGCGCGCTGCGGAAAAGGCGAAGGCAAAAGCGCTTCCAACACAAACAGCAACGAATCAATCAACACTTCAAGGGGGTTCAAATGGCACTGACCACTTGTAGTGAATGCAACAAAGACATCAGCGACAAAGCCGCAACCTGCCCACACTGTGGCGCACCGACTGGTAACGAGCCAAAACAAACACATGCCGCCGACCCTAACGCCTGCATCAAATGCGGCACAACCATTACCATCATCACGGTGATCGGCGCCGCCTGACCTGCCTGCGCAGGAATCTCACCTTCCCACAACTAAGCATCTTTCCGCCGTTGCGCCGGAATTCCGCCATCATCAACGCCCATAGTGGTTCGCTGATGCTTAGTGGCGCGGGGCCGCCATAAACAACCCCGCCATCGCGCGGGCAATCACTCTCAACCACATCCATCTCACACCTCAAAATTGAACCGCAGGAAGCCCCTGCGGTTTTTATTATGGCACAAGTTTAGTTTTGCTTGACATGTAATGTTTAGCGGTTCTATACTTGTCCCAACTCGCACCCAGCGAGACAAAAAACGGAGGCGACGATGGACACCAGCAACGACACGATCCCGCTCACACAAGGCGAGCGCATCTTATTCGGCATCGCCACAGCGATCGGTTGCGGCATCTGGCTGCACATCCTTTGGAGCTTGTTCCCATGGGCGCGCCAAACGACTGCACCGCCGAGGAGATCGCCCTTGCCTACCGTCGCGCCGAGCTGCGCAAGATCGGCGTCACGCTCACCCGCGCGCTGCAAGACAGCCTGCTCTACAAGTCGCTGTGCCTGCAGGTGGGGGATATGCGCAAGCACCAAATACCGTGCACACATCTGCACGCCCAGCAATTAACCGAACGGGAGGCAGCATGAACATCTACCAGCAATTTCAAGACGCCTATAAGCGCACCAACGATGCCCGCGCGACATATAAAAGCGCCGAGCACCTCCACTACTACGCGCTCAAACATCTGCGCGACTGCATGAAAACTGACAACAGATACGGCATCGAAAACGCCATCGATCAGGCTGACCGCCTCGAAAAGGAAGTCTGCGCAGCTGAGGCTGAATACTGCAAGGCAGCCGACTCGATGGCGCTGATCTCCGAACAAATGAAGGAGGCGGCATGACTACAAATCCCAAAACAACCGAACGCCCCCGCCGCCCGGCCGTGGCCAAGCGCGCTGAACAACTGAAAGCGCAACACCCAGACTGGACGGCCAACGAGTGTGCGGCACAAGCTAAGGCCGAGTACTTTGCCAAGCAGAAGGAGGCAGCATGAACACCCACCTGATCGCCGAGCTCAACAAAGCCGCGCTGGATGCCCCTGTCATCCTCGACTGGGCGAAGAACTCCAACAACCTCACTGAGCAAGAGCGCGACCAAGCCGCCAGCCTCGTCGACCGCCTCTACGCCGCCAGCGAAGCGCTCTACCCTGACCTCACCGGAGAAACGGAACGCGAAGCGCTCTACCTCGCCATCGCCGCCGGAACCGCCTGCTGTGGCGGCGATGTGAACGCAGGGCCGGGTTGGTCGGCTGTTGAGGGAGCGCTATCATGAGCCCGCTGCCCTACGAAGTCACGCTCATCAGTGCAGACGTCCGCAAGACGCTGACGGTCATCGCGCTGAACTCTTCGCTGGCCATGATCACCGCGCTGAATACCTTCCCGCAGGTCAGCGGGCCTTGCGCGATCAAGTGCACGCCGGGTTGCAAGCTGGCTGATGACGAAGTGAGGGCCGTATGATGGACAACCTCGACATCATCATCAGCGCAGCCACCGACATGGCGTTCTACGACTACTGGCTCCGCCTGCGCCACTCGCGCAAAGAAGCATGGCAAGCCGCCCAGAGCGTACTGGGATGAAATACCTCGCACCCGGCTGCTACTACTGAAACAACTCGCCACCCAATAAGGAGACCGCCATGAACGCATCCGACCAGATCCTCTACCTGCACATCGACCAGCTGCAGGCATCCACCACCAACCCGCGCAAACGCTTTGATGATGCCAAGCTGCAAGAGTTGGCCAACTCCATCAAATCACACGGCGTGCTGCAGCCACTGCTGGGCCGCGAGCTGGTGCAGGAGGAAGGCAAGCCCCGCCGCATCGAGATCATCGCGGGAGAGCGCCGATACCGCGCCAGCAAACTGGCAGGCGAGACCAACATCCCCGTCATGATCCGCAACCTCACCGACACTGAAGTGCTGCACGCCCAGGTGATCGAGAACCTGCAGCGCGACGACCTGCACGAACTCGAAGAGGCTGAAGGCTACGAACGCCTGCTGCAAGAGAAAGACCGCACCGGCCAGCGCTACACCGCCGAGACCATCGCCGCCGAGATCGGCAAGAGCCGCGCCTATGTGTACGCCCGCCTCAAGCTGCTCGACCTGTGCCAGGAAGCACGAGACGCCTGCTATGCCGGCGAGCTGGACGCATCAACTGCCCTGCTGATCGCACGCATCCCGGTGCACAAGCTGCAGATCGAGGCGCTGAAGGAAGTGACACGCAAACAAACCTACGACAGCCGAGCGCAAGGATGGGCGGAAGGCGACAAAGCCCTATCCTACCGCGCCGCACGCACCATCCTGCAAGAGCGCTACATGCTCGACCTTGCCGATGCCCCTTTCGACATCAAAGACGCCACGCTGGTACCGAAGAGCGGCAGCTGCACAGCCTGCACCAAACGCACCGGCAACCAGCCCGAGCTCTTCGACGACGTTGGCAGTAAAGACGTCTGCACCGACCCCGTCTGCCATGCCCTGAAAAAGACCGCCCATGTGCTGGCGCTGCAGAAAAAATATGAAGAGAAGGGAGACACGCTGCTCGTCGGGAAAGACGCCAAGAAGATCATCCCCAACAACCACATGAAGATGGTGGATGAGTGCTTGAGAGACCACGGCCTTGTCGACCTGGGCAACATAGTGCCAGGCGACGAACAGAATCGCACATGGCAGCAACTGCTCAAGCAAAAGAAGCTCATCGACACCAAGAGCGCGGCCAAGCCAGCGCTGGCTAAGACCATCATCGAGAACCCGCGCAACACCGAAGTGATGATCGAGACCGTCAATATCGAAGCCGCCACCAAAGCGCTGCGCGAGGCCGGGTTCGAGATCACCCTCAAAGGCAAGGCAGAAAGCAATACCGCCGCCAGCCAGCACCCCAACGACAAATACGCCAAGGAACGCGAGAAACAAAAGCAAGAGCTCGCCATCGAGAACACCTTCCGAGGTCGTCTGTTCGACACCCTACACACCCGCATCGAGACCGACATGATGGACCCGACATCGAACACCTTCCCCGTGCTGTATCGAATGGTGGCAGTCAAGATGATGAGCGATATGTACTTCGATGACGAGGAGATGCTGGTCCTGATGCGCAAGTTCACCACCCTGCCCGAAGCAAAGGACGGGGAAGAGATCGACTGGCAATCACACATCACGGAGTTCCAAGAGAACCTTCCCAACTTCACCCCCGCACAGCACCTCATGCTCATCATCGAGATGACGCTGCTCCTGGGTGAGATCAGCACCAACTACAACAACAGCCAAGCTACTACCATGCTGGCGCTGGCCAAGGAACTCGACATCGATGCCGACAGCCTGCGCAAGGAAGCAGCAGCCGAACACAAAGCCAAGATCGCGGCGGAGAAGAAAGCCGAGAAGATCAAACCGAAGAAGGCGGAACAGGAAGCGGCGCCAGCGGCCAAGGCAGCAACGGTGCGCACGGCTGCTGAGTGGCCGTTCCCGATGCCGGTTGAGCTGGAGATAGCTTCGTGACCAAGAGCCACCACCTCAACCGCACACGCGCCACCTGGACTGACGACATGATTCAGGCCCTGCGCAATCGCTACCCGCACGAGCGCACAGCCGACATCGCGCGCGACATCGGCATTCCGCTCGCCAAGGTCTATGCCAAAGCCTCATGGCTCGGCCTGAAAAAGACTAAAGAATTCCTGGCATCACCAGCATCTGGACGAACGAACGGCCGCCAAGGTGTCGGCTCGCGCTTCCGGAAGGGCACCAGACATGGAACAAGGGCAAGCACTATGTCGCTGGCGGACGATCTGCCGACACGCGATTCAAAAAAGGCGAGATGCGCGGCGCGGCCCAGCACAACTACGTCCCCATCGGAACTCTACGCATCAACGACGACGGCACCCTGCAACGCAAGATGAACGACGACCCAAACATCATGCCCGCACTGCGCTGGGTCGCCGTCCACCGTCAAATGTGGATCGATGCCAACGGCCCTGTTCCAGATGGGCACATCGTCGCCTTCAAGCCAGGCATGCGCACCAACAAACTCGAAGAGATCACTCTCGACAAGATCGAATGCATCACCCGATCAGAAAACATGCGGCGCAACACCTACCACAACTACCCAAAAGAGATCGCCCAGGTCATCCAGCTACGCGGCGCGCTCACCAGACAGATCAACAAAAAGGAGCAATCCCATGAGTAACGAAAGCAACAACATTGTCGACTTGCGAGCCATTCTTTTTGAAACCATGCGCAAGCTAAAAGACGGAACCATCAACATCGAAAATGCCAAGGCAGTGAGCGACATCGGACAAGTCATCATCAACAGCGCCAAGGTAGAGGTGGATGCCATGCGCGGCGCGGGCATCGAAGGCAGCGGATTTATTCCGGGGGCAACAGAGGATAGGCCAGGCATCACCCGCCTGCCCGGCAAGACGATCCACAAGTGCAAGTAATGACCGAACTCACTCTCTTCTGCTCCAGCGCCCTCGTCGTGTTCGCCCTCGGCCTGCAGCAGCTCAACGTGCAGGGCAATCACTACGTGCTCGCCATCATCACCAGCTACGCCATCGGCGCGCTCAACCTGTTCATCTGGCACACCGTGCCGCACATGAGCTGGTCCGAGATCTTCGCCACCCTCAACGGCGGCCCCGTCGGCATCATCGCCGCCATGTGGTCGCACCCGAAGCTTGTGAAGATCATCCTGAGGCGTAAAGCATAACCATGCGCACCCTAGACCTCAACGAAGCCGCCCAATTCCTGCGCCTGCACCCGCACACGCTGGAGGCGAAGGCGCGCGCCGGAGAGGTGCCGGGGGCCAAGCCGGGTAAATGTTGGGTCTTCCTTGACGTTGACCTGGCCGAATGGCTACGCGCACAATACCGTGATAAGACTCAGGGAGAAACAGAATGTCGCTCTACAAGCGTGGCAGGATCTATTGGTGCAAATGGACGATCCGCAAAACAGAGATTAGAGAAACTACTGGCACAGCCGACCACCAAGCCGCGCAGGAATACCACGACCGCCGTCGTGCTGAAATTTGGCGAGAACAAAAACTTGGCGACGTCCGCATAGCTAGCTGGGAAGAAGCCGCCCTGCAGTGGGTCGAAGAACACGCCATCCACAAGGCCAGCTACGAGACCGACCGCGTCCGCTTGATCTGGCTCAACGAGAGACTGGCCGACAAGCCGATCACCCACATCACCACCGACGCACTGCTCGCCATCCGCAAGGAATTGATGCAGACGCGCGCCGCCTCCACCGCCAACCGCTTCCTCGCCATCGTCTCCGCCGTGCTCAACTACGCGCACGCCAAGGGGCTGCTGGCTGGCGTGCCGAAGATACCCTACCTGCCGGAGAACAACGACCGCTTCCTGTGGATCAGCCGCGCACAGGCCGACCGCTTCACCGCCGCCCTGCCTGATCACCTGTCCGCCATGACCAGACTCGCGCTGTGCACCGGCCTGCGCCGCGCCAACGTCACCGGCCTGATGTGGGAGAACATCGACATCGAGCGCAAGATCGCATGGATCTGGCCAGATGAGGCCAAGGCAGGCAAAGCGATACCTGTCCCACTCAACACAGACGCGATCGCGGTGCTAAAGGAACGATCCGAGCAAAAAAAGAAACTCAAGAAGATCACCATCGCCGATGCCCGCTATGTTTTTACGTTCCGAGGGAAGAAGATCGAGCGCACCACCACCAAGGCGTGGTACACCGCCGCTACAGCCGCCGGCATCGATCCGGCATTTACCTTCCACGGCCTACGCCACACCTGGGCAAGCTGGCACGTAATGAGCGGGACGCCGCTGACGGTACTGAAGGAACTGGGCGGCTGGGCCAGCCTGGACATGGTGATGAAATACGCCCACCTCGCACCCGGCTACGTGGCCAACTACGCCGAGAACATCACCAGCGCGGCGCAGGCCCGTGGGTGCAATTCTGGGCACAGCGCCGAAGATGTTAGCGAGGACTATCGCCAAGACGGCGGGAAACTGGGGTGGCTGATGGGGCTCGAACCCACGACAACTGGAATCACAATCCTACAGCGCAAGAAGAAAGCCGCGTAAATACAGATAGATGGAAATTAATCATGTGCCGAAAAGACGCCTCAAAACACGGCGAAGTCACGTAGACGCCGAGCAAAAATTGGCACAGCGAATCTACCTTCATTGCCCCACAAAAAAAGTTGTTGACTATACGCGCAATGCGCGTATAGTGAGAACCGTCGGCACAGCGCAGACACCGCACCTCGGGACTCGGGGATTGGAGAATAAAATGACTGCATACCACCTACCCGTAATTAACGTCATCCCATCTGATTACAATGGCAACCCGCAAGCCGCCTTAGGGTACGCATGGCAAGACCTTGAAAATAAAACACCTGGATCTGATGTAATCGCCATCAAAGATCCAGAGACAGGCATCGATTACAAGGCGGCAGTCAAAGCCAAGATGGCCGAAATGGGCATCACAAAGGCAGCCTACAACTGCATGTGGTGTGGCGGCGTCTGGGACGTTATGGAGCTTTCCGAGCAGGAGCCAACCCCGGAAAAAACAGAAGCCTCAGGGGAAGAACTTACAGAAACAGCCGCGATTGTTGCAGCCTTAGAAAAAATTGAAATCGAAGAGCAAGAAGCGCGTAGTAAACATCATGCGGGGTATTGCATAAAATGCCATACCTACTGCTACGGAGATTGCGACGCATAAATGAGCAAGGCCGCCTCACGGCGGCCTTGCTTTGCTGATGTAACACCTGTTTATGTTTCAATCCATCAGGCCGCTCGCGCGGCCCGCTAACTGCAAGGAGAGTGTGCCATGACATCGATCAAGCTGCAACGCGCCTATGCTCTGTGCAATCTGGCCAACATGTCGGTAACCCGCAAAGCCATCCAACAGGAGTTGGACACCGAGGCCGAGATGCTCCACGACCTGACCGCGAGGCAACTCGCCGCCGTAATCCGGTTGATCGAGCGAAATTACCACAAGGGCCGGGCAGCGACCAACGCGGAGATCGTGGACGGGGATGCGTTATGGATCGGCTCTGACATCAACAAGCTGATCCCGCTCGCCGCGCTGCGCGCGCTGGTCATCGCCGAGAATGAATTCGGCGGCAGACACTCGCATCAGCCAGGGGTCGCATAATGAGCGCAGAAAAATGGTCCGGCGCTGGCCGGATCAATGTGTTGCAGCTCATGTCCATGCTGCATTACATCTCCCGCCATGGCGGCGTCGCGATCCCGGAACTGTGCGCCGATCTCGGCTTGTCTCGCGCCACCGTCTCGCGCTACATCAACACCGCAAAACATCAATACGGCGTTGATATCAACTGGAGAATCGATAACTCAATGCCATCTCACGGCGAGTACAGCATCGACGACTGGGGTGTTTTCGACCAATCCAAGGTGGATAAATTTTTAAAGAGGCCAAAATGAGCAATCATCCGAACCGGGGCCGCACCGAAAATGCGGCACGCAATCCAAACCCAGCCGAAATAAAAGCTGGACGTGAAACGCTTGGGCTTTCTCAGACTGCGGCTGCGCAGGTCGTCCACACGACTTGCCGGACGTGGCAGCAATGGGAGGCCGGAGACAGGCGGATGCATCCGGCCTTTTGGGAATTATTCGCGCTGAAAACTCACCACCGATAAGCCACCCCTATCCCAGCGAACCACCTCCCGTCCGTATCCAGCGAGGCATTCGTGCCGAGGTGCAACGCTTTGACCTGCAGCAGGTCTTCGCGCAGCAGGATGCGCCCTACCCGTTCGCCGCCGGGGGTGAGGCCGTAGCCTGCCCAAAGCTGACCGCGTTGTTCGGTGGCGAGCCAGGGGTGGGTGAGGCGCTGGGTGATGGCGGTGGTTTGACCGGTGGTGGTATCGAAAAGGGTGACGACGGATTGGGGGTGTTCGTCGCTGGGGACGATGGCGGAGGCGCTGACGTGCTGTGCGGGGTTGTTGCGGATCTCGGGCGGGAGGTCGAGCTGGTCCTTGGCGGCGGGGCCGACGACGACGACGCGACAGTCTTTAGGCTGGACGGTTTGGGTGCCGGCATTGGCGATGCGCTTGTCGGGCTGGGCGGGTTGCCAGTCGTCCACTGGCTGGGCGGGTCTGTAGGCCAGCCATGCGCCGAGCACGACACCGGCGGCGAACAGCGCCAGGAGAAGTACGACGGTGAGCAGTGCGCGCTGGGCGGTGTTTATGGCATTGAGGACGACCATTACTCACCCCCGCCTTTGTTGAGCGTGCTGTCGAAGGTGTAGCCGATGCCGACCAGCGCGATGAGGGTGTTGATGGTGGGGTCGTGGAGGTGGCCCGACCGCAGCAGCGCCCAGACCAGCTCGGGGTTGATGTTGTCTGCCGCGCCGGAGCTGACCGCCTGCCAGCTGGCCAGCAGGAGCAGCAGCAGGACGACGCCGCTGCGGTCGGGGCTTTCGGCCAGCAGGTAGTCTTTGAGCGAGCCGCGATGCCGTCCGGTCTTGCGCACTTTGCGGTAGTGCATGTAGGCACCGATGGTCAGGCAGATGAAGGCGGCCGCAAAGGAGAGGATGCTGGTAGTGTGTTGGGCTTCGTCCATCATGCCACCCCGCTGCTGTAGCTGGGCACGCCAGCGGAATCAAATGTGGCGGTCATCACTTGGCCGCGCGGGTTATCGGCGGTGCCGACGTGTACCCATGTGCCTTCCATGATGATCTGGTCGATGCTGCGCATGAGGTGCGGCTGATGCGAAACGTGGCGGACGATCTTCAGCGGCGTGCCGAATGCGCGGGCGGTGATGTCTGCCACGTCTCCGCGCGGGTGGCCTTTGCGGGCGAAGTACACGCCCCAGCTCGCCTCGTCTGCCATGACGCCGTGGCGCACACACCAGGCGGTGAAGTCCTTGCGGCATAGCACGCGCTCCAGCGCTTCGCAGCGGTAACCGGAGTTGACGACGATATACACCGGCCTGCCGGCGGCTTCGCGCAGACTGGTGCGCATCGGTTCCAGCACGTCTTCGGCGAGGCGGCGCAGGTTGTTGATGACCTCGGGCGGCGGGGTGTTGTCGATCCCCAGCCGGGTGGCGGTGTCGGACTGGCACAGTTCGTCCAGAGAGAAATGTTCTGAAAGCATCATGGTCATGATCAACCTCCTTTGATTTTCGCCACGACGCCCGCCCAAAGTGCGGCAGCGAAGGCAGTGG
>Ga0210044_10001610_pt1 | contig 34495 bp, 37 predicted proteins | sample CryGey13umfilter_2_FD_183959 | JGI IMG/M metagenome (GOLD analysis project Ga0210044, IMG submission 183959) | Groundwater microbial communities from aquifer in Utah, USA - Crystal Geyser 4/9/14 3 um filter (SPAdes) (version 2) | ecosystem: Environmental > Aquatic > Deep subsurface >...
CCTACTCCTTCACCCGGACGATGTCGGCGCCCAGTGAGGAAAGCCTGCGTTCCAGAACCTCGTACCCGCGGTCGAGGTGGTAGATCCTCAGCACCTCGGTCGTCCCCGACGCGGCCAGTCCCGCCAGCACCAGCGACGCCGAGGCGCGAAGGTCGGTCGCCATGAGCGGCGCCCCGGAAAGCGCCGGGACCCCCCTCACCGCGGCCGTGTTCCCGGAAACATCGATCCTCGCCCCCATCCGGCGCAATTCGGCGACGTGCATGAACCGGTTCTCGAAGATCGTCTCGGAAACGATGCTGAACCCGTCGCCCAGGCACATGTAGGCCATGAACTGCGCCTGCACGTCCGTGGGAAACCCGGGGTACGGGGCGGTCTTCACGTTCACGGAGCGGATCGGCCCGACCCTGCGGACGCGCACCCCTCCCGGGACAGTGTCGACGTCGGCCCCGCTTCTCCGGAGCTTTTCGACGACGGCGTTCATCGACGAGGCGTCCGCGCCCAGCGCCGTCACGTCTCCGCCCGTGATCGCGCCGGCCAGGAGCAGCGTAGCCGCCTCGATCCGGTCCGCCATCACCTCGTGGCGCGCCCCGTGGAGGGAACGAACCCCGCGGACCACGATCTCGTCGGTCCCTTCCCCCCCGATGTCGGCCCCCATCGCGCGAAGCAGCCGGGCGAGGTCGCACACCTCGGGCTCCTGCGCCGCGTTCGAAAGGACGGTCGTCCCCTCGGCGAGTGAGGCGGCCATCATGAGGTTCTCCGTTCCTGTGACGGTCTTCATGTCGAAGGTGACGGTCGCACCCGAAAGGCGATCCGCCGACGCCTCGATGTACCCCTTGGAAAGGGAGGTCTTCGCCCCCATGAGTTCCAGCCCCCGCAGGTGCTGGTCGATCGGCCGGGCGCCGATCGCGCACCCGCCGGGAAGGGAGATCCGGGCCCGCCCATACCGGGCGAGGAGCGGCCCGAGAACGAGGACCGACGCGCGCATCGTCTTCACCAGCTCGTAGGGCGCCTCGGCTTTCCGCGCATCCCCCGGCGTGATCCTCAACACCTCGCGCTCGTCCGCGCCGCCGTCGTCGTCGTGCGTGACCTCCGCCCCGAGGATTCCGAGAAGCTTGGCGAACGTGTCGATGTCCCGCAGCCGGGGCACCCCGACGATCTCCACCGGCCCCTCGGCGAGCAGCGACGCCGCCATGGCCGGCAGCACGGCGTTTTTCGCGCCGGAGACACGGCAGACCCCCGAAAGCCGCTTCCCCCCCTTGATGACGAAGATGTCCAGTGTCAGCGCTCCCGTTCCGGTTTTTTCCAGCCGGCGTACCGGTCCCGCCCCGCGAGGTCCGGAAAGACCCCCAGCGGCCGCAGGGAACCGCACGGCAGCGAGGACGCCGCCTCTCCCTGCGCAGCGCCGATCTCGCACCAAAGCTCCCCGCCGTGCGACAGGAGCCCTGCGGCGCCCACGACCAGCGGCCGAAGGACCGACAGGCCGTCCCGGCCGGCAAGAAGCGCCCCCGACGGCTCGTAGTCGCGCACCGCGGGCGGCAACGAAGGCCACTCCCCTTCGGCGACGTACGGAGGGTTGGAGACCACTACATCAAATCGCTCCCCGCATTTCAAGGCGGAAAGCAGGTCGCAGCGGATCGGCAGGACGCGGGCCGCCACGCCGTGGCGCGCCGCGTTCTCGCGCGCCACCCGCACGGCGCCGGGCGAGATGTCGGTGGCCACGATGCGGGCCGAGGGAACCTCCGCGGCCAGGGTCACCGCGATCGCCCCGCTCCCGGTCCCCACGTCGAGCGCGAGGGGGCGCGCCCGGGGGGAGCGGCGCAGGGCGGCCACCACCAGCTCCGCCAGCCCCTCCGTCTCGGGACGCGGGATGAGCGTGTCGCGGGATAACAGGAACTCCCTCCCGAAGAAATCCCAGGCGCCGAGAACGTACTGCAGCGGCTCGCCGGCCGCGCGGCGCGCGATCCGCGGGTACAGCCGCACCGAAGCGTCGCCGACGTCGTCGTCCATCGAAAGGAAGAGCCGGCCCCGGGGGATCCCGGTGACCGCGGAGACGAGGATCTCCGCCTCGCCGGGGACGGCGTCCCGCACGCCCGCCATCTCCCGGCGGCAGATTGCGATGAGTTCAGAGAGACGCACTTAGTGCTTCAATTCATGATACGGCGATGTATAGGAAAGGCAGCCCAGAAGGCGCATGCAACGGAAGGGTCCGGCGGAGCCGCCGCAGGAGGGGGGGCGAAGTGAGGTAAAGCGCAGCCGTGCGGGTTCATCGCACGGCGAGCCACGAACGGAGCCCCGCCCTCCGAGGCGGCGCAGCCGAAGCGAGAGTCCTGGATGCGCAGCGCCTTCCGGGATCGCTCTTCAGGTACGTTTTCATGAAATGGGCCGCTCAGCCGGTTTTGCGGAGGGCCTCGACCTGGGCCTGGGACGTCAGGGCGTCGATGAAGGGGTCGAACCCGCCGTCGAGCACGGCGGAGAGCTGGTGCACCGTCAGCCCGACCCGGTGGTCGGTTACGCGGTTCTGAGGAAAATTGTAGGTGCGGATCCGCTCGCTGCGGTCCCCCGTCCCCACCTGGGCGCGGCGCAGGTCGGCCCGCTCGGACTGGCGTTTCGCCATTTCCGCGTCGTAGAGGCGCGACCGGAGGATCTTCAACGCCTTCGACTTGTTCTTCAACTGGGACTTCTCGTCCTGGCACTGGACGACGAGCCCCGTGGGGATGTGCGTGATCCGCACCGCGGAGTCGGTGGTGTTGACGCTCTGCCCGCCCGGCCCGGACGAGCGAAACACGTCGATCCGGAGGTCGTCCTGCTGGATCTGGACGTCCACCTCTTCCGCTTCGGGCATCACCGCCACGGTCACCGTGGAGGTGTGGATCCTGCCCCCCGCCTCCGTCGCCGGCACGCGCTGGACCCGGTGGACACCGCTTTCGTACTTCAGGCGGCTGTACGCCCCGCGCCCCTCGATCATGGCGATCACTTCCTTGGTCCCCCCCAGCCCCGTCTCGCTGCGGGAGAGGATCTCGACCTTCCAGCGCCGGGAGTCGGCGTACATCCCGTAAGCGCGGAAGAGCTCCCCGGCGAAGGCGGACGCCTCGTCGCCCCCGGCGCCGGCGCGGATCTCGATCAGGATATTCTTTTCGTCGTTCGGATCCTTCGGGACGAGCAGGGTGCGGATCTCGCCGGCGAGAAGATCCTTCTCCGATGTCAGCCGATCGATCTCCTCGCGGACCATCGCCTTCATCGCAGGGTCGGTCTCGCTGTCCTGCAGGGCGAGATTGTCGGCGAGCTCCTGCTCGACCTTCCGGTACCGCGCGTGGACCTCCGCCACCGGGCGCAGTTCGGCGAGCTCCCGCCCGATCCTCTGCATCTCCCGCGGGTTCCCCGTGACCGCCGGGTCGGACAGCAGGCGCTCCAGCTCCGGTATCCGCGCCGTGGCCGACTCGAGTTTATCCCACAAGGGAGACCTCCGACCCCGGCGGCCCCGACACGCGCAGGAACGACGCGATCGCCACCTCGATCTGGGGCAGGTCCGGCTCCCGGGTGGTCAGACGTTGCAGCCACAGCCCCGGCGCGACGAGCGCCCGGAACCAGGTGGACCGGGTCTTTTTCGCCGACAGCCGCAGCACCTCGTAGGAGATCCCCGCGATCGCGGGGATCAGGGGAAGACGAAGGAGCGCCTTCTCCAGCAGAGAGCTCTCCCTCGGGATGAGGGAGAAGACGAGGATGCTGATCACCATCACGAACAGGAGGAAGCTGGTGCCGCACCGCGGGTGCAGGCGCGGGTATCCCCGCACCGCTTCGGGCGCGAGGTCCGCCTTCGCCTCGTAGGCGTTGATCACCTTGTGCTCCGCGCCATGGTACTCGAAGACCCTCCGGATGTCCTTCATCCGCGTGATCCCGACGATGTACAGGACAAAGAGCAGCACCCGGATCGCCCCGTCCGCGAGGTTGAAGGCGATCGACCCGTGAAGGGCGGGGACCAGGCCGGCCAGGAGGTGGGTCGCATACAGCGGGAGAAGGAAAAAGAGGCCGACCCCCAGGAGAAGCGCCATCGCCATGGCGCCCGCCATGGCCAGCCCCCCCGGAATCGCGCCTTCCCCCGTCCCCTTCGCGGCGGCCGAAGCCCCTTCCGCGTCCTCCATCGCCTCGTCCGCCGAGTATTGCAGGGCGCGGTACCCGATCGCCAGCATCGCCGCCATCGTCACGACCCCGCGCACCACGGGGATCTTCGCAATCCGCTTCCTCGCCGCCGATTCCACGAGGGGGAAGTCCCGGACCCGGATCTCTCCGCTGGCCTTCCGCACCGCGACCGCGTACGCCAGCGGCCCCTTCATCATCACGCCCTCGATGACCGCCTGGCCGCCGAGGACGAGTTCCGCAGGTTCCGGGGGCATCAGGCGCCGTCTCCCTTCCCGAGAGCCTCGATCTCCCGGCGCACCTCCGCCGGCTTTCCGCAGCTCATCTTCCCTTCCGGGCACCCTCCCCGGACACAGCCGGGGCCCGCCGTCTCGAACAGCAGCGGCGCCCGCTCCCTCGCGGCCGAGAGCATCCGCTTCGCCATCTCGCGGATCTCCCATTGCGCCCGCCGGCACGTGCGCAGGGCGAAGAAATGGTGCAGCTCCCGCGCGTTCATCGTGATCAGGATCTTCGTTTCCGTCGCGTTGGGAAGGGCGAAGCGTGCGTCCTCCGGCGGAACGCCGGCCTTCATCATTTTCGCGTAAATCCGGGAGCATGCCGCCATGTGGCGCTCGTACCCGGCCAAAAGCCCGGGAGAGGCCGCGACGGTCGGGGGAGTGACGTACCCGAACTTCGCGGCGACGTACCGCTGGCTCTGCTGGGAATACGAGGCGATGCGGTGGCGGACCAGCTGGTGCGAGGCGGCGCGGGAGATCCCCTCCACGCCGTAGGTGATGGTTACGTGCTCGAGGACGGAGGTGTGCCCCATCGAGAGGACCCGGCGGATGAGATTCCTCGCGTCGCCCCGGGAGATCTTCTCCCGGAGTTCACCGATCGACGCGGGAGATGTGCACAACCTCGCCGCGAGCGCGACGACGCGCTCCGGGTCGGGGGTGCACGTGAGCAGCGAAACGTTCACGGCCGGAAGGCGCCCCCGACGGGGTATCAGGCCTTCGCCCCCGTGCCGTACTTCTTCTCGAACTTCTCGATCCGTCCCGCGGTGTCGATCAGCTTCTGCTTGCCCGTGAAGAAGGGGTGGCAGTTGGAGCAGATGGCCACCTTGATCTCCTCCGTGACCGACATCGTCTCGAAGGTGTTCCCGCAGGCGCATTTCACGGTCGCGCTGACGTACTTCGGATGAATGTTTTCCCGCATCGTTTCGTTTCCTTTCCGCCGTTTCAGGAGTTCATCGACTCGATGAACTCCTTGTTCGTCTTGGTCTTGGAGATCTTGTCGAGGAGGAACTCCATGCTCTCCGCAGGCGACAGGGGGGAGAGGAACTTCCGGAGGATCCATACGCGCTGGAGGAGGTTCTTCTCGAGGAGAAGCTCCTCCTTCCGCGTGCCGGACTTGTTGATGTCGATGGCAGGGAAGATCCGCTTCTCGGCGATCTTCCGGTCGAGGACGAGCTCGTTGTTGCCGGTCCCCTTGAACTCCTCGAAGATCACCTCGTCCATCCGGCTGCCGGTCTCGATGAGGGCCGTCGCGATGATGGTCAGCGACCCGCCCTCCTCGATGTTCCGTGCCGCCCCGAAGAACCGCTTCGGTTTCTGAAGGGCGTTGGCGTCGACCCCGCCGGAGAGGACCTTCCCCGACGGGGGCACGACGGCGTTGTAGGCCCGCGCCAGTCGCGTGATGCTGTCGAGCAGGATGACCACGTCCTTCTTGTGCTCCACGAGGCGCTTCGCCTTCTCGAGGACCATCTCCGCCACCTGTACGTGGCGCTGCGCCGGCTCGTCGAACGTGGAGGAGATGACCTCACCCACGACGCTGCGCTGCATGTCGGTCACCTCCTCGGGCCGCTCGTCGATGAGAAGCACGATGAGGACGGCCTCGGGGTGGTTCTTGGTGAGGCCGTTGGCGATGTTCTGGAGGATGACCGTTTTCCCCGCCCGCGGCGGGGAGGTGATCAGCGCGCGCTGTCCCATTCCGATCGGCGCGAAAAGGTCGATGATCCGGGTGGCGTAGTTGTTCTGCGCGTACTCCATCGTGAACTTTTCCTGCGGGTAGAGGGGCGTCAGGTTGTCGAAGAGGATCTTGTCCTTGCTGATTTCGGGATCTTCGAAGTTGACCTTCTCGACCTTCAGGAGGGCGAAGTACCGCTCGTCCCCCTTGGGAGCCCGGATCTGTCCGCTGACGGTGTCCCCGGTGCGCAGGCCGAAGCGGCGGATCTGCGAGGGAGAGACGTAGATGTCGTCGGGACCCGGGAGGTAGTTGGAGTCGGGGGCGCGGAGGAAGCCGTAGCCGTCGGGGAGGACCTCGAGGACCCCCTCTCCCGAGACGATCACTTCCTGGTCGGTCTGGGACTGGAGGATGGCGAAGATGAGTTCCTGCTTTTTCAGGCCGGCGGCCCCGTCGACGTTCATCTTCTTCGCGATCTCGGTCAGATCGCCGATTCGCATCCCTTTCAGTTCTTTCAGATTCATGCACGCTCCCCCGGAAACATAGGTATTCTCCTGCGGCAAATGGGAACCACCGTCTTCAACGTGGTGGAAAAACGCTCGGAAGGCACTCCAAAGGGCAGTAAGTTAACGCCGAATGTGCGCTGGTCTGGTCCAGAGAATACAACATTACCTTAATAAAGACTCCCGCGTCAATCCCTGATATAGAGAAAACTCAGCTGGCGGGCGGTCGTCGACTTTTCCCGGCGGAAGGAGTGAAAGCGGGGGGAGCAGATCGTGCAGGGCCCCGCCGCCTCCGTTTGACCCGCTGGAATCCCGGCGCCCCGGAGCGCCGCGAGCGCGATCCCCTGGAGGTCGGCGGTCCACTTCCCCGGCGTCTTCCCTCTCTTGAGGTGGTCCGCCTCCCCCGGCAGGCCGTGGAGCGCCTCCGCCGTTTCCTCTCCGATCTCGTAGCAGCAACCCCGCGCACACGGCCCGGCGACGGCGAAGATCTCCTCCACGGCGGCGTCCCCCAATCGCTCCGCAAGAACGCGGACGGTTTCCCCGACGATTCCGGCGGCGAGCCCTCGCCACCCTGCATGGACGGCAGCGACGACGCGGATCTTCGGGTGGGCGAGAAGGATAGGAACGCAATCCGCCGTGTGGACTCCCACGCCGGTCCCGGGGACCTCCGTCCAGAGGGCGTCCCCCTCCCGCTTCCACCCGCCCGGGACATCCCCGTCCCCGGGTTCGAAGAAAAGGACGGACGCAGAGTGGACCTGCTTCAGCGTCCCGACCGTTTCCGCTGCAAGGGAGAAGACCTCCCGCAGCCGTTCGCGGCGACCCCTCCCTTCCACCGGGTCCACGCCGAGGAAGGCGTGGTAGACCTCCGGCACCGACCGCAGCAGGGGGGACTGCACGAAGTACGGAAGGGGGTTCATCGGGCCGCTTCGACCGCGGCGCGAAAAGCTTCGAACTCCGGCGGGTCGGGAATGGTGAAGGAGAGGGGCTCCCCCGTGACCGGATGCGGGAACGCAAGATGGAACGCGTGCAGGAGAAAACGGGAGACGGTCACCGTTCGCGCGGACGCCCCCTTCCCGAGGGGGATCTTCCGCGGCCTTCCGTACACGTCGTCTCCGACGATCGGACAGCCGAGGTGGGCGCAGTGAACACGCACCTGGTGGGTGCGTCCCGTCTCGAGCCGGAACTCGAGAAGAGAGAAGGGGCCGAACGTTTCGAGCCGCCGGTAGCGGGTGACGGCCTCCCGTCCCCCCGCCGGCAGGACCGCCATCTTTTTCCGGTGGACGGGGTGCCTCCCGATCCGCGTCGACACGGTCCCCTTGTCCGCGGGAGGACCTCCGAAGACGACCCCATGGTACTTCCGCTCCATCGCATGGGCGGCGAACCGGGCGGACAGCGTCCCGTGGGCGGCGTCGGTCTTCGAGACCACGAGGACCCCCGAGGTGTCCCGATCGAGCCGGTGGACGATCCCCGGACGGGAAACGCCCCCGATCCCGGACAAGGTGTCGGAGTGCCCCAGGAGCGCGTTTACGAGGGTTCCCCGGGGGTGTCCCGGTGCGGGGTGAACCACCATTCCGGCAGGCTTTTCGACGACCAGCAGGTGGGCGTCTTCGTACAGAACACGGAGGGGAAGATCCTCCGGCGCCATGTCGAGGGAGACGGGCGGAGGGATGACGACGGTCACCGGTTCCCCGCCCTTCAGTCGGGTCGACGGACGCACGACCTCTCCCGCCAGGCGGACGTTCCCCTCCTCGATCAATCGTTGCCCGCGCGCCCGGGAGATCCCGGGAATCGCCTCCGGAAGATACCGGTCGAGACGTTCCCCCGCCCGGTCGGCCGGAACGATCAGCCGGTGCGTCTCGCGCGTCTCGCGCGGCTCGCGCGGCGACATGCTACCAGATCTTCGAGGGGATGCGCCCGGCCGGCTTGAGCAGGACATCCACCAGCGCCTGGTCGAAATAATTCGTACTCTTCGCGATCTCGGGGTCGACACGGCTCAAGTAGTACCCCTGTCCCTCTTCGATCTCCGCCTTCAGGAGATCGAAGAGGGTGTCGTTCCGGACTCCTTCCTCGACCTTCTTCGCGTTGTACAGCGCGATGTCGGAGACCACCGCCCGGGCGATCCGCCGGGCCACGTCCGTGTCCTTCACCACTCCCATCGGCTCCTCCTTGGGAGGCTATCCGGATAGCCTCCTTACCTGCTTTTCAGCGCCACGTAAAGCTGAACACCCTCCCGGTAGACCAGGGCGAACGCCGGCCGCCCCCGGGGGAGTCGCGACACGGCCTTTCGGTACTCGTCGAGGCCGAGAACCGTTTCCCGGTTGATGGAGAGAAGGACGTCCCCTTCCCGGACGCCGCCGTCCCACGCCGGGCTGGCGGTCTCGACGAACGTCACTTCGACGCCTCCGCGAAGCTCCATCTCCCGCAGCAGGCGCTTTGGCACGGGCCGCACGGCCACCCCGGTAGAGTCCACAGGCTCACGGCGGGGCGGGCGCCTCCCCTCCCCCTCCGCCTGCTTCTCCGCCTCTTCGACCCTCACCGTCACGGCCGCCCGTTTCCCCTCGCGAAGCACCTCGAGCATCACCGGGGAGCCGGGCGCCGTTCCGGAGACCAGACCCTGGAACTCCTTGACCCCGGACACGCGGGTCTTCCCGAAGGCGACCAGGATGTCCCCCATCCGCACGCCCCCCCGTTCGGCGGGGCTGCCCGGAACGACACGGTTCACCAGGATCCCCTGTTCGCCCTTCGCTCCGAACGCGTCGGCCAGTTCCGGAGGAAGGGCCTGGATCCCAAGGCCGAGCCACCCCCGCCGAACCGTCCCGTGCGCGACGAGGTCCTGTTCGACCGACCGGACCGTATTGATCGGGATAGCGAAACCGATCCCTTGGGCGGTGGTCACCATCGACGTGTTGATCCCGACCACTTCCCCCTGCGCGTTGAGGAGCGGCCCGCCCGAGTTCCCCGGGTTGATCGACGCGTCGGTCTGGATGAAATCGTCCCCGCCCTCGTGGTCCGGGTCCGCGTTGCGCCCGGTCGCGCTCACCACGCCGAGAGTCACGGTGCTTTCGAGGCCGAACGGGTTCCCCACCGCAATGGCGAATTCCCCGACCCTCAGGCGGGAGGAGTCGCCCAACGTCGCCACCGGGAGCTTTCCGGGCGGCTGGATCCGCAGAACGGCTACGTCCGTCCGGACGTCCGCCCCGATTACCTTCGCCCGGTACTCGCTCCGATCCGAAAGCCTGACCACGATCTCGTCGGCGTCTCGGATGACGTGCTCGTTGGTGACGATCAGCCCGTCCTCCCCGACGATGACCCCCGACCCGAGGGAGTTCTCGCGGTACCCGCCGTTCTCCTCGAGCAGGTCCACGAGATACTCCGGGGAGCGGCCGTCCGGCCGCAGTCCCGACCCCGGCGTTCCGCGCGCGAAGCGGGTGACCGTGCGGATGTTGACCACCGCGGGGACGGATCGCTCCACGGCGGCGACGAGCGCCTGCTGGACCGAGGCGGCGCTGGATGGCGCCGGCGCGCTCGCCGGCCCTCCGCCGGTGCACGCGACGAGGATCGGGAGGAGGAGAAGGACGGAAAGCGCATGCAACGGAAGGGCCCGGCTGCGTCGCCTCGGAGGGCGGGGCTCCGTTCGTGGCTCGCCGTGCGGTGAACCCGCGCGGCTGCGCTTTACCTCACTACGCCCCCCCTCCTGCGGCGACTCCGCCGAAGGGAAAGTCCCGGAGGCGCAGCGCGCTCTGGGATCGCTCTTTGGATTCGCCGCCGTATTTATGAATTGAAGCACTTCGTCAGCCTCGCCGACCGCGCGTACGCGACGTCTTTCCCGATCTGGCGCACCAGTTCCTCCACGCTCTTGAACTTCCTCTCGTCACGGATGCGGTCCCGGAAGCGCACCGTCATCTCCTGTCCGTAGAGATCGCCCGCGAAGTCGAGGATGTGCGCCTCCACCGCGAGGGAGTTCTCCCCGAAGGTGGGGTTGAACCCGACGTTGGCCACCCCCCTCCGGACGACACCCCCCACGGCGGCGTCGATCACGTACACTCCCGGCAACGGGATGAGTTCCTGCGTGAACTCGACGTTTGCCGTCGGAAACCCGAGCTTTTTCCCCCGGGCGGCGCCTGGGATCACCCGCCCGGACACCGCGTACGGGCGACACAGGAGCTCCTCGGCCTCCCGAACCCGTCCCGAGAGCAGAAGCTCCCGGATGCGGCTGGAGCTCACGATCGCCCCACCTCGCAGAAGCGGCGGGACAACATCCACCTCAAACCCGAGCTCGCCGCCGATCCGACGGAGCATCCCCGGAGACCCCGTCCGGTTCCTCCCGAAGGTGAAGTCGTATCCCACGGTGATGAAACGGGCGCGCAACCGCTCATGGAGAACCGTCCTGGCGAACTCCTCCGGTTCCATCCCGCCGATCGCCCCGGTGAACGACTCGACGACCAGGAGATCGATCCCGAGCTCTTCGATCCGGGACGCCTTTTCCCCCATCGAGGTGATCTCGTAGAAGCGCGCCTTGGGGGTGAAGAAGCGGACGGGATGCGGCGTGAAGGTGAGCGCGACGGCATGCAGGCCTACATCCCGGGCGCGCGCCACGGTCCGCCGCAGAAGCTCCCGATGGCCAAGGTGCACCCCGTCGAAATTTCCGATCGTCAGGGAAGACTCCCCGGGCAGGGAGAAGTTCCCGGACCCCTCGATGACATCCATAATGATAGCGTATGATACTACACGATGAGAATCACACGGAAATATCTGCTCGGCGAAATGACCGGTCCGTTCCTGGTCGGGCTGGGAAGCTTCACCGTCATCGTCCTGCTCCAGCGGATCTCGCGACTCGCGGACCTGGTGATCGCAAAGGGGGTGGCGACGCCCCTCGTCGGGCGCCTCCTCCTCTCCCTCCTCCCCCCGTTCTTCGAGATCACCCTTCCCGCCTCCCTGCTCCTCGCGGTCCTGCTCGGCCTGGGGCGGCTCGCCGCGGACTCCGAGACGACGGCGCTCTCCGCCGCCGGGGTGGGGATGCGCGGGGTCGCGCTCCCCGTGCTGGCCGCCAGTGTCATCACGTGCGCCGGGGTGCTGCTCACCGGATGGCAGGGGGTTCCCTGGGGGTACCACGAGACGCAGCGCACCCTCGCACGGATCGTCTCCGAGCGCACCGGCGCCGTCGCCTCCGGGCACGTCTTCCGCGAGATCACCCCCGAGGTGCTGGTGTACCCCGACCGGGTCTCCCCGGACGGTCAGAGGATGTTTGGCGTCTTCCTCTCCTTCCGCCCGGCGGGAGACGATCCGCTGCTCGTATTTGCGCGGGAGGGGCGCTTCGTGCCCGCGGCCGGCGACGGGGTGGTAGGGCTGGAGTTGTCCGACGGGACCATCCACGGCGAGCCTACCGGGAAGCCTTTGTACCGCGTCGCCTCCTTCGGCCGAATGACGTTTCGGATCCCCCTCGAGGCCTCCTCCGTTTCCGGCGGGAACAACCCGAACGGGATGACCCTCCCCGAACTGTCACGGAAGGTCGACGCTACCGGGGGCGGAGGGGCGAACGCCACCTATCGGTACCATTTCCACCGCCGGCTCTCCCTCGCCGTATCGTGCCTCTCCTTCGGCCTGCTCGCGATTCCCCTCGGGTTCTCCCTACGATCCCGGGGAAAATCGGCCGCCGTCGGAATCACCGTCGCCCTGGTCCTGGTCTACTACCTGTTCATCGCCGCGGCGGGAGCGCTGGAGAGACGATCCGGTCCGGGAATGATCGCCCTCCTCTGGGCGCCCAACGCTCTCGGGCTCTCCGTCGCCGCGTGGATCCTATGGCGGTCGGAGAACAGCGTGACCCTCCTCCCCCGCCTGTTCCACGGGAGGCGCCTTCGCGGATGACCATCCTTTCGCGCTACCTGTTCCGGGAGTTTCTCCGCGCCTCCGCCGTGTGCATCCTCGGCTTCCTCCTCCTGTTCCTGCTGATCGACTTCGTCGATCATGCGGAGAAACTGCTGCGGCACAACGCGGGGCTCCAGGAAATCGTATGGTACTACCTCACCCGGGTTCCGGGCATTTTCGTGCTGATCTCCCCGGTCGGGACGATGCTGGCCGTGCTCATCGCCGTCTCCCTGCGCGTGCGCTCGAACGAGCTGACGGCGATCTTCTCCGGAGGGATAAGCCTTTCCCGCGCCTGCGTACCGATTCTGGTCGGGTGCGCCCTGGTGTCGGCCCTGTCGCTGCTCTGCTCCGAGGTGCTGGCCCCGGCCGCGAACCGACATGCCCGGGAGATCGAGCGCCTCCGCGTTCGGCCGGGAAAGGTGGCGGCGCAGTTCTCGGGAAACCGTTACTGGATGCGTGGCGAGCGCGGGATCCTCTCCGCCCAGGTCGTGGACGGCCCGTCCCGGTCGCTGCGGGGGTTCCAGTACATCGAGGTGGATCCGGATTTCCGCCCGCTGCGCAGGATCGAGTCCCGGCGGGCCCGTCTCCTTCCCGATGGCGCGTGGGAACTTGCGGAAGGGAAAGAGCGGGTCCTCGGAGAAACGCCGTCGGTGGCGGCGTTTCTCCTCCGGACATACCGGTTCCCGGAAACGATGGACGGATTCATCGAGGGGGAAACCCCTCCCGAGGAGATGACCTACGCGCAACTCACGAGGTACGTCGGTGAACTGCATCGGAAGGGGTTCGAGGCCAGAGGGTACGAAACCGACCTGCACGCGAAGATCGCCTACCCCCTGCTGAACGTCCTCATCAGCATGCTGGCGATCCCCTTCGCCCTGCGCTCGCCCCGGTCGGGCGGCGTCTGGCGCAGCATCGGGCTCGGACTCCTGGTGGGGTTCGCCTGCTGGGTCGTCTTGTCGACGTCCCTCTCGCTGGGCAGGAAAGGGATGCTCCCGGCCCTGCTCGCCGCGTGGCTCCCCGGGGTCCTCTTCGCCGCCTCAGGAGCCGCGCTGTTCCGTGGCGCGGGTCGGTAGTGCGGCGCCCGGCGTCTACGTTCCCGTATTGATGACGGGGAGCGCTCAGGTCCCCATTTCCCAGGAGGCGAGGTAGTCTCGCTGCTCCGGCGTGAGGCGGTCGATCCGGGTGCCGGAGGACGCAAGCTTGAGCCGGGCGATCTCCCGGTCGATCGCCTCGGGAACCATGTGGACGATGTTCGACAGCGCCCCGTGGTTCCGGGCCATATACTCCGCCGAAAGCGCCTGGTTGGCGAAGCTCATGTCCATCACGTTCGCCGGGTGGCCTTCCGCGGCCGCCAGGTTGATCAGCCGGCCCTCTCCCAGGATATGGATCGCGCGTCCGTCCTTCAGAACGTACTCCTCGACGAACGGCCTGACTGTGCGAACCGACTTCGACATCTTCGCCAGCGCGGGGATGTCGATCTCGACGTTGAAGTGGCCGGAGTTGCACACGATCGCCCCGTCCTTCATCCGCTCGAAATGCTCCCTGCGGACCACGTGCAGGTTCCCGGTGACGGTGCAGAAGAAGTCCCCGACCTTTGCCGCCTCGGCCATCGGCACGACCTCGAAGCCGTCCATCAGCGCCTCGAGCGCCGGAAGGGGATCGACTTCGGTGACGACCACGCGCGCGCCCATTCCCCGGGCCCGCATCGCCAGCCCCCGTCCGCACCAGCCGTAGCCGGCCACGACGAAACAGCTCCCCGCCAGCAACCGATTCGTCGCCCGGAGGATGCCGTCGAGCGTCGACTGCCCCGTTCCGTACCGGTTGTCGAAGAAGTGCTTCGTCTTCGCCTCGTTCACCGCGATGATGGGGTACCGCAGGACCCCCTTCTCTCCCATCGCGCTCAACCGGATGACGCCCGTGGTCGTTTCCTCGGTGCCCCCGACGATCTCCTTCAGGTACTCCTTCTTTTCCGAGTGGACCATCGATACCAGGTCCGCCCCGTCGTCCATCGTCATATGGGGCCGTACGGCGAGGGCCGCGAGAATATGCCGGTAATACGTCTTCCGGTTCTCCCCCTTGATCGCGTAGACGGTGATGCCGTCGTTTTTCACGAGGGAGGCGGCGGCCTCGTCCTGCGTCGAAAGGGGATTGGAGGCGCACAGGGCGACCTTCGCCCCGCCCGCCGCCAGCACCTGCATGAGCGCCGCGGTCTCCGTGGTCACGTGGAGGCAGGCGGCGATCCGGACGCCCTTCAACGGCTTCTCTTTCGCGAACCGCGCCCCGATGGAGCGGAGCACCGGCATGTCCTTCTTGGCCCACTCGACGCGGTTCTTCCCCGCGGCGGCGAGCTTCAGATCCTTGACGTCGTGCCCTTTGCTGGCAGCCATCCCTCAACCCCTTTCTTCCTGAGTGCTCCCCATCAAAATACGGTAACGAACCCAACCCTGCCCCGGAAGCCGCTACGCTCCGGGACTTCCCCTCCAGCTACGTCGCCTCGGAGAGAGGGCTCCGTTCGTGGCTCGCCGTGCGGTGAACCTGCACGGCTGCGCACCGGCCTCCAGGGCTCCATTCCCTCAGATCCCGGCATTCGAGGCCCGCTGCATCCGCCCCGGCATCGTTCCCCTCCCTCGCCGTACCGCAGTGGGTGCGCCTCGGTCGGGCGCCTCGCCGGAGGCGGCGCATCGACCCTCTCGGTGCACGGCCTCTGCGGGAACGGAACCCTGGAGACCGGCCTCACTGTGCCCCCCGTTCTTCCTACGGCGGGGGTACCCCAGGGAGTGTCGTTAGTCAGAGAGTGGGGCGCCCCCCCTCCTGCGGCGACTCCGCCGGAGGACCCTCCCGGTTCAGTGCGCCTGCCGGGGTTTATGCGCCGTGGCCGGCCGCCTTGCGCAGCGCGCGGACCTTGTCGGTCTTTTCCCAAGTGAACTCCGGGAGCTCGCGCCCGAAGTGGCCGAGGGCCGCCGTCTTCCGGTAGATGGGGCGCAGCAGGTTCAGCTCGCGGATGATCCGGGCGGGCCGCATGTCGAAGGTGTCCCTCACCGCGCGCCCGATCCGCTCCTCCGGGACCTTCGCCGTTCCGAACGTCTCCACCATGATCGACACCGGCTCGGCGACGCCGATGGCGTAGGCGAGCTGCACTTCGCACTTGCGCGCGAGGCCCGCGGCGACGACGTTCTTGGCCACGTACCGGGCCATGTACGCCGCGCTGCGGTCGACCTTGGAAGGATCCTTCCCGGAGAACGCCCCGCCCCCGTGCCGGCTGTATCCCCCGTAGGTGTCGACGATGATCTTCCGTCCGGTGAGCCCCGTGTCGCCGTGAGGGCCTCCGACGACGAACCGCCCCGTGGGGTTGATGTAGAACTTCACCTTCTTCGACAACAGGTCCTTCGGGACCGCCTTCCGGACGATCTCTTCCAGGACTCCCTCGGTAAGGGCCTTACGCCCAATCTCCTCGGCGTGCTGCGTGGAGCAAACCACGGCGGTCACCTCGCGGGGGACACCGTCCACGTAACGCACCGTCACCTGGCTCTTCCCGTCGGGTCGCAGCCACGGGAGCACTTTCTTCTCCCGCGCCTCGGTGAGCCGAGCGCAGATCTTGTGGGCGAAGGAGATCGGCATCGGCATCAGTTCCTTCGTGTCGTCGCAGCCGAACCCGAACATCATCCCCTGGTCCCCGGCGCCCTGTTTCTCCTCGTTGCCCCGGTCGACCCCCTGCGCGATGTCGGGGGACTGGCGGTCGACCGCGACGACCACGGCGCAGTTGTGGGCGTCGAACCCCTTCGAGTCCCCCGTGTAACCGATATCGGTAACCGTCTTGCGGACCACGTCGGGGAAATCGACGATCGCCTTCGTGGTGATCTCCCCGGACACCATGACCAGCCCGGTGGTCACCATCGTCTCGCACGCCACCCGGGCGCGCGGATCCTGCCGGAGGATCTCGTCCAGCACCGCGTCGGAGATCTGGTCCGCCACCTTGTCCGGATGCCCGCCGGTCACCGACTCGGACGTGAAAAGGAATTCGCTCATGCGCATCGCTCTCCCGTATCCCTGGAATGGGCTTGAACCGTGGGAGTATAATCTAAAAACGCTCGGCGGGGAACAGGTCCTCCATCTTTTTGCGAAGTGCCCGACCGATCTCGGCCGCGGTCGCGTGCAGCAGCAGCCCCCCCGCGAACTCCTTGGCCTCGTATGCCACCGACTTGCGGAGGATCCGCTTCACCCGCGGGATCGCCGCGGCGTTCATGCTGAGCTCGTCCAGCCCGAGGCCAAGCAACGCGTAGGAGTAGAGCGGCTCCCCGGCCATCTCGCCGCACATCGACACCGGGATCCCGGCGTCGTGCCCGGCCTCCACGATTCGCCGGACCAGGCGGAGGATCGCGGGGTGAAGCGGCTCGTAAAGATAGGAGACGTGTTCGTTCACCCGGTCGATCGCGAGCGAGTACTGGATGAGATCGTTCGTGCCGATGCTGAAGAATCCGACCTCCCGCGCGAGAAGGTCGGACACGATCGCCGCGGCGGGGATCTCGATCATGATCCCGATGGGCATCTCCCTGTCGTAGGGAATCCGCCGGCGGCGAAGCTCCCCCCGCACCTCCTCGACCACGGCCATCGCCTCCCGAAGCTCCCCCACCCCGGAGATCATCGGGAACATCATCCGGACCTTCCCGTACATCGAGGCGCGCAGGATCGCCCGGAGCTGCGCCTTGAAGATCTCCTTTTCCTTCAGGCAGAACCGGATCGCCCGCAGCCCCATCGCCGGGTTCATCTCGTCTGCGAGTTCGAGCTGGGACGCGAACTTGTCGCCGCCGAGGTCGAAGGTGCGGATCGTGACCGGTTGGCGCACGAACTTCTCCGCCACCTTCCGGTAGGTATCGAAGTGCTCCTCCTCGGAAGGGAGATCCTTCCGGTTGAGGAAGAGGAACTCCGTTCGGTAGAGACCCACCCCGTAGGCGCCGCTGCGCAGCGCGACGTCCGCCTCCTCGGGAAACTCGATGTTCGCCAGGAGGAGCAGCGTCTTCCCGTCGCGCGTGACCGTCGGCAGGCGCGCGAATTTCGCCAGGTCCCGGGTCCGCTGCGCGTAGGCCTTCTGCCGCTCCTCGTATTCGAGGACCGCCTCCGCCGTCGGGTCGAAGACGACCACACCTTCCTCGCCGTCGACGATGACCGTCTCCGCCGCCCCGAACTCCTCCGTCCCGCCCTCCACCCCGACGACCGCGGGGATCCCGAGGGAACGCGCCGTGATCGCCGTGTGGGACGTCCGGCTCCCCACGTCGGTGGCGAAGCCGAGCACGGGGCTCTTCAGGATCTGCGCGGTGTCCGCCGGGGAGAGGTCGTGGGCGACGATCACCACCGGGTCGCGGATCGCGGCGATCGAGTCCACGGGGCGTCCGGCGAGGTTTTCGAGGACCCGATGGCCGATCTGCCGCAGGTCGTGCCCCCGCTCCCTCAGGTACGGATCCTTGATCCGGTGGAACGTCTCCAGGAGGTTCTGGAGTACCTTGTTGAACGCCCAGTCCGCGGCGAACTGGTTCTCACGGATCGTCCGGACCGTCTGCTCGACGAGCATCGAGTCCTCGAGGAGCGCCAGGTGGACCGAGAGGATCTGGTGGTGTTCGGAGGAGGTGTCCGTCACGCCGTCCCGGATCGCGAGGATCTGCTCCCGGGAACGCGCGACCGCCCGCTGGAAGGCGGCGACCTCCTCGTCCACCTGTTCGCGGCTCACCGTCGAACGGACGGACCGCGGGAGGACGCGGTTCAGGAAGAATCCCTTCCCGATCGCGATTCCACCGGAAGCCGGGATCCCCTTCAGGACCCGCATCTTCGCTCGGCCTTCCGCCACTCCGCTACTCCTCCCCGAACTTCCCCGTGATCAGCTCCCCGATCGCCGCCACGGCTTCTTCCGCATCCGGACCGATCGCGCGGATCCGTATCTTCGAGTCCTTGGGCGCCGCCAGCATCAGCACGCCCATGATGCTCTTTCCGTTGACCTCCATCCCTTCCTTCTCAACGAGAATCTCGGAGGCGAACCCGTTCGCCAGTCGCACCAGCTTCGCGGCGGCGCGGGCGTGCAGGCCGAACCGGTTCGGGATGTCGAACTCGCGTTCCGTACTCACCGCCACAGGATCAGCACCCCCACGAAGAGGAGAAACGACAGGATCTCCGACGGCGAGACCGCCTTCCGGAAGAGGACCACGAACAGGTGGACGACGGCTGCGGCGAGAAGGAGCGCCGCCAGCGCGTGAAACGCGCCCCCTCCCGGAACGAGGAAACGCCCGGCGAATACCCCGGCGTATGCCCCGGCGAGGATCGCCGCGAGCAACTTGCGGTCGTCGGTCCGAACATTGAGCGCCGCCCGCTTGAGCCAGCTCACCGCGCCCTCCGGGCCCCCCATGCCGGCGGAGAAACCGCGCCAGCGGAGGGTCAGGTGAACTCCGTTGTAGAGAAGCAGCAGGGCGGCGATCCCCAGGAGGGGATGGAGCAGCGCGAGGAGGGCTCCCGCCACCGAGGCCATCGGACGCAGGGCGCCCCAGAAAAAAGAGTCCCCGATCGCTCCCAGCGACCCCATCATTCCCACCTTGAAGGTGCCGATCGCCCGCGGATCGGCCTCCCCCGCGGCAACCCGTTCCTCGAGCCGGACCGACGCCCCTAAAATCAACGCCCCCATCGCCGGCTGGGTGTTGAAAAACTCGAGGTGTCGCTTCACCGCCTTCAGCGCCTCCTCCGGGCGGTTCGCGTAAAAATCGCGCAACGCCGGCAGGATGGCGTACGCGAATCCCACGTTCTGCATCCCCTCGTAGTTCCAGCACCCCTGCAGCAGGAACTGGCGCCGCCACGTGGCGCTCCGGGACCGCGGCGAGAGCGCTGGCGGCGTCATGTCGTCCACCGGAACAGCACGGTACCGCCGAACACGGCCGCCATCGTCAGGAAGAAGACGACGGCGGTACGCTCCGTGCGGCTGCACGAGCAGACCGAGGCGGCCCCCAGGAGCGGAAGCGCCGGCAGGAGGATCGCGAAATTTCCCCGGCTGGCGGGGCCGAACCGGGGAAGCAACTCCTTCGACACGGCCACGCCCGCCCCCGAGAAGACGAGGGTGAGGACCATCCCCGTCACGGCGAACAGGGTGAGGCCGGCGAGCAGCCCGTGTTCCACCGCCTGCGCATCCCCCCGGTCCACCGACTCGACGGTGAGTCTGGCGATCCGCACGTTGACCTTTCGGACGAAACGGTCCGCCGTTTTTCCCGCTTCGGCGACGACGACGGAGAGCAGCAGGAGGGCGGTGAAACTCCCTGCGTCGAGCCCGATGGAGGAGGAGGCGATCGCCGCGGCAGAACCTCCGAACACGGCCGCACCCGTGTCGTCGGGAGGGATCGACGCCCCCACGGGGAGCCGGGCCAGGTAGATCAGCTCGAGCACGACCCCCACCTGTGCGCCGGCGGCCATGTTCCCGAAGACCGCGCCCATCAGCGTGGCGACGACCAGGGGGCGGTGGAGCATCAACTGGCACGCCGCCGTCCGGTCGAGGTAGCACACCCCCCCGAGAAGGACCGCCAGGAGGAACCGCCAGGCCACCTCTACTCCCTTTCCGCGTCGAACGACGTTCCCGCCTCGAACGGGGTCCCCTGGACGAGGACCGACACCCCGTGCGAGCGGAACCACCCGAGGGCCTCGAAATCCTCCGGCGCAAAGAAGACGGAGGGGGAGATCTCGACCTTCCCCTCCGAGAAGTGGAGATTCCCGATGTTCAGCAAGTCGAACGCCGCCCCCGCCTTCCGGAGATTGACCGCGTCCGCCGCGCTGGCGACCAGCAGGATGGAGCGCTCCCCGTTCCGGTCGGCCTCGGCGAGGACGCGGATCGCCTCGTCGAGACGGCAGAAACGGACGCGGACCGCGGGGGGAACCGCCAGCTCCATCACGGAGCGCAGAAACGTGTTCCCGGCCAGGTCGTCGTTGGCGACGATCAGGGAATCGGCCGCCGTGTGCGGCACCCACGTCTCCACCACCTGCCCATGGATCAGCCGGCAGTCGATGCGGGCGAGCACGAGGGGCATCTCGCTACTTCTCCTGCTTCTTTTCGGCCTTTTTCTTCAGCATGTCTCCCGGGATCGTGATGCTCCGCTGGCCGCACTCCTGCAGCCGGCGCGCGAGTTCGTCGAGCGGCATCGTTTCCCGGGCGATGGGGAACTTGACCATCATCGGCAGGTTCACCCCGGTCAGGACTTCCACGCGGTGCGTGCCGAGGAACGACAGGCCGATGTTGGAGGGCGTTCCGCCGAACATGTCGGTGAGCAGCAGCACGCCGTCCCCGTCCTCGACCGTGCGGACGGCCCCCTCCACCGCGTCGTGGATCGCCTCGACGCTCATGTCGGGGGAAATGTCGACGGCGACGATCCCCTCGATCTTTCCGACGATGATCCCGGCGGCGCGCACCAGTTCCGTGGCGAGAGCGCCGTGGGAGACGACGACCGCTCCGATCATCTCATCCCCTTGCCGGGCAGGGAGGAGCGCGACAGGTCGCGGTGGACCACGGCGGCCGCTTCCTTCCCCTTCCCGAGAATATTGCCGAGCGCCTCCGCGACGGCGACGGACCGATGCCTGCCCCCGGTGCAGCCGACGCCCAGCGTGAAGTACGCCTTCCCTTCCTTTCTATAGAGGGGGAGGAGGAAAAGCAACAGATCCGACAGGCGTCGCAGAAACCTCTTCGTCGTGCGGGCCTCCAGGACATAGTCGCGGACCCCCCGGTCGAGTCCGGTAAACCGCTTGAGGGCCGGAACGAAGTTCGGGTTGGCGAGGAACCGGACGTCGACCACCATGTCGGCCTCGACGGGGATTCCGTACCGATAACCGAAGGAGATGACGCTCACCTTCAGACCGCCCGCCCCCTCGCGGCGGAACCGCCGCACAAGGAGGTCACGAAGCTGGTGGACGTTGACCTGTGATGTGTCGATGACGACGTCGGCCATTTCCCGCAGCGACGAGAGGATCCTTCGCTCCTTCCGGATCGCGCCCATGGCGCCGCCCCTGGCCGCGAGGGGGTGCTTCCGCCGCGTTTCGCTGAACCTCCGGAGGAGCGCCTCGTCCGCCGCGTTGAGGAAGAGAACGTGGACCGAGCTTCCCCCCCCCCGAAGTTCGCCGATCACCCGGGAGAGGTCCGGGAGAAACTCCTTCCCCCGGATGTCCATCCCGAGGGCAACCCGGGTACCTTCGCCCCGCGCCTCGGAGACGACGTCGACGATCTTGGGAAGGAGAACCGGCGGCAGGTTGTCCACGCAATAGTAGCCGAGGTCCTCGAACACCTTGATCGCCGTGCTCTTCCCGGCCCCCGATAGTCCGGTCACGACGACGATGTCGGCGCGGTGCCCCCGCGCGTCGACGGCGGTCACGTGGAGCCGCCCTCTCCGGTACGCCGAGCCTGGCGCTCGACGAATTCCCGCGCGGAGTGGATCCCGAGCTTCTTCAGGAGGTGGTTCCGCACCGCCACCTCCACGATCGTCGCCAGGTTCCGCCCGGGGGAGATCGGGACGAGAAGGGAGGGAAGTTTGACACCGAGTATCTCGACGGTCTCGTCCTCGAGACCAAGACGGTCGTACTCCCTGGAAGGATCCCACTCCTCGATCCGGATCACGAGTTCCATCTTCTTCTTCGGCGTCGTCGCGGCCGCGCCGAACAGTTCCCGGATGTTGATGATCCCGAGCCCCCGGATTTCCATGTGGTGGCAGGTGAGATCGTCCCCGCGGCCCACGAGGGTCGCCGGGCCGAGCTTGTCGACGTGAATCACGTCGTCGGCCACGAACCGGTGGCCCCGGAGGACGAGGTCGAGGGCGCATTCGCTCTTGCCGATTCCGCTTCGGCCGGAGAGGAGAACCCCCACGCCGATGACTTCCATCAGAACACCGTGGATCGTCGCGACCGCGGATGGCACGAAATCAGGCACGACCCCTCCTTTCGGATCAGACGCGTTCGTCCTCTTCCCGGAGAACCCGCGATAGCCCCTCGACCCCCTCGGCCGCCAGGAGACGCTCCCGGAACCGCGGTCCCTTGAGGAGCCGGGATATGCGCGCGAGCGCCTTGAGATGCATCCCGGCGGAGTTCTCCGGGGCGAGGATCAGGAAAAAAAGCCGGGCCGGCTTCCCGTCGAGGGAGGCGAACTGCACTCCTCCCCGGCTGCGCCCGAAAACGGCGACCAGCCGGTCGATCCCGGGGATCTTACCGTGGGGAATCGCCACCCCTTCGCCGATTCCCGTGCTCCCAAGCCCCTCGCGATCCATCAGGATCGTCGTGAGGCTGTCGGGAGAAAGGGCCGGGAGTCGCCGGCAGATCACCTCCGAAAGTTCGCGAAGGACCCCCTCCTTCGTCTCCGCCAGGAGTTCGTCCACCACGGCTCCCGGAGGGAGGATATCCTGGATCCTCATCGAACCATCGGCTCCGCGAAGCCGATGTTGCCGTCCTGCTGCCGGAAGACCACGGACGGCTGGTCCGTCTCCTGGTTCACGAACATCACCACGTCGAGCCCGAGCATGTCGAGGTGGCGCGCCGCGTCCTCCACCGTCATCGGCTTGGGCAGGAAGTTGTCCGTGTGAATGATCCTGGGCCGGCCTTCCCCCTCCGCGATCGTGAGGGACGATCCGGATACCATCGGCTCGGGGAAGATCGCCTGCCCCTTGTCCTTCCGCTTCTCGCGGTACTTCTTCAACTGGCGCTCGACCTTGTCGCACACGAGGTCGATGGCGGAGTACAGGTCTTCCGTGGATTCGAACGCCTTGATGGTGATCCCCCGCGCCGTCAGGAACACCTCGGCGATATGGCGGTACTTCTCGACGGACAAGGTAACGTGCGCGTCGAACGACTTTTCGACCACCTTCTCGATCTTTCCCAATTTCCCGGTCACGTACTCCTTCAATGCCTGGCTCGGGTCGACATGCCGGAACGTCACGTTGATCTGGTTCATGGGTGCCCCCTCCTTCCGAGAAATCGGTGCTGCGGTGCTCAGAACTGTTTCCTGCGCCGAGAGGAGGCCAGCAGCCCCATCGCCGCGCGGTACTTGGTGACGGTCCGCCGGGCGATCCGGATCCCCTGGTTCCGCAGGAGCCGCATCAACTCCTGGTCGCTGAGCGGCTTGCTCTCGCCCTCGGCGCGGATGATCTCCCGGATCTTCTCCTTGACGGACTTGGAGGCGATATCCTCCTCCCCCCCCTCCCGGTTCAGCCCCGAGGTGAAGAAGTACTTCAACTCGAAGATCCCGAGGGGAGTGCCCACGTATTTGCCGCTGGTCACCCTCGACACGGTGGACTCGTGCATTTCGATGTCCTCGGCGACGTCCCGCAGCGTCAGGGGACGCAGGTGGCCGGGCCCCTTCTCGAGGAAATCACGCTGGAGCTTTACGATGCTCTCTACGACCTTGTAGATGGTGCGCTTGCGCTGTTCGATGCTCTTGATGAACCACAGCGCCGCGTTGACCTTCTGCTTCAGGAACTCCCGGTCCTCCTTGGGGAGCCCCTCTGCGTCTCCCGTCAGCAGCCGCCGGTAGTAGGAGGAGAGGCGAAGCCGGGGCTGCCCGTCGTCGTTCTGGGTGATGACCCATTGTTCGTCGACCTTGAACAGGTAGACGTCGGGGGTGATGTACTGGACGTCGTCTCCCGAGTATTCGCGGCCGGGCTTCGGCCACAGGGTGACGAGCCTCTGGAACGCCTCCTTGACGGCCTCCTTCGGCAGTTTGAGCCGACGTACGGCTCCGGCGACGTCTCCCCTGGAGAACAGGTCGAAGTGGTCGGCGAGGATCCGGAGGGGAAGCTCGAACGCCGAACCCCGTTCCCGCGCCTGGATCAACAGGCACTCCCGCAAGTCCCTCGCGCCGACGCCCAGGGGATCAAGCGTCTGGACCCTCGCGATGGCGCGCTCTACGTCTTCGACCGGCAGCGAGAGGGCCTGCGCCGCCTCCTCGGCGGTCGTCTTCAGATACCCGTTTTCGTCGATGTTGCCGACCAGGTAGAGAGCGGTCTCCCGCTCGGCGTCGGAGATGTCCAGGAGCCGCAGCTGGGTCTCGAGGTGTTCGGTGAGGCCGGGACGGCGCGTGAGGGTGTTCTCGTAGTAGGGACGTCCGTCTTCGTCATCGGTGTCCCGTTGCATGCGTCCGTCGCGGGACCCTTGGTTGAAGTAGTACTCCCAGTCCACGCGGTCGATGAGCCCGTCGCCTTCCTTCGGCGTGGGCCCCTCCTCCGGGATCGAAGGCGTGGACGCCTCCGCCGCCGGCGACGTCTCCTCCTCGGCCGTCTCCTCGCCGATATCCTCCAGCGCCGGGTTGACCTCCAGCTCCTCCCGCACCGCCTGCTGCAGCTCGAGCCGCGACAGCTGCAGCAGCTTGATCGCCTGCTGCAGCTGGGGGGTCATCACCAGCTGCTGGCTGAGCTTGAGAGATTGTCGGAGTTCCAGCGCCATCCAAGCCCCTCCGCCGGTCAGAGCGAGAAACCGTCTCCCAGGTAGATCTCCCGGACCCGGTCCGACGCGGCGATTTCCCCGGGCTTTCCCGCGAGGAGGATCTCCCCCTCGGAGATGATGTACGCGCGATCGCACACCTTGAGCGTGTCGCGCACGTTATGGTCCGTCATTATAACCCCGATCCCGCGCTCTTTTAATCCGAGGATCACCTGCTGGAGGTCGGCCACGGAGATCGGGTCGATGCCGGCGAACGGCTCGTCCAGCAACAGGAAATCGGGGGAAAGGACCAGCGCCCGGGCGATCTCGACGCGGCGCCGCTCCCCGCCGGACAGGGCGTACCCCATCGTGTCGGAGACGTTCCCGATGCGCATATCGCGCAGGATCGCCTCGGATCGCTCCCGCCGCTCCCCCGGAGACAGGGGAGTCTCCTCGAGGAAGGCGAGGATGTTGTCCCGAACGGAAAGCTTCCGGAAGACGGACGGCTCCTGGGGGAGGTAGCCCAATCCCATCCGCGCGCGGCGGTGCATCGGGAGGTCCGTCACGACGGACCCGTTCAGCCGCACCTCGCCCTCGTCGGGCCGGACCAGCCCCACCATCATGTAGAAGATCGTCGTCTTCCCGGCGCCGTTGGGGCCAAGCAGGCCCACCACCTCCCCGGGCCGCGTCTCGAGGGAAACCCCCTTGACGACTTTCCTGCGCCGGTATCGTTTGCTCAGCCCCTCCACCGCGAGGGATTTCCCTTCCTGGTCCCCTCGCCGCCGGTGCGGGTGGGCGCCCTGTCCCGTGCGCTCCGGGCCGGTCACTTCGGCGACGTCTCCAGGATCCCCTTGGGGTTGATGACCGCATGGACGCGGCCCCCGTCCTTGCCGCCCGTCACCACGGACCGGTTCTCCCGCAGGAAAATGGTGAGCGTCTCCCCCTGGACGGTGTTCTGCCCCTGCCGGAGCGTCGCGCCCCCGGAAAGGACGACCCGCTGCTCGAGATTGTGGAAGGTGGCCCGCGCGGAACGCGCCTCCCGGCCCTCCTGGACGAACCGGACGTTTCCTTCCGCCTCGATCCGGTCGATCGCTCGCGCCTCGCTGGAGTAGTCGGCCTGGATCCGGTCGGCGTGCAGCGTGACGTCGCCCTGCCGCGCCACGACGTTTCCCTCGAAGGTCACGGTGTTGCGCTCACTATCGGCGCTGACGCGGTCGGCGGTGACGTCGATCGGGCGACCGCCAAGATCTTTCACGGACTCGCCCACGCGCTCCTGCGCCCCGGCGACGCAGGCCAGGGCCGCGACGATCGAAAGGGCCGTAAAAATCCGGGGGATTCGAATCGGTCTCATCCCTTCCGATCCGGACCCTTCACCGGCGAGAGGCGGCTCGTGGTCGACTCCATCGTGATCCTCCCCTCCACCCATTTCCAGGCGAGGTTCTTCCCCTGGACGGAGACACCCGGACCGTCGATCCTCGCCGGCCCCGGGACCCTCAGGATCGATCCCGCCAGGTCCAGCGTCGCTGCGGAGAGTTCCCCCGCCCACCCGCCTTTCCGCTCCGCCCGGCACCCCTCGGGAAGGCCGATCGTCTTCCCGTCGAGGTCCCACGCCGCGCGCGCCGCGCGGACAGTCGCCCCGGCGAACGGCGACCCCTCCCCGAGATACACCGTCACACCCCAGGCGGAAACCACCCTGCTCGCGTACGCATAGACCGCCCCGTCGGCATCGAGCCGGTTCCACGAACCGTCGTCGTGAAGTTCCCGAACATCCACGGGTCCGAGCCGGATCTCCGGCCCGACGCCGACCGTCACCGGTCCCGTCGCCCCCGCCGGCACGGCGACGACGTCCGTCGGGAGGGCGGACCGGACCGCGAGAATCAGCACCAGGAGGGCCATCGCGGCCCATGGGAGGAGGCGAAGATTCATCGTACCGCCCCTTCCGGGAAGTATTTCCCGGTCACATCGTCCCACGACCCGCGCGAACGGAGGAGGAACTCGACGATCTCCCGCACCGCCCCGTGCCCGCCGGGCCGGGACGCGACGAAGTGCACCGCGTCGAGAACGTACGGTTCCGCGTCGGAGGGCGCCGCCGAAAACCCGACGGCGCGAAGCAGCGGGAGATCCACGATGTCGTCCCCCGCGTAGGCGGTCTCGGCCGGAAGGATGCCGGTCCCGCCGAGGATCTCGCGCCACGACGCCACCTTGTCGTATGACCCCTGTCGCACGATGTCGATCCCCAGTTCCCGCGCCCGGATCGCGACCACCTCGGAGGTGCGCCCCGTGATGATCCCGACCGCGACCCCCGCGCGCTGCAGCATCTTGATCCCGTGTCCGTCCCGGACGTGAAACCGCTTCGCCTCGACCCCGGCGGCGTCGTAGACGATCCCTCCATCCGTCAGCACCCCGTCGACATCGGTGAGGAACAGGCGGACCCGCGCCGCCGCCGCGGCCGATCCCTGCCGCACCACCGGGCCGCTCATCCGACGCCCGCCTTGAGGAGATCGTGAATGTGGACGATCCCCACCGGGCGACCGGGGTCGCGGGGATCGAAGACAAAGAGGCTGGTGATGGAGAACTCCTCCATCCTCCTCAGCGCCGCCGCCGCCAGTTCGGTCGACGCGATCCCCTTCGGCGAAGGAGTCATGACGCTGCCCGCGGTCGCTCCGAAGAGATCCACCCCCTTCGAGATGGCCCGACGGACGTCGCCGTCGGTGATGATTCCCGCGAGTCGTCCTTCGACGTCGACGACCCCGGTTACCCCCAGCCGCTTCGCGCTGATCGTGAACAGGGCGTCCTTCAGCGGCGTGTCCGGGAAGACGAGCGGGATCTCCCCCCCAGAGTGCATCAGGTCCGAAACCGTCTGGAGGCGCCGCCCCAGTGCGCCGCCGGGGTGCAGCTTCGCGAAATCTTCCTCGGAGAACCCTTTCTCCTCGAAGAGGACGACCGCCAGCGCGTCTCCCATCGCCAGCGCCGCCGTCGTCGAGGCGGTGGGAGCCAGCCCGAGAGGACACGCCTCCTCCGGCACCCCCACGTCGAGGGTCACGTCCGCATAACGGCCAAGCGTGGAGCCCGCGTCCCCGGTGAGGGCGATCACCGGCAGTCCCATCCGCTGGAAGACGGGCATCAGGCGCACGATCTCCTCGGTCTCCCCGGAATTGGAGAGGGCGATCACCACGTCCCCGCGCCGCACCATCCCGATATCGCCGTGGATCCCCTCGGCGGGGTGGAGGAAGAATGCCGGGGTCCCGGTGGAGGCGAGGGTCGACGCGATCTTCCTGGCGATCAGCCCCGACTTTCCCATCCCGGAGACGACGACCTTTCCCCTGGCCGCCATCAGCAGGTCCACCGCCTTCCCGAATCGCTCGTCGAGCTTTCCCCGCAGCCCCACGATCGCGGCGGCCTCCACGGTGAGAACCTTGCCGGCGCGCTCGATGCGGTCATTTATCATCGGCCGGCTCCTTCCCCGCCGCGGCGCGGATCGCGAGGAGCGTCCGCAGGAGCGGCTCCACGTCGGCCAGGGGCAGGCTGTTCGGTCCGTCGGACAGCGCACGGTCCGGATCGGGGTGGATCTCGAGAAAGACGCCGTCCACGCCCACCGCCACGGCCGCCCGCGCCAGGGGGGCCACGTACTTCCGCTCTCCGGAGGAGACGTTCCCCGCCCCGCCGGGAAGTTGCACGCTGTGAGTGGCGTCGAAGACGACGGGGCAGATCGACTCGCGGATCGCCGGGAGCCCCCGGAAGTCGACCACCAGGTTGTTGTACCCGAAGGTGGTCCCCCGCTCCGTCACGAGGATGTTTTCATTCCCCGTGGAGGAAACCTTCTCGACCGCGTTGCGCATGTCCCACGGCGCCATGAACTGCCCTTTCTTGATGTTGACCGCCACCCCTGTCTCCCCCGCCGCAACGAGCAGGTCGGTCTGTCGGCACAGGAACGCCGGGATCTGGAGCAGGTCGACCCCCTGGGCGACGGCGGCGGCCTGCCGGGGTTCGTGGACATCGGTGGTGACGGGAAGGCCGTACCGCTCCCGGACCTTCCCCAGTATGCGCAGCCCCTCGGTTTCGCCCGGCCCGCGGTACGAGGCGCCGGAAGAACGGTTCGCCTTGTCGAACGATCCCTTGAACACCACGTTCACGGGGAGCCGGGCGGCGAGATCCGCGAGGAAAGCGGCGACGGACAGGGCGAGCTCCTCGGACTCGAGGACGCACGGCCCAGCGATGAGCAGGAGCGAGCATCCGGGGCCGACCCCGAACCGGTTCGCGATGGAGACCCGACGGATCATGCGTTCCCCCGCCCGGACTACGTAGCCGCCCCCTGGCGCGCCCGCACCGCCGCCGCGCCGATGAAGTCGCGGAACAGCGGGTGCGGGACCAGGGGCCGCGAACGGAACTCGGGATGGAACTGGCAGCCGAGGAACCACGGGTGGTCGGGAATCTCCACGATCTCTACGAGGCGGTCATCGGGCGACACGCCGGTGATCCGCAGCCCCTTTTCGGAGAGCGCCTGGCGATAATCGTTGTTGAACTCGTACCGGTGCCGGTGCCGCTCGGAGACCTGGCCCACGCCGTACGCCTTCCGCGCGAGCGACTTCTCGAGGACCTTGCACGGGTAGGCGCCCAGCCGCATCGTCGCCCCCTTCTCCTCCACGGCACGCTGCTCGGGCATCAGGTCGATCACCGGGCACGCGCTCTCGCCGTCCAGCTCCCGGCTGGTGGCCGCCGCGAGGCCGGCCACGTTCCGGGCGAACTCCACGACCGCCACCTGCATCCCGAGGCAGATCCCGAAGTACGGGATCCTGTTCTCCCGGGCGTACCGGACGGCGGCGATTTTCCCTTCCACGCCGCGGGAGCCGAACCCCCCGGGGACGAGGATCCCGTCGACGCCCTTGAGCATCGCCTCCGCCCCCTGCCGCTCCACCTCCTCGGAATCGACGTAGCGGCAGTGGACCCGCACCTGGTGCGCGATCCCGCCGTGGGTGAGCGCCTCGTTCAGGCTCTTGTACGACTCCTTCAGGTTGACGTATTTCCCGACGATGGCGATGGTGACCTCCCCCGTCGGGTTCTTCCACCGCTCGACGAGGCGCTCCCAATCTTCCAGTCGCGGCTCGCCCGCCCAGATGTTCAGGAGCTCCATCAGCTTGTCGTCGAGCCCCTCCTGGTGGAAGACCAGCGGCAGCTCGTAGATCAGGTCGACGTCGCTCGCCGTGATCACCGCATCCTCGGTGACGTTGCAGAACAGGGCGATCTTCGCCTTGATCTCCTTCGGGAGCGGCCGGTCGGTCCGGCAGAGCAGGACGTCGGGCTGGATGCCGATGGAGCGCAGCTCCTTCACGCTGTGCTGGGTGGGCTTCGTCTTCAGCTCCCCGGCGGTCTTGATGTAGGGGACGAGCGTCAGGTGGACGTAGAGGACGTTCTCCTTGCCCCGATCGCTCTTCACCTGCCGGATCGCCTCGAGGAACGGGAGGCTCTCGATGTCGCCCACCGTGCCGCCCACCTCGACGATCGCGAGGTCGTACCCCTTGGCCGCCGCGTAAATGATCCGCTTGATCTCGTCGGTGATGTGGGGAATCACCTGCACCGTGCCGCCGAGGTAGTCGCCGCGGCGCTCCTTGGTGATGACGGAGTGGTAGATCCTGCCGGTGGTGCAGTTGTTCTTCTTGCCGGTGCGGGAGGAGACGAACCGCTCGTAGTGCCCGAGATCGAGGTCGGTCTCGGCGCCGTCGTCGGTGACGAACACCTCGCCGTGCTGGAAGGGATTCATCGTGCCCGGATCCACGTTGATGTACGGGTCGAGTTTCAGCATCGTGATCTTGAGCCCCCGGGCTTCCATCAGGGCGCCGATCGATGCCGCCGCGAGCCCCTTCCCCAGCGACGAAACGACGCCGCCGGTCACGAAGATGTACTTCGGCTTCACCGCCTTTTCGGCCCGCATACCCTCTCCTCTACGGCGTTCAGATCCTCGGGGGTGTCCACACCGACCGAGTCGTGCGCCACGTCGACCACGCGGATCCGGTACCCCGCCTGCAACACGCGCAACTGCTCGAGCCGCTCCGCCTCCTCGAGGGGGGAGGGCCGCAGGGCCGTGATGCGGAAAAGGAACTCCCGCCGGTAGCCGTAGATCCCGAGGTGCTTCCGGTACGGCCCCGTTCCCGTGTCGCGGTAGTGCGGAACCGGGGACCTGGAGAAGTAGAGCGCGTCTCCCCGGGCGTCGACGACCACCTTGACCACCGAGGCGCGGGCGTACTCCCCCGGGTCGTCCCGGGGGAGCGCCGCCGTCGCCATCAGGACGTCCGGCTCGGCAAGCAGTGGTGCGGCCACCGCGTCGATGACCGACGGGTGCATCAGCGGCTCGTCCCCCTGCAGGTTGATCAGGATCTCCTCGTCCATCCCGCGGGCGGCCTCGGCGACCCGGTCGGTTCCGGAAGCGCATTCGGGGGAGGTGAGAACCGCCTCGCCGCCGAACCCGCGCACCACCGAAGCGATCCGCAGGTCGTCGGTGGCGACCACGACGCGCGACGGGATCTTCGCCGCGCTCGCCTTGCTCCAGACATACCATATCATCGGGCGGCCGTCGATTTCGGCCAGCGGTTTTCCCGGCAGCCGCGTCGAGCCGTAGCGCGAAGGGATCACCACCGCGACGCGGCCGCCGGCCCCGGTAGCGCTCACGGGAACAGGGGCATCGACCGGAGCCCCTCCTCCTCGGGGAATCCCGACATCAGGTTGAAGCATTGCACCGCCGCCCCGGCCGCGCCCTTCACCAGATTGTCGATGGCGGAGACGACCACCACCCGGCGTCTCTTCTCGTCCACCCGCCAGGCGATGTCGCAGAAATTGCTTCCCCGCACGTCCTTCGTGGACGGAAGCAGCCCCGGCGGAAGCAGGCGGACGAACGGCTCCTTCCGGTACCGCTTCCGGTAGGCCGCCTCCACGTCCTTCGCGGTCACTTTCGACTTCGCCATGGCGTAGCAGGTGGCGAGGATTCCCCGGACCATCGGCATCAGGTGCGGGACGAAGGTGATCGCCACCGGTTTCCCCGCCGCAAGCGACAGCTCCTGGTCCATCTCCGGGTTATGGCGGTGTTTGGGAAGGCCGTACGGCCGCACCCCCCCCTCGACCTCCGGGTAGTGAAAGCCAAGGGCGGGCCCGCGCCCGCCGCCGGAAACGCCGGTCTTGCAATCCGCCACGATCCCCTTCCGGTCGACGAGCCCCGCCTCGAGGAGCGGGTACAACCCCAGAATCACCGAGGTGGGGAAGCAGCCCGGGACGGCGGCGAGGCGCGTCTTCCGGATCTTCGCGCGGTATATCTCGGGCAGACCGTAGACCGCCTTCCCTGCGAGGCCCGGGCTCTTGTGGGCGACCCCGTAGACCGACTCGTACAGGGGGATGCTGCGGAACCGGAAATCGGCCGACAGGTCGATCACCGGAATGCCCCGCGACAGGAGCGGCCCCGCGACCGAGGACGACAAGGTGTGCGGCAGGGCGAGGAAGGCGACGTCGAAATCCGCAGACAGGAGACGCTCCATCTTCCCGAAAGAGACGCCGGCAAGCATCCCCTTGAACGGAGGGAACGCCTGCTCGACGGGCTGCGAGGAGTACTGTTCCGAAGTGAGAACGGAGAGCTGCACCCCGGGGTGGGACAGGAGCAGCCGGATCAGCTCGAAACCTGTGTACCCGGTCGCCCCGAAGATCGCCACGCGCTTCATCCGTTTTTCCATTGGTAGAATTCTGGCGCGGTTGCGGCGGTTACGCCACCCCGTTTCCAGATCCCCCTTTCAAACCGTGCGTGCGAGTTTCCCGCACACGGCTTTCCGACGGTCTTCTCGATGTCGCTTTCGCGGGGTAGCACACAGTACCGCGCAGACGATACAGACCCATTTCCGTGTGCAGACGTTCGCCGGGCCACGCATCCGCCCGGTACCGTGACCGCTGTCCGCCCCTGCGATACATCCACCGGGTCAGACGGCGGTACACGTAACCGTCGATGCGGTTGAACTCCCGTTCGGCATTTCCCGTCCGGAAGTAGTTGCCCCAGCCCCGGAGCACGGGATTCAGACGCGTGATGATTTCCTTCACGTCCTTCGCCCCGCTTTGTCGCGCATCCGTCAGTTCATGGACGCGCTCCCGGACCCGCTTCATCGCCTTCGGCGACGGCCGCCGCTGCACGAAGTGAAGGTGCGGCGCACGCTGGATGCTGCGCCGTTTCCTGATCGTACAGCCAAGGAATGTGAACCCTTCCTTGCCGCGCCTCAGGTCAACAATACGGGTTTTCTCCGGGTGCAGCATAAGGCCCAGACGCTCCATGATGATGCCGACGCGCCTTTGCGCTTCCTTTGCCTGCGACTCCGTTTTGCACATCACCACGAAGTCGTCGGCATACCGCACCAGGAGTCCCAAGTGCTTGCACCTCTGCTCCCAGATGCGGTCAAGGTCGTGCAGGTAGATGTTGGCCAGAAGCGGCGAGATGACTCCGCCCTGAGGCGTACCCGCGAGCGTCTCCCTCACCGTACCGTCCTCCATCACACCGGCCCCGAGCCACTTGCGGATCAACTTCAACACCCGACGGTCCGAGATCCGTTCCGACACCTTCGCCATCAACTTCTCCCGGTCGATGGTGTCGAAGTACCCACGGATATCCGCGTCGAACACGAAGTTCTGGCCCCGGTTGCCCGCCTCTCGGATGGCTTCCAGTGCCTGCGTCGCATTCCTCTTCGGGCGAAAACCGTAACTCACCGGTAGAAAATCCGCCTCGAAGATCGGCTCAATGACGAGTTTTACCGCCATCTGCGTCACGCGATCCCGTACCGTCGGTATCCCAAGCGGCCGCTGCTTCCCATCTGCCTTCGGAATGTACCGCCGCCTCACCGGGCTCGGGCGGTACCGGCCTGTCACGAGGTCGGATCGGATGCCATCGAGGAACACGTCGACTCCCTTCTCCTCGATGGATTGGATCGACTCCTCATCCACCCCTGCGGCCCCTCGATTGCTGCGCACACGCTTCCACGCTTCCCGCAGGACGTCACCCCTGCAAATCCGGTCGTACAGCGCGTGGAAACGCCGTGTCCTGCTCCGCTTGGCGCTCACGTAAAGTTTGCGCTGGAGTTCTCGCACTTTGTCTATGGGGGTGTTGGGCCTCACGGCCATGCCCTCGCGCTTACCCCCAGCGCAAACGTGACCGAAGCAGGGTCCCTTCCCTCCAGCGGTTTCTCGCCGCCTTCACAGGTACTACGAACCCCTCGGACTCCCTCCCGGCTCCGCGCGACTTCAGCTCCCGCCTTATACGCGCGGTCTTTGCCCGACGTGGGCTGCCGGGTAGTGTCTCTCCTGTTCCGCATCATCCCTTCGTAACGTGCCGCCGCCCGTACCCCGGGGAGGCCCAGTGTCCGTTCCGGAACGGAGACACTGTGTGTTGCCTTCGCCGTGAAATGAGCGGCTCGGCCCTCCCGAACACCTTTCGGCTGATAATCTGACGAGGCTGAAGCGTTCACTTTGTTGCGGCCCGCTCCTTCGCTCCCTCCGACTTCGAGGCTTTCGACGCACCGCTTGGCATACGAAATCTCTCCCGTATACTGGTGCCTGCTACCGGGCGCTCCGGCGCTTACCCGGACCGGACTTCCACCGGTGGGGATGATGCAACTTCCAGGACGCAC
>Ga0210044_10001612_pt1 | contig 34487 bp, 31 predicted proteins | sample CryGey13umfilter_2_FD_183959 | JGI IMG/M metagenome (GOLD analysis project Ga0210044, IMG submission 183959) | Groundwater microbial communities from aquifer in Utah, USA - Crystal Geyser 4/9/14 3 um filter (SPAdes) (version 2) | ecosystem: Environmental > Aquatic > Deep subsurface >...
GGGCCTCGGCGAGCCACTCCAACTCTCCTCGATCCACGATATCGGCGTCGACGAGCTGATCCGCGTAACGGCGGCACGTCTGAAAACTGAGGGATTCAGTCCCAAAAAGGTAAAACATGGCCCCGAGACACGCATAGCCATTGTGGGCCGCCCCAACGTGGGCAAGTCCTCAATTATAAACGGCATTATTGGCGAGGAGCGACTGATCGTCTCCGACATCCAGGGAACGACGATTGATGCTACCGACACCGCGATGAAGGTCGAAGATAAGGAGTATGTCTTGATCGACACGGCCGGCCTTAGAAAGCGCAGCAAGCGCGGCTTTGGCCTTGAGGGGCTGGGCGGACTGCGCTCACTTCGAGCTATCTCTCGCTGTGACGTCGCCTGCCTCGTCGTCGACTGGACCTCCGGGCTAACCAGCCAAGATCTTCACGTGAGCCAGTACATTCTCGAAGCCGGCAAGGGGATGATAATAATCGTCAACAAGGTCGACCAGATGGAATCTCCCGAGGCCGACCGAAAGCAGTTCCTACGCGAACTTCAGTATAAGATGAACTACGTACCGTGGGCTCCGGTTCTCTTTACCTCGGCGCTCGAAAAGAAAAACCTCAACAAGATCCTCGAGCTGAGCGGAAAAATTCAAGAAGAGCGCAGTAAGAAGATCAGTGACGCCGCTTTCACAACCTTCATCAAGACGACGACGGTGGGACACCCACCAACAAGAAAAGGAAAGGCAATCCGCATCATGGGGGGAAAGCAAACCGACACCTGCCCGCCGAGTTTCACCATACTCTGCAACAAGCCGGAACTCCTTCACTTCTCGTACAAGCGCTACCTTGAGAACGAGCTCCGCCGACACTTTGGCTTTGAGGGTACTTCGATCGAGATCCTCGTTTCGGAGCGCGCACCGAAGAAAAACGCACCCAAAAAGCTCCATGTGAGCAAGCGTGTCATCAAGAGACGAGGCCGCTGATCTCTAATCGCTGAAAGCCTTCCTGAAAGACTCCGCAAGGAATTTTCGGCGATCACGCTCGTGGAATTTCACCACGTCTGCAGTCCATATGTAGCTGGCAGTCTCGGTTTGCGAAACACGCCCAACATAGCGGGCATCGCGCTTGTAGTTGAGGCCTCCAAGCGGACGAACCGAAAGGAGCTCAATAAGACGGGTGAAGTGAGGAGCCGCAAGAGAACGGGGCCGCCGACTCTCACCGGTTAGGGCGAGCGTTTTTTCACGCTGATCAGGACGGTTCCAGAGAGCTACGGCTGTGGGGAAGTAGTCCGCCACCCAGTGAGCATTAGCCTTCCGCCACTCATCAAACTGCTCCGCACCACAAACGGGCTGGGCCGTAACGATCATACTCGCAAGGTGAGGATCAAAGGGAAGAGCGACCTCCCGCAGATCGAGTGAGCGCTGGGTCACAAAAAAGCTCAGGCAGAAGCGCCCCGCACGTTTATTGTGATGGACACGAACACCGCAGAGCTGAGTCAGAGCCTTAAACCAGAACCGCGCCTCATCCATTCGGCCGTCTTCAACAACGACAAAAAGATCAATATCGCTTTTCGGAGAGGCGAGGCCGTGAGCAAGACTGTTGACGACGGCGACCATCCTAACAAAGGGAAGCGCGCTAAAAAGACCGCCAAAACGGCGCACCTTCCTCCACCGCTCCCGGACAAGTGGGGCGGCGGCGCGACGATACTCAACAAGAGACTCAGCTCCTCGGAGAGTATAAAATCCACTGCTCTCGACGATCTCGGGAAGTCGAGCCATCTCCTGAACGACCTGAGAGAGTGTGGGCGTCGCATCCCAGCCGTAGAGATACTGGGCAACCTCGTCCGGGCGGAGAGCCAGCCCCATAAGGCCAAAATAGGTAAGAGTGGCTCTCAGAGCGGAGTCGAAACTAGTCGGTCTCATAGAGCCAGTGTAGAAGATCACTCAGCAATAAACCACTTTTTTATCTCTACAAGAGCGGGCTATACTAAAGAGGTGAAAGAGCTGCTTAAAAACCTCCCCTCTAAGCCCGGCGTCTACAAGTTCAAAGACAAGGCCGGAACGATTCTGTATGTCGGCAAGGCAAAGAATCTGAAAAACCGCGTCTCGACCTACTTCCGCAAGGACTATGCGCACTCATCAAGAACTCATAAGATGCTGAGTCTGGTCTCCGACTTTGAGTTTACCGAAACCGACTCCGAACTCGAGGCTCTCTTGCTTGAGCACAACCTCATAAAACAACTTCGGCCCAAGTACAACATCCTGATGAAGGATGATAAGAGTTACGTCTATATTGAGGTTAAGACCAACGAGGACTTTCCCCGCATCCGAGTGATTCGCGAGCGTAGTCTCGACAAGGCGGCCCAGGGAGAGAAGGGGCCCGTAAAATATTTCGGACCGAAGCTGGCAGCAAACAAAGTCTATGAGACTCTCCGCATCCTCAAAAAACTCTTCCCATTCAGACACTGCAATCTCAACATCGCCTGGAAAGGAAGCGAGGAGCAGAAAAAGAGTCTCTCAAAAGGAGGGGAGCCGGAGAAGACAAGTGTAGAGGTAACCAATCGGGTGATCGACTATCCCTGCCTCGACTATTATATAAAGCGCTGCCCGGGCCCTTGTATCGGTGCGATCGATCCTGCATCGTACCGTCGAATCATCGATGAGGTGATGAACTTTCTCAAGGGAAAAAGCGAGGAGCTGGAGCAGCAGCTTGAAGATGACATGCGTGAGGCGGCAATGAACAAGCTCTTCGAAAAAGCCGCTCGAATCCGCGACAAGCTCTTTGCCGTACAGACAATCGTTGAAAAACAGAAAATAACTAATCGCGCACGCGTCGACACGGATGTAGTTAACGTGGTCGGACTCAACGGCCACCTCTACTTCACGCTCCTAATGATCCGCAACGGCAAGCTGACAGACCAGGAAAACTTCATCTTCGACGCCCTCGAAGTCGGGGAGCAGACAAGCGATGACGAACTCCGCGAGGCCATTCACGCCTTCGTCACCCAGTATTACGAACGAGCCGGCGAAATACCCCGAGAAATTATCGTCCCGGACGTCTTCGAGGAGACGCAGGTCCTGGAGGACTGGCTGGTTAAAAATGGCGCCTCCAAAGTCACCATCACCTATCCACAGAAGGGCCAGAAAAACGAGCTCCTCGAACTGGCGCACAAGAATGCCCTCGCCTTTGCCCGCCAGCACCGCATCAAGTGGCTCACGGCTCAAGATGACGAGAAAGCGGCCGAGCGACTCGGTGAACTTATCGGGCTACCTCAAGGAACACCCCTCAAACGTATCGAGGGCTTTGACATCTCGCACTTGGGCGGCGAGCAGACCGTGGCCTCGATGGTCGTATTTCACAAGGGACGGGCCCTTTCCAAAGACTATCGGCACTTCCGACTTCGCACCGTACAGGGCAAGCCCGATGACTACAAGAGTATGGCCGAGATCCTCACACGCCGGCTGAAGTACCTGACCAAAAATGAGACCCTCTCCCTCAAAAAAGCGACAAAGAAGGATGCGGAGTTTGTAGAGAAGGTACTCGGCGCACCAACAAAGACACCGCAAGAACGTCCTGGCTCCACAAAAACCTTCGTTCTCCGCGAGGGCGAGACCCTCATCGGCGCAGCCCGCCTGACCGATCACAAGCGCCACCTCTTCTCGCTCGACAGCATCTACCTAGACCCCAAAAAGAGCGACGAGGAGAGCCTCCTCTTTCTTATAAAAAAACTGATCCAGGGAACAAGAGATTCCAAGGCGCGCCTTTATGCCCGTCCGAACGAAAAAGACCGAGAGCTCTACCAACGCTATGGTTTTAGAGAGATAGACAAGGTACCCGGGGAGATCCAAGCTGCCTTCAACGACCAGAAGAGGACGAAGCTCGGTACCAAGAAGACTACGACCAAGTCGGAGGGAGGGGTACTGGCCCTCTACGCCACTCAGATGGGAGGCAAAGACAACTCTTTTTCGGCACGTCCTGATCTCCTCCTCATTGACGGGGGCAAGGGACAGCTGGGAATGGTTATCGAGGTCCTAAAAAAGCTCAAGATAGAGATCCCCGTTATCTCACTGGCCAAGAGGCTCGAGGAGATTTACGTACCCGGCTTCGCAGCTCCAATCCTCCTTCAGGAGGGGGATAGTGTTCTCAAACTTCTCCAGCACATCCGCGACGAATCCCACCGCTTTGCGATAACCTTCCAGCGCTCGCTCCACCGAAAAGCACTTCTCGAGAGCTAACAGAGCCTCCCACCCCGCAGCCACCTCTGCTTCAGCCAGACCTTGGCCAAACTCGGCCCAGCCATGCATCCAGCCACCCCTCATCCTCATGTTTAACATCGACCTCATCGTCCTCGGCAAACTCAAAGAAGACTACCTCCGTGCGGCTGAAGAGGAGTACACCAAGCGTCTGGGCACCTATGCGAAGCTCACTATCATCGAGCTCACCGAGGAGCCCTTCCGCGACCCTGAGGGTGAGCTCAACTCTATCCGGGAACGCGAGGCGACTAAGATTAGGCAGCGCATCGCTCCGGGCAGCTTTGTGATCGCCCTCGACGAGCGGGGAGGGGAGTATACTTCAGTTGATTTTGCCCACATGCTTGAGAAAAAGTCGTCGCAAGGGCAGAAGCTCGTTTTCGTTATGGGGGGGCCTCTCGGCCTGGACCGCGACCTCCTCAAGTCGGCAGACCTGAAGCTCTCACTCTCCCCACTGACCTTCACCCACCAGATGGCTCGAATACTCCTCTTGGAGCAGCTCTATCGCGCCGGCACAATCCTCAACAAAAAGCGTTATCACTATTAGATGGACAAGCTGGCTAAAGCCGCTAAACTGTAGCGTGTTCCCCCTTTTTATTATATACGCCCAGGTGGCGGAATTGGTAGACGCGCACGACTCAAAATCGTGTCCCGCAAGGGGTGAGGGTTCGATTCCCTCCCTGGGCACCATATTCACATGTTTTGCGACGAAGCTCACGTTCATTTTGTAGCAGGTCAAGGCGGTAGCGGTTCGATCTCTTACCGCCGAGAAAAGTACATTCCCAAAGGAGGGCCCGACGGAGGAAACGGGGGCCAAGGTGGTTCTATCTACCTTATTGGCGATGACAACATCAACACCCTGATAACCTTTGACACCCACAAGCACTTCCGCGCCGAGCGAGGTGGACCGGGCGAGGGGAATAATAAGGCGGGTGCCGATGCCGAAGATCTCTACCTAAAAGTCCCTGTCGGGACGATTGTTTATGATGAGAAAAAGAAAAAGATGATCGGCGAGGTGAAGACACCGGGAGAGACGCTCCTGTTGGCCCGTGGCGGGCGCGGAGGCTACGGCAATGCTCACTTCAAAAGCTCAACACGTCAGACGCCGAGCTTTGCCGAACTTGGTGAGCCGGGAGGGGAGTTTAACTATATTCTGGAGCTTCAGCTCGTAGCGGATGTCGGCTTCGTCGGCCTCCCCTCGGTGGGAAAGTCGACACTTCTCGCGCACGTCTCGAATGCCCGTCCGAAGATCGCCTCCTATCACTTTACTACACTCATCCCAAACCTTGGCGTTGTCTCTCTGAGGCAGTTTGGAGGAAGCGACGAACAGAGTTTTGTAGCCTGCGATCTGCCCGGACTGATCGAAGGGGCCCACGAGGGAAAAGGGCTCGGCATCAAGTTCCTCAAGCACGTCGCCCGCAATCGCGTTCTCGTCCACGTCCTCGACGTCAACTCGCTCGACCCCCACGAAGATTACGTCAACATTAAGGAGGAGCTCCGCCGCTACGACCGCTCTCTGGCAAAGAAACCCACTCTCGTCGTTTTCAATAAGATCGACTCGGTGAGCCCCGAAGCCGTGGATGAGGTAGTAGCGGCTTTTCAGAAAAAACACCCACGCATAAAGCCCATCTACCGGATCTCCGCGGTAAGCGGAGAAGGCCTCAAAGAGCTTATGCACGCCCTCTGGAAGACGCTGGAGAAAGAGCTTAAGCTTGCGCGCAAGGCCGCAAAGCCGGCGAAAGAGACTAAGCCGGAGTTCAAACTCTTCACTCCCGCCGCCGAGGAAAATGAGAAGTCGTTTACCGTTCATGTCCGACGTCTCGGCAAGCGCAAGAGCAGCTTTGAGGTAAGAGGCCGACGCATCGAACAGATCGTCGTAATGAGCAACTTCACCAATCAAGAGGCCGTGGCCCGCGTCTACGATGTCTGTGAAAAGCTGGGAATAGACAAGGCGCTCAAGCAGATTGGAGCCCGTTTTGGCGACGACTTCCGCATTGGAGGACACTCACTCATCTACCGCTGGGGCATACAGAAGGCCTCCTAATACTCATAAACTATGATTCTCATCGTCGGACTGGGAAATCCCGGAAGCGAGTACCGCACAACGCGCCACAATGTGGGATTTATGTGCGTCGAGCAGCTCCAAAAGCAGCTCGGCTTTCCCGAGTTCCAAGAAAAAAAACAGTTCTCCGCGCGGATCAGTGAGGCGAATATAGAGGGAGAGAAGACCATTATGGCCCTTCCCGAGACCTTCATGAACCTCTCGGGCGAGGCGGTACTAAAACTCATGAGCTTCTATAAGATCAGCCCAACCGACCTCTGGGTTGTCTACGACGACATCGACCTTCCTTTTGGTGAGCTCAGACTCAGAGCAGAAGGTTCAGCGGGAACTCATAACGGAATGCGCTCAATCTGCTCACAAATCGGCACGGCCTTCCCACGTCTCCGCATAGGCATAGAGAGCAGGGGAGAGAGCGCACCCGCGCAACAGGATCTGAGCTCCTTCGTCCTCTCTCCATTCTCGAAAGAAGAAGAGCCACTCCTGCCGGAACTGATAAAAAAGGCCGCAAACATCCTTGAGACTGCCGTCCGTGAGGGCTTCCCCAAGGCGCTCGACCTGCTCAACAGCCAGCGGTAAAGAATTCCCCCCAAAATTACTTGCCTTTTGCAATTCAATAACCTATAGTACCCCCGCTATGTTTGCAATTGTAGAAATCGGCGGAAAACAATACAAGATCACTGAGGACGAGACGATTCGCGTTGAGATGGTCGACCCCTCAACATGCAAAGTCCTCCTCGTATCAGATGGAAAGACGACGCAGATCGGCACTCCCTACCTGGACAATGCCACAGTTGGTCTTGAGGTAACCCACACAGGAAAAGACAAGAAGGTCATCATGTTCAAGATGAAGTCCAAGAAACGTTACCGCCGTCTCCGCGGGCACCGACAGCCTTTCAACGAGATGAAGGTCGGAAAGATCTCGGCCTAACCTACGAGCAACCTCCTCAGCAGTAGGCCAAACAAGAAGACTACTCCTCAGCCACACTCTGGCTGTTTTTTTGTGGAAAAAACTAGGAAAGGGAGTCCAAAACCTTCTGGAGGTCCGGAGGAAGGGGGGAGTCGACGACTACCTTTTTCTTGGTAGAAGGATCGACGAAACTCAGCTTGTGCGCATGAAGGAACTGGCGGCCAAGGCCCAAGCGCTCTTTAAAGACCTTGTTGGCCTTCAAATTACCATAGGTTGCATCTCCAACTATGGGAAAGCCGATACTGGCCGTGTGCACGCGGATCTGATGAGTGCGGCCGGTTTTAGGGGAAAAGCTCACGAAAGAATAGACGTCCTCCGTTCCTTGATCGCAAAGGACTGAGTCCACATGATAGTCCGTGTAGGCATCACGCGCCTGCGGGAGCTGAGAGATCGCCATCTTCTTGCGATTCTTACGACTGCGGAAGATACCTCCCTCGATAGCTCCATCAGTGGGTTCGAGCGCACCAATAACGAGCGCCCTGTAAACTTTCTGGACGCGACGCTCCTTCCACTGCTCCTGCAGAGCCGCCTGTGCCACGGGGTCTTTTGCGGCTATAAGAATCCCGGAGGTATCCTTATCCAGACGGTGAACCGAAAAGAGCCCCTCTGAGGCGATAAGCTGCTCGGTTGTGATTCCGGCAGGCTTGTCTAGCGCGACACACCCCTCAGTTTCATAGAGACGAGCAACAACCGGAAGATCCTTTAGGGAAGAGCGCAAGAGCTGTCCTTGTGCCGTTTTTGAGTACTTTTTTTGTTCAATAAAAGCCTCGAGAGCCGCGGCCGTGACGTCAACCTCCTCACCTTCCTTAATAACAGTGTTAGGACGCACCGCCTTTCGCCCCCGCACCTCAACGCCCACCTCACGGATAAAGCTCTGCAGGAGGCTGCGGGATATCTCGGGAAAGGCCTGTGATAAGTGCTGGTCAAGACGCATGGGCTTCATCATAGCACAGGATCGCCCTCAGCGGCTGGTTTAACAAGCCCCTTCAATACGGGGAAAAAAGGAAGTGCACGGCCGGCGGCTGCCCGCCTTTCTACCGCACGCTCATGGACCAGCCCACCAACAGTATTAACTAAGCCACCCAGCTGGGGGGGATAGAAATTTGGGGGGAGGGGATCAGCTCCATTGTCGCAGGCCCAGTCGAAAAGTCCGTCACGCTCGGCGGCACTTATTTTGAGACCCTTACAAACTTCCTTTCGAACATTCTTAACGTTGCTGTTAGCACGGAGAAAGCGGCGCACAGTTCCCATGGCATCGATCATAACCTCAACCGGCCCATTGGTTCGAAGGCCACGAGTTTGCGGATCGGTCATATGGTCCACCGTCCAACCACCCGCATTATAGCCGGGAACCGTGTTCAAGTGGCCGCGAAGTTGATAGTAAGGGTCGACACGCTCAACACCCCCATCCTGACGGAAGGCGTGACCGGCAAGGCGGTCGACAACCTGAAAGTGCTGAGCTGCTCGCTCAGAATCTCCCTTGATAACGCCATCCTCCATTGCACAGACAAGGCCGGCGCGCACCCAGCTGTGACTATCCATTTTCAAGATGCCTGAGTCACCGAATGGCGAGATCTTCCTACTGTTTCCGGGATAGACGACAGCTCCTCCCTCGGCCAAGATCTGAGCGACAAGTGCCGCATTGGCAAGGGGATAGGCGGCAGCCTTGTTTAGCTCATCCGGCGTCGTCGGCCTTATCCAGTCTGGCAGCATGTGACGGACGATACCGCTAAAAGGAATCGACATCGTTGGCGGTTGATCACTTGGAGAAGCAGCTTCTCCCACTGGAAGATCAGTAAGATATCTACGATCAGCCGTAGCGCCCAAAAGCGCTGACGTGTCATTAAGGAGGGCAGTGCGGAGCTGAGAATCAGCGCTGAGCGCGGCCAAACTCCCCCAGGCGCCGCCATAGACATCGTCAAATCCAAACATCTCAGCGGTGGCATCAGCAAGGGCAACACGGCACGACTCTTGGCGTCGCACACCCCGGGCGGCCCTCTCGTCACTCTCGTCGCCCTCTCCGCGCAGGACACGCTCAACCTCCTGAAGCGTCTTTCCCTGAGCGACCATAAGCCCGATCAGTCGTGCGGCACCATCTACAAACGGAACAAGCCGAGATGTGGAGCCCCCCTCCCTATCACTTTGGCGAGCAGCAAGATCCGCGGCACCTGCGAGGTAGCCATAGAAGTTGAAGGGCGCGCCCTGCTGACAATAAGCTATAGAGGGGACGCCAACCGGACAGCTTAAGGTATCCGGCGTGATAGATCGAACATCGAGTTTAGGCTCTACAGATAGATCATGGGGATGTTCGTTTACAGATGGAGGGAGGACAGGCCCCAGACGATCGCGTCGTCCCGCGACTATACTGCGTGGGGAAGCAACAGCCCGAGGAGAAAGCTGATCGAATCCTTGAATCCGGCCGGTGTGACCGGGCAGCGCTGAACGTTGACGCTCTGCCCGCGCTTGAGCGGGAGAGGTCAAGGAGTCAGCTCCTCTAGACCATGTAGATGGGACTGATGCATTCATGAGGTCTTTTTCTTGGGGTTAGCGGCTGCGGCAAGCTCCCACGCTGCGGGGAGAGCTCCACGCCAGGCGAGCTCAAAGAGGGCCTTCTGTGTCTGAGCAATACTCTGACTCTCGATCAAAACCCCCATCAGCTCGTTGGGGCTGATGGAGACGATCGCAACCTTGTCCTCGTAGATATTAATTTCATTGGTAACACCCGCGATATCTTTGGGCATCCAGCGGAAGTGCGAGAGCTTACTCGTCCGAACCTCGGGATACTCGTCCTCAAGATACTTACGGCTAATATCATTATCGATCGCAACACAGCGCTCAGCGAGCCTCTTCTTCTGCACGCGCTGGATTCCGTACCATAAGATGTACTCCCGCGTCTCGGGACGCGAGAACCAGGACTCCATATTCACATAAGCACAGAGAGGCTCGGAAGAGGTAAGCGTATCATTCATAACACGCTCAACCCCATCAAAGCCGTCATAAAAACGCACCTTGGGATTGAGTGAGTAGGGATTGGTGAGTGAGTTCAGCTCGGGAAGGTAGGCCTCAAGCTCATGCTGATGATGAGTGAGTTCACGCTTCTGCTTCTCTATAAAATGAAGCAGATAGTCGGGAGAGACCGCCGTAAAGTACTTAACATTTGAGCCGCTAAACTCACTCACCAGCCCCTTCTTTGCCAACCCCTCAAGAATGAGGTAGGTGGTGGGACGCTTAAGACCGGCCTTTTTTGCGATGATGCTCGCCGGCTGGGTCCCCAGTTCGAGACAGGCAAGATAAACCTCAGCATCCTTTTCCGAAAGGCCGATATTTTTTAGAATCGCAGTGAGCATAAAAGTAATTGTCAGTTAACGACAACAGGTCGTAAGATAAAAGTATATCAACTTTAAGCTCTATTGCAAGCTAAAAAGCGCCCGTGGCGAAAAGTAGCCTGGAGTGTCAGGACAGGCTGAGTGGGCGGTAAAATCCACCTCCTATTGCGCCTCCTATACGGACGGCTCATTTTTTAGTAGTATCTGGACTATGAAGAAGCATGATGCCATTACCGACCTGCTCGAGCGTGGTGTAAGTGAGGTGATCGTCCGCAGCGAGCTCGAAAAGCGACTCCGCTCGGGCCCGCCGATCAAGCTCTACCACGGAATCGACCCTACCGGCTCACGACTTCACATCGGTCATGCCATTCCGCTCAGAAAGCTCCGCGCCTTTCAGGAGCTCGGCCATGAGGTAGTCATGCTCATCGGGAGCTTTACGGCACTTATCGGCGATACCTCGGACAAAAACTCGATGCGCCCGGCCATAACGCAGGAGGAGATAGAAGAGAACTTCAAGACCTACAAAGAGCAGGCCTCCAAGATTCTCGACTTCAGCAAGGTGGAGATTCGCTACAACGGCGACTGGCTGGGCAAACTCGACCTGAAAGATCTGCTTCAGCTCGCGAACAAGTTCACCGTCCAGCAGATGATCGAGCGCGACATGTACCAAAAGCGTCTCAAAGAAGGTAAGCCGATTGGCCTTCACGAGTTCCTCTACCCGCTGATGCAGGGATACGACAGCGTAGCGATGGACGTCGACCTCGAGATCGGTGGCAACGACCAGCTCTTCAACATGCTCGCCGGTCGCACGCTCCAGCGCGTTCTGAAAGATAGAGAAAAGCACGTGATGACGCTCCAGCTGCTCGAGGGAACCGATGGCCGCAAGATGTCGAAGACCTACAATAACGTCATTAATATAACCGACGAGCCCAACGAGCAGTACGGGAAGATCATGTCTATTAAGGACGAGCTCATCATCCGCTATTTCGAGCTCTGCACCGACCTTCCGCCCGAAGAGATTAGAGAGCTCGAGGCCACGCTTAAAGCCGGCAAGAATCCACGCGATCTTAAGATGCGACTGGGCCGCGAGCTGGTTACCCTCTACCACGGAGCAGAGGCGGCAGAGCAGGCCGAGCGGGAGTTCATAAGCGTATTCCAGAAAGGCTCAAAGCCCACCGAGATGCCCGAGTTTGAGCTTACCGAGAAAGAGATTGGCATCATGGATCTCATTGTGGAGCTAAAGCTCGCCTCCTCGAAGAGTGAGGCACGGCGCCTTGTTGAAGGAGGCGGCGTCTCGATCAACGATGAGAAGATATCAGACAGAGAGGCGGCCATTCAGCTGAGCGGTGAGTGGAAGACCATCCAGGTTGGCAAGCGACGCTTTGCTAAAGTGAAAAAGGCCTAGAGAAGAAGACCTTAGGGAGAGAGGCCCGTTTCAAGCTAAAGCCCGGGGGGGTTGCGCTTACCTCCTATTTACCGTACAATATATAGTAATCTTTTAACTTACAAAAATGAAAATGCACAAGTACAGAAATCGATGGCTCACGGTGGGAGTAGCAACGCTCATCGTTATAACATTCATCGCTACTTATAAATCAAATAATGAGACCCTTACTGGAAGGCTGGATTTTTCCAGCAACCAGGCATCAGCTTCAGCTTCACCATCTACACGCAGCGAGGCTCTCGCGATTCTTATGAAGGCCTCTAAACGGCCCATCATGAGAAATCCTCAGGTACAGACCTTTGCCGACGTTCCCCCAACACACCCTTACTTCGTTCATATTGAGCAGGCGGTCGCCGATAACCTCATTGCGGGGAATGTCCAGCGTGGTGTACGCAATTTTAGGGCCGATTCATATATGACGCGCGCCGAGTTCGCCACCTTAGCCAATGCTGTTTTTGGTCTAAAAGACCAGACCCTGAAAGCCGGCTACCCCTTTATCTCAGACAATGGTGCATCCACCTGGTATCAGACACAGGTAAATACGCTCTACCGTTTCGGTGGTGTTGAGACGGCCTTCCGTCCTGGCGACTCGATAACAACAACCGAAGCGAGTGCTAGTGCCAAGAGTCTGGCGCAACGCGCCCTCTACACGAGCAGAGGCGAGCTGGCAGAGAAGATCTCAGACGCTCTCTACCTACCGCTCATCCGCTGCCGACAAGGAGTTGCCCGCGACGTTAGTAGCGCACATCCTCACTGTCCAGCAATCCAAGCGGCCATATCAGCAGGAATCTTCTCAGGATATGCAGACGGCACTTTCGACCCGGCTAGGGAAATGACCCGAGCTGAGGTAGCAGTAGTCCTGGCCAATGCCTTCGACCTGGGAAGCAGCCAGAATGAGACCCTTTTTGCTGACGATGCGGCGATTCCCGCATGGAGCAGAGGCGCAGTCGCAGCGCTCAATGATACAGGCGCACCAGTTGCGGATGACGAAAATAGGTTTAACCCTGTAGCTACTGCAACGAGTTGGTATATAACAGACTTGGTTGACTTCCTTTCGGATCGCTAGAAAGAGTAAGAAAAGTTAAACAGATAAAAAGTGAGGTCGGACCTTCCGATCTCACTTTTTTTGACCGATCCGGTTCAGTGGTATAGTGAGTGTGTCCTCACATCAACCTATCTGCCTAACGTGAACACCACGTGGCCCTACAGACACCACTTCAAGACATCCTCCGCACAACCTCAACGCACCTCAAGCGGCTCAAAGAGCTCGGCATCGAGACGGTGCAGGATTTTTTATTGTACTTTCCACGTCGCTATGCGGACGAACGGGAGATGCAGCGCATTGCCGATATCAAAACGGGGGAGGTGAGTACTATTCGGGGGCGTGTAACAACAATCGCGGGCCGCTCGACCTTCCGCAAACGCATGAGAATTCTCACCGCCCTGATCGGAGATGAGACGGGGAGTGTCGAGGCCGTCTGGTTCAATCAGAAGTACCTTGAGCAGATAATTCACCAGGGGAGTGAGGTGATACTATCGGGCAAGCCGGCGCTGAATCCCAAGAAGGGAATTTTTAGCTTCAAGAGTCCACAGATCGAGCCGGTTAAGGAAGAGCAGCTCCACACGGCGCGCATCGTCCCCATCTACCCGGAGACCGAGCTCGATCAGATAACAAAAAAGCGCGGCCGCCTCTCGTCAAAATGGATTCGCGAAAAGCTCTTTCCCCTGATGTATGAGGCCAAAAATCTGGAGGAGTTTCTGCCCGAGAATCTCATAGAAAAGTACCGGCTCACTCCCTACTCAAAGGCCGTAAAAAAGGCGCACTTTCCCGAGTCGGAAGAGGAGCTGGAGGAGGCGAAGCGCCGCCTGGCCTTCAACGAGCTCTTTCTTCTTCAGCTTGCCGCCCTGCATAGACGAGCCCGCTGGAGGACGATCGCCGCCAAAGAGCAGAAGCAGATCCCCACGAAAATAGAGACGCTGAAGACGTTCACAGAATCACTTCCCTGGCCGCTAACCGCCGCCCAGAAAAAGACCCTGCTCGAGATTCTCTGTGATATGGAGAAGCCCTATCCCATGTCGAGACTCGTTGAGGGAGACACGGGCTCGGGAAAGACCGTTGTGGCTGCGGCGGCCCTCCTCAATGCGGTCGCAAATGGCTTCCAGGCCTGCCTTATAGCACCCACCGAGATTCTTGCCCGCCAGCACCGTGCCACCCTGAGCAAGCTGATGCGCCCCTTCGACATTCAGACGCACCTTCTTATAGGAGCCGGGACGGCTCGAGAAAAAGAGATCATCAGAAACGGCCTGCGCGGTGGCGACCTCCAGCTCGTGGTGGGAACACACGCCCTTCTGACCGAGAGCACGACCTTCAAAAACCTGGGCCTCGTCGTAATTGATGAGCAGCATCGATTTGGTGTACGGCAACGCGAGTACCTCAAAACACAGGGGAGCCCGCACGTCCTCAGCCTCACGGCAACGCCCATTCCTCGAACCCTCGCCCTCGTCTTGTACGGCGATCAGGACCTCTCACTCCTCGACGAGATGCCCCCCGGCCGTCAGACGATCATGACCCGCATAGTCCCCGACGAGAAGCGCGCCGACGCCTACAGCTGGATTCGAAAGCAGATCGAAGATGGACGTCAGGCCTTCATCATCTTCCCGCTGATTGAGGAGTCGGAGGCGCTCATGGCGAAGGCGGCGACCGTTGAGTACGAGCGGCTGAGCAGCGATATCTTTCCGGAACTCTCTCTCGGCCTCCTCCACGGCCAGATGCGCTCGGCCGATAAAGAGCGTGTGATGAAGGAGTTTGCCGAAGGAAAGACGAAGATACTCGTCTCAACAGCGGTCGTCGAGGTAGGCGTAGACGTTCCTAACGCGACTATTATGATGATTGAGAGTGCAGAGCGTTTTGGACTGGCTCAGCTTCATCAGTTCCGTGGGCGCGTCGGCAGGGGAGAGCACCAGTCCTACTGCCTCCTCTTTCCCACCGAGATTACCGCCCCCAGCCTTAAGCGTCTCGGAGCAATGGCGAAGCACTCCTCAGGCTTTAAGCTGGCAGAGATAGACATGACGCTCCGCGGCCCCGGAGAGGTCTACGGCACAGCCCAGAGCGGCATTCCGGACCTGACCATGGCCTCACTCAGCGATGCCGAGACGATTAAGGAGTCGCGTGAGGCTGCCGAGGCGATTATCAGCGAGGACCCAAGCCTCAGCCGGCACCCACTCCTGCAGCACGAGATCGCCCGCTGGGATGAGAAGGTCGCAGTAGACTACTAGGTAGTAGAGTGTGGTCAGCTCAAACTCCTCCGAGAGGGTCATCGTGCCGGGCCGACATTGACTTCCGTGAGCCCTTTGCGTAGACTTGGGCGCTCTAGTAGATTACTAGGATAACCCTTATTCCATGCGACGTTTTGCAGAAAAAATGTACTTTGCGGCAGCCCTCGCGGGAGCCAGCCTCTCGGGACCACGGCCGGCTGGTGCGGAAAAACAGACCGAGGCTCAAGAGGCGGGACGTGAGTGTAGAATCAACCTTCCCGAAAGAAATTATGCTGTCGGGGGTGAGCGGGGCCGCACCACCGCGCAGATACAACATAGCATCGCCGATCAGCTAAGGTTCTGTCTGCTTTTTGAGGCGGGGGAGGCGAGACAGCTAAGCGAGAGTGTCGAGCTGGACCATCCGCTCTCCGGCTTTGAGATAGTGGGCGAGGGCCGCTACCGATACCTTCTCAAGGGCGCGGCCGGCGTAGCTGAAGACCAGCTCATAGGGGAGATAAGCACATTCGTAACAGACTCTGCCACACTAAAAGAAGAGCAGCTACCCGCCACGGCCAAGGCCGGGATCCGCTTCGAAATCCCCTCAACAACGCTTTATACAGATAGAGGTGACGAACCGCTGAAGCGTCTTAAGCAGGCGCTTCAGGGCAAAGGCCCCGACGGCAAAAAATTCGCAGACGCCCTGGGCATGCCCGTAGAACTGGTAGCACCGGAATCAAAAGACAAAAGGGGAAAGGTGGCCCAGCTCACACCGACCTCAACACACCGACAGGAGCAGTGTGGACGGATCGCGGGCTCCACAATCCTCTACCTGCCGACTGAACAGCCCCTAAGTTCCGACCAGCTTAAGCAGCTAACGGAGAGCCTACGTGCCGGCCTCGATGGATCGGGAATAAGGATCAACGTTTATCTTGAGCTGACGATCGACTTGAACGGCCAAGGCGTACAACCGGCCAACCCAAGACGGTCGGTCCAAGAACTCCTAACAAAAATGCGGGGAGAGAGGCAGCCCAAAAAACTTTCGATAAACGCACACGGTTTACCAAGAGAGGCAGAGAGAGCTCAAACTCCCCTGCCAGCACACGCAATAAAAGAAAAAAATGTCAACTCCGAGGGGGAGAGAAGCTTACTTGACCAACTCAAAGATGCGCAAATCGCAGAGTATAAGAAAAAACCGACACTGTTCGGACAGGTATTCGAGATAGACAGCACTACAACCGATCAGGATGGAAATCTGGTTATATCAGCTCATATTCGCAAAAAGGGCTATGCTGGAAATGGGCCACTGACGGGGCCAAAGCTCAAAGAACTCTTTGGTGAGATGCTGAAAAAGGCAGAGTGGAATTCGAAGAAAAACACCATCACCTTAGTCTTTGAACAGTAGTAAGGTCATCAAAAAAATTCCAGGGGCCTCAAATCGCGAGTTTCACTTTGTACAAGATATATTGTGCAAAGTAATAGGGCGACTCCACCAACCTCCCCGAGTGTGTTCAATGAACACACTTAAGAACCCAGCTAAAAAGTTACACACATGAACAGACAACTGCATCTAGCGGTTTTGCTTGGGGCGGCGGCAGCCCTTGAAGGGGGCTGGCTTGAAGGTGGGATGAAGACGGCAGCGGCGAAAGAGAGGCCGAGTGGACTTGAGGATCAGCTGCAGCAGACGAGTTCCGCAGTGCGAAGGGCAGTAGAGGCCGAGACTATCTCCTCTGAAAAAGAAGAAAAGACACCGGTTGAAAAAGCGATCGACCGAATTTTCGCTAGTGGAGCTACAATTACCGCCCCTGAAGATGACTACAATCAAAAAAGAATTGCTTACTGGAAAAAACGCTTCGCACGGCCCGGCGGCAAGTGGGTTAAAGCGTGGGAGAGAATGAAAGAGCGTGGCCATTTGGAGATGGTCGTTAAGATCTGTGACGAGGAGGGGGTCCCCCCCGAACTGGTCTTCATCGCGTTGATTGAGTCGGGTTGGCGTTCAAACACAACATCCCCGGCAGGAGCTCGCGGCTACTGGCAGTTCACCGAATCGACCGCACGTCATCGTGGCCTGCGCGTTGATGCCGAAGCCGGCGTCGATGAACGTACTCATCCGCGCAAAAGTACACGTGCAGCGGTTCGCTACCTGAAATTCCTCTACAACCTGACCTATGAGTGGGATAAGCAGCGCCGCCCTGACGATGAAGAGTTAGACGATAGTGTCCGCTGGATGTTTGCCCTCTGGGCCTATAACCGTGGTCCCAAATACGTGGCACTGGCCTACGAAAAATATGAAGGAAATGTCGCAACCTACCAGGAAAAACTGCCAGCACGCCTAGAGGAGCACGGAGACTACCCCAACAGGTTCTTTGGGATAAGGGAGTTCCTCAGAGACCATGAGCAGCTAAAGGGGAAGCAAGACTTGGAAGAATAGGCCTTTTAGGTTATAATATAGAGAAACAAACTATCAAATAAATGGGCGCATGGGAGACAATCGAATACACAACGGAGGAGCAGCCGATCAGCTCATAGAGCAGCAGCCACTGGAAGCCGACAACACTACTAGTGTTGAAGATGAGCCGCGAGATTCTGAGCTGACGCTCGAAACCGCCGAGGAGGCCCGTGAGACGGCTGAGATGAGAACGAAACTGACCTCTAAGCGTGAAGGGGCCGATATATCCCTGGAAGTTTTGGAGAGTGCGGCCCGCACACGACATTTTGACGTACAGACACCCCGACAGATAGCCGACATCCCCCTTGATGACCGAGAGACTCCGGAAAACAAGCAGGCATTTAGAGAGCGCTGGAGCTCATTTTTCATAACGTCTACAGCCTTGCTGGCTCGACTTTTTGAGGAGCGCCCGGAACTGGCCGGAAGATTCGACTCGGCCTCCTCAATGGGCTCACTGGGACGAGCCGCTCAAGAGGCCGGCCTCGCCCTCCATCCTGCAGAAATCGCGTTGATCACAAAATGTGAACAACTTGCCGCCTCCCCAACCTCAAAAGCCTCTGTATATAGCGCCGAACGTTGGCCGCAAATTGCTGCAATTTCTAAAAAAATCGCCAGCGAAGTTGGGACGATGAGAAGCGCCCTCCCCCCTACTCCCGGTGCGCACTCCCCAGAGAGACCAACCGACTCCCCTTCTTCGAGGCAGGAAGGCCCCTCATTCTGGAAACAACACCCCGTCATAACCGGTCTGGCCTTTGCCGCTGGCGCCTATGGCGTCTACCGCATTGCAAAAGGCATACTGGGCTCACTATCCGATGGCGAGAAGGACGCAGACGGCAAGTCAGAAGGATTTTTCAGCAAGCTGATCGCAAGTAAAGGCGGATGGGCCAAGATCCTGCTTGGAGGAAGTGCCCTGAGCGCACTCAGCACTTTCAGCGCGGGGAAGCTCATGGGCGTCGACAGCGTAAAGAGCTTTATGAAAGAGCAACTGGGCGTCGATGTTGACATGAACCGACTCACCAAAGCTATGATGCTCGCCTCCAATGGTGATATCAGCGAGGCTTGGGAGACGATCTGGGAAGGCACCGACGAACATGCTACTGAACATCGCGCCTGGGCCGAGTACATTAATCGGAGCGTACATACCCAAGTCGTGAGAGGAAAACATATTCATGCCATTATGGGCATGAAGTACTCAGACTTCGTCTCGAAAACTCAAGACTGGAAAGATCAGGCCGGGCTCAAGGCTCGTGAGACAGGTGGGCCCCTGCTTCAAGTTATCACCGACTCACCCGAGGTCAATAAGGCCCAGATGGCAATTCGCAGCTTTTTGAGACACTCTGAGCCGATGGTCAGGCAACAGCTTCTGCCAATCCGCGAGGACGAGACGACCGTGGGAGAGGTTCTTAATGTCCTGATGCCCCACCTTACGGGAACGGCACTCCCCTCCCCGGCAGCTCCCACATCTCCCGGTGCACCGGCTCAACCGGGCCTTCCCGGCAGTCCTGCTCCCCTCGTCGCAGGTGCGGCGGCGGCAGCCGGCGCCCTCGGAGCGGCCGAATCCCTTGCGGGAGGCCACTCCCCTTCTGCAGCTCCGGCCCTCACAGCAACACCCCGGCTCGATCCGAGCAAGGTCGACTACCTCCAGCGCAACGAGGTTATTACTCACCTTCCAGTCTCACCATTTAAAGAGCGCACACTGGCCAATGAGGCAGTTCTGGGCGCCATGATGGATACGACAGCGATAAACGATCACCTCAAGGTGCTTGACGAGGTCATTACGGAGGTACAGTCCAAGATTGCCGACGCAGATGAGAAAGAGCGCCCTGAGCTACAACAATCGCTAACAAAACTCATCCGCATCAGAGACCGCATTCTGAGCAAGCTGATGCCCAACCATGCCGTAGCTGCCCAGAACTATCTCGCAGCTCTTGCGAGTGGAGATGAAGAAAAACTTCAAGAGGCCCTGACGAACTATGTCGCTGCAAAAGAAGAGATCAGCAAAGCCTTCGCCGAGAGCTTCGAACGTGACTTCATCAAGTACCTTGCAGGCCGCCTCGTCCTCAACTACAACAAGATTTTTAAGCTGGGCGCCTTCCTCCGCGTGGGTGACCTCAAGGAGGAGAACTCAAAGTATCTCTTTGGCAGATATCTCAAGAAGCTCGCCGCATTCACCCATCCGGTGGCCGGCCTACGCAGTGCAGCTGAAAGTATCAGGAAGCAGCCACTCAAACCACTCAATGAGATCGGCGTCGAACGCACAAAACTCAATGGCGAGATCGAGAGCTGGCACAAGAACTGGAGCGCAGGAACCCAAGGAGGCATGTCCCACAAGCCCGACACACGGTTCCTTGCAGAGATAGATGAGTACCATGGCCGAGCCGTGACTCTCCAGAGCGGACTTGAACGCCACTGGTCGGAAGCCCACCGCGAGATGCAGGCCGCGATGAAGCGCGGTGACCGTGGAGCCGTAACTGCTCAGATGGCCCGCCTCAACCGCGTTGCCAAAGAAATGGAAGACCTTCAAGTGGGTACGATACGACGTGATATCGGAACCTTCAACATCCTCAAGGCCAGCTTTACCGGCCAGGATTATAATGAGGGAGTCAACAAGCTACGCAACGGCTTCCGTAGCGCGATGGAAAAGCACAACCGAGCTAATAATGCCGGTGGCATGGGGCGACTCATGCCCACAAAGGGAGGTCTCGCCTTCGTTGCGGGGCGTATCGCCTTGGGATCCTGGCTTATGTCAGACGAAGAGTCTCACTGGTATGACTCTGAAAACCTCAAGCATGCCGCACTGATGGCTGCCCCAATTACAGGAACCGCGATGGATCTCAAGGCCCTCTACACCATGCAGGACCCCATTACGGGACGCCCGCTCGACACAAAAGAACTCGTTGCAACCGGTGCCTTCGCAACGGTCGGGGTTATCAGTGACGCCCTCACAGTACTGGGTGTCGGTCTCGGCACACGAGCCGCATTAAACGCCTACCGAACAGCTACGGGGCTCGGTGCTGTAAAAAAAGCTCAGCGTCTCCGAAAAGCGATAAGTGAAGGAGCTGACGCCCGGAATCTTCTGCGCGCGCACAGAGTTGCACGAGCGGTAACTATGGGGCACCGAGCTCTAACAGTTTACACCGTCGGGCAGCTGGGCTCTCAGCTTATCGAACTCAGTCTCGAAAAACACGATATCCCGGATATTCCCGCAGAGTTCAAAGCGGCAATCGTGGATCCGGTTATGAGTGAAGTGGGTTCACGCCTAGGCGTGAATGATGCGGTTGACCTGTACAGAGGACAGTAAGCGCAGCCTGCCTGTAGACGAGCGCTACAGTTTCTTCGTCATATACGTTCCCTCGAGTTCGTATCCCATCTTCCTGTAATACTCTCGGATTCCGATCCCCGAGATAATCGCCATCTTCTTGAAACCATTAGCCTTTGCGATCCGCTCGGCCTCGGCAACAAGCTTCTTTCCAAATCCCATGTGCTGACTGGCCAGCTCATCTTTTTCTGAAATGGGAACCTGCGCACCATAGGTATGAAGCTCGCGGATGAGGGCGGCTCCCTCCAACTCCTTAATAAAGTGAGGAGTGCCGGTCATCGAGTAGCTGGTGAAACGAAGACGCAAGAGTGCACAGAGCTTATCCTGCTTCATCTCATCATAACTCAAGAAAAACTCCTTACCCCCCGAGGCCTCATACTCCATCGTCTTGAGCTGAATCTGCTTGGGATCGATCACATTTCCACGAATCTCCCGGCAGCGAATACACTGGCAGACAATCCCCTGCTTCTTCATCCGCTCATGAGCGACCTGCCGGAGATTGGAGACCTTACTCCCGCCAATAATACTCGTTGCCGGAATATCTCGAATCAGACGAGTGACCCGGAGGTAACGGGGGAAGTAGGGCTTGCTCTTGAGGATAACCTCGAGCAGCTCCTCGTCGGTATAAGGGCGGTGCCTCCCCTGCTCGTGCCAGAGCTTGAGCTCGGAAAAAGGCACAACCATACAAGGGTAAAACTTAATCATATCGGGCTTGAAGTCGGGATTCTCAAAGAGCTCCTTGAACATGGCGATGTCCCGCTCGACGGTCGCTCCCGGAAGGTTGGGCATCATGTGGTAGGAGATTTTGAAGCCGGCATCTTTAAGTAACGTGGTCGCATGAATTGTTGCCGCCACATCATGACCACGATTCACCAGCTTCAAGACGTCATCATAGATCGTCTGGGCCCCCATCTCGATACGCGTTGCGCCGAGCTTTCGCATGCGATGGATCTCATCTTCGTCGATCCAGTCCTGGCGCGTTTCCAAAACGATGGCGACACAGCGATGTTTGGCCGTCTCGTTAATCCGCTGAGCCTCATCCAAACTCCGCGATCGGGTACCATTCATCGCGTTCAAACACTGCTTAATATAATCACTCTGATAACGTTTTGGATGAGCCGACCAGGTTCCGCCCATAACGATGAGCTCGACCTTGTCAGTAGGATGACCGTTCGCATCGAGTGCGGAAAGACGGGTCTCTACCTGGCGGTAGGGATCGTAGTCGTTGAGGATGGCACGCATCACAGCCGGCTCATTACTTAGGTAACTTTTGGGAACATTCTCCTCGGTTGGGCAGAAGACGCAGCGAGCGGGACAGCCCATCGGCTTGGTTAAAACAGCAACCGGAGAGACTCCGGAAAGGGTGCGAATCGAGCGCTTCTGAATGAGCTTGGCAAAGGCGGGATTTTCCTTAACCTGCCCGACCTTCACAAGCTGACGATAGGCGGCGATCAGAGCGGAATTGGGCGGCGGTGAGACGCCAAAGTGCTCGGCGTACTGAAGCTTGAGCTCGTGGAGCTCTTGAGGAGTGGTAATGCCGCTCTCCAGGGCATCGATAACGAGTGGTGCGATTGAAGCCATAGGGTGTGACGGTGGGGTTTTCCCATCCGCGCTGAAAGTGTAGAGTGTTGAAGGAATAAGGTAAAGTCTAACGAACCAACTCTCAAAATCATGACCGAACATGATGAGTCCGTCGTCCGGAAGGTGAATGCCGACTATAATGCGATCGCCGATGCGTTCAACGAAACACGCACAAAACCATGGCCCGAGTTCGAGGCGTTTAAAAACGCCCTCCACAAACTCAGAGAAGAGAGCGCCGGCCAGCCTAAAAAGGAGCGTGAGGGCCAGTCAGCACAAGAGCCGCTCTCACTCCTGGATGTTGGCTGTGGCAACGGCCGGCTCGCGCACTACCTTCATGACGAACCGATCAGCTACCATGGTATCGACACGAGCGCCGCACTTCTCAGTAAGGCGCGCGCCTCTCTTCCAACCGACAAAAGTCAGCTGCTGAGCTGCAGCTTCACTGAAGCCGATATGCGGGCTCTTCCCTTCCCCGAAGAGACTTTCCACTGTGTCGCCGCCGTGGCCTCGCTCCACCACCTTCCAACTCCTCAGATGCAGACAGCCGCGCTGCGAGAGATATACCGCGTCCTCAAAAAGCCCGGCCTGCTTTTTATAACCGTCTGGGACCTCTGGCAGGAGCGCTACCGTGAGATGATCGACCCAACGACCCAGCACGCCACAATCCCCTGGAAACGCGGAGTACAAGAAGGAGAGGTCGAACGCTTCTACTATGCATTTAAAAAAGAAGAGTTCGAGGATCTCCTCAAGCACAACGGCTTCCCAAGTTACAACGCTATCCCCAGCACCCATAACTTCGCCTATCTCTGCAATGTCAGCTAAGATCCGCATCCTCAACATCCCCTTCGACGCCATCACGGAAGCCGAGGCGATCGAAAAAATACGCCATCGGCTCGGTGGTGAGTCGGGAGACCTTGCCCTCATCACGACGCCAAATCCCGAGATGCTCCTTGAGGCCCAGAATAATCCCGCCTTCCGAGACATACTCAATAACACCTGGATGAGCATTCCCGATGGGATCGGCATTCTCTGGGCGGGCCGCTTTGCACAGGAGTCGGAGGGGCGTTCTTATCTTGGCAAGATCTTCACCGCGCTTAGGACGCTCGCAGAGTTAGTAGTATCCCCAAAAAAGAGCCGGAGTGTCTTTCCACAGCGACTGAGCGGCGTCGACCTCATGCAGAAGATCGTCGAGCTGAGCCAGAGCTCGGGCGAGCGAATCTTCCTCCTCGGCGCAGCGGAGGGTGTTGCAGAAAAGGCAGGAGAAAAACTCCTTGAGCAGTTTCCGAAAGCAAAGATCGTAGGCTACCATGCGGGCTCACCGGCTGATGAGGACTACCTGTCAATTTTAAGAAAAATCCGAGAGACAGAACCCGAAATCCTCTTTGTCGCCTACGGCGCCCCGGCTCAGGAGGAGTGGCTCAACAGGCACCGTGGAGAGCTTACCGGCGTGCGACTTGCCATGGGCGTCGGTGGCTCATTTGACTTTATAGCGGGAACAAAAAGACGTGCACCTCTGTGGATGAGACTTCTCGGCTTGGAGTGGGCGTTCAGGCTCGCGCAAGAACCAACGCGCTACAAAAGAATCTGGAACGCCGTCGTTCGCTTCCCTCTTGCGGTACTACGATCATTTTAGGCCTTCAATTAGGTCATCAACCTAAGGCTTTTTAGCGCTTTTTCTTTGAGGATTTGGCAGCCGCGGCAGCCCTACGTTCCATCACATTTTCGATGATGGGACGGATGTGATCGACGATACTCGAGGCGAGTGAGACCGGCTTTATGATAAAAGAATTCACACGGTCGACGGTCTCACGAACGTGCTCAATAACCTTGCTCGCATCACGCAAAATCAGAATAACGTAGACGAGAGTAACGCAGAGAAAGATGGTCAGAAGACCGATTGAGATTGAGCCGACGAGGTAGAGTGTCATCTTGGGATCAGCAAACATGGGTTAAGTATAAAACGGGTTTTACGTAAGCGCAACATCATTCCAGAACAATCTTAGCAGCTGCACCAGAATAATGGGTGGTACCGAGCCCGATTGATAAAAAAGAACCAGTGGGTTATGCTGAATAAAAGCGCTAACCCACTCTTTATGAAAAACTCACGCACACTTCTTCGGCTGATTCTCGGAGGCCTCTTGCTCGTTCCTGCCGTGGCACAGGCACATCTTGTAGGGGGAAGCGGACTGAGTGACGGACTTACTCATCCACTCCTCGGCATAGACCACCTTCTGGCTATGGTCGCAGTCGGCGTAGTAGGCAGCCAGCTTGGAGCCAGTGCTCGCTGGAAGCTTCCCGCAGCTTTCGTCGGCTCAATGATAATCGGTGGAGCACTGGCACTCATCGGGCTCAACCTTCCAGCAACTGAATCGGGCATCGCCCTTTCGCTTATCATGCTCGGCTCCTTTATCGCACTCGCACTCTCAAGCTCAACAAAAATCTCGATCAGCTGGGCGGCCCTTCCCATCGCACTCTTTGGGCTTGTCCATGGACACGCTCATGGGAACGAGATGGGAGTTGTGAGCACCCCCTCACTTTATTTTGCTGGCTTTGTAACGGCAACTGCACTGCTCCACATAACCGGCATCACACTGGGACAGCTCGCAAGAAAAACGGAAGTCAGGCAGAACCTTCTGCGCTACGCCGGAACGGGCATGGGACTGGCCGGGCTCTTCCTCATATTCTAACACCCGAGCCATGCACAACCAGCCCTGGATCGATCTCACTCATCCAATCACAGAAACGATGCCCGTCTTTCCAGGTGACCCACCTCCCCAAATTTTAAAAACCGCAACTATTGAGAAAGAGGGATATAACGAGTTCAGCGTAACCTGTGGAACGCATACGGGAACCCATGTAGACGCCCCGTGGCACATGCTGGAAGATGGAGCTTCCATCTCCGGTTTCACTTTAAACACACTCTGCGGACCGGCCCAGTTGATTGACGCGCGAGGCAAAAGCAAGATCGACAGCGAGCTTTTTACCGGACGACAGCTGAGCAACGGCGATCGAGTGCTTATTATGACCGGCCACTCAGCGACCTATGGGACAGCTTCCTACTACGAGGACTTCCCCGAGCTCACCACCGAATGTGCAAACCTTCTAGCCGACTCAGGTGTTACTCTGGTTGGGCTCGACACGCCAAGCCCGGATCGCGCTCCTTTCAAGAAACATCACATTTTGATGAGAGCACGCATTCTCATTATCGAAAACCTCATGGGCCTGGAAAAGCTCAGCTCGTTCAGTGACGTTGAGCTGATCGCCCTTCCCCTCAACCTACAAACCGACGCCGCGCCGGCACGCGTCATCGCTCGCGGCATCAGCCCATAATCCCCTATCTTTAGACCATGGATCAAAGACTCACCTTCATCACAATCGGCGTTGAGGACCTTGAAAAGATGAAACGGTTCTACCAAGACGTCTTTGGCTGGAAACCCTTCAAAGATGAGCAAGGCGTCGTCTTCTTCAGGCTCAATGGCATAGTTCTGGGCCTCTTCCCAAATCAGGAGCTCGCAAATGATGCACAGATTTCAGCTGAGAGTCGAGGCTTCAAGCGCTTCTCACTTTCGATCAACTTCAGCTCCGAAGCAGAGGTCAGTAAGATCTTCAAAAGGCTTGCGGAAAAAGGAGCGACCGTCCTAAAGGAGCCGGAGAAGGTTTTCTGGGGAGGGTTCAGCGGCTACCTCCAAGATCCGGAGGGGACGCTGTGGGAGCTTGCCTACAATCCCTTCATGGAGCTCGACGAAGAGGGCTCGTTCGTGGGAGAGGTAGCAAGCTGAAGCAGTCAACTCCAAGCGCGGCGCAGCACGGTACCAGCCTACAGCCCCAACAGCGCCCGTAGCCTTTCTTGAACGACGGGAGGCTGAGCGGTGCCCCGGCTCTCCTTCATGACCTGCCCCACAAGAAAGCCGATCGCCTGCTCTTTTCCGCCCTGCACATCGGCAACCGGGCCGGGATGAGCCTCTATAACCTTTTTGCAGAGCTCATCGATCGCCCCCGCATCACTCACGACCGAAAGGCCGAGTTCGTCTATGACAGCATCGGGATCTTTGCCTGTTGAGTACATCGCCTCAAAAACCTCACCTTTTGCCTGATTCGTTGAGAGCTTTCCCTCAACGATCCGTTTCACGAGGGTCCCAAGCTGCCGGGCAGAGATCGGCGACTCAGAAAGGCTGCGCTGATCACGCTTGAGCGCCCCAAAGAGAATCGTCGTAACAAATGAGGCTGCCTTTTTCATATCGCCCGAAACGCGGATAACCTCTTCGAAATAGTCAGCGCGCTCCGGCTCCTCCGCCAAAAAGAGAGCATCATGTTCCGAAAGACCATACTCCGAGACGAAACGAGCTCGACGAAGACGGGGAAGCTCGGGAAGTTCTTTTTTATACTCGAGCACACGCGACTCCTCAACCTCAACCGGTGGGAGGTCGGGCTCCGGGAAGTAACGATAGTCGTGAGCCTGCTCTTTGCCGCGCTGGCTCACCGTCTCCGCCTTATCATCATCCCAGCCGCGGGTCTCTTGAGCAATCTTCTGACCATTTTCGAGCATCTCCTCCTGGCGCCTGATTTCGTACTCAAGAGCTCTCTCAAGAGAACGGAAAGAGTTCAAGTTCTTAACCTCAACTTTCGTGCCAAACTCGTCCTGTCCGACAGGACGAAGAGAGACATTCAGATCGAAACGCATCATCCCTTTTTCCATATCGCAGTCGGATGAGCCCACATAGCGAAGGATCCGGCGAACCTCCTGAGCATAGGCTGAGGCCTCTGCAACCGAACGCATATCCGGCTCGGAGACGATCTCCATAAGAGGCGCTCCACTCCGATTGTAGTCACACAGAGTCCCCCGTGAGGTGTGAGTCAGCTTACCCGCGTCGTCCTCAAGGTGGAGGCGCGTGATGCCAATGCGACGTCCTCCTTCAACCTCAATAAATCCCTTACCCGAGACGGCCTGATCAAACTGAGAGATCTGATATCCTTTTGGTAGGTCGGGGTAAAAATAATTCTTACGATCAAACTTGGAGAAAGACGGAATCTCGCAGTTCAGGGCGAGAGCTGCACGAATACCTTTCTCCACACACTCTTTATTAGTAGCGGGAAGCATGCCGGGAAAGCCCATGCAGATAGGACAGACATTTGAGTTCGGCGGTTTGCCAAAAGAGTCGGTACTGCACGAACAGAACATCTTCGTCTTCGACGATATCTGGGCATGAATCTCTAGACCGATAACCACCTCATAAGCGTGTAACATAGCGCCCACACTCTACCAAATGCCCGGCTCCTGAGGAAGAAAAAACCTAATGCTCCCGCCTCAACCTTCCGACCAACTGTGCCAACTTCTCACGCAGCAACTCCTCTCTTCCCTCATTTCTTATCTCTTCAAAAGCCGATTCGCGAAGGATCTTCCGCTGAAAGAGGATCATCTTCTCGAGCTCCTCAGCCGGCCCGAAGCGCTCCCCCAGACGACTTTTAATGAGCTCGTCACTCGCCTCGATTCTGATCACGTGATCGACACTCCGCCCCAAGTCTTGGGGTTCGAAATAAAAGGCCTCGATACAGACATCGGAAGAAGAATCGCCTTTCCCTTCACGCTTAAGCTGATCAACTTTTTTATTCAACTCATCCGTTATAAGTGGATGCATGATCTTATTCAAAATCCATAACTTCTGGTGATTTCCCAGAACGAAACGCCTCAAGATGGGACGGCGAACCTCTGTCTTACTCACAAAGCGCTCACCAAAGTGAGAGCGGATCTTCTCGTATCCCCTCCCCCCGGCACGATAGAACTCATGCACAAGAGCATCGGCCTCAATCCAGTGAAAACCAAACTCATCACGAAGAAGACGACAGGCAGTGCTCTTACCACTCCCGATAACCCCGGTAACGCCCAAAATCACACCCATAAAACTCAGTTAAAAACCACAAACTCCTCAACGGACCTCAGCCCCCAGATCCCAGAGCGCGTGGCGAAAAACTGCAAGTGCCTGAGTCGTTTCTTTTGCCGTGACCTCATAATGCATCTCATGAACCGCCCTATTGCGCATCTTGTGGACACGCCATACCCCATCGAGATCGGAAAAAAGGCGATCGCCTCTACGCTTAAGCACCTCCCCCATCGACCCCGAATAGCCGAGCTGCTTCAAGGTATAGGCAAGAAGCTTGTCCGCCTCCACCAAGGCATACTTAGGATTGGTGCTAAAGGTCCGCTGGATCTCGGCCCAGCCGCGCATAATTACACGAAGCTGAGCAGCTCTCAGCCCCCCTCTCCTAAGATAGAAGGTGAGCGCCAAGTAGAGTAGGGCGGCAAGAAGAAAAATACCGATGAGAAAAAATGTGCTGTTCATTATTAGTTATGAGTTACGTTCAACGGCAGAGGGAACCCCATGCTCTGAAACATGCTGTTGAAGAAGATCGGAGATCAGATTCTGGAGAGCGTGATGATCACGGAAACTCTTATTTTTCACGAACTCATCCTGAGCCTGAGTAAGGAGCTCAGCCTTCCTCTTGGGATTCATCGCGCCATCAAAGACCGAGCTGTTGCCGGTAAACTTGTCCAGTGTAATAGTTCCGTAATTAAAGATCGTCCGCACAAAGCCCTTCACCTCGTAGCCAATCCCCTGGATAATATGGTACTCTATTCGAGCTGAGCTTTTCTCGAAAAAGCCCTGCCAGACTATCTCCGTTATGCTGACATTGGTAACAAGCCAGACGTCGTAATACCAGTCGAAAAACTCATAGATAAATCGTATAAGTCCGAGGCCCAGCCAGATGCCAGCTACAGCACCGAAGGGTGGGAAAAGCCACCAGAGGAAGGCGGGAATGAGCAGCCCAAAAAACATGATCTTCATAAAGTCCTTAGCCTGCATAAAGACATGGCGATGGATAACGAAGATGATCTTCTCCCCATCGCCCAGATAGCTACGAAACAGAAAATCACGTATCATATAAGCACAGTCTATCACGTATGATTGAATCAGAAAAAGAAGAGAGTAGCGCACTGGCACGTTTCAGAGAAAGACGTCCCCACCTTTACTTTGTGGGAGACCTCCTCTTGAATATTGTCATCATAGTGATCCTCGTGGGCGTCATTAGGACTTTTCTCCTATCCCCATTCCAAGTCTTTGGCCCCTCGATGTGCGACACTCTTAACACTATTGATGGAGAGTGCAAATCAGGCTTCGGTGAGTATCTTATCGTGAACAAAGCTCTTTACCGAGAGGTGGGAGAGTGGCGCATCGGGGATCCCGAACGCGGCGACATCGTCGTCTTTCGGCCTCCACACAACACCAAAGACTTCTACATAAAGCGCGTCATCGGCCTTCCGGGAGAGAAGATTAAGATCCAGAATGGCAAAGTGTTTATTTTCAACGAAGAGCACCAAAGCGGCTGGCAGATTCCGGAGCCCTATCTCAATGAGCACAATAAAGATAAGACCTACTTGATTCCAGCCCAACGCTCAGAAACGTTCGAGGTACCGGCAGGAGAGTACTTTGTCATGGGAGACAATCGAGACAAGAGCACCGACTCACGAAGCTGCTTCCACGGCAGCAGCGCTGATGCATGTGAAGATAGGAGTGATCACTTTCTGGAGAGAAGCAGCATCGAAGGCAAGGCCTCAATCGTCCTCTGGCCCTTCAGAACGATACGCATCCTCCGCGATCCGAGCTACGAAACCGAGACGGCATCAACCGACAACTCATAAAGCCCCCAACTCCGCGTCTATGAGCCGGCTCTGGTGAAATAGAGCTCCATCACGAGAATTATGACGAGCATGAGAAGTCCGCTCCACCAGGTCAGCGCCTGAAGAATGAGGAGGGCAAGGCCTCCCAAACAGCAGATGGTTAAGAAGATCCCCTGACGTGCAGAGACGGCAAGGTGTTCTTTGTACACATCATCATTGAAGCCAAAGCGCATCAAAAAGCCCAGGCCGATGAAGGTACCTAAGAGCGCGACGAGGAGGCTCAAGAAAAAGAGAGAGAGTGAGCCTGTTGAGACAGAGTGGCAGATGGTAATCTCACCGGCTGCGGTGCAGGGCTCCATCTGGATAATAACCAGGGCAAAAGCCGCCCAGCCTACAGCGGCAACACCCAGGAGCGTGTAAAGATAGTTACGAGGACTCATTACGACGACGGTAAAGAATGCCACCGCCAAAACAGACGACACCTGTTGAGAGGAGGGCAAAAGTAAGAGCCCTAAGGGCGGGGCCTGGGGCACTCACGAAAAAGCGAAGCAGACTGGCCTCTCCGTAGGTAAAACTATCAGCGCCGGGGAGGACCTCGGGAAGCTGTGCGAGAGAGAGGCCAAAGAGGAGCATCAAGAGACCGAGGGCCACAACCACTCCACCAAACCATTTCAACGCTGGAGCCATTTGACGATGGATTAAGAGGAGAAGGAGGAAGTAGAACAAGACCATGCCGGCTATGAGAAAAGGAATATTCGCCTGCAGAAGTGTGAGAGCCCGCACCAGCTGAGAGAGCTCAAAAACCTCGGGAGATGAGACCATCTGCGAGTCGGGGATCTCATTTTTGAGAATCAGCTCGAGCCTGGTACGAAACTCCCCTTGATCGATGGCCTGGAGTTCCGCTGACTTACAAAAACGAAAGCCGGACTCCCCCCCCTCGTCTGCATCACAAAGAGGAGTGTTATCGAGGATCTCGTCTAGATGTGAAAGCAGTGCTGCTTTCAGTGGAACAAGATCCAAGATCACTGAGTCAGCTCTCTCATCCGCACCAAGATCTTGCTGACTAACTATGAGCTTCCTGAGAGAACTAACGCCCTGCTGCATGGCCTCTTCGTAAATGTCAGGGGGCAGCATCGTACGAGCACGCGTCTTAAAAAGACGAGCTTCATTGGGAGTCTGGGCAAACTGCTCTACAAAAAGCCCCAGAACGGCCTCATAACTCTGAGGAATGAGCTTTTCTCGAACGTTATCAACATTAAAGAAGGTCATACCAAGCCCTTGTAATAGAACAAGGTTGGTCATCATCATGACAAAGGGAATACTGATAAGTATCGAGAAAAAAGCCCGCATCTGGCCACCATTGTAGTCCAGCTGGCTCGCACTATCAATGTGGGTTTTCAGGGAAGCTCAACAGAAGAGGTGGTCGAGGCAGGAGTCCCATCAGCTGGGGCGATTTTCCAAACTGTGTGCTGCTCAAGACGACCATGCATGCGGAATCCGGAGGCTTTCATATGTCCCCCGCCTCCAAACTGCTGAGCGATCTTGTTCACATCAACATCGTCGCGCTGAGTACGCAAAGAGCCCTTAACCACACCTCGATCCTCAGTGAGGAGGATGGTAAAACGAGCACCTTTTACCGTACTCATAAGATCAATAATACCTCCCGTGTCACTCGCATCCGCTCCCACTACCGAGAGGTCCTTGCGGGTCACAACCGAAGAGACAACATCTTTGTCATTTTTCTGCATCTTCTCTAGAAGATGTCCCCAAAGCTTTAGCTGGGCCATAGAGGACTGCTTGAACATAGGCTTCACGATCTGGCTCACCGGAACATCATACCGGGTGAGATCACCGGCGATCTCAAAGGTCTCTTGGTTAGTATTTGAGTGCATGAACCCTCCGGTATCATTATAAATACCGGCCAGGAGGGCCAGAGCGATACTCTGGTTGAAGGTCGTCCCCATAAGCTTAAGGAGACGATACACCATCACAGTTGCGGATGAGGCTTGAGCATCAACACAGTTCACAACACCGAAATTATCGTTGCTCGCATGGTGATCAATGTTGATGATGGGAAGCTTGTTGCTGAGAAACTCCTCATAACGCTCCTGAAAACCGGTCATGTGGCTCGCACCTGCGTCACTTATGATCATAAGGTCGTAGTCGTCCATCTCAAACTCGCGCACGAACTCCATCCCCTGAGGAAGAGCATCCGAGATAAAGGTAAGGCGTGACGATATCTGGTCCATGCAGGCGGGCACAACGGTTTTGCCGAGCTGCACAAGTGCATGAGCAAGAGCGACGGTGGCACCGAGAGTATCACCGTCGGGCCGCCTATGAGATACAAGCAAGATCTTCTTGCTGCTCTGTATCAGCGCTATGGCCTGGTTAAAGTTGTCGTTTAGTGAGTTCACTGGTCGGGTGTTAGGGTTGATTATTCTACCTGAAAAACGACTTTTGTCAACAAGAAGTCTCTCAACGTGATATTTGGAACGTACAATAGGAGCATGGAAAAATTAAAACTGGTCTTTGCGGGAACGGGAGATATAGGAGCAGAGGTGCTCAAAGCACTTGCACAAGACGAACGCTTCTCAATACTCGAGGTAATTACCGGCTCAGATAAGCCGGGCGGGCGCTCGCTTAAGCTCCAGCCCTCACCGATCAAGGAGCTTGCTCTTGAGCTCAACCTACCCATCGGACAGCCCACGACCAAGTCGGAATTGAACACAAAAATTGCACAACTTGAGCCGGACCTACTTCTTGTCGTTGACTACGGAATGATCATACCGCAGGCAACACTGCACCTCCCTAAGGTTGGAGCGATCAACATCCACCCCTCACTCCTCCCAAAGCATCGCGGCCCAACTCCCATCCAAACCACACTCCTCAATGGGGAGCTCAAAACCGGCGTGAGCTGGATCATCATGAGCGCAAAAATGGACGCCGGCCCCCTTATAAAGCAGGTTGAGATGGTCCGAACCGGCCAAGAAAACTATCAGGAGCTTGCCGAGAAGCTCAAACGCATCGCCGCGGATCATACGGGCACCGTCCTGGCAGAGTATGCAATGAACAAAGAGAGCAAACTTCAAGATGAGGAGATGGCGACCTACACCAAGAAGATCAGCAAGGCGGACGGCTGGATAAACTTCGACCAAAAAACTGCTGATGAGATTGAGCGGATGTGTAGAGCCTACAGCGGCTGGCCCGGCTGTTACTTCTACCTCGATAATAAGCGCATTAAGACACTCTCAGTAAGAGCTATTGAACAAAAAATGTATTCTTCATCAGTCTCAACGAGTGGGGGGAAACTTAGCATAGGTGCGCGCGAAGGAGCTGTGGAGATAGAGCAGCTGCACCCTGAATCAAAAAAACCCATGACCGCAGATGAGTTCCTGCGTGGAGTTGGCGCTTCTTCCGCCGAGCTAAAACTCGAGCCGAAACCGTAAAGAAGCTCTTATTTCTTGGGGTAAAGCCCCTCGGGGAGTTCAGCTTTGAGGAGCTCTGTAATCGCAGTCTGAGCTTCAGCCAAAGCGGATCGTGCATTCTGACCATCAGCAGCCTGGGTAAAGGCAGCTCGCAAGATAGCGCTGTAACTCGACTCAGAGAGGACTGGAACCGTTTCGGCGTAACCGACTTGAGAGACGAAGACGTCTACAAAAGGTTCCTTCTTCTGATCTTCTATGAGGTCGCGACGTGCAGCCGGACGACGCGTCCTGTCGTGGTAACTCTGGGCACTGCTCTTCGAGGTCGCGAACTGAACAAAATCCCACGCTATCGCAGGGTTCTTACTTGTCCGTGAGACGGCGAGTGCGTCATAGCTGGCGAGTGTCCTGTGCTCACGCTCATCTTCAGAAAACTGGGGAAGGGGCGCCACTTTAATATCGCGGAGCTGGATGACACTTCCCGCCCGACTCTTCACGTTTTTGAGCTCGTTTTCAAGACGGGGAAAGAGGTCGGAGTAGGCCATGATCGCAGAGACGTCTCCCCGGAGGAAGGCCTCAAGTTCGGGCTGCTTAAGGTCGGCACTGACCAGCTCCTTACTCCAGCTGTACTCACTCTTACTGGCGGTCGCAAAGGCTACAAACTGCTCAAAAGCTCGCTGCACACCAGAGGCAAAGCGGGCCTGCTGACCCGTGGAGTCGTAAAAAGAGGTACCTGACTGCAAGACCATA
>Ga0210044_10001614_pt1 | contig 34465 bp, 23 predicted proteins | sample CryGey13umfilter_2_FD_183959 | JGI IMG/M metagenome (GOLD analysis project Ga0210044, IMG submission 183959) | Groundwater microbial communities from aquifer in Utah, USA - Crystal Geyser 4/9/14 3 um filter (SPAdes) (version 2) | ecosystem: Environmental > Aquatic > Deep subsurface >...
ATGTTCTATCGTTTCTCTTGTTATTTTTGTCATCCCCAACTTGATTGGGGATCCAGGGTTTAAATCAACGTTTCTGGATTCCTGATCAAGCCGGGAATGACATTTCAAGAACTAAGGATTAAGTTCTAAGAATTAAGTTTCCGGACTTTTGACTTTATGAACTTTCTACTTATTCCTTAGATCTTAATTCTTATTTCTGTCCTCTCCTGTCATCCCCAACTTGATTGGGGATCCAGTTTAAATCAAAGTTTCTGGATTCCCGATCAAGCTGGGAATGACAATTGTATGTTGTTTTTGGTGAAATAAAGTAGGAGATCCCTCAAGCTCCGCTCCGCTTCGTTCGGGATGACACATTAAGGAGATGATGTTTGGAGGACAGTGTCTAAAAACGTCATCCCGAGCGAAGAGAGGGATCCTCCCTCAACAATTCACAAAAACATACAAATACAAACCAAACAATGTTCTCTTCTATTCCCCAAACTTTTGGCTTAATCCTTGTTCTGTGTCATCCCGAGCGAAGAGAGGGATCCCCTGCTTTAATTCACCAAAACACACAAATACAAACCAAACAATGTTCCGTTTTTCTTACTTGATAAAATATAAACAAAATATTCTTTCATAAATCAACGTTTCTGGATTCCCGATCAAGTCGGGAATGACAAAACAGGAGTTTTGACTATTATTTTCTGTCATCCCCAACTTGATTAGGGATCCAGTTTAAATCAACGTTTCTGGATTCTTAGGTCAAGTCGGGAATGACAGTTATACGCGTTAATTTCTTTTCGACTTTATGAACTTTATAGACTTTCAACTTTATAAAAACCATTTATTACCTACGAAACCTTGACCGTACAACACGTATTCCAATTACAATCATTATCAACAAAATTACAAAAGCCCCTACTATATATAAAGACCATTCAGGAAAATACCAAAAACTTGTGATATCACTAATTTGGTTTTGTGTAAGACCATAAACTACTGTCAACTCCGCTTTAATTGGCCCAATAGCTCTGGGATCGTTTGTTTCTATTTTTAAAGTTTCTTGCCATATACCTCTTGGCAAAACCTTACGTTGATCTAAATTTATATAAACTTTATCAACTTCTTGTCCTAAAATATTTTTAAAAACTACTTGCCCACGAGGACTTACGTGAATTGTTCCTTTATTTTCCAAACCCAAAGCAATTTCAAATTCTTGTGAAAAAAATACTTTTTTGCTTGCGCTAAAATTTGTTCTTACCAAATCTTCTCTTACCTCTCCTTCTACATACAAAAATAACAAAGAACCAACCCTAGAAGAAAGTGATACCTGTCCACCTGCGTTAACCTCTTTTGCAAAAAGTCCCAAGTAATATGCTCCGGGCTGAGCTGATTCCGGAACATCAAACAAAAATTTAAATTCTCCTTTTTCATTTGGTTGTAGTGTTAATTTGGAAGAACCAACCTTAGTCCAGTTTTGTGCATCAGAAAAATTTCCAAAATTTGCAATTCCAGTTTCAGAATTTATTTCAAAACCATCAACCTCCTGTAAAAAAGATTTTACCTCTGGTGAATCGTTTATTATCTCAATAGAAAATTCCACTTCCGAACCGGGAGCTACAATCATAGTTTGTTTTAGTGGTGAAACACTAAAAGCAAAAACATTGGAAAAATCAAACAATAAAAAAACCCCCACTAAAAAAGTAAAAAATAATAAACTAAATTTTTCTCTTAAATTAGCCAATATCATGGGTTTACCGTTAAAGTAAACGTAACATTATGGGAATAATCTCCAACAGGAGTAACGGAAATAACAGAAGCCTTAAAGATTGCGGTTGATTGACTTCTTATGGCGGAACCGCTGGTAGAAACAATAGCAAGACCATTTGTAATTGCCCTATCATCACTAAACAAGGCCCCTGTTCCAGTCATTGTTATACCGTATTCTTCTTTATCCATTGTAACAGATCCATCTGCAACATCATCAATAATGTTTACCCCAGACCTTAAGTCCCCATCTTCCGTCATAGAAATTGCATATCCTGTTTCGGAGTCGGTTGTAACTGTTAAAACAACATTTGCGCTATTTACAGCCATTTTTGTAAGAGCTCCTAAATCTATAGAACTGGCACTTTGGGTAAAAGATAAAATTCCTTTGTTTAAAGCTTGAAAACCTGCACTTAGAGTAAACGTATTACCAGTAGAAGTAGCAACTCCAAACTCCCCCATAGTATCATAAAGTGTAAAAATTCCGCCTGTACTAGAAACCGTGGAGACAACATTGAAGGCATCTGCGTAAATCTCAAAATCACCCCCAGTCATAGCGGTGTTTACAGGCAAAGCCCAAGCAAATAATAGACTGCAAACTACAGTCGTTGTTATAACCTTTTTCAAATTCATATCCTAATAAAATTATACCATAAACAAAATTCTATTTAAATACACTTTCATAACTAAAATAAGTGGATAAATCGAATTAAGAGCTTGACAAAAGTGCTTTTTTGTGGTATTATTATTTATTCGTTCATTTAACCGACCTCGAAAAGAGGTTATAACAACGGAGGCAGAAATGTCGCAACAGTTTATCACCCCTCTATGTCTCAATGCTTTCTCGCCTTGCGGCGAGGAGGATACGATCATCATCATCGATCAAGAGCACGGAACAACCATCCGTGTTAAGAAAGTCAAAGACACATTGGTCATCGATTGTCAACCAATCGAGGTTGCAGTTGAGCAAGAGGTCGTAATGAGCGCACGCGCAGGAGCAGCGACGTTCATCGTTCGATAGACCATCTGCACCCCCTTCCACAAAAGAGGATTTAGTCTCACAGACAGATCCTCTTTTTTATTTTATAAAATTAGGTAAAAAGCTTGACAAAAATGCTTTGTTTGTGATAATGTTTCGTATTCGTTCATTCAACAAACACGCACCCCAAATAAGGGATGCTCAAACCGGAGAAACAATGCCAAATCACCCAATGAACTTTATAACCCCATTTGGATTTGCCGTGTCTTGCCTCAAAGACGAAGATGTTATTGAAATCGTTGACATCAGATCTAAAAACACTGTCCTCATAAAAGATACAGAAGACGGATTTGAAATAACTGTTAATACTCCCCCCAAACAGATAAAAGATTACGTATCATAACGTTGACAACCGAAAAAAAGACAAATAGAATTCTCGCAGAATAGTATCCTTAGAAAGCTCCTAACGAAAATCTCTATGCAAACTTATTTTGTATGGGGATTCTTTTTTTGTTTTTTTAATATAGTACTATATTGTACGACTTTAATTCTATTTTAGAATTAAATAAGAAATAAATTTGTAATTACAAATTACTTAAATAAATTCTTTTTTGTTATGTTATTTTAAGTAAAGCCGAGAAATCCTCAACTTTATTTCATTAAAATATTCAATTATAAGCTGGGTATCATTCCTTTTTCTATTTAATTCTTAAACCTTAGTCTTTAATTCTGTCCTCTCCTGTCATCCCCAACTTGATTGGGGATCCAGTTTGAATCAACGTTTCTGGATTCCCAGTCAAGCTGGGAATGACAATTGTATTCGTTAGTTTCTTTTCTTTCAAACTTTCGACTTTTTTTATTTCTTACTTAGTCTGCCTAGTTTGCTTAATTATTAGTCTGCTTTTCTTCCACGTCATATTGAGCAAAACGAAGTGAAGTCGAAATATCCCCCTCAACAATTCAGTAAAATTACAACAAAGAAGTTATATTACTTAATCTGTTTACTCTGTACAATCTACCGGCTTTACCCTTGACAAAAGTGCTTTTTTATGGTATGCTATTTTATCGTTCGTTTTAACAAATAGCTCAAAATAGCTACTAAAAGGAGAGGGATGAGAAACTTTTTTAGACAAACTTTAGTTGTTGTTGGGTTTTTTATTTTGGTTCTGTCCTCGCTTCTCCTCGCGGAGAAAGCGGCGCAGAACCTCCAACTCCAGGACTTCTTTCAAGAATAAGGAGGAAGTACTGTGAAGCACGACACCTTGGACTATTAGAGTCCGGGGTGTTTTTTATTTATTTGTTTAAAAGTTATCAAAAATTATAAAACCACGTAATACAGAGGTTTTTAGAGTGCTTCACGACAATTTTATCTGGGCAGGTTTCGTATGAAACTGGGTTTTTTACCAAAAATAAATCACAACTTGTGTGGATAACTTTTTTAACTTATACACACCTATAAATGCCAAAAAATAGCTAGAACTACACAATATTTTTAAAAGACAAAAAATGTTTTTAAGAAACACAAAAGTTATTAACATGTTATTAACACCCCAGAAAAAACATAATCCGCAATACATATAACACAAACCAAATAGAATTAGGATCTAGGTCAAAAGCTCATAAAGTCTAAAGTCTGGAAACTTAATTCTTATATTTTAATTCTTATTTCTATCCTCTCCTGTCATCCCCAACTTGATTGGGGATCCAGGGTTTATATTATAGTTTATTGTTTTTTAATAAAGTCAGAAATAGTAGAAAAAGTATTGATACTAAAGACCCTAGATTCCCAGTCAAGCCGGGAATGACAATTTATCATCACGTCATATTGAGTATCACCTCGTGGAGCCGAGATATCTTGTCTTTATTTCACCAGAACATTGAATATTCACTGTTCTGGTGAAATTTTCAAGAGATCCATTAGACTTTATTCCGCTTTGCTCCATTTCGCTCAGGGTGATAATAAAAAAACCTGCAACTTAATACAGGTTTATACTAGTAAGCTTCGTCGTTGATACCCTCGATCATCTTTTTTGCTAGCATGGAGTTAGGTTCAACATCTATACTTTCTACTGGACCCAGATAAAACAGCTCGTGAGGGTTATAAATTATCATTTCTAAATAAAAACCCCTCGCTAGATAGTTTGAAAATATAGATGAAAAACCTTTATCAAGCACAGAACCATGAATAGAACAACGCATTGAGTTTACAAATAACTCTTCGTTCGTTCCAGATATAACACAAATACCTTTTTCAGGATCTATTAATGTAAGTTATAGCTATGTTCGGCTGTTTTTAATCTTATTAAAGTTCCATAATCTAAGCTTGTTAGCTTAACCATTTCTTCGCCTTTAAAAACAACAATTATACTACTAAGTTCATAACCTGCTTTTCCTTTTTTTTCGTCTTTGGACACGGTTGCCTCCTTGTTTGTTGTACGACACCATTTATTGACTTAAATAAGCTATTATTTACAAAAACAGCTTACATAAGCCAACATTCCAACACTATTAATTAGTATATTAATAACCACTAACTATGTAAACAGAAAAAAACTTAAAGATCTTTTAAAGAAGTTTTTAAAACAGAATTACATTGCTCTAAATAATAAAAAACTGTTTTCCTTAATTCATTTTTTTTGCTAAACACAGAACTTAAATTTAGTTTAACCTGTGGATAAACTGTGGATAAGTAAGTTAAAAGTATACACTAGTGTATACTTTTAGGTTTTTTATTCCTTGTTTTAGAAATACAGGATTTAACTAAATTTTATTTTTTATTCTATAAAATTATTTTAAAAATGTTCTTAAAACTTATTTTTATCAATTTAAATTTTAAACCAACCTTAAACAAGAATACTATTTATAAATGTGGATAAACTGTGGATAACTATAAAATAGTATACACTAGTGTATACTATTTTATAGAAATTTTTTATATACAGAATATAATTAAATACCATTTCTAGTCCAAAATAGGTAAAAAAGAATTAATAATATCAATCAAATTTTAAAACTAAAACTAGATAAGAATAATCTTTATAAACTGTGGATAACTTGTGTATAAGTTAGCTAAAAGTATACACTAGTGTATACTTTTTTTCGTTTAGAGCCTTAGATTTTTCCAATTCAAATTATCTTCAAAACTAAAAAAACAAAACCTCCAAATTTATGAAGGTTTTGTTAAGAAATACGTTTTATAAATGTCCTCTCGGCAGGAATCGAACCTGCATCTAGACGTTAGGAGTGTCTTGTTCTATCCATTGAACTACAAAAGGAGGATAAGGGAAATGGATTGCTTCACCTGTTCTAATTGTTCTATTTTTTACTTAATTCTTGCCTGATGTATTGCTTCGCTTGGTTAGGATAGGAAAGAAATTTATGTTTTATTTTATTATAATTATTTTGTGAAATAAAGTAGGGGATAATTCGACTCCACTTCGTTTCGCTCAATATGACGTGGTGAGAAAATGTCATCCCGAGCGATAGAGAGGGATCCTATTCAACGATTCACAAAATAGACAATTACAAACTAAACAGCATTTCTTTCTTTTCTGTTCCTCAGAATTTCTACTTATTTCTTAGATCTTAATCCTTTTAATCCTATTTTAATACTTGCTTATACAATAACTTTTATACTATAATTCTCATATAAAATCAAGTTTTACTCTAAATTTACTCAACTTATGGAATTTATACTGCCAATCGCTTTAATTATTTTATTATTTGTGTGTATAGGTTTAATTATTACATTATTTAAACAAACAAAAAAAGGTGAAGGAAACAACGAACAAGTTTTTTCGATGCTTCAGAGTCAGATTCAAGAGCTAAATCGCACACTAGATACAAAAATGAGTGAGTCTGCCCGATCTATGGATGACTCTCAAAAACATCTTCACAACACAATTCAACTACAATTTGGACAAAGTTCCAAGATAATTGGTGAGGTTTCCGAGAGACTTACCAAACTAGATGAGACAAACAAACAAGTGGTTGGGTTTGCAGAACAGCTCCAAAGTTTGGAAAATATTCTTAAAAATCCAAAACAAAGGGGGATACTGGGCGAATATTTTTTAGAAACAGTTCTAAAAAACGTATTACCTCCAAATTCTTACCAAATGCAATATAAGTTCCAGAACGGAGATATTGTTGATGCGGCGATTTTTTTGCCAAATGATAAGATTGTACCGGTTGACTCTAAATTTAGTCTAGAAAACTATAATAGACTGGTTGGAGAGAAAGATGAGACAAGAAAAGCCCAACTTGAAAAGCAATTAAAACAAGACCTAAAGAATAGAATAGACGAAACATCAAAATATATAAAACCATCAGAAAATACTATGGACTTTGCTTTGATGTTCATTCCGTCTGAAGGTATTTATTATGATTTACTTATTAACCAAGTTGGAACTGTAAAAATAAATACACACGATTTGATTGAGTACGCTTTTAGAGATAAGCATGTGATAATAGTTTCACCAACAAACTTCTATGCTTATTTACAAACCATAATGCAGGGGATGCGAGCATTAAAAATAGAGGAGAGTGCCAAAGAAATAAGGAAAAATGTAGAAAAATTAAGAGTACACTTGGTAACTTATGAAGAAAGTATGCGAAAATTAGGAGGGCATATGCAGACTTCTATAAATTTTTATAATAAAAGCTACAAGGAATTTGGCAAAATAGATAAAGATGTAATGAAAATAACCGGCGCCGAAAAAATGCTTGATGATATCCCGGAATTAGATGGTGTTCAAATAGAAGAATAAAAGGGATTAACCGCTTCACTTGGTTGGGATAAAAAAGAAAAGAGAGGAAGGGGATTATGTTTTATTTTATTATGAATACTTTGTGATATTGAAAGGGGATATTTCGACTCCACTTCGTTTCGCTCAATATGACGTGGTAAAAAGGAGATGAATCGCTTCTTACGCTTGATGTATCACTTTGTTTGATGAATCGTCTCACTTCGTTCAACTTGATGAATCGCTTCGCTTGGTTGGGATGACACACTTTAAACATGTCATCCTGAGCAAAGAAAGGGATCCCTTACTTTAATTTATCAAAACACACAACCACAAACCAAACACCATTTCCTTTTTCTTTCCGACTTTTAACTTTATAGACTTTATAGACTTTCTAACTTTCTTTTCAATCCTTATTTCCTAAATTGTCATCCCCAACTTGATTGGGGATCCAGTTTGAATCAACGTTTCTGGATTCCCGATCAAGTCGGGAATGACAGTTGTTTGTTGTTTTTGATGAAACTGAAAGGGGATATTTCGATTTTATTATGTTTCGCTCAATATGACGTGGTAGAAAGGAGATGAATCGCTTCGCTTGGTTGGGGTAGGACACACTTTAAACACGTCATCCCGGGCATAGAGGGGGATCCCATTGCAATATCACCAGAATTATGAATATTTAGTGTTCTTGTGATACTTTCACGAGATCCATTCGGCTTCATTCCGCTTTGCTCCATTCCGCTCAGGATGACGTGTTTAAGATAGAGGGTTAAGAAATAAACTTTAAGTTCCTTTTTATTCTATTTAAAATAATGTAAAATTTTCCAAACATTTTAGCAGAAGTACGAAGACTGAAAGCCGATTGCTAATTATAATTGACAAAACAATAAAAAAAATATAAAATCGAAATGTAAAAAGGGGAGTGGTTCCTCTTTTTATTTAACTTGAGAAGGAGAAATGTAAATTATGGTCATTCACAATAAACAAAATCAACCTATGAATTATAAAAACCTAACGCCAAAGCAAGTAAAAGAATTTGGTGAAAATACTTTAGATGAAGCAAAAAGATTATTAGCTCATCTTATTGCCACAAAAGATAAAACTTCTGTTCAAAATTTGAGGGATTTAGATAATTTGAATTTAACCCTTTCAAAAGCTTTTTCTATTCTTAGTGCTATGGAATCATTGCACCCAAAAGAGGAAGTACGAGAAGCTTCTGAAGAACAGATAATTTCTTTGAGCTCTTTTGCAAGTTCGTTATCTTTGAATCGTGACCTCTATTTGGCTGTGAAGGATGTAAATGTGGGTGATTCAGATGAAGTTACAAAAAGAATGTTTAGCCACACTGTACGCGATTTTAAGCGTGGTGGGGTAGATAAAGATGATGAAACTAGACAAAAAATTCAAGAATTACAAGACAAAATTACAGAATTAACTTTGGAATTTGATAGAAATATTCGTGAGGATAGAAGGACTCTTGCGATTTCTGAAGATGAAAAAGAAGGTTTACCACAAGATTTTATTGATAGGCTAGCAACTGATGAAGATGGAAATAGATTTATTTCCACAGATCCAAGCGACTTGTATCCAGCTCTTACTTTTGCAAAAAAAGAAAGTGTGAGAAAAAACCTGTCTTTATTGGCTAATTCACGCTGTCCTCAAAATGAAAACTTGTTAAAACACATTCTAGAAACTAAATCTAAATTATCACAACTCTTGGGTCATAAAAATTATGCTGTTTTTCAATTTGAAGTTGAGATGGCAAAAACTGTTGAGACGGTAGACGAATTTTTGCAATCTTTGGACAATATGACAAAAGTTGTAAGTGCAAGAGAATTAGAAGAATTAAAAGATTTAGCTAGGCAAGACGATGCTTTATTAGAAAATGGTTCACTTCCGGTTTGGAATTCTGCATATTATGCCAAACTTTTGAAAGAACAGAAGTTTGGATATGATTCAAAAGAATTCCGTCCGTATTTGCCATATAACCAAGTAGAGAAAGCAATTTTAGGGATTTATAGTGAATTGTTTGGGATTGAATTTGTTCAAAATACCGAATTTCCAGTTTGGGCAGACGATGCAAAATGTTTTGATGTGCTTGAAGATGGAAAGCTGATTGGAAGAACAATTTTGGATATGCACCCAAGAGAAGGGAAGTTTAAACACGCTGCTTTTAGCGTACTTACTCCCGGAATAAAAAATAGACAAATTCCTGAATTATACTTGATGTGCAACTTTCCTGGCGGAGAAAAAATAGAAGAAACATTGATGCAAATTGATGATGTTCAAACTTTTTTTCATGAATTTGGACATATGCTCCATGGAATTTTTGGAAGTAACCAAGAATGGAGTCAATTTAGCGGTTTAGAAACTGAATGGGATTTTGTAGAAGTTCCTTCTCAATTGATGGAACAATGGCTATATGATCCTGCGGTTTTGCAAAGAATTGGGAAACACTACGAAACCGGTGAACCAATTCCAATGGAACTAATCCAAAAAAGAAAGCTATCTGAGAACTTTGGGAAGGCGACTTCTGTTCGAAGACAACTATTCTTCTCTAGATTTGCCTTGGATATTCATACAAAAAATCCAGTTGACATTGATTTTTCACAAATGTGGAGTAGTCTTGCCAATGAATTATCTCCGGTTAGTTATACAAAAGAATTATTGCCTTGGAATACTTTTGGACATTTAACTGGTTATTCTGCAGAATACTACTGTTATATGTGGTCGCTTGCTCTTGTTTATGACGCAATGACTCAGTTTGATAAAAATAATATGATGGATTCGGCGCCGGCCAAACGCTTCCGAGACTTGGCCTTGAAGCAAGGTGGTGTAAGAGATGCAGTTGATATGTTGGAAAATTTCTTAGGCCGAGAGCATTCGTTTACGGCTTTTGAAAATTGGTTGAAAGAGTAAATAAAAAAACACTTCATAAATATGAAGTGTTTTTTTGTTATATCCTCAAATCGGCCAGCGCAATCTTGCAAAAACTGTTTTACAAGGAGAGAGAACTTTCTAATAAAATTAAAAAGTAATTTGTAGCGCAATTTGCGCAAGATCTCTCCAACAAAAGCTGAATTACTGACCGATTTGAATATATAAATTGTGTTATTTGTCATCCCCAACTTGATTGGGGATCCAGGGTTTGAATCAACGTTTCTGGATTCCCGGTCAAGCTGGGAATAATAAAGAAAAATTGTGTTGTTATCAACTCTGTTGAGATTTCAACTTTTTAGGGTTAAAAACTCAATTGAGTTGGGGAACGGCTGATTATGTAATCTAGCCATTCCCCCTATGAACTAAGTGCTTGTGATATGGTCTTTTGATAGGGTCGCCTATCAATTACCATTCTAGCCGTCACAACGGCAACTTTTTTTGAAGAACGATTCTTCATAAAAAGCTTTCCCGGTTTACTGCCGGTTCAGTGACTTGTGGTCTCAAGTGTCTTCTCTCAGAAGTCACAATGAGAACAGCTTAGGCCCAAATAGCCATATTCTGTTCCAATCTGCTCCCGACGAAAAGCCTCAAGCGAACGACGCCTGACCGCGAATGCACAGACTAATCGTTTATGCATCGGGCATTGGCAATCGAACACCAGCACCGCAATTGCGGGTACTAATCGAAACCTTCCCGGTTTCCGCTTGACCTTGACCACAACCTTCTCCCCATTAAAAATGGGGTCGAAATCTGAGTCGACATCGTCGACATCAATAGGGAAGCTTTCGATTTCTCGAATATCTCTTCCCTGAATCTCGAACCCTTCTTTTGGGGAGAAAAACTGCGTTCTTCTCTTCAAGGTTCCTCCTAACTACCACACTTTATAGCCACGCTCCCGTGGTTTTTTGTATGATAGTTTATTAAAGTTTTTTATAAAATAGCCAAAATTGGTTTCCTTCTTTTACATTTTGTAAAAGAAACTATTTTATCAACTCTGTTGAGGTTTCAACTTTTTAGGGTTAAAAACTCAATTGAGTTGGGGAGTGGCTGATTATGTAATCTAGCCATTCCCCAAAGATTCAATGCGAATCTTTATTTCCCATTTATTCAGCTGGGTTAAGCTATATCTATGTTCATGCGTTACATAGAATCGCGAGCAAATTTTTTAACTTGTTTGGTCACAAGTTTGGGGTTAGAAACCTCTTATTTCCCGACAACCCCATGTGTCGAGAGAGGGTGTGAGAACAAGCGACGAGAGATTAGCCTTCGGAGACGGTGAACAGGGAGAACGCGAACTTCGCGCCCTGCACCTCCTCCGGGGTGTACTCGTGCCGGCCCTCGAGGCGCGGCAAGCCGCTGACACCCATCACCACGAGGCGGTCGCCGTTTTTAAGTTTCACGCTCGGGGCCTTGGCCGGAATGGCCACCTCGATCCCGAACCGGGCCTGCATCACGTCGATGCTGGCCTTGTGGCTGGGGTTGAGGCAGGGCTCGACTCCCTCGGCGATGACCGCCTTCGCCTGCTCGGGCGAAATCGGTCGCTTCGAAATCTCACATTCCATCGGGAACATCGAGGGCGCCACGCCGAACCCGAAATAAGTCTTCATAATCTCTCCCTTCAAAACAAACCCACCCAGTGTAGCTCCCAACCGTTCTGCATTATTACAGAACTGGGCCTTTGGTGATTGGTTTGTTTCTTTGTTTTTTTGAAATGAACTTTGTCGATATTTCGACAGATTTAGGTATTAACTTTGTACCTTGATGCTTTTTTTATGTATTGCTATCAAGTATGTAACACCCAAGTCTGTCAAAATAAAACACCCTCTTGGTGGAGAGAGTGTTTTATTTGTAATTCTACTTTTGGCTCTCTCCTTCCAAATGTAGTTAAGTTTTAAAATTTCGTTTATCAATCATTTAATTGATAAATTAGTATATCACTTTTTAGTCCTTTTGTCAAGCCTTTTGGCCTGTTTTTTGCCTTTTCCCTAGGGAAAATGGCTTTTGGACTAAATTGTAATTAACTTATCTTCTTCTTTATTTTAAATGAAGATAATTCATAAATTCTTTTGTTTTTGTTAGAATTTATAGATTATTCTCATTTACAGTATTTCTAGGTCTAATCCTTCTCTTTCATTTGTGATAATACTGCTTTTAATGTTCCCAAGTTGTTTTGTGAGGGAATACTGTGAAACACTTTAAAAAGGAACTTTTTACCCATCAATTTATTTAATTGATAAATTAGTATAACACAAAAAACCGGTTTTGTCAATGGTAAAACCAGCAAAAATGTAGATTATAATAGAATTTTTTCATTGTAAGTTTAATGAATTGTTGAAAGGGATATTTCGACTCCACTTCGTTCCGTTTAATATGACATGATAAAAAAATATATCACTTTGTTTAATAAATCGTTTTACTTCGTTCAACTTGATAAATCGCTTCGCTTGGATGGGATAGGACAGGAATTACGTTTTATTTTATTATGAATACTTTGTGATATTGGAAATGGGATATTTCGACTCCACTTCGTTCCGCTCAATATGACGTAGTGAGAAAACGTCATCCCGAGAGAAGAGAGGGATCCCAGACTTTTATTCACCAAAACATACAATCACAAACCAAACATTAGTCCCTTTCTTTCCAAACTTTTAACTTTGTAGACTTTTGACTTGTTAAGCTTTATAATAAATCTATTCATTATTTTTTAAACTAACTATATGCCCACAAAATTATCTTCTCCACCTATCGCGACTGAGTATATTATAGTGCAACCACAAACAACACTCGTTGGGTCTATTACACCAGCGAATATTGAATTATTACAACGCGAAATCATCCTCCAAGCACAAGGTGAGGCCGTAGAATTGTCTGATGGTATATCACCACTCACAACAGCATTATCGTTTTCCGCTATTTATGACATTGCTGACGAAACTGTGTTTAGACTAAGCAATGGTCAATTGGTACTACTTTTTGATCATCAACCAAAAGAAACTTTACGACCTGAAGAAGTAGAAGAATCAATCTGGACTAAAATTTTAAAAATTAAAAGCAAAAGTGTAGTTGTACAAGATATTTCAGCACCAAAACCTGAGATAATTCTTGACCTTGTTGCTTTGTGGGGTCGAATACGTGAACAAGATGATATAATTGCTCGTACAAAACTTTTTATAAAATCGTTTGCCAAAGCTTTAGAACCGGCTATTACCATTCGTTTGTGTGGAGAAATACCAAATCTACCATTGCTTTCAGCTATATACCTAGCCAGACCTTATGGACATACAATAATTTTTGAGGACGCTCATAATGAAAGCGTTACTCTTTTTACTAACATCTAAAATTTTACTATATGGTAGAAAGAAGAAATGGACCCAACCCATCAACAATCGATAGAGGGTTTAAATCATCCGATGCTCGTCGTGCTAATCCTAAAATAGATTTTCCACAAGTTCCTATGGATGAACATCGTGCGGAAGTGGTGGAGTGTATACAAAATAATCAAAACGCTGTTATTATCGGCGAAACTGGAAGTGGAAAAACAACGCGTATTCCAGATTTCTTACTTGAGTCATTTCCGAAAGCAAAAATCGCCATTACCCAACCTCGACGCGTGGCAGCACGTTCCGTTGCCAGATATGTCGCCAGCCATCGCGGAGAGCAAGTTGGTGGTGAAGTTGGTTATCAAGTACGATTTGAAGACCGAACAACCGAAGGAACAAGGGCAAATTTTATGACCGATGGTATTTTACTTCGCAAATTACAATTTGACCCATTACTCGAAGAATATGATGTTGTAATGGTAGATGAGGCACACGAGCGAAGTTTGAATATTGACTTTGTACTTGGACTTTTGAAACGAGTACAGGCCGAGCGCAAAAAGCAAGGAATGAAAGAGTTAAAAGTGATTGCTACATCCGCCACCATTGAAAAAGAAAAATTTGCAAATTATTTTGGTGAATCGCCTGTTGTAGAAGTACCTGGGCGTATGTATCCAGTTGATATTCGCTATGAGAAAGAGGAAGTGCGTGATTATCCAAAAGCTGCAGCAAGTCGGGTTAAAGAAATTGTTACAAGTAGTGGTGAACAAGGGGATATCCTTATCTTCATGCCTAGCGAAGCAGAAATCCGTCGTACTATTCAGGAAATTGAATCTTTGAATTTATCTGGCGTAGATGTTATGCCACTTTTTGGTGCAATGGCTCCAGAAGATCAAGACCATATTTTTGAAAAAAATCCAAAACGAAAAGTAATTGTTTCTACGAATATTGCAGAAACATCCGTCACTATTGATGGTGTGCGTTTTGTTATTGATTCAGGACTTATTAAACAAAAAGAATTTAACCCAAACACTGGTATTGAAGCACTACTTACTAAACGCCACGCCAAAAGTGGTTGTGAACAGCGCAAAGGCCGTGCAGGTAGAACTGCCCCTGGTACTTGTTATCGTTTGTATTCAGAAGCCGACTACACAGGCCGAGACGCCTATCAAACACCGGAAATTGCACGCTCCAACTTAGATCACGTTATACTCGCAATGAAGAAAATCGGCATTGAGGATGTGCGCAGTTTTGACTTTATTGACCGCCCAAAAGAAGAAGCTATAACGCAAGCGATTGAGACGTTAAAAATGTTAGGTGCACTCGATGCCAACGAAAAACTAACAAAAATTGGCGAAACAATGTCTGAACTCCCACTCCGTCCAGAAATTGCCAGAATGGTGATTGAAGCTAAAAAATATCGTTGCACTGGAAAAATTTGTACTATCGCCGCGATGATGGGTGAAAAGTCTGTATTTGTACGTCCAAGAGAAAAAGAATACGAAGCAGACGAAGCACATGCACAATTCAAAAATGGTGATTCTGACTTTTTAAAATTGTTAGAAGTATGGGAACAATGGTCAGCTACTGGTTTTAATGACAAATGGGCACGCGAACATTATCTTAACGTCCGTCAATTGTTTGAAGTACGTGAAATTCGTTCACAACTTATGCGTAAGTTAAAGCACCAAAAAATAGATGTTGATGATGCGAAGAACAACGACACAGAAGCCATTCAGAAATGTATTGTTTCAGGTATGATTCAATATTTTATGGTTTCTTCTGGACGATTTACCTATGAACGGGCTGTCCTTGGAAAATCTTCTAATCCTGGCGGTATTTTTATTCATCCGTCATCTTCATCTTTTCACAAAAGGCCTCAGATGATGATTGGGACGGATGTAGTAACTACTTCCAAAACTTTTGCCCGTCGTTGCCAGCCAGTTGACGCTAAATGGTTGCCAGAAATTGCACCACAACTTTTGGAAGAGGGTGATAAATCTTTACGCTATGATGTTGAAAATGATTCAGTGATTGAGAATGTTCGTTATTCCATCCGTGGTCGCTATGGCACAATTGCCGAACAAGAACGAGAAGTAACCGACGACACTGTGGTCGCTGAACAATTTGTCCGCGCCCTTGCCGAGGGTAAAGTTGATTTGCCAAGTGTTAAACATAACGTCGATACTATTCACGCTCTGCAAGCTCTCTATACTCGCTCTGGAGGCAAAGTACACGCCCCAGAGCTTTTAGTATGGTACAAAGAATGCGCCAGTGGAATAAGAAGTAAGCAAGAAGCGAATTATATTGATGAAAAATTACGCCTAAATTTTGACAGCCACTGCTCACCGGAAATGAAAACGGAAATTGACACACTTTATCCAGAAACTATCCAAGTACAAGGACACGCGCTCAAAGTGGAATATGAATATCGCCCAGCTAATCCAAATAGTTGGTCAGAAAGTGAAAAATTGGAAAGATTTAAAGCAACTATCACAATTCCTGGCGACATTATTTTTAAATTAGACAATGCCGACTTTCCAACTTTAGGAACCAGCGGACGACCGGAAATTACCTACCGTTCTGGCGACGGCTACAGCTCAATTATTAATTCCGACTTAGGGGCGTTAAAAGTGGCAGTGGATAACAAACGGTTAGAAAGCTCGTGGTATAGCTTTAGAAAACCCGAGACCGAACCAGTGGAAACAAAAACTCTGCAACCTTTACCTACATTAGATAGTATTGGCGCACACCCAATTGCTTACGCCAAGAATTATAAAGGCGAAGATGTATTTGCTCATCCATCTTATTATGCTAAACAAACTTACGACGACAACCGTGGCGAATACACTTACAAATTTGACGTGACTTACTATTCCACAGAAGCAGAAGCCAAAAAAAATAACGAACGGGCATTAGAAACTAAAAAACAAGAAGACGATAAAGCACAAAGGAAAATAGAATGTGAAACACTTTTAACTCCAGCGAAAGAAAAATACGCCGATATGAGTCCAACAATGGAACATTTAAGTAATACCTTTTCCGATTATGGAATTAGTTATGAAGATTATCACCGCTTATATAAAAAATGGGACGAAGCTGGTTATGCTTTGCAAAGTTCGGATGCTGACCCGAAAAAAGCTAGTGAACTTATGGACGAAGTGCAAGCGACTTTGGCAGGCGGGCAACAAGAGCGTGAACGACGGATTGGTTTAATTCCAGATGTTCAAGTACGCCTCAACGCATTGTCCGAAAAAGTAGGAAAAATTACTTACGATACTTATACTCGCTTTGGTCTTTCTTATGACCAGTACAACGCGATTAGTAGTAAATACCGTGAGGCCAATGACGCGCTAAGAACAGCTGACCGACATGGTAGTCCAACTTTGCCAGATCCAGAAGGAGCAACAACAATTCTTGATGAGCTTATAGTAATGATTCCAGACGAGCAAGAATTTACACCAGAACAAGAAGTGTTAATATCCGCAATGTCCGGCAAAAATGCCAGCTTTGTTAAAGTTATTAAAATACGAAGCGGACAAGTTACCGAATATTATTCATTAAGTTCTCCAAATCAAACTACTCAAAATCCTTCAGAAATACCAATTGGTAAATCTGGCCGAACGCTTGAATTAGTTGGTAATCATCTAACTCAATCTTGGGGAGGACAAGGACGACCAAGTTGGAAACTATCCGATGGTGATTATGTAATTGGGCGTGATGTATATCCTTTCTTACGTGTAAAAGAGAAACAAGGTGCACCATACGGCTTACAAGTAATTGAGTCTGTTCAACAAGCTTATGAAGAAGGCGGTTTTATAGAAGAGACTCAACAAAGTAGATACAGCGATTCACGACCGTATTATGAAAAAGACAAAACCGAAACTTCTACTGAAAAAGTTCGTAATAATGTATTTTCTTCCTTGTTAGGAAAACTTACTGGTAAGAAAGAAACGAAACTAGAAAAACCAGTGCCAGTTGCACCAATTATGTATAAAGCACCAGAGTTAGTTGAAAAAGAAACAATGACAGAAGAATTAAGATCAACTTTAATGATTAATTTGACAAATTCTCGTTTATTCCTTGATGTTGTACGTTCTGTTTTAGAACCAGATAAAAAAGCGACAAATGCCGATAAAATTTCTAAAGCTCGTACTAGAGCCAGAGAGTTAAAAAAAGACTTGAACGGAGTTGAACAAGAATTATCTATAACTGATGACACCATCCGTATTCGTAGTAAAGTAGCAGAAATTGTAAGAAAATCCGAACGAGTCGCCGAGGAAATTTCACGATTGCAAAATAGCCGTGAAGATTGGACGGACAGATACAAAAAATTTATGGGGAAGTTAGATGAAGTAGCTAAAGCGCAAGATGTAAATTTGGATAATCTAACACTTAATAAGATAAGACAAAAAGTAGTGGAGCTAGCAAAACGCAAAGACGAAATCACCGACTTAGACGGTGAAGTAGAAGCCATTATAATTGATTCTATTTAACCATTAATAAAAAACCCCACAAAGTATAAACTAAGTGGGGTAATAAAAAAGAAAAAGTATTGAAAATTCTATTTTTTTGGATAAGTACGAGCTAGACGATTTGCAATTGCAATTCTACCAGTTCCTTTGTGGTCTAGCAAATGCACGAGAAAAATAAACCATTCAAATATAAAAGTTTTGATGCCTGCCCAATACCACATTGGTATTACTCTGATTTTGAGTTTGTGTGCTAAACGAAAGGTTATCCAAAATCGCAATGCGTGTTGCCAGTGCGTAACCACTGTAAATTTAGGATCTAAATCCTTTATTACAAGCGCTAAAGCACCGGAAATGTTTTCAAATGTATCACGCGATTTATCTTCACACAAAATTTTATCTGCTGAAACTTTGTTAATAATCAACCACTTTTTCATAAGACTGCCCGACGGAACAGTTTGTATTTTTGGTGGTAAGTAAATTCCTCCAGTTACAATAATCACATCATATTCTTTGGCCCTCCACAAAACAAGAGCTTGTTTCAGACGTTTTTCAGTAGTCGTTCCTATCAAAATATTTTTTATTAAAACCTCACAACTTGGAATGAGAAAATATCGCATATTGTTCTCCTTTTTTCTGTTCGTAATCTAAAAATGCAATTTACGATTATCCCAAGTGATAAAACTTTTGTCAATTTTAGTCTCTAATTATGAACACAACTATTGACAAAACTTGATAATTTATTTATAATGCCTGTGTTTATAAAACCAAACAAAATTATGCCAAATAAAAATAATGCCAAAAAGGCTCTAAGACAGTCTGTAAAAAAGGCTCTTAGAAACAAAAAAGTAAAAACAGCTTACAAAGAAGCTGTTAAAAATGTTGATAAAGCTTTTGAAGCTGGATCAAAAGATTTAATTGAGTTAGTAAAAAAAGCTCAAAAGAAATTGGACAAAGCTACAAAGAAAAATATTATCAGCAAAAATACAGCAGGTAGAAAAGTTGCAAGCTTGATGAGAAAAATGTCAAAATCTACAAAGTAAATTTTGCCACCAAAACATCTAAAAATAAAGACTGGTCAACTTGGCCAGTTTTTATTTTTATATCAAAATCCAAAAGTTCACGATAAAAACCCTGCAATTTTTCAAAAGGGTAGTTATTTATTAATGCCAAAGATTTTTTTGCCACGTACGGATGCATTTTTAAAGTTGTTGCAATAGAATTACTATCTACTTTGCCTTTTCTTTTTACAAAATCACTTATCTCTAACAATATCCTGCACTGACGCAAAAGCATAGCAAAAACAAATTGTGCGTTTTCGCCAATTTTATATTGCTGGCGAATCATAGCATAAGCACTGCGACTATTTTTATTTAAGATATTATCTATCAAATTAAAAATATTGTCATCGGCTTTCTCTACAACAAACAAACCAACATCTGTATCTGTAATTTCCTGACCATCTTTATAATCTAAAAGTTGATCTAATAGAGAACTGGCTTGCCACATATCTGCGGAACTGTTGGCAATTTTTCCAATTGCAGTTCGTGAAATCAATCCATTCCTATTTTTGACTTCTTTTTGAATCCAACCTCCCAATTCATTTGGCTTTAGAACGTCAAATTTGCGTGTGTAGGGCTGTTTGGCTAGCAAAGACAGTAAATCCTTCATGGCCTTCTTTTTTACTGTGTCTAAGCCGTCCCAAATCACTACAACGTTTTTACTTTCTTCATCAAAAAAACCTTTTTTTAGACGTTCTGAAAACAATTCATAAAGTTGGTCTTGGTTTGATGCAAAGAAGTTTTCCAAAACAATCATTTTCTTTTCGGCCAAAAAAGGAACGGTCAAAACTTCGTTCCAAATCGTTCCAATATCTTTTTTCTTTTCGCAGTCTATTTTTACAGTGTTGAACCCTTCGGAATCACGCTTTTCCTTAAAACCTTTTATCATTTGATTCAAATATTTTCTGCTACTAAAAGTGTCTTTTCCATAAATAAAAATTATCATATAACAATATGTTAAACTAAAGTTCTTCTCTTGACAAGATTCTAAAGATATGCTAAGTTTTCTTGAACCCAAACCAGAGGAGGGTAAAATGAGAACAACGTTCTTTGTAATTTCATTATTTTTTGCTCTAATTTGTACGACAACAGTTTTTGCCCAAGGCTACCATAGTGCCGAGATTGAAATCTCGGCTAAAAACGAAAAGATTGGTCTTAACGCACTCGGTTACTCCGAAATTGAAGTTTATGAGCAAGGCGATTATGCCAATAGTTTGTTTATGTTTACCTCCATTAGCGAAAATTTTTCGCAATTATATGGCGGTTTAACAATGTCAGTTGGAGAATTGTCGGCAGGAGCAGGGGCTGGCATAACAAATGAAACCAACTTGCGAACAGCCTTGTTTGCAAGTTGGACAGAAGAGTATTATATGTTCTCGGCGGTTGGGGAGATGGACTGGAATGAAGAAGATGCAAAAGAAAACTTCTTCTACAAAATTAAGTTCCTAGCTCATGATCCCGAAAATATTTTTGCCGGAGGTTGGATTTTCCGGAGATTTAGTGGGCTTGGCCCACTATTTGAATTTAAGTTTGGAAAGCATCTCACAATCTGGGGAGCACCAGGAATGTGGGATGTAATAGAAACGGGAAATATCAGCTCTATGTTTGGATTTAGACTAGACTAGAGCCAAAACCGCCTCGATAGTTTGAGGCGGTTTTTTTATTATAATATTTTATTTTGTACACCAACATGTCATCCCGAACTTATACATTTCATTTATCATCCCCAACTTGATTGGGGATCCAGTTTGAATCAATGTTTCTGGATTCTTAGGTCAAGCCGGGAATGACAGTTGTATGTTGTTTTTGTGAAATAAAGCAGGGGATATTTCGACTCCGTTTCACTCCGCTCAATATGACGTGGTGAGAAAACGTCATCCTATACACTTCATTCCGTTCTGGGTGACGTGGCAAGAAAATGTCATCCCGAGCGAAGAGAGGGATCCCAGACTTTAATTCACCAAAACACACAATCACAAATCAAACATTAGTTCCTTTTTCTTTCCGACTTTTGACTTTATAAACTTTATAGACTTTCTAACTTTCTACTCAACCCCTATTTCCTAAATTGTCATCCCCAACTTGATTGGGGATCCAGTATTTATATCATAATTTACTATTTTTTGATAAAGTTAGAAATAGTAGAAAAAGTATTGGTACTAAGGACCCTGGATTCCCAGTCAAGCTGGGAATGACAAAATAGACTTTTGCTATTTTATTTAAGTTCTCCCCAATTTTTGGAATGACACGTATGAATTTCCAGCGGTGCCAGCATTTTTATATTGTGGTCAAAATGTTGAACATTTTGCATAACCTCTGACACAACATTTATAACTTTATCAACCAAGTCATTTTTTACTTCAAAAATCAGTTCATCATGTACTTGCAAAACCATTTTTACATCTCCGTCACTAAATTGTTTTTCTAGTCTTTTATCAATCTCCACCATTGCTATCTTTAACATATCGGCTGCAGTTCCTTGAATTGGCATATTTACTGCCATTCTTTCACCTGAGTTTCTTACTTGAAAATTTGAAGCACTTAACTCTGGAATATACCTACGTCTGCCAAAAAAAGTTTCTACATATCCATTTTTTTTTGCCAAAATTAATGTTTCATCTATGTATTTTTTGACTCCTTCAAATTCTTCAAAATATTTTTCTATAAATTCTTTGGCCTGTTCGTTGGAAATTCCAGTTCTACTTGCCAATCCATATGAACCCATTCCATACAAAATCCCAAAATTTACTTCTTTTGCGCCATTTCGCATTGCTTTTGTGACTTCACTTTCTGATATTTCATTTATTGCGGCGGCAGTTGCAGTATGAATATCTTTTCCTTCTCTAAAAATTTCTAACATTTTTTTATCTTTGGCAAGTGAAGCTACTATTCTTAGTTCAATTTGAGAATAGTCAGCAGAAATTAATTCATAACCTTTTGCAGAAGTAAAAGCTGTACGAATTTCTCTACCAATTTTTGAGCGAGTTGGAATATTTTGTAAATTTGGGTTTGAACTGGAAAGTCTGCCGGTTGTAGTCACAGCTTGATTAAAATCTGTGTGAATTCTGCCAGTTTTTTTGTTGATTATTTTTGGTAGTGCGTCAACATAAGTATTTTTTAATTTTGATAATTCACGAAACTCCTCTATAAGTGGAATTATTTCATGAGCATCTTTTAGTTTTTCAAGTTCGCTAGAAGCAGTTGAATAACCTGTTTTACCTTTTTTAATTCCAAAAGTTGATAAGCCTAAATCTTTAAATAAAATATCACGAAGTTGAACAGAAGATGCGATATTAAAATCTTGCCCTGCTAATTTATGTATTTTCTTGGTTGCTTTTTCTAATTTTAAATCTATTTCTTTTGCTAATTTTTTTAATTTTTCTTTATCAACAAATAAACCGTTAACTTCTATCTTTGCCAGAACTTTTATTAAAGGCATCTCTATTTTATGAAATAAATCATCATTTTTTTGTTCTTTCAAAGAATCATAATAATCTGTGTAAAGTTTGAAAAAATATTCTACACCTTCGGGAACCATTTCTGTGCCATCACCAAATAAACTTGTTTGCACATTTTCCTGAATTTCCTTTCCTAATTCTCTTGCGATAATACTTTTTAAATCATGCGCGCGAGTGCTTGAATTCGTTAAGTAAGACGCAATCATTAAATCAAAAAAATTGTTTTTAATTGATATTTTATTTATCAACAAAACTTTAACTAATTGTTTTAAATTATGCCCTAAAAGTAAGTTGTTGTTGGAAAATAAAGAAAAAAACATTTTCTTTTGTGTGTCTTCAAAAGATCTAAAATCAAAAAAATAAATTTCTTTATTAGTTCCACAAACAAATCCTATCAATTTATTTTCTAAAATATCTTCGTCTGCCAAAATTTCCTTACAAAAAAATTCTTTTTCTTTTTTTAATTTTGAAACTATTTTTTCTACGTCTTCTGTGGCGACTTTGGTAATTTCTCTTTTTTCATTTTTTTCTTCTGTTTTAAAAGACTTGTTTTCTTCTCCGCCAAACATATCAAAAGCTCTTTTAACTAAAGAGTTAAAACCAAAATCATTAAACAACTTTACAATTTTTTCTACATCTATTGTTTTAGTTTCTGCGTCTTTTATTTTAAAGTTTAAACCTTCTACATCTGTCACAATAGTTGCCAATTTTTTACTCAAAAAAGCCATTTCCTTGTCTTCTCTTAACAATTTTACAGTTCTTTTTGAAATTCCTTTTCCCTCTAAACTATTCACTTGTTTATAAATTTCCTCTAAATTTCCAACTTTATTTATTAGCTCGTTTGCGCCTTTGTCTCCAATTCCTTTTACACCAGGAATATTATCCGATGGGTCGCCTTTCAGAGATTTAAAATCAACCATCATTTTTGGCTCAAATCCAAATTTTTCCTTTACTTCTTTTTCACCAAACATTTCCACATCTGTTATTCCTTTGCGAAGTAAATAAACATAGATATTTTTATTTACCAACTGCAACAAGTCTTTATCTCCACTTGCAATTATAACCTCACCATCCCAATCTTTACTTAATTCTTTTGCAATTGTTCCTATTACATCATCAGCTTCAAAGCCTGCTTTTTTGTAAATTGGAATATCAAAAGCTTCTACAACTTTATGAACAAGTGGAATTTGGTCATACAATTCCTGATCTCCTTTTACCCGTGTTGCCTTGTATTCTTTGTATAACTCATCCCTAAATGTCTTTTTTGCTACATCAAAACTCACCGCCAAATATTTTGGTTTTATTGTATCCAAAATTTTTAAAAGCATAGAAGCAAAACCATAAACAGCGTTTACCTGCACACCTTCTTTAGTCGTAAACGGTGGCAAAGCATGATAAGCTCTATGCAAAATTGCATTTCCATCGATAATTACAAATTTTTCTTTTTGACTCATATTTTATTTTGTTTACCTTATAGAACTCTCACCAAACACCATTTCTACTAAAATTTCTAATTTTACTAATGAAAGCATATTTGGTAGCAGTTCCCTCTTATTGTATCACTTATTCAATCCGTTTCAAGTCTAAACTCTTGAAATAAAATAAAAAATATGTTATATTTGTGTTAATGAAATTTATATTTGGTACGGTAGCCAAGTGGTAAGGCAGAGGTCTGCAAAACCTCTATTCGTGGGTTCGATTCCCACCCGTACCTCACAAACAAAAAAGAACTTTTAAAAGTTCTTTTTTGTTTTTTATTATTGTTCTACACTTATGTTCAATATATCGCCTTTGCCTTCAAATCCTGTTTTCAGTTTAACCTCTGCTATCAAATTATGATTCCCTGTTGATAACATTTCATTGATAGTAAAGGTTATATTTCCATCAAAAAGGTTATTAAAATCTGTAATTTCTTGTAATGTTGTTCTTGTTCCATTTATATCTTCCAAAATACTAACTAATTCAATCTCATCTGTTTTAAACGGAGTTAAAAAGAAAGTATAAGGAAAATCATTAGGACTAAGTATAATGTTATTTCCAACCCAACTGACACTCGGTGGTTCCAAACCTGCTTGCAAATCAAAAGTACTTTCTTCTATTTTTCTATTACCCAAATCATCTTCTGCTGTAATTGTAAGTGTATGCACTCCATTTTGAAGATCTGTTCCATAATAATTTAAGTTGAACGGATGAGTTTTGATTACACCAACGTAATTTCCATCTATTTGGTATGTCACTTTGGAAATTCCTCTTGGAGAACTGAAACGAATATCCGTATCAATTTGTCTAGAATAAATAACTTCATTTTGTGCTGGAAAAATTATTTCAATTATTGGAGACATCCCCAAAGATTCTTCTGAGTCAAAGTCTGTTGGCGGTTCTTCAAAACTTACTTCCCAATCAGGATTTGCTTCTTTTTTTCTTCTTATCCAATCTTGAATAGAGGCTTCCCAAATATTATATTGTGGATCACTTGCAGGATTATCCGGAAACGGCCCTCTTGGATCAGTCTTAATTACATAATGTAAAATTGAATGAGGTAAAATATAAGTTCTTTCTATTATATTTCCTTCTGGAGTAGAACTTGTTGCAATCCTTCCTGTTGCTCTATTTATCATAAGTGTTACACTTCCACCTTGTGAACCTTTCAAAACAGCCTTTGTGGTTGTATTTGGTGAAGCTGGAGCAAAATATTCTACCGGAGTTCCTTCCAAAGATTTTTTCATAAACTCATTCCAAATTAATCCTGCAACACTACTTCCACCGTAACCCCTGTTCATTGAAGTATTATTTGTATTTCCCGCCCAAACTCCTGCTACCAAACTTGGTGTATATCCTATTGTCCAAGCATCCACATATCCATTTGTTGTTCCTGTTTTTGCTGCCACAGGCCTACCAGGTAAAACTAAAACGCTATTTAAACCAAAAGTATAAGCACGAGCATAATTATCACTCAAAACATTAGAAACTGTATTTGTTACGCCAATATCTAAAACTTTTTGTGTTCTTTCTCTTTTCCATTCTTCCAAAACATCACCTCTGTTGTCTGTAACTTTTAAAATTGCGACAGACTCTACTTTATTTCCATTGTTTGCAAATACAGAATAAGCAACTACATGTTCTATTAATTTTACCTCTCCTCCCCCTAAAACAAGACTTAATCCAAAATCTCCGGTTGAAAGGGTTTTATATCCCAACCTTTCTGCAAATTCAACACCCTTTTGTGCCCCAACCAAATATAAAGTCTTCACAGCTGGAATATTTAAAGAACCTTGCAAAGCCTGACGCATCGTTACAGGCCCATGTTCCTGTAAATCATAGTTTTTAGGCGTATAACTCCTTCCGCCAACCGCAAAGTTTGTCACAACATCAAACAAAATAGTCTCGGGTGTATAACCCAATTCAAAAGCTGCAGCATAAATAATAGGCTTAAAAGACGAACCAGGTTGACGTTTACCAAGAGTTGCAACATTAAATTTTCCTTGAATTGAATCATCATTAAAATCTTTAGACCCAATCATTGCCAAAATTTGTCCGGTTTTTGGATCCATTGCTACCAAAGAAGTGTTGTTTGCGCCAGCCTTTGCTAAAACTTTTGTCCCTGTTTCTTCTACTACTTCCTCTGCAATTCTTTGTTTTTCCCAGTCTAGTGTTGTTATTACTTTTAACCCGCCTGTGTCCACTAAATGCTCCCCATATTTTTCTACCAACTTTTCTTTTACATAAAGCACAAAATGAGGTGCTTTTATATCACTATAACGAATCTCCATGTTTAATTCTTCTGCTTGAGAAGAATTTTTTGAATCTTCGGTAATGTATCCTTCTTCAAACATTCTCTGAAGTACAAAATTTCTACGCTGTTTTAGCATTTCTATATCATTCAAATATGAAGAAGGTGCTTTGGGCATACCTGCCAAAGTTGCTGACTCTGCCAAAGTTAAATCTGAAACATGTTTACCAAAATAGGCCTGAGAAGCAGATTCTACTCCATAATTTGTAGAACCATAAGGAATTTCATTAAAATAAATTTTTAAAATTTGATCTTTAGTATATTTTTGCTCTAAACGAAGAGATAAAATTATTTCTTTAAGTTTTCTAGTATAAGTTCTCTCGTTGGTTAAAATAGCATTTTTTACTAATTGTTGAGTTAAAGTAGATGTGCCACCTATTTGTTTCTTGGTAAAAACTCCCATCACCACAGCACGTAAAATACTCAACGGGCGTACCCCAAAATGATCATAAAATTTGGTATCTTCTGTCGCAATTACCCCATGAATCAAGTCCTGCGGAATTTCCTCTAATTCTACAATAGTCCTTTTTTTCTCTGCAAAAATTTCATAAAGTAAGTGTTCGCCAGTTCTATCGTAAATTTTAGTACTTTGCTCTACATTTCTATCGGTTATTTTGTCTGGATCAGGTAAATCTTTATTTACCCAAGCTACCAAGATTGTCCCCAGAAAAAATATAACCACAAAAATAGTCAAAATAGTAAGTCCTATTTTCTTTCTAAATTCACGTTTTTTGTGTGTTGGCATTTTAGAATAATGCTTTTTTGCTTTAAATGGCGCAAACAAAAACTTCACTATAAGCACAAAAGGTACAAAAATAATCCAAAACCAAGGTTTGGTTTTGTTTAACCCTTTTTTAACTAATTTTTTACTATTTTGAACATAGCCGTAAGAACGGTTTTTAAGTGAAGGAATTGGCATATTTTTGCTAAAATTAGCGAAAATTTATATTATGTTATTTATAAGTTTTGTACCCAAAATACTTGACAAAACTCCCTATTTATGCTACACTAGCCTAGCTAAAATCACAAGCAATATAAAGTCTGGCTTATAGTCAGGCTTTTAAATTAGATGAAGATTTTCAAAGGTTATACTTTTAAATCCAAATCTTAAATATATGAAAAACTTTATTAAAAAATTGAAAATCAGAAACACCTTCAACGGAGTACTTGTTTTTGTAATAGCAGTTAGTTTGATGATAAGTAACAATTACCCACAGGTAGTAAGAGCTGAATCAAAATTTTTGATTACAGATCCTGTTACTTTTTCACTTCAAAAGACTGAAACTATAACACAAAAATTTCCTGAAAGCAATGATAGGGAACCTTTACAGACTATTTGGGTAGTTATTACTGCTTATTCTAGTACTGTAGACCAAACAGACGATACACCTTGTCATACTGCTAATGACTTTGACTTGTGTACTTATTACGACGAATACAACGATTACAATACTATTGCTGGTAATGGGCTAATGTTTAATACAGAAGTTCGTTTACCTGAAATCTTTGGCGATAAGGTATTCGTTGTTCGTGACCGTATGAACAAGAGATACAACTACGGCCGTATCGACGTATGGTTACCAACTCGTGAAGAGGCTATTAAGTTCGGTGTAAAATACGTAAAAATGGAAATTTATAACTAATTCCAAAATTAAGTTAAACAAAAAAGAACCTTTCAAAGTTCTTTTTTGTTTTTTTATTTTTAATTAAACCACGTAATTCTTAAGTCTTATAACTTCTACTGCCTAATAGGCATCACAATATAAACATAGCTATTGTCATTTTTTGGTTTGAGCAAACAAGGTGTATCGCTAGTATTTATATTTAAAATTACATCGCTTCCAGAAATTTGTTGTAATCCATCCAAAACATATCTGTGATTTAATAAAATTTCATTTTCGTCTCCAACTATTTGCGCATCCAAACTAGATGAATGCTCACCAGTTTGTGTACTTGTAGAAGAAACAATCATTTGTCCATCACCAATTTTAAAATTTACCGCATTTACTCCCAAAGTTGTAAATAAACTGGCAGCTTTTATCTTTTTTACCAAAGAACTGTTTAAAACTGTTGCGCCTGTTTTGAACTCCTTGGGGATAATCTGTGCATAATCTGGGTATTTTCCATCAACTAGTCTAGAAGACAATTCAAAATTAGCAAACCTTACCGAAATTTGATTTTCACTTACCCACAAACGTACATTATTTTCTGTTTGTTCATCTTTTCCTGCACTTATCAAACGTATTAATTCTTGAATACATCTAGAAGGAACAATACATTCAAAACTTTCGTCGCCTTGTGAAATTTCTAATTTTTTCTCTGCCAAACGATAAGAATCTGTTCCCGCAAGAGTAAGACCTTTAAATCCTGGAGTAAAAAATCCAAAATAAACTCCAGCTAATTCTTGCCTTATTTCATTCTTTGCAACTGCCACAACAACTTTTGCAAGTGAGTCTTTAAAATTCTCTGCTGAAAAAACATATCCGTTCTTTTCTTCTATTTCCGGAATTACAGGATAATCATCTGCGCCAGCTCCTTTTATTTTTGTCTTGGAACTTCCACAATTTATTAAAAGTTCGTTTTCATCTAAAGAAATATGTATTTGTTCTTCCGGCAAAAGATTTACAAAATCAGTTAAGGTCTTTGCCGGTACTGTAAAACTTCCTTCTTCTTCTATTTTTGCTCTTAGATGTGCCTTGATAGCAATTTCTAAATTTGTACTTATCATTTCAACCTTTGAACTGCTTACTTGAATTAAGATATTATTAAGAATTGGTAAGTTAGTATGTTTATTTGCTATTCCGCTTACTTGTTGTAAAACACTAAGTAAATTTTCTCGAGTGCAGGTAAATTTCATGTTCTTTATTAGTATATATAAATATAAATAGAAGTATTAGTAATAAGGGGTGTGTATAAGGTGGATAACTATCAATTAGCTGTAATTTAGGCGTTTTTATTGTTCTTAAAAAAGTGTACAAACTTGTTAATTTCTTATTAATAGTTTGTGTACAAAACTGTTAATAACTTTTTGTCTGTTTATAACTCTTTTTTTATACACAGGTTATCCCTTATTTTTTAACATTTTATTATACATGTTGTCCATAGCTTATCAACATCTTATCCACTTTTTGAATAAGAATGTATATAATCTTTTTTGATTTTATCTCCAAATTATTCGTTTGAATATAATCTTTGTTTTATTAAATCTATTTCTTGTTTTAATTTTTCATCAGTTTCTAGACTTTTGTTTATTTTGTTGTGAGCGTGCATTGCAGTGGTGTGGTCTCTTCCACCCAAGGTGTTTCCAATAGAGGGGTAAGACATAGTCATTTCAACTCTTAATAGATACATAATTATTTGTCTTGGAAAGGAAATATGTCTGGATCTACTTTTTTCTAAAATATCAGCTGGGTTTAAATTATAAAACTCGGCAACAGTGTCAATTAAATCTTTGGCTGTTAAATTTGTTTTAACCGCAATACTTTTAAGTGATAATACAACTGATTTAACACTATCTAATGTTGGAAAAATATTTTTTAATTCGTGAAAGGCTATGATTTTGTTTAGTGCACCTTCTAATTCGCGGATATTGCTTTGCACAGCCTCCGCCACCATTTGTAGAATTTCATCTGTTAAAGAAAAGTTTTTTTCTAAACATTTTGATTGTAAAATCGCGACTCGTGTTTCTAAGTCCGGCGCAGAAATATCTGCAATCATTCCCCACTCAAAACGACTTTTTAATCTGTCGGCCAAAGAAGCTATATCTTTTGGTGGTCGATCGCTTGTTAAAACCACTTGTCTTCTATTTTGGTGAAGTTCATTAAAAGTATGAAAAAATTCTTCTTGGGTCTGTTCTTTTCCACCAATAAATTGTATATCATCTATCAAAAGTAAATCTACATTTCGATACTTTTCTTTAAAATTAGTTATTCTTCTTTGTTGAACTGCCGAAATAAAGTCATTGGTGAATTTTTCTGAAGTTACATAAAGAAATTTTGTATTTGGGTTTGTTCTCAACATTGAATGTGCTATTGCTTGGAGTAGGTGAGTCTTTCCCAAACCAACACCACCATATATAAAAAGTGGATTGTAAGCCTCACCGGGACGCATTGAAACAGCATTTGCCGCAGCGTGTGCAAGTTCATTATTTTTTCCAATTACGAATGATTCAAAAGAGTATTTTGGATTTAAACTAAAGCTATGTCCATCCATTGGAAGCATACTGGGTGTAAAGGTTTTTTGTACTGGAGGAACATTAAAAGTTTGGGTGGAGAAGTTTTGAGGTTGTTGCGTTCTTGTTTCTCGTTGTGGAGAATTTTCAACTTCTGGATTTTGTTTTTGAATATTTTTTAGACTATCTACAACATATGTAACCTTACGAATTGGTTTTTGTGTTACTTTTTCTAGAAGTCTTACAAGTTCGGAATGGTATTTTTTTTCTAACCAACTTTTAGTGAATTGATTTGGTACACATACCTCTACATGCCCTGCATCATAGTTAACAATTCCGGTATCTCCAAACCACGTAATAAAATTAGCTTTTGAAATTTTAAGCTCAAATTCCGCTAAAATTGCCTGCCAAATTTCATGATTATTCATAATTTTATTTATAGGTTTATTTCTAAATATTATTTCTACCCAAATATCTAAATTTTGGCTATAACTTTAAGAAAAAAATTTTGATATGCTATAGCATGGCAAAAATTCTTTCTTTTCGTTTCTCTCAAAATTTAGATATTTTGCTAACGAAATTATATTTAGAAGCAATCCTGGTTTTTGCTGAAGCTATTAAATCAATTTCATTGTAGCATAGAATTTATAAACAAAAAATTGTTCTAAATTTAGCCAAAAAATAAAATTGTGTGGATAACTTAGGTGTATTATACACAGGTTATCCACATGTTAACAAGTCTAGAAAAAAATGCAACCATTAAAAAACGAACACAAAAGTTGACAAAATTCATGAATTTGTTTATAATTGTTTTGTTGTACAATTTTTTATTGGACTTTGAATAGTCCACTTAGTATTAAAATATGCCGAAAAGAACCTATCAACCCAAAAAAAGAAAAAGATCAAAGGCTCATGGATTTATGGAAAGAATGAAAACTAAAGCTGGAAGAGACCTTTTAAAAAGAAGAAGAGACAAAGGAAGGGAAAAGTTGACTGTTAGCGATGAAAAAACAGGAAAGCGTCTTAGAAAGACTCGTTAAACTTCTAAAACTTCTTGAAAAAACCTCAATTAGAGGTTTTTTTGGTATAATGTAATTATGTTACAAAAAGAAAATAGATTAAAGAAAATGAAAGATTTTGAAATTCTTTTTAAAGAGGGAAGATATTTTAATATAGATTTTTTGACTTTAAAGGTTTGGAAAATTAATCCAGAAAAATATCCGAAAAGAAATTATACAAAAGACGATTTAAAAATTGCTTTTACAGTTGGTTTAAAAGTTAGTAAAAGTGCTGTAAAAAGAAATAGAGTAAGAAGAAAAATGCGTGAAGTGGTTCGTTTACTAATAAAGGATGGAAAAATAAAAAAAGGTTTTATGGCTGTTTTGGTTGCAAAGCCGGAAATTTTAGAAAAAGATTATACTGAAATTGAAAAGGTTATAAATAAAATCTTGGCTCAAGCAAGATTGATAGAATAGTAGATTAAGAAATAAGCAGATTAGGCAGATTAAGTAAGAAAAAAACAAACACCAAAAATGTCATCCTGAGCGAAATGGAGCAAGGCGGAATACAGTCGAAGGATCCCGTTTCAATATCATAAAATATAAAATAATAAACTAAACATCAGTCTTTTCCCCTCTTTTGTCATCCTCAGCTTGACTGGGGATCCAGGGTTTATATTAACGTTCATTTTCTAAAGACTCTAGATTCCAGATCGAGCCGGGAATGACAGTTTTTTAATTTATTATGAAAAATTTTCTCAAAAAAATACTTTATTTTCCACGCGTGCCATTTTTGTGGGCAATAAAAATATATCAAAAAACACTATCTCCAGACCATGGAGTTTTTAAATCTAAACATCCATACGGCTATTGTAGGTTTTATCCAACTTGTAGTGAATATGGACATAAAACTATAAAGAAAAAAGGACTTCTGATAGGAATCCCAAAAACTGCATGGCGAATTGCCAGATGTAATCCTTGGAGTAAGGGTGGGGTGGATTTGCCTTAAAAAGTTGCCTTAAAAAGATTGACAAAACCCTAAATTAATGTTAAGTTGTGTTAAGTTCTTTTAACTATTTCTTAACCAAAAAACGGAGGTTTATATGGACCAAGGTATTTTTGTTTTTATTTTATTATTATCTCTTGTAATTCCTACTTTTTTTATTTTGTGGTGGTCTTTTAGCGGTGATGAATTTATTGAAAGAATTTTAGAAAGAAGATCTTGTTATAAACAAAAAAAATTAGATATTCAAGAAAGACAAATCTTTCTAGAAGAGAAAAAACAAAGGAATACAGAAAAGTTATTGGAAAAATTAGAGAGATTACAAAACAAAGCACAGTTATCAGATTTTGATAGAAACTTGGAAGTAGAAGGAAATAGAATTCTTTTAGAGAATTTAGAGGAAGAAGAAGTCAGATAAACACAAAACTCGCATTAATTTGCGAGTTTTTTTAATTTATAATTTCAATTATTTTATTTTTTCCAGCTTTACCTTTTTTAATTATAATTTTGGATTTTGGAATTTTCCATTCTTTGCTTATTAGTTTTATTAAAGCTTCATTTGCTTTGCCATCAACAGGTGGGGTAGTGAGCTTAATTTTAAAACTTCCATCTTCCAGCTTTTCTATTTTATTTTGCGAAGATTTTGGGTTTACTTGAATTTTTATGATTTTATTCATAATAAATATTATTTTTCTGTCATTCTAAGCTTGACTTAAGAATCCAGAAACATTGATTCAAACTGGATCCCCAATAAAGTTGGAGATGACAGATAGAAGCTCTTATTATTTTTCATCCATATCCTCAAATTCTAAATGACAGAAGTCTGAAGACAGAAGACCAAAGTCTGTTTTTTCATAATAAAGAAAGTATTTTTTTGTGTAATTTTCCATTTGTAGCAACTATATTTTTATCACCAATTTGCCAGTTTTCACCTTTAAAATTCGTTGCTTTTCCTCCAGCTTCGCGTAAAATGGCGATTCCTGCCACCACATCCCAAGAGTGAACATCTGTCATAATACAAACATCGGCTTTTCCGCTCGCTACGCTCGTTAATTCAACGCCTGCGGCGGCAAATATGCGTACTTGGGAGTTTATCTCGTTTAGGTTTTTAAACACTTTATTTAGCTTTAAAATGCCTTTTTTGGTGTGTCCACCGCAGATTAAGGCCATTAATTGCTTGTGTTTTGGTTCGGACACGGAAATCTTCTTATTATCTACAAAAGCGCCCTTTCCAGATTCTGCCCAAAATACTTCGTTTGTAAGAGGACTTCCGACCACTCCAAGTTTTATTTTGTCTTTTTCAGTAAAACCAATATGAGTTGTAAATTCTTTAAATCCGTACGCAAAATTGCTTGTTCCATCCAAAGGATCTACAAACCAAGTTCTTTCGCTTCCTTTTTCTATTGCGGGCATTTCCTCGCTAATTATATTATCGGTTGGAAAGTATCGTTCTAGTTCTTTTATAATAATTTTATTCGCTTTTTTATCGGCTTTTGTCACAATTTCCCCATGCTTTTTTGTCTCAATTTCAGTTTGCCCAAGGGAATTAAACTCTTTTTTTAACAATTTATTTATTTTTTTAGCAATTTTAATTGCGATTTTTAACTCATTACTTTTCATATTTTGTTATTATTGATTCTATTTTACCACATTTTGGATAAAAATAGGAGTTTATAAAGTTAAAAGTCCATAAAATCAAAAGTCAGAAAAGAAAAAAAGTTGAAAGTTAAAGAAAAGAAAATGTCATCCTGAGCGAAGTCGAAGGATCTCGTGAAAGTATCACCA
>Ga0210044_10001615_pt1 | contig 34446 bp, 31 predicted proteins | sample CryGey13umfilter_2_FD_183959 | JGI IMG/M metagenome (GOLD analysis project Ga0210044, IMG submission 183959) | Groundwater microbial communities from aquifer in Utah, USA - Crystal Geyser 4/9/14 3 um filter (SPAdes) (version 2) | ecosystem: Environmental > Aquatic > Deep subsurface >...
AACAGAAAAACCCCCAGTCTCTAGCGAAGATTTATTCTTTGGTAGACAAAATGACCAAAACCCACGTTATCCACAAAAATAAAAGCAAGAGACTTAAAAGTAGGTTCGCTTTAATGGTCGCCAAAAAATCTTCTTCAAAAAAGAAAACTTCTTAACTTACTTCTGCTTCTTTAGCTTGAAGTATATCTTTGACAAAGAACCAGTAACTTTACTATACTGAGTTTATGCCTGCCGAAGACAAAATTAATTTGCTCCCCAAAGATGAGTTTGAAATTTCACCTATAGGAAAATTTTTAAAATGGGCAGTCAATATCGGCCGTTGGATTGTTGTTTTAACCGAGTTCGTCGTCATTTGTGCCTTTCTTTCCCGTTTTTATTTCGATACTAAGTTAGCGAATCTTTTTGATGATATAAAACAAAAACAGGCGATTGTTGATTCTGCCTCTTCCTTCGAAGAGCGTTTCCGTTTCGTTCAAGAAAGGATTAAAATTATCAAAACTTTTCTCGCGGAAGAAAAGCATCCCTCCAACATCTTTGTTGAGGTCAGTCAACTTCTCCCTTTTGATATTTTTCTAACAGGAATGGGGGTGGAGGAAGGAAAACTCACTTTGAAGGGATATTTTCTGTCCGAAAAAAGTCTAAAAGTATTTTTATCTGGCCTTGTTTCTAGCTCTCTTTTGGACGAGGTAAGTCTCGATAATGTTTCTTCGCGAAAAGATAATCCCTCAGCAGTTAATTTTAGTATCAGTGCCGTTATTAAAAAATGAACATTGAAACAAAAGAAGGATACCAACAGAATCGCCGCTATTTTGTCAGGCTACCAAGGATTCCTCGCACCGTCCAAGCCCGTTCTTTTGTTTGGCTCTCTGTCACAATTTTTACGATCTCTTTTTTCTTAATCGTCGCTATTAGACCGACACTGGTAACGATTGCCAAACTTAATAAAGAAATTAAAGACAAAACCGAGGCCAACAAACAATTACAAAAAAAGATTAACACCCTCATCACTGCTCAAGAAATATATGCCAGGAACAGCGATAATCTAACCTTGCTAGACGAAGCCTTTCCTGAAAAAAGTGAATTTCCACGTCTGGCTTATTTTTTCGAACAAGTAGCGACTACTTCGGGTGTCACCCTTAAATCTTTGAACTTTGAAAGAATTGGCGGAGTAACTCCAAAAGAGCAAGGTACCTCTTTATTATCCAGCCTACCATTAAACTTCTCTATTGCCGCCAGCGGTGATTATCTGAAACTAAAAGATCTCCTTAAAGAGTTAGAGTCTTCAAGAAGAATCCTCAAAATAACAGAATCTACCTTTAATAGGGTGAAAAAAGGTGAGGAGTTTGAACTACAACTTTCTATTTCAGGACAAGCTTCGTTCGGAAAAGGAGTTAAAATTAATAATTAGCACCTAAAAATGAAGAGAAATATTAGTCAAGAAATCCTGATTATTGCCGCCCTTACCCTAACTATCGCCACTCTTTGGATTTATCTCTCTGTCCATCGAGCATTAAACAAGGGAGAGTACCCAGTCTTAAGTCCGCAACAAACAAAAATTTTAAACCCCACCCTCGATGAGAGTGTTTTCGAAGAATTGAAAAAGAGAAAAATTTGAACAATGAAAGTAAATCTTCAATCTAAAAGACTGCCGTCTCTCCTTGGTCTTTTCATTCTTTTAATAGTGCTGGCGGGGGGAGTTCTGCTCATCCAGAAAATAAGAGCGCTTAACATCAAAGCAGCTTCGGAGACTTCGCCAAGTCAAGTCAGAATCACCAATGTTGGCAGCTACTCTTTTACTGTTTCTTGGATAACGCAAAACAAAAATACCGGACTTTTAGAATTTGGCGACAGCGCCGGGCTTGGGCAGTCTCAAAAAGATATTAGAGACAAGCAGCGCGCAGCGTCTGAAAAGTATCAAACACACTATGTTGTGGTCGATGGCCTAAAACCAGAAACAAAATATTATTTCAAAATTGTCTCTTCTGGGGCAAAATACGGTAACTCGGATAAACCATTTGAAGTAACTACCGGGCCCCAAAAAGTTCCTAACGACAACGATCTTGCCCAAGGAAAGATTTTAACCCCCGATGGGAATCCCGCCAGTGGAGCAATTGTCTATCTTTCCATTGCTAACGCCATCGCTCAATCTGCTCTCACAGATAGCGAAGGCAACTGGATGATTCCTCTCTCCACCGCGAGATCCCTTGATTTACAAAACTTTTCTAATTATGACCGGAATGCCCAGGTGGAAGAAATCTTTGTCCAAGGAGACTCTGAGACTGCCAGTGCTACTTTGACGACCGGAAATGATAACCCCGCCCCCGATATAACTCTTGGACAAACTTATAACTTCCTCGGGCAGTTACCACAGACTACCAGTACCCCTTCTCCAATCAAACAAACTTTCGCGAGCGATCTTTCTTCCTCAACTTCTTCTTCCAGCGGTTTTTCGACTATTGGCGAAGGCTCAGAATTAACAATTACCTTTCCCTCCGAAAATGAAGATGTAAATAGCTCTCTGCCAGAATTTTTGGGCACCGGGCCGAAAGGGACAAAACTTGATATTAAAATTGAATCCGAACAGGAAATTTCCTCTCAAATTACCACCGATCAAAAAGGGAAATGGAAATGGTCACCCAAGATACCACTTTCACCCGGAATCCACAAAATCACTGTCTTCTACACAGATAGCGCGGGATTCATTAAAGAAGCTACTCGATCTTTTAGTATACTGGCGACTGGAGCCAGCGATTTACCCTCATTTACTGCCACACCCTCTGGCCAAACAATAACCCCAACTCCACGCCTTTCCCCATCATCTACTCCCTCGCCAACAAAAATACCTTCAATTACCATTACCCCAACTCCGTCCATTAGCCTTTCTGCTTCGCCCTCCGCGACCATCTTGCCGACAGCGAGCCCCACTTTGCCATATAGAACAACCCTTCCCTCTACTGAAAGTGGCACTCCTCGTCCGGGAACTACTTTACCTACCAAATTCTTCTTCGGTGCCGGTCTGGTAACAATACTGATTGGGGCAGCGTTAATCCTTTTTTAATCACTTTTTAAATCAGCGCTATTTTACTCTTCTTTAAAAACTTGCCTTAAAAGATTAAAATTCAAGAATGAAAGTTGCGATTATTGGCGCGGGGATTTGCGGTTTAACCAGCGCTTATACACTCTCTAAAGAAGGTCACGACGTTTGTGTCTTTGAAAAAGAAAGCATTTTGGGCGGACTGGCGGGAAGTTTTAAAGAAGAAAACTGGCAATGGTCGCTGGAAAAATATTATCATCATTTTTTTTCCTCTGACACGGAGGCTTTCTCGCTCTTAAGGCAGTTAGGTCTTGAAAATAAACTTTTTTTTAAAACACCAAAGACTTCTATTTTTATCAAGGGGGGAATTTATGCCTTTGATACTCCAAAAGCAATTCTTTCTTTTCCACAATTAAATATCATTGATAAATTAAGGGTTGGTTTAGTTACAAGTTGGCTAAAAATCACTCCCTTTTGGCAACCATTGGAAAGAGTTACTGCCTGTCAATGGTTGAAAAAATATTATGGTAAAAAGGCATACCAAATGCTTTGGGAGCCGCTGCTTAAAGCAAAATTTGGCAAAAAATATGAAGAAATTCCCACCTCTTGGTTTTGGGCGCGGATCAAAAAAAGAACAAGTCGTTTGGGTTATCTTGAGGGAGGATTGCTAACTTTGGCAGAGAGCCTCGCCACCAAAATTAAAGAAAACAAAGGAAAAATAATTCTTGGTACCGAAGTTAGAAACTTAAATGATTTAAGTGATTTTGACAGAATTATTATAACCACCCCACCAGCAAGCTTTTTGAAAATTGTTCCCGATTTACCCGGAGAGTACAAAACAAAAATTCAGGGCTTAGAATCAGTTGGGGCAATAACTTTAATTCTTTACCTAAAAGAAAAATTTTTAAAGGATGATACTTATTGGCTAAATATTAATGAAGCGGGTTTCCCGTTCGTGGCCGTGGTTGAACATACGAATTTTATTGATCCACAATATTACGGAGGCAATCATCTCCTTTATGTTGGCGGTTATTATCCACCGGATCATCCTTTTTTCAAAATGACTAAGGAACAAATTTATCAAAAATTTTTACCCTATCTAAAAAAGATTAATCCCAACTTTAATTTTCAACTTTGCACCCCTCGAAGTCCTCGGGGCAGGCTTTTGAACTTGCCCACTTCTGGGAATTCCTTCGGAATGGAACTTTTCACTAACTTATACGCTCAACCGCTTATTCCTCTCAATTATTCAAAGGTACTTCCTTCTTTAATTACCCCCTTCCCAAATCTTTTTTTTGCGACGATGCACCATATCTATCCTTGGGACAGGGGAGTTAATTATGCTATTTCGTTAGGACGGAAAGTTGCCCATGAAATATCTCCTCAAAAAGATCAATAAGAAATTGTTAATCATTCTTTTTCTAGCTGTCTTGCTCCGTTTTGGCGGACTAAACTGGTGTTTGCCTCATACTCCACATCCAGACGAGTGGAACATGGCTGCCGCCGTCACGAGATTAAATTGGGAAAATAAACTAAATCCCCAATTTTTTGCCTACGGCCAATTTCCGCTTTATCTTACTTATTTCTCCGCCCGAATTTATAATTTTATCCCTTGGATAAACATTAAAGAAATCGATATCCAAGAAGCGGTTTTTTTTCTTCGTTTTTGGTCGGCCACTGCTGGAGTTGGCACTGTCTACCTTGTCTATCTTATTTCAAAAAGGATACTCACTACTCACTACTCACTACTTGCTTCCATACTCGCTGCCTTCACTCCTGGCCTAATCCAAATTGCTCATTTCGGCACAACCGAATCTCTTTTATCCTTCTTCTTTCTCTTAATAATTTATTTATCTTTTAAAATTCTAGAGAAAGCCAAGGCAAGAATTTTTGTCTTTTTGGGAATCGTCCTCGGATTATCTCTGGCCACAAAAATTAGTGCCTTAATTTTTACAATACCCATTCTCATGGTGATTATTTTTTTACTACAAAGGATTTTAATGAAACCGGGGAAAAGGACAAAAGGATCTTTTCTTTTGCTGTGCAACTCTCTCGTTGCTTTTGCCACTTCTCTAGTATTCACTCTAATCACCAGTCCATATCTATTATTGGCTTATCATGAGAGTAAGAGGACCCTTCTTTATGAAACCGCTGTTGCCGCGGGAAATACGCCAGTCTTTTACACCCGTCAGTTTATTAATACCACTCCAGTTCTCTTCCAACTGCAAAAAATCTTTCCCTATGCTCTTGGTTGGCCGATCTTTATTCTTGGAACCGGAGGATTTCTAATAGCCCTTGTCTGCATCTTAAAGAAAGTGGCCTTAAGAAAAAAACTTTTGACTTTTGACTTGAACTTTTACCTTTTGACTTTTGCACTTTTAACTTACTTCTTCTCCCAAGCTTTCTTGTTTTGCAAATGGACGCGCTTTATGGCTCCCATCTTCGCTTTCTTCCCTATTTTCGCTGCAATTCTCTTAAGTTACTTAGGTAACTTAAGGTACTTAAAATTTTTGCTCGTCGTTTCCTGTCTTCCGGGACTTATTTTTTCTTCTATTTATTTTCAGTCCGACATCCGTTTTGCCGCTTCAGACTGGATTTACCAAAATATTCCTTCCAACTCCCAAATTCTTTTCGACACCGGCAATGTAGTCGATATTCCAATATCGCCCCCCAACCACCCCAATACCCCCAACTTCCCTAACTATCGACTTACTTCCTTCGACTTCTACCATCTCGATGAAAATTACGAGCTTCTTCCTAAACTTCTAAATTATTTAGAAACTTCGGATTATATTATTATCCCCTCAAGAAGAATCTTTGCTAATCATCTTCGCCTTGCAGACAAATATCCTTTAACTGCCAAATATTATTCTCTTCTTTTTTCTGGTAAATTAGGGTTTACGGAAATAAAAACATTCGTCCCTCTTGCCTCAAAGGTCTTGGGTGATGAAAAAGCCGAGGAAACATTTACTGTTTTTGATCATCCAACAATTAGAATCTACCAAAAAGTTGTACCACTTGGGCAAAATGACTACGAAAACCTTTTCCAATATCAGTAAATTGATTCTGGGCGCCATCCTTTTATTGGGAGCGTTTTTTCGCCTATATGGTTTAAATTGGGACTCGGGCTTTCACCTTCACCCCGATGAAAGAATGTTGGTGATGGTTACCGAAAGAATTCATCTCCCAAAAGACATGAATGAAATCTTATCCCCCGAGAGCCCCCTTAATCCCAAGTTCTTTCCTTACGGCAGTTTCCCGATTTATCTTTTACGATTAGCGGCAAATTTAACCGCCCAAATCTCTCACAACTCACTTTTTGCCAACTACGCTTTGATGAATTTAGTAGGGAGAATTATTTCCGCCACATTTGACCTTGCCACCGTCGTCTTGATATTCAAGCTAGGGAGAAAAATTTTCTCTCCGACCATCGGACTTTTGGCTGGTGTATTTTATTCTTTTTGTACTTTCCCAATCCAACTTTCCCACTTTTTTGCCACAGATACATTCTTAACTTTCTTCATTACCTTAACCCTCTACCGGCTGATTATCTTTTATGAAATACCGTCATTAAAAAACGCTTTAATCTCTGGGGTTATTTTTGGTTTTGCCTTAGCTACTAAAGTATCCGCCACCGTTCTAATCGCCTCTGTTGGAACAGCGATTGCTATGGATTTATTTCTGGTCGTCGGCAGAAGAATCCGCCTGTTTCTGAAACACAAAAAAGTTTTTTACTCAACTGAAAAGAGAATCATTATTATTAAAAACAAATTCAATGCCTTGGTAAAATTCATTTGGACAAATGTTGGGTATTTTTTAGTTATCACTTTTATAACAATGGTAATTTTTATTGTCCTTGAACCATATGCTCTTATCGATTCCCAAACATTCTGGCAGCAGACGAGAGAACAACAAGCCATGACGAAAAACGCCTACGTTTTTCCTTACACACTGCAATATGTGGGAACAACACCATATCTCTACCAGATTAAAAATTTTATTCTTTGGGGAGCGGGGATTCCCCTTGGCACTGTTTCTGTCATTTCTATCCTTTATCTAATTTTCTATTTAATAAAAGAATTTCCCAAACCAGGGAATGAAGAACAAGAAGCGAAAATGTTAATTTTACTCTCGTTTTTCCTCGTCTATTTATTAGTTGTCGGCCGTTTTGCCGTCAAATTCATGCGTTACTTTCTTCCGCTTTATCCGATCTTTTTCCTCTTTGCCAGTTGGTTCTTACTTACCATCATCAACAAATTCCGTTTACTAAAAAAGGCGTTGATATTTTTTGTCTTACTCATGAGTGTTTGCTGGTCAATCGCCTTCCTTTCAATTTATTCAAAACCAAATACCAGAGTGACCGCCAGCAAATGGATTAACCAAAATATTCCACCGGGTTCATATTTAGCCCTTGAGCATTGGGATGATACTCTCCCTTTACTCGGTGGAGAGAAATACCATTTTTTAGAAATGCCTCTATACGAAAATGATAATTCCTTTTGGAAGTGGGAGAAAGTAAACGCCAATTTACAAAAAGCCGACTATATTATTCTCGCTTCAAATCGGCTCTATGTTCCCTTACAAAAATTAGCTGATTGTCAGAAATATAAGGTATGCTATCCAAAAACTACCCAGTATTATCAAGATTTATTCTCAGGGAAGTTGGGTTTTGAAAAAGTAGCTGAGTTTACTTCCAATCCGTCCATTTTTAATTTGACTATCAATGATCAGTCGGCCGACGAAAGTTTTACGGTCTACGACCATCCGAAAATAATTATTTTTAAGAAAAATGAATAAATTTACTAAAAAAGAATTATTAATCTTTTTGTTCTTAATTATTTTGGGGGCTTTCTTAAGAATTTACAAACTTGATTCTTTCCCAGCTGGATTCCATGGCGACGAGGCTTGGACAGGAATCGAAGCCAGAAGAGTTCTTAAGGACGGATTTATTGGGTTCTGGTCTCCAGCCGCTCTCGGGCAAGCGACACTCCCTGTTTATTGGACGGCGAAAATCTATAAACTCTTGGGGGTATCGATTTTTACTACCCGTCTTTCTTTTGTTTTATTAAGTATTTTTTCAATACCTTTTTTCTATTTATTTATAAGAAAAATTCTTACCCCAAGAATTGCTGTTGTTGCTACTTTTTTCTTTGTTACAGACAGTGTTTCCTTAGCCCTTTCTAGGCGCGCTGATTACGTGGCGGCAAATATCTCATTTTTCCCCGCCATTTTTTTCTTATTCATGGCATACGAAACCGACAAAACTGTGTACTTTATAACTTCGGGGGTTCTCTTAGGACTCCTGAACCACAGCTATGCAGCCCTATGGGTCACTCCAATACTGTTTGTTTTTATTTGGGGATCTTTACTAATAACCCAGGGAAAAAAGCCATTTACACACTATATAAATAAATTCTTGATTCTGTTATTGTTCTATTTTATTGTCGCCTCCCCAATTCTCGCTTTTGCGATTGAAAACAAGGATAGTTTTTTTTCTCGGAGTCAAATGATCTCTATTTTTAGTGAACAAGGAATTAATCACGCAAGAACTTACTTGTCTAGCGGGATAGGTCCTTTTGGGATTTTACTACATAATCTTAAGGCAACCTTGTTGATGTTTAACTTTATTGGAGATCGTGACCCATGGAACACACTTTCTGAAGGTCCAATTCTTAATCCTATCATGGGAATTTTTTTCCTCGCAGGTTTTATTCTAGGTCTAAATAAATATCGGCATAAATTGGGAACGATTATTTTTCTTTATTTTCCTTTCTTTTTCTTTCTTTCTGGAAGCATTTTCACCATTGACGCTCCTAATATCAGAAGAAGCCAAATAAGTGCATACTTTACCTACATTTTTTGCGGCCTCGGAGCAGTATTCCTTTATAACCTTCTCTCTAAAAAAACATTTTTCTTTAAAAAAGTGTTTCGTTTAATTTTTTTCCTAATAATTCTTTTAACCGGTTTTCACCGAACTTGGATATACTTCTCAAAAATTTCTGTTGGGTGGACAACTAAAAATGTTCTTTGTTACCAATTAGTTAAAATAGCTGATTTTGTGAATACATTGCCCAAAGACACTTTCGTTTACTTTTATTCAAGCCGTTGGAAATATCGCTATGAAACTCTCAGGTTTCTATTGGCCGATTATCAAGGAGAAGACAAATCAAGAGAATTTGGTAAATATGATTTAATCGCCAGTACTAAAACTAACAATCTTGTCTACATTTTTCTCCCCGAATACAATAATGCTCTCGAGGCCGTAGAAAAACTATACCCTGAAGGGAGGAAACAAATCCACTATAATACCGATGGAACATTGCTCAAGGAATCTGATCGTGGTAAAAAACACATCTTTAAGTTAAAATTTAAAAAAGATCGCTATGTCAACCGTCATTATTAAAAAAACTTACCCACAAACTGTCATCTCTGATTATCAAAAACTACTAAAAGAAGCAGATTATAAAAAATTTCTTAAAAAGGATGCTCCTGTTGTTCTTAAATTAAATCTTTCCTGGACAAAATTTTATCCCGCCTGTTCGACACCGCCGTGGGAACTTGAGGGAGTTGTTAAAACCTTAATCGAAGATGGATTTACGCCTTCACAAATTATCCCCGTAGAAAACAAAACCGTTGTCACTGATGTCCGTCAAGGAAGCATAAACAATGGTTGGCTTGGAGTCTTAAAAAAATATGGTCTTAAAATGAACTATCTAACCGATGTGCCCTATAAGGTCTATAAACCCAAAGCCAAATTACTGATACTTGACAAAATTTTTCCTGACGGTATTCAATTGCCGGAAATTATCTTTGGCGCCAATATGATGCATCTCCCTACTATGAAGATGCATGTTTTCACCACTACTACCGGGGCGATCAAGAATTATTTTGGGATGTTAAAAACAGTCAGGCATTTTGCTCACCGCCACATTCATGAAACAATCGTCGATCTTCTGACCATCCAAAAAGAAATTCATCCGGGAATTTTTAACGTCATGGATGGTACTTCTGTCGGCAAAGGATCTGGTCCTCGGGCGATGGAATGGGAAGAAAAAGATTATCTTCTTGCCTCTACCGACTGCGTCGCAATAGATGCCATTGCTGCTAAAATGATGGGTTTTAATCCACTTAGTATTTCCTATTTAAAATTAGCTCAAGAAAGAAAATTAGGAATAGCCGATCCTGACAAAATAGAAATTATCGGAGAAGATATTTCAAAAGTCAATTTCCATTACAAGAAAGCTGATACTTTTGCCTCAAGAGGGCAGAAACTGATTTATCACCACTCACCTCCTTGGTTGGAAAAACTGCTTTTACAAACACTCATCGCCCCATGGAGTTACTTGGCTTCAACAGCCTATCATGATTGGTATTGGTATAACTTTGTCGGCAAAAAAAGAATTGAAGCTTTTAGAAAAACTGGTTGGGGAAAACTCTTCGACCGATATTCTAGTTAATTGTTCGGCTGATTTCTTGTAATGCTTCGGCAAAACTATGACAATTTTGTATTCTCCCTTGATGATTTTCCTTGTGACTTCGATGTCCAGGAATCACCCAGTAAAGCTTAGTTTGCGTTTGGCAGAGAGCCGACAAAACCTCTAAATCATCATCAATAAAGAAGTCTATTTTTTCTTTATCGATGGCATCGACTTTGAAATCAATTGGAGAGCTGTCTCGTACATTGATAATAACCTTGTCAAAAAGAGAAAAAAGCTGATATTTTTTTAACCATTTCTCAGTAGAAGGCTCATTGAATCTAAAACGACTGGTGATTAAAAAGAAGTGATAACCTTTTTGGCGAAGCTCCTTCAGACTTTCTATCCCTTTTTTGTTGGGAACCCTAAACCAATTGATAACTTTCCAAGCAATCTGCTCAATCTCTGTTTGCGGGTAATAGTACGCCTTGGTATGAGCTTTTTTTAAAAGCTTTTCTTTCAACAACCTAACCTTCACCCAAAAGCCACTCAAGCTGTGCTTGGCAACCACTCCGTCAAGATCGCACCCAATTCGTATCCTTCTTTTCCGCCGCAACATTACCCGATTATATTCCTAAATTACTATAATTTGCAGCTCAATGAAGTAATTTTGGAATATACGAATACCCTAAAGAAACTTGTTTCGAGCTCTTCGAGAGACTGCAATTTCTAGTAAGATGAGTATATCCCAAACTACTATAGTTTGTTTCCGCTGTCTTGAAATAAGATCGCTCTTTTCTTAAAATGTCTCTATGTTTCCCGACCTTGGATTTGTTTTTACTTGGTGGCTTTTTATTTTTGGTATTGGTTTAATTTTCTTACCTTTAACCAAAAAAATTTTTGCCGACTTTTTTGATAAAGGTTATTTATTCTCCAAAGTACTGGGGCTACTCTTCTCTTCTTATCTGGTCTGGCTACTCGCCACGTTCAAAATCCTTCCTTTTTCTAGAGATACAATTTGGTTAGTTTTGGTTATAGGATTGATAGTCAACTTAATACTCTTGCGTAAAAAAATCTCACTTTTCCCTGGCCGGACAGGCACCTCTCACTCCCAACCTATTTTCCACTCCCCATCCCTATTCCTTATTTTTATTCTTGAAGAACTGATGTTTCTGGCAACTCTCGCCTTTTGGTCCTTTATTCGTGGTTTTCAACCAGACATTCAGGGCCTGGAAAAGTTTATGGATTTTGGCTTTGTTAATTCAATCTTGCGCAGTAAGTATTTTCCTCCCGCGGATATGTGGTTTGCTGGAAAATCCATTAATTACTATTATTACGGCCATTATGTGGCCGCTTTCTTAACTAAACTTACTGGTATTGATTCAGCGATTACTTACAATCTAATGATAGCGACTCTTTTTGCCTTTACTTTTTCTTTAACCTTTTCTTTAACCGGCAATCTTGTTTATTTTTGGAAAAAAAACGTAGTTTCAACTACCAAATCCAGCTTCCATCTTACATCTTCTATTTTCTGCCTCATTGTCACCGCTGGCCTTATTTCTGCACTACTCATCTCTCTCGGCGCCAATCTCCACCCCGCCTACTATAATTTCAAAATGGAAATTTTAAAAAAACCTTATTGCGACGGCTCTTTTTCTTACTGGTACCCCAATGCCACCCGCTATATCGGTTATTGCCCCGAGATTGAAGACAAAACAATCCACGAATTTCCTTCCTATTCCTTTATTGTTTCCGATCTTCACGGCCACGTTTCCGACATACCATTTGTTCTGTTTTTTCTTGCCCTCTGTTTAAAGTTAATTTTGAGTTTTGCCTGCCCGCCGAAGCCTTGGCGTAGGCAGGAGCTTTGCGCTTTGAGTTTGCTAATGTCCTGGACATTAGCAGTAATGTTTATGACTAATCAGTGGGATTATCCGATCTATTTGATGGTTCTGGGGCTGGTTCTTCTTTGGAGTTTTTTTGAACGGCAGAACTACTCCCTCAGGGCTTTAGCAAGGACGGGTCTTTTGGGAATAGCGGTTGTTTTGTTGTCAGCCGCTTTTTTCCTTCCTTTCCAGCTTGGATTTGAACCAATTGCTAAAGGGATTGGCTTTGTCCGCGCCCACTCCCTGCCGCATCAACTACTAATCCTTTGGGGAGCGCCTTGGTTTTTTGGCTTGACCTTTTTGCTTTTTCTTTTTGGCAAACAGCTCAAGCCAAAACAGATTTTCAAAAAAACAAACATTATCAAATGGCTCTCTAAAATATTAGGAGTTGAAGTGGAACTAAAAACCGAAAAATCGCCACCCCTAATTACTAATTACCAATTACTAATTCCTGACGTATTTATTCTCGTCCTTTTCCTTGTCTCTACAATCCTAGTCATCATTCCTGAAATCATTTATGTCAAGGATATTTATATTCCTTCCTATCACCGTGCCAACACTATGTTCAAACTAACCTACCAATCTTTCATGATGTTTTCCATTTCCATCGGTTATATTTTTATCCGTGTCTTTACTTCACTTAAAAAGGGTTTTTCTAAGAAGATGTTTTTCGCCCTCGGTTTTACACTTCTCGCTTCGCTCATGGTTTACCCTCTCTACTCAATTAAGGGTTACTACGGCGACCTAGACACTAAAAACTACAAAGGACTTTATGGATTAAAATTTATCCAAAGACTTTACCCAGACGACTACCGGGCAATCATTTGGTTAAATAAACAAAGTTTGATACTTCGTAATAAAAATGTCTCAGACCAACCGCATATTCTTGAAGCGGTAGGGGACAGTTACACCGATTATGAAAGAATCTCCATGGCTACCGGGTTACCAACAATTGAAGGCTGGCTGGTTCACGAATGGCTCTGGCGAGGGAGCTTTGACGAACCCGGCAAAAGATCAAGCGAGGTACAAACAATTTATGAAGCAAGCGATGTTAATCAAACAAAACAGTTACTTAAAAAATACCGAGTGAAATATTTGTTAATTGGAGAAATGGAACGTCAAAAATATCCGAATATCAATGAAGAAAAATTAAAAAAACTGGGCAAAAAGGTATTTGAATCGGGGAAAACCACAATATACGAATTACTTTAGAAGTTCACCAATAAAGGCCTGAACTTCCTGCCAATCTCCACTTTTAGGCACCAAGACCCATTGTTTGGAATAGTGACTTTTTGGATTTAGTAAAAGATTGCCGTTGAGAGCCGCCACTTTCATCTGATTCCAGTCAATTCTGGCAAGTAGCAGGGCAAGATTACCATACTCAAAGCGGTTAATATCAACAACTAAATATTCTTGAAAAACTTTAAACAGCCGGGAAACCTTGCTCGGATTAAAATAAACATTCCGCGTTAAAATTTTTTGTTTGAGAGCTAAGACTAATTGCTGTTGCCGAGCGCTCCGAGCAAAATCAGTCCCCTCTTCTCCCTCGGCATTACGACTTCTGATATATTTTAAAGCTGTTTTACCATCCATCTTTTGTGAACCTGCATCAAAATGGAGGTGCTCGTAGCGACATTTATATTCTTTATCACCATCACATAAATCGTTTTCTTTGCCGGCGATTGGATAGCGAAAATCATCGAAACTTCTCTGAACATTAATCATTACACCATCCAAGACATTAACTATTTCCCCAAAGCTTTCAAAATTCACCACCACCATATAATCAATTTCCTGCCCCAAAACTTCAGCAATTGTTTTCTTGGCCAGATCAAACCCCCCATAATGATAAGCAGTATTTATTTTGGCCTGAATCTCCTCAATCCAAAGATCCCGAGGAACCGAGAGAAGAACGGCTTTCTTGTTTTTTTGGTCAAGAGAAATAAAGATTATTGTATCAGTTAAGTCAGCATCGTTTGTTTCAAAACCGCGGATTCCCAAGATAAGAAAATTTATTCTTCCCTCTTGGTTCTTCAGTTCAGCAAAATAAGTTTTCTTGATAAAATAGCCAAACAAAAAACTTATCGAAAAGAGTAAAATCAAACTTGCCCCAAAAACTGTTTTCTTGACCATGATTGATATTTTAACAGAATTAAACTCACAACAGCAAAGAGCCACTACTTACGGCGATGGCCCGCTTTTAATTTTGGCGGGTGCGGGGAGCGGCAAGACCAGAGCTTTAACTTACCGGGCAGCCTATTTAATATTGGAAAAACACATTCCCGCAGAAAATATTCTACTTCTAACTTTTACCAACAAAGCTGCTGGTGAAATGAAAGAGCGCATCCAACGACTTATTGCTTCTCACCTTTCACCTTTCACCTTTCACCTCCCATACGCCGGTACTTTTCACTCCTTCTGTGCCAAGGTCTTGCGAGCAGACGGTGACCTTTTGGGAATTTCTCACAACTTTGTCATTTATGACGAAGCTGACCAAGCCGACGCTATTCGCGGAGTAATAAAAAAATTAGATCTCTCCATAAAGGAATACAAACCCCAATCAGTCTTAAACACAATTTCAGGGGCAAAAAATGAACTGCTTTCCGAGCTGGAATATCCTCAATATGCCCGCGGTATTTGGCAAAAAAATGTGGCCCAAATATACCTTGAATATCAAAGATTTTTACGTCAAAATCAGGCGGTTGACTTCGATGATTTAATTTTTAAAGTAATTGATCTTTTTAAAAAATTTCCTGAGGTTTTAGGCAAGTATCAAAATAAATATCGTTATCTCCTGGTTGATGAGTACCAAGATACCAATCACGCGCAATATGTTTTAACCAAATTATTAGCTTCCAGGTACAGAAATCTAACTGTCGTCGGAGACTGCAGTCAGTCAATTTACGGATGGAGGGGCGCTAACTTCCGCAATCTAATTAATCTTAAAAGCGATTTCCCTGCTCTAAAAATTATTAACCTTGAACAAAACTACCGTTCGACCAAAACCATCCTTGACGTTGCCTATTCGGTAATTTGCCACAATACAACTCATCCTATTCTGAAACTTTGGACCAAAAATGAGGAGGGAGAAAAAATTTATCTTTATGAGGCCAGTAGCGAGATCAACGAAGCAGAATTCATTGTTAATCAAATTAGCCGACACTTAGACCAATATCGCCTGTCTGACTTCGCGATTCTCTACCGAACCAATGCCCAATCAAGAGTTTTAGAAGAATTTTTTCTTCAGAGCGGAATTCCTTACGTTTTAGTAGGAGGAACAAGATTCTACCAAAGAAAGGAAGTTAAAGACGTTCTTGCGTATTTACGCTTAATCGCCAATCCTAAAGACACTGTTTCTCATGTCAGAATCGAAAAACTTGGGAAAGCTCGTTTAGAAAAATTCTTAAATTGGCAAGAAAGGAATTTATCCAAAAACAAACGACTCCTTACTCTTGATTTGTTTGATGAACTCCTAAAAGCCACTAATTACCTTGAATTATATGATCCGAAAGATGAGGAAGACCTTGCACGCTTGGAAAACATTAATGAACTGCGTTCAGTTGCTAATGAGTTCCCTGATTTAAACGACTTTTTGGAAAATGTTTCTTTAGTAGAACAAGAGTCATTACCAGACAAACCGGCTACAAACGGTGATAAAAAAGAGGCGGTTACTTTAATGACCCTACACGCAGCAAAAGGGCTAGAATTTCCGATTGTTTTTATTGTTGGGATGGAAGAAGGACTTTTTCCTCACTCCCGGAGTCTACTTAATCAAAGCGAACTTGAAGAAGAGAGAAGGCTTTGTTATGTAGGGATTACTCGTGCTAAGAAAAAATTATTCTTAACTTATGCCAGAAGAAGACTTTATTTTGGCCAGCATTCAGCTAATGAAGTTTCTCGATTTATTCAAGATATCCCCGAAGATTTAATTAAGATTGCCAATGAATTTTAACACCGCCAAAAATAGTGTCCCCAGTACACAAAGCGAACAAAGAACGAGCTCGATAAAAATAGCAACACGAAAAAAAGGAGAAAGGTCTGGCTTAAAGTAAAAGTTAGTAAAATTTTCGATGGGAAACCAACTCGCTTTCGCGGCTCTTTGCACTTTTCTGGCCATCAACATTATAATACCATAGATTAAGAATGATAAAAATAGTTGAAATTACCGAGAGTAAAGAAGTTTACAATAAACTCGCGACACATCCCTTACAATCTTGGGAATGGGGCGAATTTAAAAAATCCCAAGGACACAAGGTCCTACGGTTGGGTTTGTATGAAGGTAAAAATCTTAAGGAAGTTTTCCAATTTTCCTTTCACCCGCCTTTGCTTTCTCTAACAATCGGTTATCTCCCAAAAAGTATTTTGCCCAACAAAGAAGTTTTGGAAAAAATTAGAGAAATTTGTAAGGAAAACAGGGCAATATTTATTAAAATAGAACCCAACACAGAGCTTTCAAGCGGCAAAGTTTCCGAGTTTCAGAGGCTAGGATTGACAAAGGGCAAACCGCTTTTTACCAAATACACTTCCGTTATTGATCTAACCAAACCTGAAGAGGAAATTTTCAAAAACCTTAAATCAAAAACCCGTTACAATATTCGCTTAGCCCAAAAAAATGGGGTTAAAGTTCAAGAAGACAATTCAAATAAGGCTTTTGTGAAATATCTTAATTTAGTTTTAGAAACAACCAAGAGGCAAGGATTTTACGCTCATGATAAAAAATATCACAGAGACCAGTGGAAAATCTTAAGGCCTGCGGGAATCTCCCATTTACTAACCGCAACTTTTGAGGGCAAAACTCTTGCCTCTTTTTTACTTTTTAAATTTAATGATATTTTATATTATCCTTATGGCGCTTCAACTCGCGAACATAAGGAATTAATGGCGCCAACACTACTCATGTGGGAGGCGATTAAGTTCGGCAAAAGAATGGGTTGTAAAAGTTTTGATCTTTGGGGCGACATCGAACCCAACCCACCGGCCAACCATCCATATTTTGGTTTTCATCGCTTTAAAGAAGGCTTCTCGCCAAAACTTGTTGAATTTGTCGGAAGTTATGATCTAGTTATAAACCCAACCCTATACCAGATCTACCAATTGATTGATAAAATCCGGTGGGGAATACTTAGGTTAAAGAGCAAGTTAAGTTGAAAGTTCAAAGTGCAAAGTTCAAAGTTACAGTTATCAGTTAGAAGTTTCGAAAAAATAAGAACTACATAAACTTTGGACTTTTAGCTGTAACTTTTAATTTTTAACTTTGAATTTTGAACTAATGACCGATGTTCGTCAATCCCCAGAGTATGTCAAGTACATTGAGTCTATTGGTTGGCAGGTAGAAAAAATCAGCAAAGGGAATGTCTTCGTCAAAAAATTCCCATTGATCGGCTCTTTAATTAAGATTCAAAGAATTGACCCACCAATCCCTTTCGAAGAAATCGAAAATTTGGCCAAAAAACACCACGCTTTCCAAGTCATTGTCGAACCGTCTTTCCCCCAATCCCCCCAAACCCCTCAACCCCCTCTAGGATACCGTCTCCTTAAGTCTCCCTTCATTCCCACCAAAACTTTAACCCTCGATCTAAAGCGAACGGAAAAAGAAATTTTTGCCTCTTTTTCCAAAAACAAACGCCGCGACATTAGAATTGCCGAAAAAAATCATCTGGTAATCAAGGAGGGGAGTCCGCAGGATTTTGTTCGGCTCAAAAAAAAGACTTTATGGAAAAAAAGAATTCTCCCTCTTGGTACCGAAAGAGAAGTTTTGCCTCTAGTAAAAGCTTTCGGAGGTAAGTCAAAAATCCTTGTCGTTTACCCTTCTGAAGCCCGCCAATTCGGCGGGGCGAAGGAGGGCCTACCTCTCGCTGGTACATTATTACTATTTCATAACAAAACTGCCTACTACTGGCAAGCGGCGGCAACAAACACCGGAAAAAAGTTTATGGCGCCAACCCTTCTTCTTTGGGAAGCAATAAAACTGGCGAAGAAAAAAGGTTGCGAAGTATTTGATTTCGAAGGAGTTTATGATGAAAGATTTCCAAAAAATAAATCCTGGCTTGGTTTTACCCATTTCAAAAAAGGCTTCGGTGGAAAAGAAGTTTTTTATCCGGAACCCTCAGTCAAAAACAGACTACCCTTTTTGTAAAAATTTAATGACAAATCGATGCGATTCCCAACCGATTTTAGGCGGATGTCTCAGATCAAACCAACCAATCTCTTGATTTTCTTCTTCATCTGTCCTAAGTTTGGTCCCACTAACAGCCACTCTATAAAAGATACAAAAATGTCCAGGACTGCGGGGATCGTCTCCTGTCTGGAAAATCAAAAGAAGTTTTGATTTTTTAAGTCTTAATCCTGTTTCTTCTCTAATTTCTCTGGATAGTGTATCTTCCGGATGTTCGCCGAAATCAACAAATCCCGCCGGCAACATCCATGTGCTTTTATATGGTTCTCGATTACGCCGAACCATTAAGACTTTACTCCCTTTAACAATCACCGCAGCAACTGCGCACGCCACGTGAGGATAGTAAGTCCAGTTGCAAGAAGGACAAAATTTCCTTTTCTTTTCTTCCTCTTTTTTAATCGTTAATTTCCTTCCGCAAAATGGGCAAAATTGATAATTTGGTGGTTTAATTTTTAACATTATTTAAACAACTTTTTTTTCAATCCACTAAATTTTCTAGTAGCAATCATCGCCTCTATAATATCCTTGAGGTATTACAAGTAAAGGAACCTCAAGTTTTCTTAAACAAATCTTACCTACATTACTAATAGGTTCGTGTCGAACCAAGAGAATCTTTCTCAGGCTGCTTGAACGCATCCGGTCTGACAAATTTATTTCCAATGGAGTAACTTCAACTCTTTTTTGGTCGACTTGCAATATCCCTGCAGTATCACTAATCACCCTATCAATTACGTGCCTCCTATCAACTATAACAATCTCTCCCCCCACAGCCAGGACTTCCCACATCTGTTGTAACGCCCGCTGCTCCGTCAGCTCTCTTACTTTCATTAAATCCCCTTCATTTATGTTTATAGCACCATTCTTTATTTTATCAAACCACTCTCTTACATTAACAGGGAAAGCTTCGTCGAGCAAGAGTGCTTGGTTTTTTATAATATCAGCAACCCTGATTCCTTTATCGCCAACTTCATTTGGAAGCGCATTTAATAAAAAATCAGCATGAATTGTACTGATTGGCATTCCTCTCAATCTCCGATCATGAGAACACAAAGATACTAGATGAAGAACATCGCCTCTAATAAAACGGGGGTCAGACCAATAGGGCAAACTAGGATCCCGGTCTATGCAAAAAACATTCTTACTCTGTGGCCAATTCCCAATCCAATTTATAAACGGTTTACCGCCACCAATAACTAAAACAATATCTGATGGTTTTTCTTCAAATTCAAGCATGCAGAAGAATTATATAAAGAATTTAACAGAATGCAAACTTTGTTATAAAGTTCTAACTCCACGCTTCGCAGATTAATTTAAATTCGCAAAAGTCACAATGTTTCCCGGGGGTGGGGGAGAAGTCGCTTTTGGAAATTTCCTCCGCTTTCTTCAAAAGACCCGCTTTAACCATCTCAAAATCTCCCTTCTCACGGAAACTTGAAATTTTTTCCTGATTATCAAAGAAATAAAATGAAATTTTTACTTCTTCGGGTTTGGGAATTTTTTCCAAAAGTCCCATGTAAGTTAAGGTTCCATCGACAGCTGCCATGGCGTAAACAGTCATCTGTAGATCTTTTTCAACATCTTTTTTGGTCGGCGACTTACCTGTCTTGTAGTCAATAATCTCAATCCCATATTCATCTTTGCCGCAGTCGCGTTTGACGCGATCTATACGATCAATCCGGCCACCTACCTTCAAATTTGTGTCGACTTTTATCGAAAAAACTTGTTCCAAGCTTATGGGAAGAGCCTGCGGATCATACGATTTATCAAAAAACTCACTTAGGATTTTCTCTCCTTCTTTTTTATACTTTTCTTCATGAGCTTTTGAAGGATACCCCAGCGAACTCCAATTTTCTGCCAATATTTGTAGAAGGTCCTCCTTTTGGGGAATTTGACCGGCGATTGCCCGCTGATAAAAATCTCTCATTGTTTGGTGAATTGTGTCTCCAAAAGACAAAGCCGCCGACGGGGGAGTCGGGATCCTTAATATATACCGATATTTATATTGCAAAGGGCAGGTATTAAAAGTGTCGATTTGAGAGTAAGAAAGATAATTGACCGGTGTATTTTGTATTTTGTATTTTGTATCTTGTATTTCTGGCGAAGGTTTAAAATCAAATATTGACAGTTGGTCACTTTGAACTTTGCACTTTGAACTTTGAACTATTTTTTCTCCCAACGCCTCCGCCACAAACGGCGAGATCTTTTTCTCCCTTTTCCCCTCACCATAGAAACTCGCCGCTGTCAAAAAAAGCCTGTCCTTTGCCCGTGTCATGCCGACATAAAAAAGCCGCCTCTCCTCCTCAAGATGATAATCGCCTTTTGGTAAGATTTCTTTGATTAAGCTATCTGGTATAGGAATTTGTTCTCGCCTCTCTGTGGTTGGAAATCGCCGGTCAACCAAATTAACCAAGAAAACTACTGGAAACTCCAGTCCCTTGGCCGAGTGAGCTGTCAAAATATTGACCGCATCATTTTCTGTCCAATCTGTGTCTGCCGCGAGCGGCGACTCGCCTAGTTCCATTGACAAATTAATGAAATCCACCACTGCATAAACAGAAGCGTCTTCATGTTCAACTTCATAGGTCTTCAACTTATCAAAAAACTTGGCAATGTTTTGAACCTTCTTTTCGTCTTTAACTGTTTTGTAGTCGGTCAAGGTTTTTATAAGTCCGGTGTCTTCCAAAAAATAGTATAAAATTTGACCGGCAGTATCTTTCTTGGCTAACTCCATATGACGATGAACCATCGTTATCAAATTAGTTAAGGTCTTGAGGGTTTTTTCACCAATTTCCGGTTTTGACAAGGATTTGCCGACAACCGTCAAATCGCCATTGTTTTCAACAGTTTTTTCGCAAGTTTCAAAAAGCGAAAGATTTAATTTTTTAGAAAAGTTAAGCAGTGTTGCCAGTTCCCTACCGGAGATTTCAAAGAATTCCATAGACAATAATCTATATATTGCCACATTGTCTTCATAGTTGTATAAAACCGATAAATAAGCGATCAAATCTTTAACCTCAGGCTGCCTGAACAACATTCCTGGCCCCAAAAACTGATAAGGAATCCCCTTTCTTGCCAGTTCTTTAATAAAAGGATCGGCGTGATTGTTGGCGCGGACTAAAATTGCAAAATCTTTGTATGAATAAGTATCGGAAAGTTCTTGTATTTTTTGAGCAACCGTTTCTGCTTCATCTTCTACCCTCTCGCTCATCAAAAACTCTACTGTTTTTTCCTCTACCTCCCTCGTCTTCTTCAGCTTTTTACTAATTCCCATTGTTGCTTCCAGTGTATCCGGGTCATTATTTTTAATTAACCTATAAGAATTATCGAGAATCGTTTGGGTCGAACGGTAATTTTGGTTAAGAACCACATTCTTTGCCTCAGGATAATCTTTAATAAACTGTAAAACATTGGAAACAGCTGCTCCCCTAAACCTATAAATTGATTGATTGTCGTCGGCGACAACAGTTAAATTGCTTTTCGGTGGAGGCGCCAGAAGTTTAATGAGGGCATATTGGGCATAATTAGTATCCTGAAACTCATCAATTAAAATATATTTAAATTTGTCTTTATAGTTGGAAAGAATTTTTGGCCTGGTACGGAAAAGCTTCAAAACATTACTGATTAGGTCGGCAAAATCGACTAAACTCTCTTTTGTCTTTATCTCTTCATAAGCCCTATAGGCATTGACCAGTTCCTTATATCTGTTTTTTTCCTCTTCTTCTGTTTCTCCTAATCCCTCCATAAACTTTTGATAATCTAATGGCGAGACATCCTCATCCTTAAGCCGGCTGAAATGCTGAAGCATCCCGTCAATAAATTTCGTCGGGTTTCCCAGTGGTCGGAAATATTCCAAATCAAATCTGAAAAGGTTTTTCCTAAAAAGTTGCACTGATTCCGCTTCGGTCATCAGCTTATACTTTGGATCAAGACCAATATTTAGGGCCTCGTCGCGTAAAATCCGATCACCAAAAGAATGGAAGGTAGAAATCCACATGTTGGCATAACCTAAAGGAAGCGCTTCGTCAACTCTTGTTTCCATCTCGCGAGCAGCTTTTTCCGTAAAAGTTAAGGCCAAAATTTCCGAAGGAGAAATATTTTTTTGGGTAATTAAATATTTAATTCTTTCTGTAACAACCGTCGTCTTACCTGTCCCCGCCCCCGCAATAATCAAAAGCGGTCCCTCGCCATATTCAATCGCCTCAATTTGTTCGGGGTTTAATACTTTATCAGAGGAATCGGGCATGGGATAATTATACCGCATGTGTTAAATAGGACTAATCATTAAGAATTTGGAAGAAACTAAACAAAGCAATCCTAAAATTATTATTCTTTAACTTCTTCAAATCGATAAAAAGTTTTTCCGTCTTTAGTAACTTGGGCCAAAAAATCATCTTTCGACCTTACCCAAACTTGATTCGGTCCAAACTCCGGAGAATCTTATAAAGCTCTGTAAACAACTAACTGCCTTTGCGGATCTTCGCAATCCCGGGCAACTGCAATTACTTCATAAAGGTTTCCTTTGTAATGTTTATATTGCTTGCCGACATCAACTTCCTTCATATTTTTTAAAACTTTGAAAAGATAATTTATTCAAGAGTCTTTTCTCTTACCTTTGCGATCTCGTCAGGATCTTCAAGTAATATTCCTTTGTGTAATTTATATAGAAATGGAATGACACCACAATCCTTACATACTCCCCAACCACATCTTCCTCCATTTTCTTTGGCTAATTTCCGGCAAAGAGAGATCTCTCTTTCGAAAACTTCCTTATTAATAACTTTTTTTACTAAACCGGTTTTACAAGTCAAGTTATTATTTTTCATAATACCCCCTTCGTGTACACTTTTATAGATAACTACAAAATTCCCTTCGCTTCTTTCTCCAATCTATTAAAAAAATCTACCATAAATCGATGTCTTTCTTTTGCAATTATTTTACCTTCGGCTGTGAATATTCTACTTTTTATTTTCCTAAGCTTAACCATGTATTCCCTATAGGCAGTATCTTCTTTTGTATAAGGTAAGGAGTTGCTTACATTAAAATTCCGGTTATATAATTTGGCGCCTACCTCTCCCGCAAAAAGAAAGTCTCGACCAATCCCTACTGCCCCAATCGAGTCTAATTTATCGGCATCAAATAAGATTTTGGCTTCTTTTGACTGAGGAATCTTACTGCCCCTAAATCGATGGGTATCTATACAGTGGATAACTTGTTCAATCAATCCTGTATCTAAATTGTATTTTTCTAATATTCTCCTTGCTAAAAGAGCGCCTCTTTCAGCGTGGCAAATTTTTCCTTTTGATTTTGTTTCTTCTTCTCTGCCAATATCGTGTAAAAAAGCTGCTAACTTTAAAACCTCAAGGTTTGCTTTTTCTTTCCTACCTATCCGCAAACAAAGAGCATAGACCCTTTCTGTGTGATCCCATCCATGACTTCCTTTTACCTTGGTAAAAAACTTCTTCGCCTCTTTTTTAATTTGTTTTAAAAATGAATCCATATTATTTTTTACAAATTAGGAGTATTCACGCGATGTAATTCTGCACAGCCCAAGAATTCTTTTGTCTCCTTTTTTAGGACTACCATTTATAAATCTTCATTTTTCTCCATTTTTTCTATAGAAGATTTAATAAATTCTTTAGTCTCCTCCATTTTATCTGGAGGTTTAGGAAACATATAAACAGTGATTTCTTTTGTAAATTCCCGAAAAATATCTTTATCGAAATCCAAAGAAATTGGAACCAATAGCAATCTGTCTGTTTCTATTGAGGTTTTTAAACAATTAATCATAAAAATCATTTATATATCTCATGTGTGCCAATATCAACAAAACCAACAATATTCTCGTCAATGAAATAAAAAATCACTCTAAAATGATAGTTTACAGAGAAAGACCAATAACCCTCAAGTTTGCCTGATAGTTTATGGGTTTTCAACGATTTACTAAAGGGGTTTCTAATAAAATCGTCAATCTTCCTCTCGATTAATTTCCTTTGAAGCCCACATCTTTTTAGAGATTTAGTGTACCTAGAAGAATAATGTATCTCCTTAATCCTCATCCTTAAAAAAATCAGAAGCCCTCTTCGCAACCTTCAGTTTTCCTGCCTTTTTTTCTTCCTCGTATATCCTTATCGCCTCCAAAGCATCTTTTTCCTCATATTCAGTAATTTTTTCCTGCAATATTTTATAAGCTTCCGGGGAAAGCATTACCGCCTCCAACACATTCTTCTTCAGCACCAAAAGCGGCTTTTGAGATTTCTTAAGCTGTTTCAATAAACTAGGATAATCCCTTTGTAGGTCGGAAACAGAAACAAATTGTGGTATGGACGAAATCTGGTTATTCATAATGACTTACATATTAACATACATAACTACCTATGTCAACTAGGGATTTTCTTGATTTCCCTTTGCCTCGCCGTAGTCCCGCCTTTGGCGGGACGAAGGCAGGTCTCCTTCATCTAAATTTTGTGTTGAGGAAAGTTTCTGACCCATGAGGGTATATTCGGTACCGACACTAGACATTTGGTTATAGGCATTAGTAATATGCTTGTTTAAAACATTTAAATTTTCGCCTAATTTACCATAATCTTTTTGAATTCCACGCAAGACGGCGAACAATTGATGTGACTTTTGTTCAATATCTTTCCCTTGAAAAGAAAGAAGTATCACTTGCAAATTTGCATACAAAGTATTCGGCGAGACCGGGTAAACCCGATTTTTCCTGGAAAATTCGGTCAATTCCATCTCGTTCACCACTTCGTAATAAACCGGCTCCGACGGTACATACATTAAAGCAAAATCCATTGTCCCCTCCTCCGGCAAAATATATTTTTGGGAAATATCAGTAATATGTTTTTTAACATCTCTGACAAATTCTTTTCTGGCAACTTCTTTTTCATTTTCATTGTCCGCGGCCATCAATTTTTGAAAGTTCTCTGCGGGAAACTTTGAATCTATCGGTAAAATGCCGGCGTCAGTTTTTATTGCCGCGTCCACCTTGTCTCCACTCTTGAAAGTATATTGAAGAAAAAATGAATTTTTCGGAAACATTTGTGAGATTAAATCTTTCAGGACTTGCTCACCAATATTTCCTCGCAGTTTCGGACTCTTTAAGTAATCCTGCAGATTTTTCATGGAAACCGAAAGTTCGGCAAATCTTCCCGCGTCCTGCCTTATCTGGCCCATAAGTTGAGTGGCACTATCGAGTCTTGTGTCAAGAGAATTTTGCATTGTTTCCAACCAGGCAACCAGGGTTTTATCAGTTTTACCAGTTGATAGTTTCCTATTAAGAAAGAAGATAACCGCCGCAAAACCAACGATCAAGATACATACTACCAACAACAATTCAGAAGACATATTTAATTTTACCACGGCTTCGCCTAAAATAGACGTGTGACCCGTGTTCATCGCCGCAATTTCCTACCAACCGCAATAGTCAACCTTGCTCTGTGGATAGGTTGTGTTTTAATCGTCTTTTTTGTAAACCCAGAAAAGAGTTTTCAGTTTTCAGTTTTCAGTTTTCAGTTAAAAGCCTTTCCAAATATTTTTCTGTTCTTTCTTGCTTTCACTTTATCCCTGACCCTTACGCTCGCCTTGCTCTTCGGCAACACCCGCCGAGGGTTTCTTATTTCTCTATTCTTTATTTTCATCCTTCTTTTAAGACTGCTCAAAATCGCCCACTGGTGGACAATATTGGTTTTAGGGATAGTCTTCTCAACGCTAGAAGCATATTTTGTCCGTAGAAAACAAAAAACAATCTAGCCCACCTTCGCTAAAGCTACGGCGGACGCAGCAATCTAACAATCATCTCTCTTTTGCTTTCGAGGCTGATTTGGGGTAAAATGAAGCCATGGACAAGAAATTCTTTGTCACCACTCCAATATACTATGTCAACGATATCCCGCACATCGGGCACACCTGTACCACGGTTGTCGCAGATATCGTGGCCAGATACCATAAACTCCTTGGTGAAGACGTTTTTCTGCTAACCGGTACGGACGAGCACGGGGCCAAAGTGGCTGAGGCAGCTGCCGCAGAAGGACTTTCCCCAAAAGAGTTCTGTGACAAAGTCTCTCAAACTTTCTCCGATATCTGGCCCAGGCTGAATATTAAATATGATTATTTTATTAGAACCACCAACCCTGCTCACGAAAAGATTGTTCAAGAAATTTTGGAAAAGATCTATAAAAAAGGAGATATTTATAAAGCAAAATACGAAGGACTTTATTGTATTGGCTGCGAAAAATTTGTGAGCGATGGCGATCTGGTTGACGGCCATTGTCCTTTACATCCAAACAAGCCAGTAGAAAAACAATCCGAAGAAAACTATTTTTTTAAGCTTTCAAAATACGTACCTACCCTCATTGCCGCAATTGAAGATGAGAAACACCCTTTTCATTACCAAGTCTCACCCGAAAGTAAAAGATCCGAAGTCCTGGCGAGGCTAAAAGCCGGAGTCACTGATTTAAGTATCTCCAGAGCCGAAGTAACTTGGGGAATTTCTATCCCCTGGGACAAATCACAAACAATTTATGTTTGGGTAGATGCGCTCTTTAATTATTATACTGCCACGAAAATTACCGGCAGAGAAAATCTTTGGCCTGCAGACCTTCACCTACTGGCTAAAGAAATTCTTTGGTTCCATGCCGTTATCTGGGAAGCATTACTTATTGCCGCTGATATTCCTCTTCCGAAAGAAATCTTTGCCCATAATTTTTATACTATTGACGGGCAGAAGATGAGTAAGTCATTAGGAAACGTTATTTCCCCTCAAGAGCTTTTGGAAAAATTCGGAGTAGACGGCACCAGATATCTGGTCGCCTCCTCATTCCCGGCTTTTGACGATGCCGATGTTGGTTTGGAAAGATTTACCAAAAAATACAACGCCGACCTTGCTAATGGTTTGGGGAACTTAGTGGCAAGAGTTGCTAGCCTGTGCGAAAGCTCTGGAGATAGTTTTTTGGGCAAAACAGAATTTGATATCGACCCCAAGGTTAAAAAATACCTCCAGGCATACAGATTTAACGATGCCTTAAATTACATTTGGGAACAAATAAATAGTGCCAACAAAAAAATTAATGAATCAAAGTTGTGGGAACAAAAAGGTGATACTTTAAAAGAAGGTCTCCAGTCTTTAGTCTACGCAGTCCAAGAAATTGCCTTCCATCTCCAACCTTTTATGCCCGAGACTGCCGAAAAAATCCTAGAGCAATTTAAAGGCCCAAAAATCAAATCGGAAAAATCCTTATTCCCCCGGCTTTAAATACCACCTATGACTAAAAAGGACCACATTATCAAGAGATTTCTAGAAATACTACCTGGTTTTGTTTCCTGGAATCTAATTTTCTTCCCGGTTTGGGGAGCTTTTGTTTCGCCGATTGCGGTCGCCTATTTCGTCCTCCTTTTCGACATTTTTTGGTTCTATAAATCAATTACCTTTGCTTTGTTTGCTGTGATTTCTCATCTTCGTATAGAGGCTTCCAAAAAAATGGATTGGCTAGGAGAACTGCAATTTTTCCCCGACTGGAAGAAGGTTCATCATTTGGTCATTGTTTGCACCTATAAAGAACCTCTTTATATTATAGAGAGAACTTTAAATAGCATTGCCAACCAAACAATGCCTAAAGAGCAAATGAGTGTCGTTTTGGGTTTCGAGGCGAGAGAAAAAGACTGGCAAAGTAAAGCCTTGGAACTAAAAAGGAAATTCCATGGAAAATTTGCTCATTTCTTATTTAGCGAGCATACCTTAGTCCCAGGGGAAACTGCCGGTAAACACTCAAATGCCCGAACAGCGATTTTGCTCGCCAAAAAGAAACTGCTCGATACCAGAAAAATAGACATCAATTATTGTACGGTCACTTCTTGCGATGCAGACCATGTTTATCATCCAAACTATTTTGCCAATTTGGCCTTCAAATTCCTAGATAATCCCAACCGTTACGAGAGATTTTGGCAACCAGCAATCGTTTTCTATAACAATTTTTGGCGTCTCCCGGCAATTTCCAGAGTCGCCAATACTTTCGGCACTATTTGGAACATCGCTCAATTGGTAAGAACCGATCGTCTTATTAATCAACAAAACTATTCTCTTTCGTTCAGATTACTGGATCGCATCGGTTTTTGGGATCCTGATGTTATCCCGGAAGACTGGCATATGTTCTTTAAGGCCTTTTTTGCTACGGCCGGTAAAACTGAAGTTGAGCCGATCTTTTTACCTCTTTTTGCGGACGCGGCGGAATCTACCTCTTTTATAAAGACCATCCGAAATCAATATGAGCAATTCAAGCGGTGGGCTTGGGGAGTTTCCGATACTCCCTATATTTTCCGAAAATATTTTCTTGCCAAAGATATTCCCTTCGGGGAAAAGACCTTAAGATTGTTCAGGTTTATTGAAGACCATTTTCTTTGGCCAGTTAATTGGTTTATTGTCACTATCGGTGTCAATATCCCAATATTAGTAAACAAAAACTTCGCCAAGACCGCTCTCGGGTTCAATTTACCTAAAACTTCTTCCGCTATCTTGACAATATGTTTAGCCTTCTTGGTAATTATCCTTATTATTGATGCTAAACAAAGGCCGCCAAGGCCAAAAGAAGTCAGTAAGTTCAGAGCTCTCTTGATCCCTCTGGAGTTTGTTTTGATGCCGATTTCGGGTTTTATTTTTGGCGCTCTCCCAGGGTTGGATGCTCACACAAGACTTATGCTGGGAAAATATATGGAATATCGAGTAACGGAAAAAGTATAATTATTTAGCTGGACGGTAGATAATAGAAAGTAGAAGGTAGGGGTAGAAGGTAGAAGATTGAAAATAGATTATTTTTCCACCTTCTATCCTCCATCTTCTACCACTATCTTCTATTCTCAACCATCTATTTTCGAAACATGAATCTAAAACAAATTTTCCAAAAAAACAAATTCATCGTTACTTTGTTATTCATTGTTTTTATCCTGCGAATCCCTTCCCTTTTTGAACCTTATTGGTATGGTGATGAAGGCATTTATTTAACCTTGGGATTAGCAATCAAGAAAGGTTTTTTATTATATCGCGACATCTTTGACAACAAGCCTCCCTTAATTTATTTACTCGCGGCGGTGGCTAATGGAACCATGTTTTGGTTTCGCTTTTTGCTCATGATTTCCGTCCTTGCCACCATCTTGTTCTTTCATAAATTAGGAAGGGCTCTGCAGATTAACGACAAATCCATTAAAGTTTCCACGGTGGTTTTTTCTCTACTGACAACCATTCCCTTTATCGAAGGCAATATTGCCAACGCGGAAATATTTATTCTTTTACCGACAATCCTTGCGATTTACCTTTTATCACCTTATCTTTTTTCCAAAGAAAGAGTAATCTCGCCTTTAAAAATTTTTTTGATCGGGATAATTTTCGGGGTAGGATTACTTCTCAAGGTGCCTGCTGTTTTCGATTTCTTTACCATTATTGTCTTTTTGGTTCTTTTTAAAAAAGAAAATTCCCTTGTTAATATTGGAAGAAAAGAAATCTTGCTGATTTTAGGATATTCCTTGCCTGTCTTGATAACCGGGCTTTTCTTTTTGAGCAAAAGTGCTTTTAGTGTCTTCTTTAACTCGTGTTTTTTGCAAACAACAGGCTATCTTTTCTCTTGGAAAACCGGGTCACACACTTTTTCCTATAGTTCTCTTCTAAAATCAGGTCTTGTTCTTAATGTTATGCTAACTTTTTTCTTAACCTTTATTTTGTGGCTGAAAAAAAAGAAGACTGATTCTCTCTTGGTTTTTCTGGCTATTTGGTTTCTCTTTTCTCTCTTTGCCGCGACTCTTTCTGGACGACCGTATTCACACTACCTTCTGCAAACTGTTCCACCTTTTTCCTTAATAATCGGGGTGTTCCTCACTAAACAAATAAAAAAACACTACCTTGTCTTTGCTATTACTATCTTCCTTTTAATTTCGAATTGTCTTCATTATAAGTTTTGGACATATCCAACTTTTTCCTATTACCGCAATTTCACTGAATTTGCCTTGGGCAAAAAAGATAAGTCTAGTTATTTTTCTTTCTTCAGCCAAAAAATGCCACAAATTTATAAACTGGCCGAGTTCATTACTGAAAGTACCCAGCCTCAAGACAAAATTTTTATCTGGGCTGACGAACCTTGCCTTTATCCCCTATCCCGTCGGTTACCGGCCACTCCTTATGCCGTTGCCTACCATATAATTGAACGTGGGAATTATCAGGCAGCCGGCAAACAAATTCTTTATGCCAAACCAGCGCTGATTGTCTTTGACCCCAACATCGAAAAATTCCCCCAACTTGAAGCAATTCTGGCAAAAGAATATCTTGAGGTTAATTCTACTGCTGGTTTTATGGTCTTTAAAAGGAGAGCTCTCTAAATGGAAGAAAGAGTTAATAAACCAAAATCACCTTCAAAACTGACTTTAGTAAATATATCTCTCATTATTCTCGGACTGGGAACAATATTGGTAAGAAAAAGTTTTTTGCCAGAAAAAGTACCTTTATTTTATAGTCGTCCTTGGGGAGAAGAACAGCTGGCCCCTAGAAATTGGCTTTTTTTGATTCCTTTTTCTTCTTTTGTCGTCTTTATCTTCAGTAATCAAATTGGAAAATTTTTACGGAAAAAGAATGGAGACTTTCTTCCTTTTGTTCTTAGTGGTATTTCTCTTTTATTTTCTATCCTCGGAACAGTTACCCTTTTAAAAATAATTTTTTTAATATACTAAATGGATCCTAAGTTTTTTTTGCCTTTTGCTATTGCCACCGCAGTTAGCTTTTTGACTACTCCGATAGTTATTCTCCTTCTTAAAAAATTAAAGATCTTAGATGATCCCAAAAGACACCAACATGCTAAAATTACTCATACCTACCCCGTTCCTCGCGGCGGCGGCATTCCCATCTTTTTGAGTTTACTTACGGCGCTACTTTTTCTTCCCTTTGACAAACATCTCCGCGGGATTTTGCTCGGAGCAGGAATTGCCCTCTTGGTTGGGATCCTCGACGATAAATATGAAGAAAAAATTCATCCCATGGCTCGATTAGCAACCAATTTTCTGGCGGCAACAATTGTTGTTCTTTCTGGAATTGGGGTTGCTTTTATCAACAACCCCTTCGGTGGTATTATCCACCTTGACTTTCCCAGGCTTTGCTTTTCCTTCTTAAATCAGCCGCACTGTCTTTGGATTTTGGCTGATTTCTTGGCGATTCTTTGGATTACTTGGACAATGAACTTTGTTGGTTGGTCGGGTGGGGTGGAAGGACAAATGCCAGGTTTTGTTGTCATCGCCGCCTTAACTATTGCTGGTTTAAGTTTGCGTTTTTCTGCTGATATTACCCAGTGGCCGGTAATCATCTTGGCGGCAATTTTGGCGGGTGCTTATTTGGGATTTCTGCCCTGGAATTTCTATCCCCAAAAGATTATGCCAGGCTATGGGGGAAAAACTCTCGCCGGTTTTATGCTGGCAGTTCTTTCAATTTTATCAACAGCAAAAGTGGCAACTTTAATGATTGTCCTGGGTATCCCCTTAATTGACGCCACCTATTTAATTATCAAGAGAATCCTTTCCGGTCGTTCTCCAATTTGGGGAGGACGCGAACATCTTCATCATCGTCTTCTTTCTTTAGGTTGGGGAAAACGTAAAGTTGCCGTTTTTTATTGGGTAATCACCGCCATCTTGGCAATTTTGGCATTACAATTGAATAGCCAACAAAAATTCTATACAATGTTCATGTTAATTATATTTTTCTTAGGAGGAAGCCTGTGGCTGAATTATTTATCAATCTCCTTAAAACCGCCAGACCACGACAATGGCTAAAAAACTTAAGTTTAGCGGCAGCACTAATGTTTTCAGGAAAACTTTTCTTTCTTCCTAGTTTCCTTCTTATTGCTTGGTCAATTATCATCTTTTCAATTCTTACTTCTTCAGTTTATTTTATGAACGATATTATCGATATTTCCCGTGACAAACTGCACCCTTTTAAAAAATTCAGACCCATCGCCTCAGGGAAATTACCTGTTCCTTTAGCTTTGTTTTTTGCCTCCTTTGGAGTCTTGGTTAGTCTCTACCTCTCCTTCAATATTTCTTTTTTCTTTTTCCTTATTTGTTTAATCTATTTTTGCTTGCAGGTAGTCTACTCGTTGTACCTAAAGAATTTAATTGTCCTGGACGTCCTTTCTATCGCCGCCTCTTTCATCCTCCGAATATATGGAGGAGCAATTGTTCTAAATTACCATATTTCAATTTGGTTTTTGCTTTGTGTTACTTCTTTGGCTTTGTTCATGGCAGTAGGTAAAAGAAGAGCGGAGTTATCTCTTCTAGATAAAGAAACCGCTCTAAGTCACAGAAAAACATTAAGTCATTACACTGCCGATCTATTGGATGATTATTTAGCGATGTTCTCTGCTTCAGCCTGGATGTCCTGGGCCCTTTTTACCTTCTTTGAATCTTCCCCGGTAGTCTTAGGCTCACCTGTTCTTTATTCAATTCTACCCTTAACAATTTCCGGGACAAACAAACTGCTAATGATCACTATTCCAGTAGTTATTTATGGGATAATGCGTTACCTAAGTATTGTTTATCAAGGCTCACGAGCAGAATCACCGGAAAGAATTCTTCTTTCGGATAAACCGCTTTTGGGATCTGTGATTTTATGGGGTTTACTGGTAATTTGGATCCTCTACGGAGCAGGAAGTTAATACTATTGTGTCGCCTTCTGTGTATATTTGCTATCGGCCGAAACCCAACCTTCTTTCCCTTCCTCATAAGTAATTTTGTACCAGCCTGATTTTTCTTCTAAAAGAGGATATTTCTTTTGCGGATCAATTGGTTGAATTTTAGTTATCTCTGTACCAGAAGGGCTATTTCTCACTCTTAAAAAACCAAGGCTATTCTCTTTAATTAAAACATATCCAAGATTTTGACTGGTAGCACCTGATGTCGGGGTAACATTGGACGACGTCGTTGTTGGTGTCGGGGTTGTCTTCTTTATCTTTCCTGTTGGGGTGGGCGTAACTGCCTCCGCTGGCGTGGGTGTTGGTGTTAGCACCATACTTTGACCCAGCTTGGCGTTCACAATTAATTTATAGCCGAGAACCGCCTTTGCACTAATTACCTTATCACCATATCCCTCTTTAGAAATTATAATTTCATGGTCAGCTTCATTAATTTTATCGATCATAAGCGGGGTGTAACCTTTTGATTCACCGTCAAGCTTAACCAAGGCGCCATCTGGATCAGAAACAACTGATAAAGAAGCTTGTTTTTTATCCTTTATTTTTTCTAAAGTCAAAACATGCCCGGAAGAAGCAGCCTCATTGGCAGCAAATTCCCTTTCAATCAAGGTAAGCACTCCGCTATTAACCTTAACTTTTCCCTCCCAAGAAACCAGGGGCGTTGCATCGGCCTCGGGGATTAATTTGATTAACAACTCGCCTCCCTTTAAATTACTCGCTTGGTATGGCGTTTTACCTAAAAGTTTACCGTCTATAAAAACATTCGCCACTGATTTGCTTCTTATTTGCAAGGCGGCGGGGAGGGATTTAAATGAACAGCCCGCAAGAAACAAGGAGCAAATAACCAAGATAACCAGAGGAAAGACCTTTTTCATTGTTAATAATAATACCACCAACTTCAAAATTTGACAAGAATGATTTTATCTCCTAAATTTACTGCGGATAAATCCAGCCAACATCGGTAAAATTGAAATCAAGATAATCCCGAAAATTACCAAGGAAAAATTGTGCTTAACTCCCGGAATATTACCAAAAAAGAAACCTGCTAAAACAAACAGTACTACCCAAGTAACTCCGCCGATAATATTAAAAGAAATAAAGCGACCGTAGCTCATCTTTCCGATTCCGGCAACGAAGGGCGCAAAAGTTCTCACTATTGGGACAAAACGAGCTAAAATAATCGTTTTACCCCCATGTTTAGCAAAAAATTTCTGGG
>Ga0210044_10001616_pt1 | contig 34418 bp, 26 predicted proteins | sample CryGey13umfilter_2_FD_183959 | JGI IMG/M metagenome (GOLD analysis project Ga0210044, IMG submission 183959) | Groundwater microbial communities from aquifer in Utah, USA - Crystal Geyser 4/9/14 3 um filter (SPAdes) (version 2) | ecosystem: Environmental > Aquatic > Deep subsurface >...
GAAAGTATGGCTTTACAGAAAGGACATGAAAATGTAGAAGAAATTTACGCAATGGCGGCATAATTGTTGAAACGGGATTCCACCTTAAAAACGCCGCCAACCTGTCCAACAAAGTAGGACCACCTCTCATTACCTGCGATACATGAGTTTTAAGTGTGTTTGAAATTTTTTTTATTTCTTTATTTCTAGCGAATTTATCAAGGTCAATATTAGTCATATCTTGCTCATCCTCGCTTTTATCTTACTGACCTTATTATCTTCTTTTGAGAAGAAAAATGCCTCACCTGTTTTAAGACTTTTAATTTCATCAGGGTGGGCAATGAAACCGCGTGTGCGCCTGACCGTCCCCATATGAGTGGGGCCAGTCTGGCTAACTTGCGCGGTATATTCCAATGTGTTTCTAGTCCCCATCATTTCAGCCAGCTTTTCTGCATCTTCGGGAGAATTCTGTCTATGCAGGATGAAATTATTACAGTTGCCCACGACCTGATTAATAAAGTGATCGGCATTTTCTTTTCTGCCAGAGGCAATATCTGAGAGGCTTTGCGTTGATAAAACGGCGTGTATGCCTGCGCTACGCCCCATATTAATGACATTTAAAACTTGCTCCCCAGCAAAGACAGAAAACTCATCAAAAATTACATAGAGTTTATTTTTTACACCATTTCCCAATTGCTGCGCCATTGTTGCTTTTAGATCGTTAATAATCAAACGGCCTAAAGTTTGTGACATGGATGGGAACTCCAAAGCAGGCAAGCAAAAATAAGCAATGCCGTTTTCTGCTATAATATTTTCCAATGATAAAACAGGTCTATCATTACTTACACGGAATAAATGCCCGATTTCAGAGGCTGTAAAATTACGAATTTCTGCCACAAGGCTCTCAATGCTCTTTGATGCCTGATCTTGATTGTTGAGTTCATCCATCAGATCTTGCGCATCAGGAATATTTTTCTCATTCTGCCGTACCAGAGCTTTGAGCTTTTTCAGATCAAGATTTTCAGATAAAGAATGCATGTTACAAGGAATGCTACACGCATCCATAACCTTGAACACAGACTGCAAATAGCCTTCAGCCAGCTTTTTATAATGCTCTTCTGTCCATTCTCGCAGCTCAATAATCCTGTCTTTTTTGGAAGTAAAACCACCAGTTACCAAAGGATTATAAGCAATGCTGTCGCCTCTCATTGCAAAGACTGATACTGGCCTGCCGTGCTCTTGCCCGTAGCGGGCAACACGGCAGGCCAGATCATAATCACCTTTTCCATCAATATAGATTAAAGGAAGCCCGCGATTGATCGCGCTCTCCACGATATTACTAACGGTTACAGTTTTTCCTGAGCCTGTTGTCCCGAGAACCAGCGTATGCTGGTTTGCAGCTTTATCCGTTAATTCAATGGCTCTGGCATATTTATCAGCCCCTATCAAAGAACCTTTAGGGGTTTCTGCGGTTCTTTTATTAATTATGGAGGAGGGAAGGTCACCGACCTTCCCATGTTCTCTTTTTATAGATTTTTGTCGCTTGAGACGTCCAAGCGGGTTTTTAAAGAATATTATAAAAAAGCTATAAAGGGCTGCGCCGCAAAATATTCCCGCTGGTGCAAATAAAATCCAAAGAGATAAATTTTTAAAAGATTGCCATGATTGCTCTGCGAGCAAAGTCATGAATCCGGTGAACTCACCGGAACTTATTAATAATGAAAGAATGTTATCGGGCAAAGCCTGCGCATAAAAATTATTCATCATATCAATGGGAGTTACGAGCCATAATATAAAATTCTGGCTCGTAATCATGCCAAGAACAGCCGCAATAAGCGCTGTAGAAAAAGCCATCATAGAATTAGCTTTAAAAAAATTTAAGACCATTATCATAATGGCTGCGATGGCAACAACCAACGCACCAAGAGAAAAAATTATACATAGTGAAACTATGGATAAGGCCACATAGGCCATTATTTCTTGGTCTTTTGAAGCGTTATCTTGGCTCATTCATCCAACTTTCCTTTTTTCGGGAAGTATTGAAGGGATTTTCCGGACTTTAATAAAAGGAAACCCATGCGCTGCTTTTTCAATGGCGCGAACAACATTCATTTGGTCTGTATAATACCAGACTTCTTTTACGCCAAGATTTCCACCGTAGCCGTTAATAATGCTTTGAATTCGTGTCCGTGATTTCACGGATAATTCCAATTCAATAGCAATCGGCTTATCTTCGCCCATATGCAAATACCCATCTGCTATATGACCAAGCTGCCCTACACCGCTTAATCCTTCATCATGACGAATACGCCGATCTGGCTGAAATGATCCTCCTGTTTGCTCTTCCAGCATAAGCCCTAAATCAACCAATTTAAAATCATGCCTGAATGTCCCTAAATTTACATACTTCAAAGGCAACACAGCATCACCGCTTGCTAAAATTCCTTTTTTTGTAACTTTATGAATACGTGCCTGTCCATGCAAAATACGCTCCCGTGACAAATACCCACCTTCTACCAATTTCTTAATTCTTACATATGCTGCCGTATTTCCAACCTTCATAAACTGCCTAATCTGATCCGCACTTGCAAAACCAAATCCATTCACCCACTGCAAAATCTCAATATCACGCTCCTGAAATATCATCTTCCTATTCTCACCCCTCATATTTCCACCAACATATCAATAACCATAATTCACATCAACCCCCCTCCCTTTCTTCTCTTCTCTTACCCCCGCCCACATTAAAACTTCTACCGCCGCCACCCCCTCCTGACCTCAATCAAATCTATGTTGTTTGATTGAGGTCAGGAGGGGGTGGCGGCGGTTATAATATAAAGGCGGGGATAAAAAATCAATAACATATGAAATTCCGTTTTTCATACCCTTTTTCATGGTTTTTTAAAGGCGGGGTTAGTTTTATATTATTATTGTGGGGATAAAGAACAAAAGTGTAATAGTTACACATTTTCTTACACATGGAGCGATATTTATGAAATTTATGATTTTAAATCAATGTGTTACGGATAGAATAAATACATTCAAAATCCGGTTCCGCAAGGAGTGTCGGTTCAAGTCCGACCACCCGCACCATAAATCCCTGATTTTCAGGTAGATCATATGCTTCTTGGCTTACAGAAAGAATTTGAAGATCCGTTTTCGTCACAAACGGAAGTGCTGACAAACGCGCCAATGCGGGAGGCCGACCGCCTGACCGTAGAATCCGGTATATCCGGTTATGAGTTGATGGTGGCTGCAGGGCAGAGTGTTACCAATATCGTTCATGAATATTACGGCGACTATGAGGTTCTGATCCTGTGTGGCTCTGGCAATAATGGCGGTGACGGCTTTATTGCGGCCATGTTTCTCGAAAGTCTGGGACATAAAGTGACGGTCATGGGGCTGGTCTCCGCCCGCAGGCTAAAAGGTGATGCGCGGCAGGCTTATAAAAGCTGGGGCGGAAAAATGCTCGATTTTATCGCACGTCCCGATCTGCCGGAAAAAACAGTGGTGGTGGATGCGGTTTTTGGTACAGGCCTTTCCAAAAACCTTGAATCTCCTGTTACCGATGTTTTTAAGGCTATCAGGGATGGCGGCTGGCCGGTCGTGGCGGTGGATATTCCCAGTGGCGTTAATAGTGATAATGGCGAGGCCGACCCGCAAACACTGGCGGCGTCCCGAACAGTGACGTTTTTTCGCAAAAAAGCGGGGCATATGCTGATGCCTGCTTTCGCGCTATGCGGGCATATTACGGTACATGACATCGGGATCGAGGATGATGTATTGGTATTGACGGGCTTTTCTTTTAGGGAGAATGCCCCTGCACTCTGGCAGACACGACTGCCCAAACCGAAAAACAGCCAGCATAAATATAGCCGTGGTCATGTCGTGATGCTGGGCGGAACGCGGATGACAGGGGCAGCACGTCTGGCTTCCGAAGCCGCGATGCGTTGCGGAGCCGGATTATGCACGATTGTCGCCGATCAGGAGGTGGCATCCATCTATAAAAGGGCGGCGGCGCATGTGCTTTATGAAGTGCTTGAGACTTATGAGGATTTTATACATCATCTTGAGGATGAACGCCGGAATGCGGTTCTGATCGGGCCGGGGGCAGGGCTTGAGGATCGGAAGGGTCTGCAACAGGCTGTTCTGGCAGCGCTGGCAACGGAAAAGCCGCTTGTTCTTGATGCTGATGCCTTGACCTGCTTTGCGGATATGCCGGAAACTCTTTATAAAGCCTTACATAAAAAATGTGTTCTGACTCCGCATGAGGGAGAGTTTGCAAAACTATTTCCGGCTCTTGACGGACGCAAACTTGAAAAGGCAGTACAGGCAGCGGAAATGACAGGCGCTGTCATCCTGCTGAAAGGTGCTGATACGATCATTGCGCAGCAAGGCCATGATGTCGTTGTCAATACCCATGCCACGCCATGGCTGGCCACTGCGGGCGCAGGGGATGTTCTTGCCGGACTTGTTGCCGGATTTCTGGCGCAGAATATGACTGTTTTTGATGCCGCCTGTGCCGGAGCCTGGATTCATGGTGAAACCGGAGACAGAAAAGGCGCAGGCCTTGTTGCACCGGATCTTGTTGAAGGGATTCCGGCTGTGATCCGTGATTTGTTATGAACAGGCTGTTATGCTCCTGTTCTTTATGAGTTTAGTAAAACGTCAGAAGAGCAAGGCATCAGTCACAAAAATAAATCTTGACATATTAGGAATTATATCCTATATATTGAAATATCAACGCCACAATTGTATTTTTATGGTCTTGGGAAGAGAAAGCTTGCAAAATTGCCGAAAATTGCTTAATTGAGAGGGCATATAATATTATTAGTTTCAGAAAGAACCTATGAATTTTGAAGATCTCGGGCTGAACCCGGAAATCCTGAAAGCTATCGCCGAGTGCGGTTATACAACGCCAACACCGATTCAGGAAAAGGCAATACCACCGATTCTTATGACGCGGGATGTGCTTGGGCTGGCGCAGACCGGAACGGGGAAAACGGCAAGTTTTATTCTGCCGATGATTGAAATTCTTTACGGGGGGCGGGCAAAAGCACGGATGCCGCGTTCTCTAATTCTGGAGCCGACCCGCGAGCTTGCCTCGCAGGTGGCGGATAATTTTGACCAGTATGGAAAATATCATAAATTAAACAAGGCGCTACTCGTGGGCGGGGAGTCTGTGTCCGATCAGACAAAAATTCTGGATCGGGGCGCGGATGTATTGATTGCCACGCCGGGGCGTTTGCTGGACTTGTTTGATCGGGGCGCGGTGTTGCTTAATGACATAAAAATTCTTGTCATTGACGAAGCCGACCGGATGCTGGATATGGGATTTATTCCCGATATCGAGAAAATTATTTCCCGGGTGCCACCGATGCGCCAGACGCTTCTTTTTTCCGCCACAATGCCGAAAGAAATTAAAGGGCTTGCCGATAAGCTTTTGAGTAATCCCAAGGAAATCACAATGGCTCCTGCGGCGTCCCCTTCGGAAACAGTACGGCAAAGCCTGATCTGGACGGCGGGGAACCGCAAGCGTGAAGTGCTGGATACCCTGATTAGGCAGGAAAAAGTCAAAAATGCTTTTATTTTCTGTAACCGTAAGCGTGATATTGACGGTCTTTTCCGCTGGCTCAAGCAAAAAGGCTATAATGTGGCGGCGCTGCATGGTGATATGGTGCAGAGCAAACGGTATGAAACTCTGGAAAGTTTTAAAGCCGATGATATCAGGCTTCTGATTTGCAGTGATGTTGCGGCACGCGGTATTGACGTTGCGGGAGTTTCTCATGTTTTTAACTATGATGTCCCCATGCATGCCGATGATTATGTCCATAGGATTGGCAGAACAGGCCGCGCCGGATTACAGGGCAGGTCGTGGACAATTGCCGCCAGGGGTGTGGACGACGAGAAATTTATAAAGGCCATTGAGCGTCTGATACATAAAGAGATTCCGGTCGAAACACTGGAAACAAACTATCGGGAACAGTCTGTACCGCAAAAAGAACCTGTTAAAAAAGCGTTTCCCGTAGAAAAATCCGGAAGAAAAAATCCGGAAAAGTCTGAAAGAAATCCTGAAAAAAGGGCCATGCCTGCTCCGGAAAAGAAACGGGATAAGGTTAATGATGATAAGGTTGTCGGATTTGGGGATGATGTTCCCGGCTTTTTCAGCCATAGATAATCCTATTAAATGCACAGTTTTTCTTGTTAAAAAGAGGCTGTTTACTTGACTCTTCCTAATTTTGAATCAAAGGTTCGACTTTGTAATTCATGAATGGTTTAAGGGCTGTCCGGTCAGGTTTTATGATCTTTCACAGAAATCGTATTTTTATGGCCGTTATTCTGATAACGGTTTTTATCAGTCTGGAATCCGGGCAAGGCAAAGCACAGCTTTTGACCGGGTACAAGCCTGCCGGAACCTCTGTTGATCCATCTGTTACTGTTTACGCCCTTGACTCTGAAAAAAAGGCACCTGAAAAAGTGACACCTGTTTCAAGCCGTGAAGCGCCTGTTAATCTGATGGCGGATAATCTGCAGCATGATGATAAGAGCGGGACGGTGACGGCTTCGGGGAATGTTGAACTTACACAGAGTGGACGGACTTTACGGGCGGATCTTGTCCGCTATAATCTCAAAGCAGATACCGTGACTGCGCAGGGGCATGTTGTTCTGACAGATATAAACGGTGATGTTCATTTTGCCGATGAAGTGCAGCTTAATAATGAAATGCAAAGCGGCTTTATCAGGGGGCTGCATAGCTATTTGGCCGATGGTGGAGAATTTGTTGCCAGTGAAGGCGAGCGTAGCGGAGAAAAACTGCTAACAATGCATAATGCATCTTATACCCCCTGTCATTGTGAGCAGGACAAGGAGGGGAATCCGGTATGGCAGATCAAGGCCAAAGAAGTGACCTATGACGAACCCGCCCACAAGATAAAATATAAAAATGCCAGCTTTGAAATGTTCGGCGTTCCTGTGCTCTGGACACCTTTCCTGTCGCATTCGGATGGTAAAATTAAACGTAAAAGCGGTCTTCTGGCACCGGAAGCGGGATATGATAGCCAGCTTGGCGTTGTTGTGACCCAGAATTATTATTGGGATATTGCGCCGGACAAGGATGCAACCCTTGGCACAATGCTGACAACCAGAGAAGCACCGGTGGCGCTTGCCGAATATAGACAGCGCTTTGCGCAGGCGGATCTTAAAATTGAAGGCAGTGCGACCAAGTCGGATCGGAGTGATAGCGTTGCCGGACAGGAAGTGATTACAGACGAGGAGTTTCGCGGCCATGTCTTTGCGAATTCACGCTGGAGTATCAATGAAAAATGGCGTGCAGGGTTGAATATCGAAGCCGCCACGGATGACCAGTATTTGCGGCAATATGATTTCAGCAATAAGGATGTGCTGGAAAACGAGCTTTTTGTGGAGCGTTTTTCAGGTCGTAATTATGCCGTCGGACGTGTACTGGCATTTCAGGATGTGAGAGTGGAAGAAGAGCGTACCGACCAGCCGAACGTCTTGCCGGAAGTGGAGCTTAATTTTACAGGGGAACCAAATGCCATGCTGGGTGGCCGATGGGACGCGAAGGCTTCCACTCTTGCCCTGCAGCGTGATGATGGTCAGGATATGACCCGTATCGTAGGAAAACTGGGATGGCAAAGGCGGGAGGAAACGGATTTTGGTCTGGTGAGTACTCTTGATTTAAGCGTTCGTGGAGATGCCTATTACGTCAGGGATCGTGATGTTGCGACAGCGGGAAGCGGGCGGAGTAATGAAGGGACTGATATACGTGTTCTGCCGCAGGCTCATCTTGTGAGCAGCTATCCTCTGGTAAAACCGATGGAAACGATGCAGGCGGTGATCGAGCCGATTGCAGCATTAACGGTGGCTCCTGATATCAATGATGTGGATAGTGGCACTCCCAATGAAGACAGTCAGGATGTGCAGGTGGATGCCAGTAATATATTCGAACCAAATCGCTTTCCGGGGGAAGACAGACTGGAAGATCGCTCCCGTGTTACTTATGGCGTTCGTACGGGGCTTTATGGTTATGAAGGGAGCCACGGTGATATTTTTGTAGGACAGAGTTATCGCTTCAATGAAAAAGATAATCCTTTTCCCGTGGGCTCCGGACTGGATCGACAGGAATCGGATTGGGTTGGGCAGATTGCCGGCGTTTATAAGGATCGTTTTGGTGCCAATTTCAGATTCCAGCTCAATGGTAATGATTTCTCGTCGCAGCGGCATGAGGTGGATGGTTATGCTGATTTTGGCAGGCTGGATTTAAGCACGCGCTATCTGTTTGCCAGCAGTCTTGAGGGAACGGATATTAATGAATCGCGGGAGCAGATTTATGGTAGGGTTTCCTATGATTTGACAAAAAGCTGGCGAGTCCGCAGTGCGGTGCGGGAAGATCTGGGAGAAAATCCTGGGTTACGCGAGGCTTCTTTTGGATTTGATTATTTTGGGTGCTGTCTGTCTTTCTCTGGTACAGTATCACGGAGTATTACCTCGGATGTGTCGGGGGATAGCGGTACGGATGTCAAATTCCGTATTGGTCTCAAAGGGTTGGGAGAGTTCCAGAATGCACAATAGGCATCAGGGTTATACGTGACATTTATTTTTGAAGGCACAGCGTTCCATATGTGGTTTGTCCTGATTCTGGCAGGGTGGGCCGCTTTTGCGTTTGTGCGTGAAAAACTGCCGATTGAAGTGACCAGCGTGACATTGCTGACCTGTCTTCTTCTGTTTGGCCAGTTTTTCCCTGTTCAGGATGCCAATGGGCGGAATCTTCTGGATGCGGCTTCTTTATTATCGGGTTTTGCCAATCCCGCTTTGGTCGCGGTGCTTGCACTTCTTGTTATGGGACAGGCGATTATCCAGACAGATGCGTTGCGGCCTGTAACTAAAACTTTTATGACCAATAGCAAGAAAATGGCGTGGGTTTCGATTGTCAGTATTCTGATATTGATTATGATGTTAAGTGCTTTTATGAATAACACCCCACTGGTTATTCTGGCCATTCCCATCTTGCAGGCGCTTGCGGCTTCGGCGCGTCTGTCAGAAAGCCGTATTATGATTCCCTTGAGTTTTGCAGCCATTCTGGGCGGGCTGATAACATTGGTCGGGTCTTCGACAAATATGCTTGTGTCAACAACGATGGTCGAGCTTGGATATCGGCCAATCGGATTTTTTGATTTTACGGTTCCCGGTGCCATGCTGGCAGCGGCAGGCTCGGTTTATGTATTATTTATTTTGCCACGCTTACTACCGGACAGAAGCTCGTTCACCCATCAGCTTGTCGGGGAAGAACGTGAATTTATTGCCGAACTTGATGTTGCGTCTGAAAGCAAGCTTGTCGGTATGGAGTGTGTTGAAGGGCGGTTTCCGGCATTGCCCGATTTGAAAATAAGATTGATCCAGCGTTCCGGCCATTTGATTTTACCGCCATTTGAAGGGTATGTGATTGAAGAGGGTGATATTCTTATTGTTGCGGCAACACGGGAAGCACTGACGCAATTGCTTTCCAAGCATCCCGGGTTTCTTCTGTCCGAGGAAGAAGAAAAAATCATGGGGGCGCAGGCTGAAAAGATAGAAGAAAAAATCAGAATGGATGATGCGGAGGAAGATAAACCTGCCGCCACGCCTGATCTGGACGAGAAAGTCGCTGAAACCCGTGTTCTTGCCGAGATTATGATTACACCTGCTTCGCGCATGATTGATATGTCTCTGGAGCAGGTGGGTTTTCACCGGCAGTTTGGAGCGATTGTTCTGGGAATCCAGCGCCGTGCTCGTGTGGTGCGGCGGCGGCTCGGGCGTATTCGTCTGGAGGCCGGTGACGTGCTGCTTGTCGCCGGAAGCCGGGGTGCCATTGATTCCATGCGCGGAAATCAGGATCTTATTGTGTTGTCAGGGTCAAAGAAAGAGCTTCCCCTTCCCAAAAAAGCGCCGATTGCCGCCGGTATTATGTTTGGCGCCATTGGCCTTGCGGCGATAGGTATTCTCTCGATTCCCGTGGCGGCAATTACAGGCGCTATTCTTCTGATTGCAACGGGTTGTCTGAATATCCGTCAGGCCACACGAGCCATTGATCGTAAAATATTTCTTCTGGTGGGATCCATGCTGGCGCTTAGTCAGGCTTTGCAGGTTACCAATGGCGCAAATTTTGTGGCTGATTCCCTGCTGGACATTCCGTTTGTCCAGACCCCATTTGCGATGGCCTCGTTATTGTTTATTGTGGTGGCCGTCTGTACCAATATTCTGAGCAATAATGCCTGTGCGATTCTGTTTACGCCGATTGCCCTTAATCTTGCCGTTAATCTGGGGGTTGATCCCATGATTTTTGCGATAACGGTGATCTTTGCCGCGAACTGCTCGTTTGCCTCGCCTATTGGATACCAGACCAATCTTCTTGTCATGGGTCCCGGGCATTACCGTTTTCGTGATTTCCTCAAGGCCGGAGTGCCGCTGGTGCTGTTCCTGTGGGGTGCGTATATGGTTGTTGCAAAGTTTTACTTCGGGCTTTAGGGAGTCCCAGGGTCGAGGCTGACAACATATTTGTGTGTAATTCCATTTTTAAGTCTATGGGCAATGACTTTTCCTGCCAGATCATAGGGCGCACCGTATATTTGCAGTTCAAGCCTGTCATAGCTGAGCTGGCGCAAATCTTTGCGCAGTCTTTCAATGTTACCGGGTGTGAGAAGCAGGGATGTCAGATAGCCCGTATCCTGATCACTATTTTGTAAGAGGGCAAGAAAAGCAACGAGATCGTCGGCACTGGTGCTGTCTATCGAGGCTTTGATTTGTAGGCCTGTTACGGTATTTTCAAGATCAATAAGGGCTGTCATGCCCGGGAATTCGGCAATCTCGCCTTTAGCAATGATTTTATAAAGAGCCGCCGTTCCCTCGAAGGTCAGACGTGAATTCATAAAATTGATCGCGCCGATCGTAATCTTTCCTGAATCAAGCTGGCCACTGATGGCCGGAAATGCATTTTCAGTTTTATCCAGCGCCACCCAGCCGGAAACACGGCTAGCCTGAATGCGTTCCAGATTGAGGCCACCATTTTCAATAGTGGCTTCTGCACTCCATCTGCCATCGGGGTAAAGCGTGGCATCCCACGTGGTTTCAATTTTAAGCTGGTTCTGAATTCCCCAGAGCGCGGCATTGATTTTCAAAGCGCGGTCGGTTTGCTGTTGCGCGATGCCTTTGGCCTGAAAACGCAGTCCGCCTGCGGGGGTGTCAATATCAATCTGGCCGCCATGAAGTGTTATATTCTGGTAAGGAGGAAATGGCAAAGGTCTGTTTTCCCGTCCGGAAATGTGAAATCCGGTTTCAGGCGTATAATCGGCAATCAGTTTTATACCATCAATAACAATATCTTGCGGCTGTTTGTTAAGAATACGGTCTAGGTATCCTGTTTTAAAACGGATGGCCTTGATTGTGCTGAAATGATCCTCGTCCAGCGTAATATCGCCGTAGATCATCATGCCTTTTTGATGGTCTTTTGTTCCGGTAACGGCCTGTTCAAAGCCGTAGCTGTGCAGGAGATCCTGTGCCCTTCTATCAAACGCCCCGCGTGTCAGAAAATACCCGCCCGCCACCAGAGCGATAGCAAGAGCAGAGACAAGAAAAACAGGAATGGATTTTTGTTTCGCCATGGTGACGATACTGTAAAGCAGGTTTTTATAAATTGGAAATAGATATAATCGGATTTATAAAAATGGCTTCAGTTTTCTCCGTTATTCTTTGGTATGGATCGCCTTAGAATTCATTCATGAATTCAGGCGATGACGGTTTTATAGCTAAATTTACTGACGAATGGTGTTATCTCACGGATTATTATATTGCACATCAGGCGTCCCGGCAGGCATATTCTGCTGCTGGCGGCAGGCAGAGCTGTCGACCACTGTCTTACGGCCTAAATTATCTGTTGTGACTGTACGGGTACAAACACCGTTATTGGCAGCAGCCGCTTCTCCTAAAGCGCCACCTATTTCACGTCCGGCATAGCCGCCGATAAGAGGGGCGATAGCCTGTGCAACAGGACCTTTTGTCCGTAAGTAACCAGATGCTCCTGCACCAAGAATCATCCCGATCCCTGAGCCTAGCCTTTGTCCCTGCTGTGGTGTAAATGCCATTCCAGTACAGCCGGAAAAAGATGTCGTTAGCAGTAAGGCTGCGATAACAGCATTCCGTTTTGCGTTTTTAGTGAAGTCTTCTAGACATATACTCATGATACACCCCCTGAGTCAGATTAATTCTATTTAAACTATAAATAATATTTTCTTTTAAGTCAAGAAAAATTTCATAATAATTTAGCCGGGGTTATAATTTGCAGTATTTCAAAGACCGCCAGAGACGCTAAAGGTTTACAGAGGCTTCTATAATCGCTTTATATATCAATATCTTTGACAAACTCTGCATTTTCCTGAATGAAGCGGAAGCGGGCATCGGCATTTTTCCCCATCAGGCGTTCGACCAGATCATCAATCTGTTCCTTCGGAGAGAGAATCTTTCCGCCACTTTCCTCCTCCAGCATCATTTCTCCGGTGATGCCCAGTGTTTCCATGACATCGGGGAGGCTGACACGGATCAGGGTGCGGGTATCCGGGTTCATTGTCGTTTCCTTGAGCTGCTGCGCGGGCATTTCGCCCAGGCCTTTAAAGCGGCTGACATCGACTTTGTTCTTGTTTTTGAATGTCGTTTTCATGAGTTCTTCTTTATGCGCATCATCCATGGCATAAGCGCTCAAAGCGCCACTGGTCAGGCGATAGAGAGGAGGTTGCGCCAGAAACAGATTGCCTTGCTCGATAAGAGGGTACATCTGGGTATAAAAGAAGGTGACGAGCAGGGCGGCAATATGGGCGCCATCCACATCGGCATCGGTCATAATGATAATTTTTTCATAGCGTAATTTATCAATATCAAATTCCTTGCCAATACCACAGCCCAGTGCCTGCACGAGATCCTGAATTTCCTGATTGGCGCGAATTTTGTCGCGGGTGGCGCTGACAACATTGAGGATTTTCCCGCGCAGGGGAAGAATGGCCTGCGTTTCGCGTCTTCGTCCCTGTTTGGCAGAGCCTCCGGCGCTGTCACCCTCGACAATAAAAAGCTCGGTTCCTTCGGCAGCAGAGCGTGAGCAATCGGCAAGCTTGCCGGGAAGCCGCAATTTCCGTGTCGCGCTTTTGCGTGCCATGGCCTTGTCTTCGCGTCGTCTCTGGCGCTCCTCGGCAAGGTCGATAATATATTGCAGCAATTGCTGGCTGGCGGCGGTATCGCTTGAAAGCCAGTGGTCAAAATAATCTTTGACGGCCTGATCGACAAGGCGCGTTACCTCAATATTGGCCAGTTTGTCTTTGGTTTGTCCCTGGAATTGCGGTTCTCGGATAAAAACAGATAAAAGAATGGTTGCCGTGCCAACGACATCATCGGCGGTAATCACGGAGGCTTTTTTATTGCCGAGCATCTCGCCGTAATTGCGCAGTCCCCGCGCCAGCGCGCTCCGCAAGCCCTGCTCATGCGTGCCGCCCTGCGGGGTCGGGATGGTGTTGCAATAGGAATGGATAAAGCCGTCTCCGCTTTGTGGCCAGGCAATGGCAAATTCCATACGACCTTCTTTATCGGGAAAATCCACCAGCCCATGAAAAGCGTGGGGCGTGACGGTTTTCCGATCTTGAAGTGATGCATTCAAAAAATCAAGTAACCCATTGGGAAATTTAAAGTTTTTCTCTTCAGGAATCTTGCTTTCTGGAGGTAATATTGAAGGATCGCATTTCCAGCGAATCTCGACACCCCGAAACAAATAGGCTTTTGAACGGGTCATCTGGTAGAGCCAGGCCGGTTTCAGATGAAGGTTTGTACCAAAAATTTCGTGATCCGGCCTAAACCATACTGTAGTGCCGCGCCTGTTATTCACCGCGCCCATTTTCTCAAGCCCGCTCGTGGCCAGGCCTCGCGAAAAGCTTTGTTTGTATAACTGTTTGTCGCGTGCGACTTCCACCCACATTTCCGAAGAGAGCGCATTTACAACGGAAATTCCGACTCCGTGTAAGCCACCGGAGGTCTGGTAAACCTTGCCGCTGAACTTCCCGCCGGAATGCAGGGTTGTTAAAATAACTTCCAGCGCGGATTTCTTAGGAAATTTGGGGTGATTATCAACAGGAATACCGCGTCCGTTATCAGAAATGGTAATGGAGTAATCCTCATGAAGCGTAATCTCGATTCGGTCGGCAAAGCCCGCCACGGCTTCATCCATGGCATTATCAAGAATTTCGCCAACAAGATGGTGTAGCGCCCGTTCGTCCGTGCCGCCAATATACATGCCCGGTCTTTTGCGAACCGGCTCCAGCCCTTCCAGAACTTCGATATCCGAAGCTTCATAGGAATTTTCTTTTTTGGCAGTATTATTGTTAAACAGATCGGTCATTGCGTATCCAAAAGTCTTTCAGGTGGCTATTATCTGTGTTTGCGCTATATTAGTTTTATAATCCTAGATTCATAAAGGATACTGACAGCGTTAGAAAGTCTAATTTTATTTTTATATTAGGGAAATGTGAAGAAGATTTTTAATAAGGCAACAGAACGCAGGATTACAACAAAAGTAATCCCGATGCCCTCGGATACGATTGCCGATCGTATTATCAGTGCCGGCTGGCTTTTATCCCAGATGGATATCGCAGGCGGAAGCCGTGCGTGCCGTTATGTTGGCGGGCGCGCCGTGACGGTGGGGCTGGAGGCAATGGCGTTTAAAGCGCCTGTCTATATTGGTGATGATGTTACAATTTATACTGAAATCGTCCGGCAGGGGCGCTCTTCTATGGCGATCAAGGTACAGGCTTATGCTGAATCGCGGACAGGCAGCAAACCGCACAAGGTCACAGAAGGTGTTTTTACGTTCGTTCATATTGATGAAAATGGTAAACCCAAGCCTATAAAAGAAACGGCAAAGCCTGTTGCTGCTAAAAAGGGACGGGCAAAGGCCTCGCTGACAGATATTTTTGATCATGAGCCGACGCTTTCGCCCGGGCAGGAATTATCATTAAGAACTGTTCCGTTTCCCCGCAATAGAAACCAGAATGGTGATATTTTTGGCGGATGGGTTCTGGCGCAGATGGATCTGGCCGCTGCGGTCAGGGCGCGTAAATATATCGGGGGTACGGCTGTGCCTGTTGCTATTGATGCCATGACGTTTCACAGGCCTGTGTCCGAACTTAATGAGGTAAGTTTTTATACTGGAATAGAGAAAACGGGGACAAGTTCTGTTACAATTAAAGTTGAGGCTTGGGCTTTGAGAGAAGATCTCAAGAAATACGAGAAGGTGACGGAAGGGTCTTTTGTTTATGTCGCGGTTGATAAAAATAGAAAACCGATTCCTATTAAACCTGTAATTTGAGGTGCTTATGAGGATTTGTTTATTTAGAATATTATCAGTAATTATTGTTTTGTTTTTTACGGCAGGATCCGTCTCTGCCAGTGAAAGTGAAGTGGATGTTACTAAAATAGAGAGAATCCCCGATTACTCGGTTGAGCTCTCTGCGGAGGATTTTGAAGAATACTCGGATATTTACACGGAACAACCGCTGAATGATAAATTTCTGGCCTATCAGGTCAGATTACCAAAGGGATGGAGCCGTGTGGAGATCGGGCTCAATTCGGTGAACAGGAAAAGTGATGAAAATGAAAACAGGTTTGAGACAGATGATGGAACGGGTATTCCTCAAAAGATAAGTCGTCGCTTTTTAGGAGAAATTGCAAAATATTATGGTCCGGGACGGATAGAGGAACTCAGCAGGTTCGAGATTAAAGCGCAGGAGCTTGATTACGAAATCACAGCCAAAAACTGGTTCATGCATGAGGTTCTTCTGCAGGGCTATACGCTTGAGGGTCTAAAGGTTATTTCCGACAGGCGTGTCGAGGCGCTTTATGTTGTTGTGGAAAAAGATACGGCCTTTATTGTGAGATCTGCCGTTGAAATGAACGGCCCCCGGATTGTTGTCTCGTCCTATTACGTTCCCGAGATCCACTGGATGAAAGAGCGTGCCTATCAGCAAAGAGCCATTGAATCTTTTAATTTTGTTGCGCCTGAAAGTGTTAAAATCGAAAAAATGAGGGAGCATATGTTTCTTGATTTGCTGAGTTTTGAGTATCCGGCTTCATGGAAATTAGTGGCACCGTCTATTTTCTCTACGGAATCGATGGAGGCAAAGCTTCTTCGTTCCAAAGATAATAAAATATTAAATGGCGAGATTCATATCAATATTGTTTCATCCGAGTTCACAAATGCTGTGGCAGATGAAATTCAATATATAAAAGATAGTATGGAAAGCCGTGGTTTGACATTAGGAAAGTTGTTGGGAACAAGAGAGGATTATCATTTAAACGAAGATGTTTATTACGCCCATGTCGAGCAGTATGAAGCGACGAATCAAAGCGGGTATCTAGGATATGAGTTATGGATCGCCATTATGGAGGAGGAGCGGTATTATTATGTACTGACCCTTTTAACACCCAGCAGAAGAGGTGACTTCTATATGTGGGCACAAAATGAAGAAACCTTTAGACGTGTTATCCAGAGCTTCAAACCATAAGAAAACAGGCACATGAAAGTGCCTGTTTTACTAATCGGAAGTCATTTTTACGCTGAGTAATACATCATATATTCAATCGGGTGCGGCATGGTTTCAAACATATCAATGTCACCCATTTTCAATTCAATATAGCCCTCCAGCATGTCTTTGGAAAAGACATCGCCTTTCAAGAGGAACTCGTGATCGGCTCTTAATGCTTCCATGGCTTCGCGTAGCGAGCCGCAAACGGTGGGAACATTGGCCAGTTCCTCCACAGGCAGGTCATAAAGATTTTTGTCCATGGCTTCCCCCGGATGGATTTTGTTCTCGATCCCGTCAAGGCCGGCCATAAGCATGGCAGAAAAAGCAAGATAGACATTTGCTGTAGGATCGGGGAAACGAACCTCGACCCGTTTGCCATGGGGTGACAGGGCATAAGGAATCCGGCAGGAGGCTGAACGGTTGCTCTGGGAATAGGCCAGAAGCACAGGAGCCTCATAACCGGGAACCAGTCGTTTATAGCTGTTTGTCGACGGGTTGGTAAAGGCATTGAGGGCGCGTGCATGTTTGATAATTCCGCCGATATAATACAGGCATGTCTCGGATAGATCAGCATATTCTTTGCCGGCAAAAAGGGGTTTGCCGTTTTTATACAAAGACTGGTGACAATGCATTCCCGAGCCGTTATCGCCAAAAATAGGTTTGGGCATAAAAGTGGCCGTTTTACCGTAGGCGTGAGCCACATTATGAACGACATATTTATAAAGCATCATATTATCGGCACAATCCGTCAGTGTTGAGTATTTAATGCCAAGCTCGCACTGGCTTGGCGCGACTTCATGGTGATGTTTTTCAACGGTGACACCCATATGCTTGAGAACGGTCAGCATTTCGGCGCGAATATTGGCAAGGCTGTCTACCGGCGCATCAGGGAAATAGCCGCCTTTTGTCCGGGGTCTGTGCCCGAGATTGCCGCCATCATATTCACGACCACGGTTGTAGGGGCCTTCTTCGCTGTCCACATAATAGCTGACATGATTCATTTCAACATTGATACGGACATCCTCGAAAACAAAAAATTCGGCTTCGGGACCTACATAAATGGTGTCGGCGATCCCTGTTTTTTTCAGATATTCCTCGGCGTTTTTGGCAATAGAGCGGGGGTCGCGATTATAGGGTTTTCCTGTTTTCGGCTCGATTACATCACAGAAAACCTTCATTGTGGGCTGCGCCGCAAAGGGATCAAGGCACCATTTTGTAACATCCGGTTTCAGAATCATGTCTGATTCATTAATGCTTTTCCAGCCGGCAATGGACGAACCGTCAAAAAACAGGCCTTTTTCAATCATGTCCTTGTCAATGGAGGTGACATCCTGTGCCGTATGTTGCCCGATCCCTGTCATATCAGTGAATTTGAAATCAACATGCTGGATTTCATTCTCTTCCAGCGCCTTTAAAAAATCATTTGTGCTTTTACTTGTAAAACGGGCGGTATTCTTTGTTTGTAAGGCCGTACTGGACATGGTTCACTCTTTCTTTCTGCTAAATTATTTTCTATCACACCTATGTATAAAATGCATATCAGTTATGCAATTACTGCTTTCTAACACAGCGGTCATCGAAATGTCTATCTTTTATTTACATTTTTTTTATTTTTTGCGTGGACAATACTTGACGGTTCAACTGATAAAAGGGTAGACAGAACAGGCTTTCTTATGGCGGCTGTAGCTCAGTGGTAGAGCTCTCGGTTGTGGTCCGAGTTGTCGTGGGTTCGATCCCCATCAGTCGCCCCATTTGTCCTCTAGGAATACTTGTTAGTGTTCGCAGAAGATTTTGAAACTAGCGAAAAAGACAGGACTTATTTCTTGCTGCATTATAACCATGGTGCGGCGTATTATGCTCAAAAGCTGCCGGACGGAGATTTTACCGTCTTGCAGGACTGTGAAAGCACAGTGTTAAACTCAAAGTCCTCAGTGTTTCTAGACAGTATAGTATCATTTTCTTTTTAAAGCATATTAACGAAATGGCACAGAATTTCTAACGCTTCCGAATTTACTTATTGATTTCCCTGAAATATTTTCGAGATATCGCTCCAGCATTTATAATAGTCTTTTTGCAGAGTTCCTGACTCCATCGCATAATTGGTTGGGCGCATGATGTAGCGGCTTTCAAACATAAAGGCGAGTGTCTTGTCCATATATTGCGGTTTCAGGGTGGCATTGCTGGCTTTTTCGAAGGTTCCGGCATCGGGGCCATGGGCAGACATGCAGTTATGCAGGCTTGATCCTCCCGGAACAAAGCCGCCGCTTTCTTTGGCATCGTATACGCCGTGGATCAGTCCCATGAACTCGCTCATAATATTACGATGGAAATAGGGAGGACGAAAAGTTTCTTCAGCCACCATCCAGCGCGGCGGGAAAATGACAAAATCAATATTGGCCGTTCCCGGCGGATAGCTTGGTGAGGTCAGGACAGTGAAAATTGATGGATCGGGATGATCAAAACTCACTGTATTGATTACATTAAATTTGGCCAAATCATATTTATAAGGCGCGTAATTGCCATGCCATGCCACAACATCAAGCGGGGAGTGGTCAATCATCGTGTGCCAGAGCTGCCCGCTGAATTTGGCAATCAGTTCAAAAGTGTCATCAATATCCTCAAAAGCGGCAACAGGCGTTAAAAAGTCCCGTGGATTGGCGAGTCCGTTTGCACCAATCGGCCCTAGATCGGGCAGTGTAAAAAGCGCGCCATAATTCTCGCAGACATAACCGCGTGATCCGCCTTCAGGGAAATCCACGGCAAATCGGATACCGCGTGGGATGACGGCGATCTCGCCGGGATCTGCCATTATTTCTCCACATTCCGTGCGTAAATGCAGCCGTCCTTGCTGGGGCACAAAGAGCATTTCACCGTCAGCATTATAAAAAAAGCGTTTGCTTAGCGTCATGGACTGATTGGCGGCATAGATATGAACGCCCAGCCCCGTCCAGCTTGCAGAGTCTCCGCCGCCTGCCATTGTGTGCAGTCCGTCAATAAAATCAGTCGTCTGCGTTGGAACAGGAGGCGGATCCCAGCGGAACTGGTCTGGTGATGTTGTCACCTCGTTAAAAGGAGTACTGCGCAGGGTTTTATGCTTGTATGGTTTGAACGGGTCATGACCCGCCGAGGGACGGATACGATAGAGCCAGCTCCGTTTGTTCTGATGACGCGGTGCTGTAAAGGGCGCGCCGGAAAGCTGCTCGGCATAAAGGCCATAATTTACTTTTTGCGGTGAATTTTTCCCCTGAGGCAGCGCGTCTTTAAGCGCCTCTGTCGCAAATTCATTACCAAAACCGCTATTATAGTGAAGCTGTGTCATTGTCTGTCCCTTGTTAGTCCCACTCTAGAATAACCTTGCCACTCTGGCCGGAATTCATGGTTTGAAAGCCTTGTTCAAAATCATCGACTTTAAAGCGGTGTGTGATAATAGGAGAAATATCAAGACCGCTTTGTAGCATCGCGATCATTTTATACCATGTTTCATACATTTCCCGTCCATAAATCCCCTTGATGGTCAGGCCTTTAAAAATAATCTCGTTCCAGTCAATGGGGATTTCCTGTGGCGGAATACCCAGTAAGGCAACTTTGCCGCCGGAATTCATCACGCGGAGCATATCGCGGATGCCGCTTTTATTGCCGGACATTTCCAGCGCAACATCAAACCCTTCTGTCATATGAAGCTCTTCCATGACATCTTTCAGGGTTTCTTTTGACACGTCAACAACGCGTGTTGCCCCCATTTTTTTTGCCAGATCAAGGCGATAGGGATTAATGTCCGTAACAACAACGTGACGCGCCCCGATATGGCGTGCAATCGCTGCCGCCATCATCCCGATGGGGCCCGCACCGGTAATCAGAACATCCTCGCCGACCAGATCAAAAGCAAGGGCGGTATGGGCGGCATTGCCGAACGGATCAAGGATTGCGCCTATATCATCACTGATATCATCGGGCAGTTTTACAACATTGGAGGCGGGCAGAGATAAAAACTCGGCAAAGCTGCCCTGACGGTTTACGCCAACCCCGATCGTGTTACGGCATAAATGACGCTTCCCTGCGCGGCAGTTCCGGCAGGTTTCGCAGACAATATGTCCTTCGCCGGAAACCCGGTCGCCGACTTTAAGATGCGTCACATCCGCACCGATTTCCTCAATGATGCCCGCATATTCATGTCCGGTAATCATTGGCACCGGAATGGTTTTTTGTGACCATTCATCCCAGTTATAAATATGTATATCCGTCCCGCAAATCGCCGTTTTTTTGATACGAATGAGGACTTCATTATGTTTGATTTCCGGCACATCTGAATCCGTCGTCATCCAGATACCGTGTTCTTTTTTAAGTTTTGATAATGCTTTCATATTTTCCTTAGGAGTCTGTATTGATAAAATTTTCTACGTTTAATGCTTTTAAGTGATATGCGCTAGCTAAGCTTTTTTTGTTGTGATCTTTCATAATAATAAGCCAAAAATCTTTGCTATCAACCAGTCTGATAACATGACTATCTAATAATGCCGCAATTTTTTTTAACCAGTCATCAAGACTTCGTTTGAAATCAATTTGTTTAGGATTATCACCGTAGGGATTTGCTGTATGTATAACACTGCTACATATCTCATAAAGCTCAATAAATTCTTCACGGTTTAGGGGCACTATTTTATGACGTTCACGCGGATTTCCTAAATGCATGATTTTTTTATTATTGCTTGTATCTATCACGACAGGTTTTGGAAAAAAATCTTGGTTCAGTTTTTCTATGTCTTGTAAAATTCTTTTAGCACTAAAGTGTTTGGTATAATTTTTATGTATTTTCGAATATTTTTCTTTGTTTGCTATAAGAGATGAAAATGCTATGAGTTCTAAAATTTTTCTTAATTGTACGCTAGAAAATGCATAATCAAGATTTTGATTCCCTAATGTCATTTTTTGTTGCGCTATTAAAGCCGCAATATCTATTCTATATTTTATTGCTTCCATTTGTTTGCAATATAGCTGTAATTGTTTTTGTGTATTCATTCTTTTCTCTTATTTTGGATACGTCATCCCCGCCTTGTGCGGGGATCCGGTCTTTTCATTTGCTGGATGCCCGCCTAAAGCGGACATGACGATTTTGTTAGATTACGCCGCCTTACCCTTCAAAACCCCAAGTTCTTTTCCAACCGTTGCAAAGGCTTCCACCGCTTTATCTATATGCTCTTTTTCGTGGGCGCAAGACATTTGGGTGCGGATACGGGCCTTGCCTTCGGGGACGACGGGATAGGAAAAACCGACAACATAAACGCCATGTTTCAGCATTTTTGCGGCAAAGGTTCCGGCCAGCGCGGCATCATACAGCATCACCGGAATAATCGCATGCTCACCGGGGAGAAGATCAAAGCCAAGAGCGGTCATTCCAGCGCGGAAATATTGCGCATTATCCTTGAGCTTCTGGCGCATGGCTTTGCCATCCCGTTCCAGCAGATCAAGAACAGCCACCGAGGTCGCCGCAATCACCGGCGCAAGCGTATTTGAGAACAAATAAGGGCGGGAGCGCTGGCGTAGCCATTCAATCACTTCCTTGCGTCCTGATGTATAACCACCCGAAGCGCCGCCCAGCGCTTTGCCCAGTGTTCCTGTAATAATATCAATGCGGTCTGTGACCCCGTAATAATCCGGTGTGCCGGCGCCATTTGATCCGGTAAAGCCAACGGCATGGCTGTCATCCACCATGACCATCGCATCATATTTTTCTGCCAGATCACAGATACCGGGCAGATTGGCAAGATAACCATCCATGGAAAATACGCCGTCTGTGGCGATCAGGCGGAAACGCTGATCCTGCGCCTCTTTCAGGCAACGCTCCAGATCGTCCATATTGCTGTTTTTATAACGGTAACGCACCGCCTTGCACAGGCGCACGCCGTCAATGATGCTGGCATGGTTGAGTTCATCGGAAATGATCGCATCCTCAGCCCCCAATATCGTTTCAAAAAGTCCCGTATTGGCATCAAAGCAGGATGAATACAGGATTGTATCCTCCATACCGAGAAATTTGCTGATCCGGCTTTCCAGTGTTTTATGAATATCCTGTGTCCCGCAAATGAAGCGCACCGAAGCCATACCAAAACCGTGCTTTTGTAGCGCTTTTTGTGAGGCTTCAATAAGTGCCGGATGATTGCCAAGCCCCATATAATTATTGGCGCAGAAATTCAGTACATGATCCCCCGATGACACGGTAATATCCGCCCCCTGCGGCGAGGTAATAACCCGCTCCGGTTTAAAAAGTCCTTTTTCCTGTATCTGCGTCAGTTCCTGCGCCAGATGGTTCGAGAGGGCTGTTTTCACGAATTATTCCTTCTTTAGTAATAAGTGGTATTTATTTAAAAAGAAGAATATCAAGACATTTATAAAATAACAAATAATCACTGCTGATATATTCCAGGTTTTTAGTAGGATATATGAATATAATTGAGGGAAAAGTATGCAATATGTATATGTACGGCGCGGCGCACACCATCATTCCTGTGATTTGCTATGATCTTTTCTACGCTTTTTAATACGCTGATCCCCTTGTGTGGTTTAGTCGGGATGGGATATTTTGCGGGGAAATATTTTGAAATCCATACCCGTTCGCTTTCGGTACTTCTGATCTATTTTTTGAATCCTGCTGTATATTTTACGACGATTTTACAGATGGATTTAGGGGTTGAACTGTTCTTTCTGCCATTGGTGATGGCGGTCATCTGTAATATGACGGCTTTTTCCGGTTATGGGCTGGGGAAATTATTTTATAAAAATAATAAAGCCAATCTGGTTGGCATGATTAGTGTGGCTGGAAATACCGGGCTTTTCGGGTTGCCACTGGTACTGGCTGTTCTGGGTTCACAGGCCGCCGGGATTTGTATGCTGGCCAATATCGGGCTTATGTTTGCGATTAATAGCACCGGATATTATATCGGCGCACGCGGCCATCATACCGTGCGGGACAGTTTGCAGAAAGTTTTAAAAATCCCCGCAATCTATGCGGCTTTGGCAGCAATCCTTTATAATCTGTCAGGGCTTCCTTATCCGGGGGCGGTGGAAACTTACGGTCATTATTTTATCGGAACATGGGTTGTTCTTGGCATGATGATTATCGGGATTGCGCTGGCCAACGAAAAATCTCTGGTCTTCAATAAAGGGTTTTTTGCGCTGCTGATGGGAATCAAGCTGATTTTATGGCCGTTTTTTGTCTGGGGTTTTGTTATGCTGGATCAGACTCTCCTGTTTTTATTTGACCGCGATATTTATGTGATGTTGTTAATTTTCTCTATAACGCCCTTACCAAGTACGGCGGTCTCTTTCGCGGCCAGCCTTGATCTTCATACTGGTGAAACCTCTATGGCTGTGCTTTTGAGTACATTGCTGAGTATTATTTATATCCCCCTTGCTTTCTTTATTTTTGGATTTATGTAGGTTTTTATAAGATTTATCTTGAAATTACGCTCTCTATCTGTTTGGTATATCGGGTTTTTACTGCGGATGTGGCGAAATTGGTAGACGCACCAGATTTAGGTTCTGGCGAGGCAACTCGTGGGGGTTCAAGTCCCTTCATCCGCACCACTCTTTACATAGGGGTTAAAAGCCGCTAGAAAAAAACAAGTTTATTACTTGGAAGGTTAAAATTATGCAGGTTAAAGAAGTCAAGAATGAGGGGCTCAGCTATGAGCTGGAAGTTACGGTTAAGGCGCAGGATATTGACAAGAAGATTGATGCGCAGTTGCAACATTACGGCAAGACAGTCAAGTTGCCGGGTTTCCGTCCGGGACATGTGCCGCTGGCAATTCTGAAACAGCGTTATGGCCGTGCGGTTTTGGGCGAGGTTCTTGAAAAAGCTGTCAATGACAGTTCACAAAAAGCATTGACTGAAAAAGGCTTGCGTCCTGCTCTTCAGCCTAAAATTGAAGTCAAGGAGTTCGATGAAGGCAAGGATCTGGTTTATTCAATGGCTGTCGAGGTCATGCCGGAATTCGAGGTCATGGATCTGAAAACGCTGAAGCTTGAAAAGCCCGTGACCAAAATCGAGAAAAAGGCACTGGATGAGGCACTGGAGCGGATTGCATCGCAGCAGAAAGATAGCGAAATTGTCGAGCGTGCTGCGAAAAAAGGCGATATTCTTGTGATGGATTATCACGGAAAAACCAAGGATGACGGCGTCGAACATCCCGGCATGCATGCGCATGGCCATCATCTGGAGTTGGGAAGCGGACAATTTATCGAAGGGTTTGAAGATCAGCTCATTGGCAAGAAAGCGGGAGACAAGGTCGAGGTGAGTGTCACATTCCCCGATCCTTATCATTCTGCGGAACTGGCAGGGCGCGAGGCTTTGTTCGATGTGGATGTTCAGGAAGTCCGCGCAACGAAACCGGCCAAAATTGATGATGAATTTGCGAAAAAGCTCGGACTGGATGATGTCGCGGCATTGCAAAAGATTGTCGAAGAGCAGATGCAGACAGAATATAACCAGGTCAGCCGGATGCGTTTGAAGCGGGCGTTGCTGGATATTCTGGATGATGAGCATGATTTCGAGGTTCCTGCCGGAATGCTGGATCTGGAATTTTCCAGTATCCGCCAGCAAATTGCCATGGAGCGGCAAGATCAACTGAATAAAGACGGCGCGCTGGAACTGGAAAAAGATGAAGAAGAAGAGCTTCAGGCGATTGCCGGTCGGCGCGTGCGCCTTGGCATGATTCTTTCCGAAGTCGGACGTAAAAATAATATCCGTGTGATGGATCAGGAATTGCAGCAGGCTGTGATTAATGAAGCGCGGCGTTATCCGGGGCAGGAAGCACAGGTTTTTGAGTATTACAAAAATACACCTGCGGCAATCGAAGCGATGCGGGCTCCTGTCTTTGAAGATAAAGTTGTTGATTTTATTATCGAGATGGCAGATGTGACAGAAAAGATTGTAACATTTGAAGAGCTGACGGCAGAAGATGAAGATGACTCTTATGTCGGGAAGAAAAAGGGCAAGTCTTCTACTGCAAAAAAATCACCCACCAGGAAAAAAGCGGATTCCGGCGATCAAAAAGAAACAGAAGGCGAATCAGCGCCTGTGAAGAAGGCTCCTGCTAAAAAAACAGCCGCCAAGAAAAAAGCTTCCTGACACAATTCGGGGTAACTCCCTATTATCTCTTGAACATAGCGTATCTCCACGATACGCTATGTTTCTATGAAACATCATCTACAACTCCTAACCGAAGAAGTGTTAAAAAATGTCAGAGCGTGATCCTATAAATGATTTTTACAATTATCTTGTTCCTACTGTTGTCGAGCAGACAAACCGGGGGGAGCGGTCTTATGATATCTATTCCCGCCTGCTCAAGGAGCGGATTGTATTTCTGACGGGAGAGGTTAATGATCATGTCTCTGCGCTTATCTGTGCGCAGTTCCTGTTTCTCGAGTCAGAGAATCCTAAAAAGGACATTTCATTTTATATCAATTCTCCCGGTGGTGTGGTGACATCGGGACTGGCGATGTATGATACGATGCAATACATCAAGCCGAATGTTTCGACGGTCTGTACGGGACAGGCGGCTTCAATGGGCTCGCTTCTGCTGACGGCTGGTGCGGCTGGAAAACGGTTTGCACTGCCTCATTCCCGTATCATGATTCACCAGCCCCATGGCGGCGCGCAGGGGCAGGCTTCCGATATCGAGATTCAGGCCAAGGAAATTCTGCGTTTGCGGGCAAAGCTGAATGATATTTATGTGCATCACACCGGACAGAAATTAACGGTCATTGAAAAAGCTATGGATCGCGATAATTTTATGTCCTCAGAGGAGGCACAGAAATTTGGTCTCATTGATCAGGTTGTTGAATCGCGTCTGGATGTACCGGGTGAAAAAGACAAAGATAATGCCGATAAGTAAAAAGGTAGGCGGCTCCGGTCATTTGTTTTCATAATCTTAATTGATTTTTGTATTATGACTTGAATTGGTAAAGGTAAAGTACCAATTCATAGATATTAGACTGATGCTGGCAACTTACTGTTAAGATTCATGGTCTATGATATAACTTGGTTGAAATAGAAGCTTTGGCTTTTGTGGTTCCTTTTAAACGAAAGTATGAATTGACATGATTGGATTATCTTCTTCTAAAGACATTTTGCTTCCTGTTTTACCGTTGCGGGATATTGTTGTCTTCCCGCATATGATTGTGCCGCTTTTCGTTGGACGCGAAAAGTCTGTTCGGGCGCTGGAGCGTGTGATGCAGGAAGACAAACAGATTTTTCTGGTAACACAGACATCTCCCTCCCATGACGATCCTGGTCCTGATGATTTATATGATGTGGGTACAGTCGGAACAATTTTGCAGCTCTTGAAGCTGCCTGACGGCACGGTTAAGGTTCTGGTCGAAGGCAATAAACGCGTAAAAGCAAGAAAATACACGGAAAAAGACAATTATCTACAAGCGGAGATTGAAGAGCTAAAAGATTCCGTGATGGTAAATGAAGAGTTGGAAGCGTTGGCGCGGACGGTGGTAACCCAATTCGAGCAATATATAAAACTGAATAAAAAAATTCCGCCGGAAGTGATTGCTTCGGTGAGTCAGATTGACGAGCCTTCCAAGCTTGCCGACACAGTTGCCGCGCATCTGGCGCTTCGTATTGAAGAGAAGCAGGGACTTCTTGCGATTGCAAATACGGCAGACAGGCTGGAAAAAATATACGGTTTTATGGAAGGTGAAATAGGGGTTCTTCAAGTTGAAAAGAGGGTACGCAATCGTGTCAAACGCCAGATGGAAAAAACCCAGCGCGAATATTATTTGAACGAGCAAATGAAGGCCATCCAGAAGGAGCTCAATGATGATGGTGAAGGGCTGGACGAGCTTGCGGAACTACAGAAAAAAATCGAGGATGCAAAGCTTTCCAGGGAAGCGCGGGAGAAATCGGAACACGAGCTTAAAAAGCTGAAACAGATGAGCCCGATGTCGGCGGAAGCTGCGGTTGTCCGCAATTATCTGGACTGGATTTTGTCCGTGCCCTGGAACAAGCGTACCCGGGTTCGCAAAGATATTAAACAGGCCAAGAAAACGCTGGAAATAGAACATTATGGACTGGAGAAGGTTAAAGAACGGATTCTTGAATACCTTGCGGTGCAGATTCGTGCCAAAAAGGTAAAAGGCTCGATTCTTTGCCTCGTCGGTCCTCCAGGTGTTGGAAAAACATCACTTGGCAAGTCTATTGCCGGCGCAACGAATCGTAACTTTGTACGGATGTCTTTGGGCGGTGTTCGCGACGAAAGCGAAATTCGTGGTCATAGACGGACTTATATCGGTGCGATGCCCGGTAAAATTATTCAGGGAATGAAAAAAGCGGGCTCAAGCAATCCGTTGTTTCTCCTTGACGAGGTTGACAAGCTTGGTTCTGACTGGCGCGGTGATCCGAGCTCGGCATTGCTGGAAGTTCTTGATCCTGAGCAGAATGATAAATTTAACGATCATTATATGGAGCTTGATTACGATCTTTCCGATGTCATGTTTGTCTGTACGGCAAATACAACGGCAACGCTGCCGCGTCCGTTAATGGACAGGATGGAGATTATTCGTATCTCCGGTTATACTGAGGATGAGAAACTTGAAATCGTTAAACGCCATCTGCTGAAAAAACAGATGGATGCTGCAGGACTGAAAAGAGGGGAATTCTCTGTCAATGATCCGGCGATTCGTCATCTGATCCGTTACTATACGCGGGAAGCTGGTGTCCGGAATCTGGAACGTGAAATTGCCAATCTTTGCCGTAAGGCCATCAAGGATATTCTGATGCGGGGCAAAAAGAAGATTGCGCTTACCGTAAGAAATATTGAAACTTATGCCGGTATCCGGAAATTCCGCTATGGTGAAGCGGGAGAAAAGGATCGCGTCGGGGTTGTCAATGGTCTTGCTTACACGGAGTTTGGCGGAGATTTACTGTCGATTGAAGCGGTCACGATGCGCGGAAAAGATGGTAAGGTTACAACAACGGGTAACATCAAGGAGGTCATGAAAGAATCTGTAACTGTTGCTGAAATGCTGACAAAATCACGAGCAGCACTGTTTGGGATCCGTTATGAAGACCTTGAAAAAACCAGTATTCACGTTCATGTGCCGGAAGGGGCTACGCCCAAAGATGGCCCTTCAGCAGGCGCGGCGATGACTACGGCGATTATCTCGGCGCTGACCGGTATTGAAGTTCGCAAGGATGTCGCGATGACGGGCGAGATTAATTTACGGGGCTATGTGACGGCGATCGGGGGGCTTAAGGAAAAGCTTCTGGCTGCGCACAGGAGCGGTATCAAAAAGGTTTTGATTCCGAAAGAAAACGAAAAAGACCTTCTGGACATTCCGGACAAGGTCAAAAGAGATATCGAGATTGTTCCTGTAAGTGTAATTGAGGAAGTGCTGTCTCATGCTTTGACGCGCCTCCCTGAGCCGATTTTGCCGGAAAATGATGGAAAAATCGAGCCTATTGCCGCAAAAACAGCAGAAAACAAGGGCGAAGACGTAATTCGTCATTGAATCTATAAAAGGATACGCGTATAAATGATTCGTTGGAAGCTGTTGCTACGCCTGCATTAGGGGCATCTCATCGACTTTCATCCTGTTTTTTTCAGCCTATAAAAATTCTGGAAAGAACTGTCGATTTTAAATTTATTGCTAACATAAATAAACAAAGGGGTTCCTTATGAATAAGCAAGAACTGGTAAACGAAGTTGCGAAAAAAGCCGATCTGCCGAAAACAAAAGCACAAGCTGCAGTAGAAGCGATTTTCGATAGCATTAAAGTAACACTGAAAAAAGGCGGTGAAGTTCGTCTTGTTGGTTTTGGTACATTTACAGTGGCACAACGCGCTGCGACAACAGGCCGTAACCCACGCACCGGCGAAGCGATTAAAATTGCAGCCTCCAAACAGCCTAAATTCAAAGCTGGTAAAGAGTTGAAAGAAGCCGTCAACAAAAAATAATTGAGCCTGACAATTTTATTTGAAAATGAACTCCGGATCCGGGAAACTGGAAGCCGGAGTTTTTTTATAGACAGCTTTTATTTGCAAGGAGCTTTAAAAACAAGCGAATTTAAATGTATAAAAGCTTGATTTCTACAGAAGAAATGATTATTGATAACAGAAATCAGGAATGGGCGGTTAGCTCAGCTGGAAGAGCATCTCGTTTACACCGAGAGGGTCGGCGGTTCGAGCCCGTCACCGCCCACCATTTCCTGATAGATTGATTTTAACACTTGTTTGCCACAATGACCTCTTTCGATAGTGTTGTGTCCGATCCAGCGTCCATTCCGGCGGGTTCATATACAGTCTCACCACATCATGCCGTTTTTCTGCAATAGCAGGGTCATTTAAAAGCTTGAAACTCCTTAACCCGGTGGAGATTCAGAACATGAGATTCCCGGATGCGCTTGATATGGCTGGTTTATTACACACAATGGATCACAGCGGATTGCACACAGGCTTGGTCGGCGGATCGAAGAATTGAGTGCAGAATATTTGTTGGTCGATTGTGATGTGGGACTCGTTCAGCAGATCGCTGACCATGCAAGGAGCCCAAGCCAGCCACAAGATATTTTTGCTATGCTTGTGAGGATGGATATGATGTAGCCCTGACCATAAAAAAATAGCCCTCTTCCAGAAGGAAGGGGCTACAATAACTTTTATGGTCGTTCTTTACGGTTTAAAATCATTTGCTGTATTATTAACTCCAGGGGGAAGCTCTTTTAACTCCTCTGGGGTCATATGCTGCAGGTTTTCTGTTGCAGAATTGAATGTTCTATTATAGGTGTCCACAGTGTCATCCCATGATGTATTTGCCAGATAACTCACGCTAGCAAAAAGTAGTGTCAGCCCAGCCATAGCTGTGACAATATGTGTCATATTTTTTCTGACTTTATTTTTTTCATCTTGTGTTATTTCGATATATTCCTCTTCTGGTGCAGAAGTATCAGGTTCAGTTTGATTATTATTATTTTCTTCCATAACATTCTCCTTTGTTAAAATCAGTTGTAACAATTTTTTCATAAGAGATGCAAGAAAATTATATTCGTGACAGTTTTTTAATAAGCCAGCCGCTAAAAAACCAGAGGGGCAGGGTTGTCAGGATTGCCACATAACCGTCAATAGCGTAATGCCAGCCCAAATGAACCGAACCAAGCATAATCGTGATAAAGAATAAAATAGACGCGATCTTCCAGAATCTGTTGCTGCGCAGCCCCACCAGCATAAAAATAAGAGCCGTGGCAACATGAATACTGGGCATGGCGGAAATTCCAGCACCGATGCCGTGCGCTTTTTCGCTATATTCCTGCCACAGATTGTCCTGATTTATCAGCGCCCAGATTTGATGATCTTCGCTGCCGACGCTCTGTAAATAGTCCATCAGAGGCTGGAAGCGGTCTAAACCGGTAATTTCATCAAAAAAGCAGGGACCCCCTGAAGAAAAAATCATTGCCAGAAAAGATCCGTTAATAGCCCAGCATAAAACCATGGTGTAAAAAAACTGCATTCTCGTCTGTGGATCTTTCAGACGGAGCAATTGCGCGTAAAGAACCAGATACAGTGCCAGCAGCCAGAAATTATAAACGACATTGATCGCCTGCGTAATATAAGGATATCCCAAAACAGGATGCAGCCAGCGCCACGGGTCTTTGCCGCCATGCAACAGGGCATCCAGATCAGCAAGCGGAATGTCCCATGAAAAATGGTGGACGTAAGGGATCATCGTTTTTAAGCTGGTAAAGGTGGAAAGCATAACGATAAAGGCAAGAAAAACCGGAATCGCCTGTTTATAGCGCTGTAGGTTCAGCGCGTTTCTCTGTAAATCCTGCCAGAGATAGTCTTTAAGCTTTGCCGGACGCACAAAAATCATTACATAAAATGTCCATAGTCCCCAGAAAACGAGATAGCCCATGAGCAGAACTTTGGTAAAATCAATGCCCGTACGCACGTACATGACCGGATTATAAAAGCCAAGCGCCTCATAGCGGAATGCAATGATATAACCAATCAGGACATAAAGCGCGACCAGCGCAATAAGGCCGATATCGCTACGGGTGAAAGAGAGATTTTTGAAAAATTTTCGGATCATCATCATGAGGACTGTGTCTAACAGCTCTTATTATAAAGCCAGATAGGATTTATACCAAGGTTAAGTTACCCTGGAATCCCTGTTTCGCAGTGGTCTGATGATGACGGTGATTAATATGAGGAAGGAGGTTATTTCCTCTCTTTGAGCAGGTCTCTGATTTCTTCCAGAAGAATCTCTTGTTTCGGCGGCGTAGCAGGGGGCGCTTTCGGTGTGGTTTCTTCTTTCTTTTTCAGACTGTTCATGATTTTTATCATCATAAACATAGCCCAGGCAACAATAATAAAATTGATAAGGGTCTGGATAAACAGTCCATAATTGATAGTAACAGCTTCGGATTCGGCTGTGGCCTGAATGATGGCAAGTTTCATATTGCTGAAATCCATTTTACCCATAAGCGCACCAATCGGGGGCATAATGATATCCTTGACAAGGGAATTTGTAATGGCACCAAAGGCTGTTCCAATGACGATACCTATGGCCAGATCAAGAACATTGCCGCGCATGGCAAATTCTTTGAATTCCGCAAGAATTTTCATAGCATTTATTCCTTTTAACAAGGGTTAGTGGATCGTCAACAGGGACTCCTGAATGATATCGGGAACATCTGTAAAAACGCCATCAACTCCCCAGCTTTGCAAGATACGGGCGCGTTGCGGATCGTTAATGGTGTAGGCAAGAATAGGGTAGTCCATATCAATAATGGCTTCAACCTGCTCACGGGTGCATTCATTACCATTAATATTAAGGACGCTGACCTGTAGATAATCGGCCAGATCCTTCCAGTTTTCCGGCCATTCATCAATAAGAAGACCACGCCGCCAGTCTGCTGCCATTTCCATCGCCGTTTCCAGACTCACATGAGAAAAGCTGGAGATCAGCAGATTATCATGATTGTCCCAGATACGTGAAAGGTGATCAAGCGCTACTTCCGCCGTTTCTTTTTCTCGACCGGGGCAGGGTTTGATTTCAAGATTAAGCCCCAGATCAAGATGTATAAGCGCTTCGCACATTTCTTCCAGTGTCGGGATTTTAATGCCTGCAAAACTATCACCAAACCAGCTTCCTGCTTCAAGATTTGCAATATCTTCGTATAAGGTTTGTGCGACAAGGCCGGAGCCATTTGTTGTCCGCTCCAGCGTCTCGTCATGAAAAATAATCGGTATATCATCTTTGGTCAGTTTTACATCAAGCTCGACCCACTGGACCCCCATCTCTGCCGCTGTCTGTACCGACTCAATTGTATTTTCCGGCGCATATCCCATGGCACCGCGATGCCCGATTATTCTTGGTAATTTCAGTGTCATAAAATAGCTCCCTAAACATCCTGATAGAGAGAATAAACATTTATTTTTTCATCTCGTCCACGGATTTCTTTTTCTCCCAATGGTTTTAACAGGGTACGCCATGACTGGCTTAGTCCGTGTATGACTTCGGAAGAAAGAAGCACAGAGGTTTTTGTTTCTTTATTCATTTGTTCCAGCCTTGCTGCTGTATTCACAACATCGCCGTATAAGCCGATAAAAAGTTTTTCTTCACCGATTTGGCTGAGTATGACTGAGCCTGCATGAATTCCGATACGAAAATTAGGTATTATGCCAAATTTTTTCCAGTAGTCTGCTCGTATTGGTCGGGATGAAAAATGACTGCGCAATTTATAGACGGCATTAAGGGCCGCATCGGCTTTATGGATCGGCCATAAAACAACCAGACCATCGCCTGTATAATTTAAAACATCGCCACCATGTATTCTGAAAATATAGCTGCTATCATAAATAAAATTCGAGATGAGCTTCATACTCTGTTTGGCCTCGAGTTTTTCAGCCATTGCGGAAGAGCCGACCATATCCAGAAAAAGTACAATGTGTTTTCGTTCAACGGGATGATGATAGGTTCCCAGAAGAAAATTGATAAAATGCTTTTGCCCGATCATATCTATGATCTTGAGCATTCCCATGGAAATTGTTGGAACAAGAATGGAAATACTAAGAAGTGTTTTATAGAAAGAGGACGCATTTGTCTTTGGATGCCAGCTTCCTTCTATAAGTGTTGTAATAAAGAAACACAGCAATATAGCAATACTCATAAAAGCAAGATAGAAACATAATTGTCCGCCGGGGGAAAGCCGCCTTAAAATCTGTCCATAATCAGATTTTCCAATTTCTATATATATCAGCCAGCAAATACTATAAAGACACCAGAAAACCAGTAGCGCTGATAAGTTAGCAAAGTGTAACGGGTTGGCTAAATAAATAATTCCTCCCATGGAGGCCGATAAAAGGAAAAAAATAATCAGATATCTGGCATAGATTGCAACAGCCAAAATGGCAACAAGAGCGCATTCAATCCAGTAAAAAAAAGCAATCGTGTGAAAGTCGACAATTTTTACAACAATGCCTAAAAGGGGCGCGATGTTCAGTGCAATAAACAGGTAGAAAAAAAGTTCAATTTTCTTTTTTTTCTCAATCATTATTTTGTTTCTACTCAAGAGCATAGCGGGAACGTTTCGAATAGAGGATTTTACAGGATATAGGTTGTAGAAAAAGCAAAGATCTGAATAAAAGTTTTTTTTTCAACAGATTCCAGAGATTTTTAATGGCTATGTATTTTTATTTATATAGAACCCTCTGCAAAAGACTGTAAAAATCCTGTAGAATCATTTCATGCAAACGAGCATGAGGTACAAAATGAAAATGAAGAAGTTACGCGTCGAGAGATTTCTCGGCGAGATGGATCGCGTGGT
>Ga0210044_10001617_pt1 | contig 34412 bp, 36 predicted proteins | sample CryGey13umfilter_2_FD_183959 | JGI IMG/M metagenome (GOLD analysis project Ga0210044, IMG submission 183959) | Groundwater microbial communities from aquifer in Utah, USA - Crystal Geyser 4/9/14 3 um filter (SPAdes) (version 2) | ecosystem: Environmental > Aquatic > Deep subsurface >...
CAGTTCATGATCGAGATGAGAATGCAAGTAAGAATATAAGAGCAGAAGGCATTAGAATAATAAAGACGGATGGAATAGCCGTCTCTGCTAATGGAGGCACTGTAAGACCAAAAGGCGGACGTAAGTCAGTTTTGGGGCATGAGCCTGTGAAGTTAGAAGCTAACACTGTAATCTTCGATTCAGTGTGAGTAGTTCACTTTAAAAGTTTTTATTTAACTGAGATCTTGCATCAGATCAAAAATACTTAATCAGCAAAAATCAATTTTAGAATTTAAAATGTAGGGTGGGCAATGCCCACAAACCACCATAAAGAGTATTTAAACCTGATAAAAATAGTTGTTTTTGATAACTTCTATAATTACGATATTTTTCTTAAAATACAAATGGAATCTCATAAAAAATAGCATAAGACAATAGCTATTAAAAAAACCATCCGTAGGAATGTAAGCCTTTACCTAAAAGATTTACACCTAAATAACATACCCAAACAACTACAAAACCACTAGCGGCTAAAATTGCGGGTTTTTTGCCTTGCCAACCTTTGGTTATTCTTGAGTGTAAATAAGCGGCAAATACTAGCCATGTAATAAATGCCCATGTTTCTTTAGGATCCCAACTCCAGTATGAACCCCATGCTTCATTTGCCCATACACCTCCAGAAATAATACCGATAGTCAGTAAAGGAAAACCTAAACCGATAATACGATAACTGATATTGTCTAAGGTATCGATTAAACTCAGTCTTTCAGGAGACAAAGAAATAGCTTCTGTGATTATCGGTTGAGTTAAAACTGCGGTATTTCCTGAAGATTTTTCCCTGTCAAAACTGACAGATTCTTTTTGATAGTTAAGATTCAGTTTTTTTACATTACGGTAAGCACCTGTACCGACAGAACTTCCTCTCAATTGAATTTCTTTGCCTTGAGTTAGAATTAAAAATGCGATGGCCATTAAAGATCCTACCATCAAAGCCGAATAGCTAAACATCATTACGCTAACGTGCATCATCAACCAGTTAGATTTCAAAGCAGGTACAAGAGGTTCGCTGTGTTGCATTTCAGGAGGTAAAGATAAGGCGGCAAAAGCAGTAATACCCATAGCTACAGGAGCAGTAACCACACCGACTAAACGACTACTACTCATATTCTCAGCGATTAAATGTACTGCGGTAATTCCCCATGCTAAAAAGAATAAAGATTCATAAAGATTACTTAAAGGGAAATATCCAGCTTCAATCCAACGGGCAATTAACAACGTAGCGATGGCTAAATTAGCGATAATCATACCAGAAGTGCCAATTTTCGGTAATAAGGTAAAATTAGGAAACGCTGTACCTATCCAGTAACATAACATTGTCAGGAAAAGGACAGCGAAAGAAAGATTATCTAAAGTACTTTGTAAATTAATTAAATCCATAAGTTTGAAATATTGAGATTATTAATAATTAGAAAATTTTTTACCTGACAAAGTCGAAAGCAATTGACTCACTAATCTAATATAAATTATAGCTATTAAGAATTATTAAGGAATTGATTAATAAATATCATGGTCATTTATCTTGTCAAACGTACCATGCTTGTTTATGCTTATTTTAGATAGATTAAAAAATATCTTGAATCCTCGTCAATTTACGAATCAACAAAGTAAAAATACTCATTATTTACTGATTAACTAAGTTGATTTGTTAGTCTTGGAAGTTTATGAGTAGATAAAAACTTTTTAATCGTAGGTTTGGATTCAATTTTAAGTAGATTTAGTGTATCAAGGAAAAAACAAAATGTCAATTGCAGTAGGGATGATCGAAACCTTAGGGTTTCCAGCAGTAGTAGAAGCCGCCGATGCTATGGTAAAAGCCGCTCGTGTAACTCTTGTGGGTTATGAAAAAATCGGCAGTGGTCGTGTTACGGTTATTATTCGTGGTGACGTATCTGAAGTACAAGCCTCTATCTCCGCAGGAATCGATGCGGCCAACAGAGTAAGCGGTGGTGAAGTCTTGTCAACTCACATCATTGCACGTCCTCATGAAAACCTCGAATACGTTTTACCCATTCGTTACACCGAAGAAGTAGAGCAATTTCGTAGCTATTAATAATTAGCTTATAGTTGACTAAATCGATGATCAAAATTAAAGAGATAAAACTCTTAGTTATTGATTTATAAGTTTCCAAACATAAAATATCAAAAAAAAATATGTCAATTGCAGTAGGAATGGTAGAAACTTTAGGGTTTCCCGCCGTGGTAGAAGCCGCTGATGCTATGGTAAAAGCCGCTCGTGTAACCCTTGTGGGTTATGAAAAAATTGGAACAGGTCGTGTTACGGTTATTGTCAGAGGAGATGTATCCGAAGTACAAGCATCTGTAGCCGCAGGAATTGAAAATGTCAAACGAGTAAAAGGTGGACAAGTTCTATCCCATCATATTATTGCTCGTCCTCACGAAAACCTTGAATATGTATTACCTATTCGTTATACCGAAGAAGTAGAACAATTCAGAGAAAGTATCAATCCTCGTCCTTTGCGCCGACCATAATCAGGAATTAAATTAATGCAAATGGCCAAAGTGTGTGGTACAGTTGTTAGTAATCACAAATCACGGACGTTAACTGGTGTCAAGTTACTTTTAGTACAATTTTTAGATGCTAGTGGTAATCTTCTCCCGAACTATGAAGTGGCAGGAGATATAGTAGGCGCTGGAATCAATGAGTGGGTACTTGTAACTCGTGGTAGTTCAGCTAGAAAAGAAACTGGACAAGAAGAACGCCCGGTAGATGCGATGGTAATAGGCATTATAGATACTGTAACGGTGGCATCGGATAAGCTCTATAGCAAGAAAGATGCAGAAAGAATGTATTAAATACTTTATTTAGTATTTTGATTTTAATCTGTAACAACTAAAACAAAATCAATCCATCAGGACAAATTAGGACGAAAGTATTATTTACTAAAGATATTCTTAACATCCTAATCAGTGTCCTTGAGAGATTAAGTCAAAAAATTATAGTGGAGGTTTATTGTGAGCGTCCCGACAATGGCAGCTCCTCCTACTCCTTGGTCAAAAAATTTGGCACAACCAAGAGTAGATGATAGTGCTCATGTTCATTCCTTCTCTAATTTAATTGGAGATGTGAAAGTAGGAGCAAATGTTTTAATCGCCCCGGGTACTTCTATTCGTGCGGATGAAGGTACACCTTTTTTTATTGGTAACAGTAGCAATATTCAAGACGGGGTGGTAATTCATGGACTAGAGCAAGGTAGAGTTAAAGGTGATGATGGTCAAGACTATTCCGTTTGGATTGGTGAAGATACTTGCATTACCCACTTAGCCTTAATTCATGGGCCAGCTTATGTAGGTAATCACTGTTTTATCGGTTTTCGCTCCACGGTATTTAATGCCAGAATTGGAGATGGTTGTATTGTCATGATGCACGTTCTGATTCAAGATGTAGAAATACCTGCGGGGAAATATGTGCCTTCTGGTTCGGTGATTACTAATCAACAACAAGCAGATCGCCTTCCTGATGTACAACCTGAAGATCGAGAATTTGCGGCTCATATAATCCATATCAATGAAACATTAGCTACAGATTATCATTGTGCTGATAATCATGCTTGTATTAATCCTATTAAACAAAGTAATAACGGGGAAGTTAAAACCTCAACCCATAATAAAACTAATGGTTCTCAACCAGTAACTAATATGAGTTTAAATACAGATATTATCAATCAAGTCAAGTCTCTGTTAAGACAAGGTTCTACTCTAGGAGTGGAATACGCTAACACTCGGCGTTTTAAAAGTAAATCTTGGTTAAGTGCCTCTTTAAATGCGACTAATGAAAGCGGAATTTTAGCAGAATTAGGCAATATATTAAATGAACATCAAGGGGAATATGTCCGTTTAATTGGGGTTGATCCTCAAGCCAAACGTAGAATTGCTGAAACCATTATTCAACGCCCAGGAGATGTCCCTGCACCAGTGCAAGTAAGTAATGGCAATACAGCTAAAGTAAATGGCAATGGTAACGGTCATGTTAGTAAAGGCAATAGTGATTTAGCTAACGAAATTAAATCATTAATTCAAAGGGGTTATAGTATTGGGGTAGAGTATGCCGATACTCGTCGTTTCAAAACTAAATCATGGTTAACTGCACCTAGCATTAAAACCCATTCTGTTAACGAAGCTATTAACACCATTCAAGGTTATTTAGCAGATTTGAGTGGTAATTATGTGCAATTAGTGGGAGTTGATCCTCAAGCTAAACGCCGTGTGTCTCAAGTGATTATTCAACGTCCTGGAGAAACTGCTGCTATTTCTAGTAATGGTAATGGTACTAACACTTATAAACCTAGTAACAATGGTAGTGTTTCCATGGTTAATAGTACTTTAAGTGCAGAAGCTATAAACCAAGTTCGTTCTTTATTATCTCAAGGGTATCAAGTAGGTACTGAACACGCAGATATACGTCGTTTTAAAAGCAAATCTTGGCAAAGCTGTTCCCCCATCAAAGGTACGAGGGAAGATCAGGTTATCTCCGCTTTAAACGCTTGTGTGCAAGATCATGCCGGGGAGTATGTTCGTTTAATCGGTATCGATACCAAGGCAAAACGCCGAGTATTAGAGATGATTATTCAACGACCAGGGCAAACTAATCAAGCTCAACCCGTCACCAGTAATGTAAATGTTACAAATGCTTATACTCATACTCAAAATGGTAGTAGTTCTCTCGATGCTAATACTTTAGCTCAAGTGCGTTCTCTCTTATCTCAGGGGTATCGTATCGGTACTGAACACGCAGATATACGTCGTTTTAAAAGCAAATCTTGGCAAAGTTGTTCTCCCATCGAGAGTAAGAATGAAAGTCAGGTAATTTCAGCTTTAGAGGCTTGTGTAAAAGATCATAGTGGTGAATATGTCCGTTTAATTGGTATTGATACCCAAGCTAAACGTCGTGTTTTAGAAGCCATCATTCAAAGACCTTAATTTAATGAGGAATTAGGAATGAGGAATTAGGAATGACAAATCTTCTCCTCTCCTCTTTTTCCTTTTCTCCTCCCTTTTTCCTTATCAATAATTTATCGTTAATTGATTAAATGTCACTACCCATTCTTCAACCTAGTACTATTGATACAACCCAAATACGAGGCGATGTCACCATCGATAGCAGTGTTATTATTGCTTCTGGGGTGATTCTCAATGCTACCAATGGTAATAAAATTGTTCTGTGTGAGGGGGTCTGTGTGGGTATGGGGACAATCATTACGGCTTCTGAAGGAGATATTTATATTCAAGAAAATACTATTTTAGGTTCAGGAAGTTTGATTTTTGGTAGTTGTATTATTGGGCAACAAGTTTCTTTAGGGGCTTCGGTAACGGTTTATAATGCAAAAGTAGAAGCTATGAGCGTTATTCCAGCAGGTTCAATTATTGGCGATCGCTCTCGTCAAATAGACTTAAAGGAGGAAGTAAAAGTAAATTCTCAGACTCAGACGATTATTGACGGAGTTAAAAAAGGCTTTTCTCAAAATATAAAAATAGATAATCAAGAAGTTACAGAAGTAAATAATAACCAAGGAAAAGAGAATAAAAATGTCTTAGAAGAAAATAAGCAAAAATCTTCAAGGGGGAAAGAAATAGAAACAGAAATTTTCAATACCGATGTTTGGGAAGAAAAAACACCTCAAGGGAATACTGTAGTCGGTCAAGTTTATATAAATAAATTGTTATTTACTCTTTTCCCTGAAAAACAAAATGAATCTAAATAGGAGAGAGGAGAGAGGAGTTAGGAGATAGAAAACGGGGAAGAAGTTGAATAATTTATAAAGTCATTATTTAAAACCTGAAACCTGAAACCTGAAACCTGAAACCTGACACCTGAAACCTAAAACCTGAAACCGATATTCAAAGCATCAAACTGAGGTTAAATAGGGTTTGCTGAATAAATCAGAAAGCTATTAAAATCAAGGCTTGGGCCATCGTTAAGTTAATAAAAAAGTGCGTAGTTTTAGGCATTTTTGCTCAAAAAACAGGGTAGTATTATACAGTTACAAACTCTAATTTCAAAAATCAAAACCATTAAAACCTTTGCCCATTGCCCTTTGCCCTACCCCTTCCTCAGACTTTTTCAGCAACCCCTAAATAAAGCACGAAAAAAGACAGGTTAAATAAATGAATAACCTGCCTCTATGGATTTTATAACTCTAAGAGAAAAAAATCACGGTGATGTTATTTAACAGATGCTTTTGCACCAGCTTCTTCTAACTGTTTCTTAATAGCTTCGGCTTCTTCTTTACCAACAGCTTCTTTAACAGCTTTAGGTGCAGCTTCTACTAATTCTTTGGTTTCTTTCAAGCCTAAACCAGTGATAGTACGAACGACTTTAAGAACGTCCATTTTTTTCTCACCGAAACTTTCTAAGATAACGTCGAACTCGGTTTGTTCTTCAACTTCTTCCACAGCAGCAGGTGCTGCCGCCATCATCATACCACCCACAGGAGCAGCCGCACTTACGCCGAATACGTCTTCGATTTGTTTAACTAATTCAGATGCTTCTAAGAGGGTTAAAGTTTTTAACTCTTCAACAATATTTAGTACTTTATCAGACATAATTAAGATGAATCTCCTTTGTAAAATTAATGAAATAAATTATCTCGCCGAATGTAATTAAGCGGCTTCTTTTTGAGATTTGACAGCATCGATAGCACGAGCCAGAGAAGTAGGTACTTCGTTGATGCCACGAGCGACTTTTGCTGTAATAGCGTTGATTGAACCAGCAATTTGAGCAATGAGTTGTTCTTTTGTAGGTAAATCAGCTAAGGCTTTAACTTGTGCTTCACTGAGGATTTGTCCTTCCATGACACCGCCTCGTAATTCACTTTTTTTCAGCTCTTTTTGGAATGCTTGATAAGCGCGTACAGCACTACCAATATTTTCCTCATCAGCTAAGACAAAAGCAGAAGTACCTTTTAAGAGAGGATTAATGGCTTCCCATTTTTCGTTACCCTCTACGGCTTTACTCATTAAGGTATTTTTTGTTACCTTACAAAGATTTCCACCTTCTCTTAAACGAGTACGCAAATTGGTTAGATCTGCAACAGTAAGACCTTCATAATTAACGACAAAGGCTAATTGAGCATTATCAAGTAACTGTTTAATTTCAGCTACTTCTTGTTTTTTACTCTCTAGGGATTTAGATATTGTTCTCACCTCCTTAGGTGTTGAATTTTGTGGTTTTCTAATTTGATTTTTCGTCAAACTAAAAGTATTTATCGACCAACGGACACTAAAAAACCCTAGCTATATTTATTCAGCTGGGTTCTGGGGTTGATGAATTAAGATAATTTTTAATAATAAAAAGCGTACTAAGAAAAGATAAACTCTGTTCTAAATTACTTTTAATCAGTATCTGCATCAACCTCGGCAGGAAACATTAAGCTAATTACTAGCTCCTGCTGTCTTCGGCTTTTTGCCAAATTTTAATATATATTTTGACCTAAGTTAATTAATATAACTTAAAATTTCTTTTTTTGCAAGAATTTAGTCATTATTTTAAGTTAAAATCTTTGCTTATTTTTTAACCTAGAAGAAAAAAAATCAACCCTAAGAGTAACGGTGCAAACATAACTTATAATTAGTGATGAGCAAAATCAAAAAGTAATGACTAATTGTTCATTGTTAATTATTAATTGTTAATTATTATTTATGCCTTTCCAAGCTAATCCGATAAAATTTGGTACTGATGGTTGGCGTGGAGTTATTGCCGCCGATTTCACTTTTGAGCGTGTCGCTAAATTAGCACCTCTAGCCGCTACAGTTTTACAAGAATCGAACCCTAATTCTAACCTCATTATAGTGGGTTATGATCGCCGTTTTATGGCAGAAGATTTTGCACAAATTACCGCAGAAGCTCTACAAGATGCTGGTTTTGATGTGTTATTATCAGACAACTTCGCTCCTACTCCTGCTTTTAGTTGGGCTGCATTTGCTCAGAAGGCTTTAGGTGCATTAGTCTTAACCGCTAGTCATAATCCTGCTAAATATCTCGGTTTAAAAATCAAAGGTGGTTTTGGTGGTTCAGTTTCGGAGGATGTTACATCTAAAATTGAATCCCGATTAGAAGAATATATCCCTAAAGCTGATAAAAAAGGTACTTTACAGTTATTTGATCCTTGGGAAAGTTATTGTAATCAACTGCGTTCTCAAGTAGATATTGAATTGATTAAAAATGCCATTACTTCAGGTAAGTTAAAGATTTTAGTGGATGTAATGCACGGTGCGGCTTCTACGGGTTTAAGTCGTTTATTAGGTTGTGATATTCCTGAAATTAATGCTCCAAGAGATCCTTTATTTGGTGGTGCTGCTCCTGAGCCTCTAGCCCGTTATATTCCTGAGTTATTTCGTCAGATCAAAGAAACGGCAAAAAGTTATCCTGATGCTCTTAGAATCGGTTTAGTGTTTGATGGAGACTGCGATCGCATTGCTAGTATTGACGGTAACGGAAATTTTTGTAGTACTCAAATTTTAATTCCCATTTTAATCGAACATTTAGCCACAAGAAGAAACCTAGAAGGAGAAATAGTAAAAACAGTAAGCGGTTCAGATTTAATTCCAAAGATAGCACAATTATTTAAGATTCCTTTATCAGAAACCGCCATCGGATATAAATATATTGCAGAAAGAATGTTGACTCATCAGGTGTTAGTAGGGGGAGAAGAATCAGGAGGAGTGGGTTATAGTAACCATATTCCTGAGCGTGATGCCTTATTATCAGCGTTATATGTGTTAGAAGCGGTGGTAAAATCTGGAAAAGATATTACAGAACTTTACGAAAATTTACGACAACAAGTTAATTTTACTTCTGATTATGATCGTATTGATTTAACTTTAGCAAATATCGAGCAAAAAAATCAATTACAAGAAAGATTAGCAAATACTCCTCTAACAGAAATTGCGGGGAAAAAAGTAGTTAATTGTCTAGCTATAGATGGTTATAAATATCGTATGGAGGATGATAGTTGGTTGTTAATTCGTTTCAGTGGTACAGAGCCGTTATTACGCTTGTATTCCGAAGCACCTACTTTAAAAATTGTTCAAGAAAATTTAACTTGGGCAAAAAAATGGGCGACAGAATAATTAATCATTAGTAGCCTTTAGTTTATTAAAGATTGTCATGTTTAAAATTTTCTGTTAAAATTACTTTTATTTATTAATAAATACCAATTTTAGTTATTAAAAATTATAGTTTTCAGGTAAAATTTATCTTCTGATTGAGTGTTTAATTCTGGGTTTATTTGAGTATTTCTATAGTTTCTAACGGAGTTCATTATCTCTATTAATATTAATGCTTGGGTGGTAATTTCTCTTGGAGTATTTTGATTTAAAATACTAGATAATGCAATACCACTTAAAATGCTACCCATAATAAAAATAAACAGGAGAATAATACTTTATTTTTGTCCGACTCTCAATTTATCATAAAATCTTAAGATGTTGTTATGAATAATATTCATTTTTATCATGATTATTAGTGTTTATTAATATTGAATATATGAAAAAATTAGTTGTTGCTACTGGTAATGAGAATAAGCTCAAAGAAATACTCGAATATTTACAAGAATTTAACCTAGAATTAGCTTTAAAACCTCCTGAATTAGATGTAGAAGAAACGGGCAAAACTTTTATGGAAAATGCCATTCTTAAAGCCTCACAAATTGCTAAAACTGTCAAACAATGGGCTATCGCTGATGATTCTGGTTTAATGGTAGATGCTTTAAATGGGCAACCCGGTATTTTTTCTTCTCGATATGGTACAACAGATCATGATCGCATTACTCGTTTATTACGAGAGTTAGACGGAGAAACCAACCGTAATGCTCAATTTGTTTGTGCAGTGGCGATCGCCAATCCTGATGGAGAAATAATGATTAAGACTGAAGGAATTTGTCGGGGAGAAATATTGACACAAGTCATAGGGGACAATGGTTTTGGCTATGATCCCATTTTTTTCGTACCAGAAATTCAGCAAACTTTTGCTCAAATGTCACCACTATTGAAAGGTAAAATAAGCCATCGAGGAAAAGCCTTTGCTAACTTAACACCGTTATTAAAATCTTTTGACTTTACCTGCTAAGAGAGTAATATTATAAATATAATGGAGTAAATAAACGAAAATGACAGAAAAAGAAGTAATTGGGGTAGATTTAGGCGGAACTGCCATAAAATTAGGCAGATTTCTCGAAAATGGTACTTGTTTAGAATCCGTTACTATTCCTACCCCGAACCCTGCTACCCCTGAAGCCGTAATCGATGCGATCGCCAATACAGTATTACAATTAAACTCAAATAAAAAAGCTGTGGCATTAGGTATAGGTACACCAGGCCCTGCCGATGTTCATGGTAGAATTGCCTTAGTAGCCATTAACTTATCAGGTTGGCATAATGTAGCATTAGCCGATGAATTAGAGAAAAAAACAGGATTAAAAACTGTCATCGCCAATGATGCTAATTGTGCAGGGTTAGGAGAAGCATGGTTAGGTGCAGGAAAAAACTATCAAAATTTGATTATGTTAACTTTAGGTACAGGGGTTGGAGGTGCGATAATACTTGATGGTAAACTATTTACAGGACGTTTAGGATCTGCTGCGGAATTAGGTTTAATCACCCTCAACCCTGAAGGACATCCGTGTAACAGTGGTAATCAAGGTTCATTAGAGCAATATGTATCAGCTACAGCAATTTATCGAGATACTAAAAAAACTCCTGCCGAATTAGGACAGTTAGCAGAAAATAATAACCATGAAGCCTTGACATTTTGGAAAAATTATGGTAAGCAATTAGCCTATGGATTAGCTAGTTTAATTTATATCCTGACACCCGAAGTTATTATTATTGGAGGAGGTGTCTGTGGGAGTAGTAAATTTTTTCTACCTTCAACGGAAGCGGAAATTAATCGTAGAGTGTTAGAAAGCTCTCGTATAGGATTAAAGTTAATGGTAGCAGAGTTAGGTAATCAAGCGGGAATGGTAGGTGCGGCTAAATTAGCTTGGCAACAGTGGGTAAATTAAGTTAAGTCTTCCTATTTCCGCCCCAAGGTTAGGAATCGCCCCTCTACGCCTAACTTTGGGAATCGCCCCCCTCCCGCCCAACTTTGGGGGAGTAAAATAAAAAAAGTCCCCAGAATTGGGGATTTAGGGGCTTATCTACGTCTCTCCTACCGCCCAACTTTGGGGAGTAAAATAAAAAAAGTCCTTCTTATTGAGAATTTAGAAACTTATTTCGTTAATTATTAATTTTTCCTTAACCTTAACCAAGCAATAAATTAGTTATGATCTTTTTAACAACAAAAATTTAACCTTTATTTATGGTTTCAAATTTTAAATTAATTTTTCCTTTAATAATTACACCCTTATTAATTTTAGGTGGATGTAATGGAGCGAATACTAATAATAATCAACCTTCTGGGATTCCCATAAAGTTTTTAGTGGGTAGTAGTTTTAAAGAATTTTGTCAACAAACTGCCACTAAATTTAATGCCACGAAGCCAAAATTAAGTAGTGGTAAAGCCTTTTATTTAACTTGTGAAGCTAAAGGTAGTGGTGATGTCATCAGTGAAGTTGTTACTCTTAGTCAACAATTATCAACGGGGGGAATTACTGCCGATGATGCCAGATTTCCATCTTTAATCGCCGTAGATGGTGAAATTTATCATAGTCAATTAATTTATCAAATTGATAAGATTTTTCCTAGTAAAAACTATATTCCAGCTATTACCGATTCTCCTTTATTAGTCTTTAGCCCGATGGTATTTATGACTACAAAAGAGTTAGCTCCGACTTTGGAAAAAGCAGGAGATATTTATACGGCGTTATCAAAATATGAAAACTATCAAAAATTAGATGCTAATGCGTCACCTTTACCTATTTATTTTGTGCAAACGTCTCCTATTCGCTCTAATTCTGGGTTACAGACTTTAGTCGCTCAATTTTCTTCCGTAGCTAATAAACCGCCTCAAGATTTAACTATTGATGATATTAAGAAATATCAAGAGCAAGTTAAAGCTATTCAGAGTAAAGTAACTCGTTATGGTATTTCTACCGCTTCTTTAGCTGATTCGATTGTAAAAAATGGCGTATTTTGGGCAAATGTTGGCTCTGTTTATGAATCTTCTGTTATTCATGCCAATAGTCAAGGTGATGCAAACCAAACAAAATATCAAGCAGTATATCCGAAAGCAACTTTTAGCTCAAATATTCGAGGAATTTTGCCTAACGCTTCTTGGGTATCTCCTGAAGAAAAAGAAGGCGCTGGGAAGGTGTTAGATTTTATGCTTACTCCTGAGTTGCAAACTTTTGCTAGTGAATTGGGATTACGCCCTGCTATTGCTGGTGTTTCTATTGAAAATAAATTTAACGCTCAATTTGGAGTAAATTCTAATCCACAATATGAATCTTATCGCCCTCCTAAACCTGAAGTTGTGGAAGCTATGCTTAAAAATTGGCAAAATTATGCCAAAAAACCTTCTCAAGTAGCTGTAGTTGTTGATGTTTCAGGTTCGATGGCAGGGCAAAAAATAACGGCAGTGCAAAATACTTTACTTAATTATATTAATAATTTAGGTGTAAAAGAGGAAATTATTTTAATTACTTTTAGTGATAGGATTAATGAGCCTGTGATTATAAAAGGTACTCCTGAAGGTAAAAATAAAGGTATTCAATATATCAGTAGTTTACAGGCAAAAGGCGGTACAAAATTATATGATAGTGCTTTATTTGCTCGTGATTGGTTACGCAAAAATTTGAAACCAAATGCTATTAATGCTGTGTTAATTCTCACCGATGGCGAAGATTCTGATAGTAAAATAACTATACAACAATTAGAGCAAGAATTAAAAAAAAGTGGTTTTAATAGTGATGAAAGAATTGCTTTTTTTACCGTAGGTTATGGTAAAGAAGGGGAATTTAATCCTCAAATTTTAGAACAAATTGCTAATATCAATAATGGTTATTATAAACAAGGTGATCCTAATACCATTGATAAATTAATGAATGATTTACAAGTAGAATTTTAACTAAAATTAGAAGTTTTAAAACATGAAAATAGTTAACCCTCTTAATTATCCTTTAGCCATTTTAATCGCTGGAATTTCTTTATTTTTAGGAGTAAAAATTGTTAAATTATCTAATTTTATTATATTACCTTCTAGTATAGTCATTGCTGTTATAGGATCAACTTTTTTAGCTCATAATAATCAACAAAATAATAGTAATATTGATTTAGATAATAAAGCCTTAGAAACTGAATTAAATCAAGCAAAAAAAGAAGCTCAATTATTAGTTAATAAAGCTGAAAATTTAAGGTTAGAAGCGAAAAAATTATTACATGATTCATGGCAAATGGACTTATTAACGGCGGTAGAATATTCTTGCGATCGCACGTTAGAATTACCTCAAAAAATAGAAGATTTAAGTCGTAAATTATCGGGAGGAGATTCTTTATTATCAGTGGAAGAATTGCAGGAAAAATTAGCAAATATTAAGAAGAGAAAAAAATCTGCTGATGGAGTGGCTTTAGAGAAATTACAGCAAATAGAATTGAGTTTAATTCGTAATATTACTTTAGCAAAAGAAGGTCAATCCGCACGAGAAGCCCAAGTATTTTCTTTGACAAATATTATCACTGAATCGGCGGGAATTTTACAACAATTGCAAAATAAATTACGCACAGCAGATTTAACTAATTCTCAGGAATTAAATGCTTTACAAGTCTTAAGTCAAGAGTTAGTTATCTTACAAGAAAATGCTTATTTATTGTAAAAATAATTAGTAACAATATAAAAATCATAAAATGTCAGTAGTAAAGGTTTTAGTCTTAATTGTGTAAAAAAAAATAACTCTAAAGAGTTTACTACAAACTTTATTAAATATTTCGATTAAAAAAAGTTATGGATAGGTTAACACAAAAATTTTTATCAATCTTGAAAATTCCTTCTTCATCGGAAGCAATTATCTCTAGTAATAATCAAGATAATTATTCTGTTAATAAAGCGATTTCTGTAGGGATTATTTTGGCTTCTTTAGGTATAACTTATTTACTGCCTATTTTTGGTTTAAAAAATACTGTTACTATTGTTAGTGGAAGTGAATTAAAAGAAGTATTAGAAGAGATAGAAAAAAAATTTGAGGAAAAAAATCCTAATATTAATTTAGATTTAAAGTTTCAAGGTTCACAGGATATTATTAATAATTATACTGAGGAAAAAAATGATTTTAAACCAACTATTTTACTCCCCGCTAATAGTGAATTAATTACGGAATTAGAAACACAATTAAAAGCCCAAGGAGAAACTGATATTTTTTATGATACCCCAAAAGCCATCGCTAAAACTATGTTAGTTGCTATTGCATGGGAAGAAAGAGGAAAGGTTTTATTTCCTGATAATAAATTCAATTGGCAAAAATTAGAAACAGCTTTACAAACAAAAAATTGGGATAAATTAGGAGGTAAAAAAGAATGGGGTAGTTTTGATTTTATCACAACAGATCCCACTCGTTCAAATAGTGGTCAATTAACCCTAAATTTATGGGCAAAAAGTCAACTTAATCAAAATAATTTGACATTAAATGATGTTAATAATCCTAAAATAAGCACACTTTTTCAACTTATTAAAAACTCTGTTTATCAACCTCCAAGATCTACCGATATTTTACTACAAGAGTTTATTGCTAGAGGGAAAAATGATGCTGATGTCGCTACAGTTTACGAAAGTATCGCTTTACATCGTTGGTTACAAGCAAAGGAAAATCAAAAACAAGGCTATCAAATTTATTATCCAAATCCTACCATTGAAACAACCATTATGGGAGCAATTGTGAAGAAAAATATTAGTAAATCAGAAGCAAAAGCAGGTAAAAAATTTATCGACTTTTTAACAGAAAATGAACAACAAATAATTTTCGCTAAATATGGTTTTCGTCCTATGATTAATTTAGACTTAAAATCTTTGCCAAATACTCCATGGAATCAAAATATTCAGGGTGTAGAAATTAACCCTTCTACTAAAATTAATTCTAGCCCAAATCCAGAGATAATGAATGAAATTCAAAAAATTTGGTATCGCTCATAATTATTGAATGCTTTATTATTGAGAAAATAATTGACAAATATGATCAAAATTTAGCGATACCAACGGCACACTTCGTGATCGCTTATAATAAAATTAAGATGTTAATTATGGTGATAAATTATGACAGCAACAACTAAAATTAATTTACAAGATTTATACGAAATTGATGATTATTTATGGATACAAGAAACGGTAAAATTACTAAAAGAAAAGCAATTTAATGAATTAGATTTAGAGAATTTAATTGAGGAGTTAGAAGACTTGGGTAACGAAAAAAAACATCGAATTGAAAGTTTATTAGAGCAAATTATTAGACACCTATTATTATTAGAATATTGGCATAGTGAATATGAGAGAAATGCTAATCATTGGGAATCTGAAATTATCAGTTTTCGGATTCAATTAAGAAGGTATTTAACAACTAATTTATATAAACACCTAAATAACGAAATATTAAATCTTTATCAAGATGCGTTAAAGTTTGTCAAACGAAAAAGTAAACTTGATAATTTACCGTCAGAATGCCCTTATAATTTAGAACAATTATTAAATGAAGATTGGTTTCCAAAACACTAAATTTAATTAAATTATATTAAATTTGAAATAAAAAAACACAGGTATTTAATGAGGCTTATAATAAAATTAAGATGTTAATTATGGTGATAAATTATGACAGCAACAACTAAAATTAATTTACAAGATTTATACGAAATTGATGATTATTTATGGATACAAGAAACGGTAAAATTACTAAAAGAAAAGCAATTTAATGAATTAGATTTAGAGAATTTAATTGAGGAGTTAGAAGACTTGGGTAACGAAAAAAAACATCGGGTTGAAAGTTTATTAGAGCAAATTATTAGACATTTATTATTATTAGAGTATTGGGATAGTGAATATGAGAGAAATGCTAATCATTGGGAAGCAGAAATCTTCTCATTTCGTGGGCAATTAACAAAAGTTTTAACTACCCATTTGAGAAATCATCTTCATCAAGAATTACCTAATATTTATGATGATGCTGTTGGTTATGTTATTAGAAAATCTGGAATTAACATATTTCCCTTAGAATCTCCTTATACTTTAGATCAATTATTAAATAAAGATTGGTTTCCTAAACACTAAATTTTAATTTTGCATTGAGATTATTTTATTAATATATAATAATCCGTAACGGGGTATTGCTAAAGTTAATAAGATAACTATAATCTAAAATATATTATCTTAAATGTAGGATAAAATAATGTTTAAAAAATCTTTCTTAAAAGGGCTATTTATTTTTTTTTAGTATTATTAGGAATAATCTATTTTTCTTTTATAATAAGAGGAAATAATAATCCACAAATTTTAATAGGTGCGGCTGCTAGTCTTCAACCAGCTTTAGAAGAGTTTAGTAAAAAATATCCCCAAAATGTTGATTATAATTTTGCCTCTTCTGGTATTTTACAACAACAAATTGAACAAGGTGCGCCCATTGATGTATTTATTTCTGCTTCATTTAAACAAATGGATAATTTAGAAAAAAATAATTTATTATTACCGAATACTAGAAAAAATTTATTACTTAATCAAATTGCCTTAATTACTCCTAAAAATAATCCTTTATCTTTAACTAATTTTCCTCAATTAGTGCAACCAAAAATAACATTAATTGCCATTGGTGAAGCACGAAGTGTACCTGCTGGACAATATGCACTAGAAGTGTTTAAAAATTTAGGAATTTTAGCCTCTTTAGAATCTAAATTTGTATATGGAAATAATGTTAGAGAAACTTTAACTTATGTCGAAACTGGCAATGTCGATGCTGGAATTGTCTATTTGACTGATGCTAAAAGTTCTGATAAAGTAAAAGTAATTGCCATCGCAGATAAACAGTTACATACACCAATTATTTATCCTGTAGCAGTTATTAAAAATAGTAAATCTCAACAAATAGCCAAAAAATATTTAGAATCTTTACAAAGTGAAACTGCTAGAAAAATTTTTCAAAAATATGGATTTGGCATAGCTAAATGACAATTAATTTATCTCCTTTATGGATTTCTTTAAAAGTATCATTATTAGCCACTATAATTACTTTTATTTTAGGGGTTATTATTGCTTATCAAGTATATCAATATAAAGGAAAATGGCGATCGCTTATTGAAACAATTTTACTTATTCCCCTTGTTTTACCACCAACAATAGTAGGTTTTTTAATATTAATATTACTAGGGAAAAACACTCTTATTGGTAAAATATTATCACAATGGAATTTTAACATTATTTTTACATGGTATGGTGCTGTAATTGCCTGTATAATTATTGGTTTCCCCTTGATGTTTCGGGCAACTTTAGGCACATTTGAGCAAATTGATTCATTGTTATTAGATGCGGCGAGAATTGAAGGTGCATCAGAAATTGCGGTATTTTATTATATTAGTTTACCCTTAGCTTTTCGAGGTATTTTGGCAGGAATAATCTTGTCTTTTACCCGTGTTTTAGGAGAATTTGGGGCAACTTTAATGGTGGCAGGAAATATCCCTAATAAAACTCAAACAATTCCGATGGCAATTTATTTTGCAGTACAGGCTGGGGAATTTAAAGAAGGTTGGTTTTGGGTTATAATTCTTTTATTCTTTTCTTTTTTTACTATTTTTCTTCTTAATAATTTATCACGATAAAACTAACTTTAATTATGAATAACTATTGACAAAAATCTGTAAAATTATTACCTAATATTGACAATTTTGATAACAACTTTTCTATGTTTGCCTCTTTACAAGAAAAAATAAATCTTTAAAATATAATCTAATATTTTTATACAAAATTAAATGATAAATCATAGTAATTACTGGCTCAAAAATGCTCATATTCCTACTTGTTTAATAGTCGATAATCAATTTATTCCGCACACTAAAGAAAATTTATGTTTATGTGATATACAAATTCAAGAAGGAAAAATAAATCAAATTATTCCTGCTAGTAATACCATTGGTATTGATTTACAAAAAGGAATAGTTTTGCCTTGTTTTGTTGATATTCATACTCATCTTGATAAAGGACATATTTTTGAGCGATCGCCAAACTTACAAGGTGATTTCAAAACAGCTTTAGAAACAGTAAAAAAAGACTCTATTTTGTGGAATGAAGAAGACTTATATCAACGGATGGAATTTGGTTTGAAATGTAGTTATGCTCATGGTACAATTGCCATTAGAACCCATTTAGATTGTCATGAAAACCAAGCTGATACTAGCCTTAAAGTTTGGCAACAATTACAACAAAAATGGCAAAATAAAATTAATTTACAAGCAGTTTCCTTAATTAGTTTAGATTATTTTTTAACAGAAAATGGCGTAAAATTAGCCGATAAAATCGCAGAAATTGGCGGAATTTTAGGCGGTGTTGCTTATACTAATCCAGAGTTAGAAATTCAGTTAGAAAAAGTTTTTCAATTAGCAAAACAAAGAAATTTAGATTTAGATTTTCACGCCGACGAAAATGGCGAAATAGACTCAATTTGTTTGCAAAAAATCGCTGAAATTGCTATTAAAACTAATTTTACTGGTAATATTCTTTGCGGCCATTGCTGTAGCTTATCTGTACAACCTGAAGGAGTAGTACAAAAAACAATTAACTTAGTAAAAGAAGCGAATATTAATATTGTTAGTTTACCAATGTGTAATTTATATTTGCAGGATAGGCAAGAAAATATAACTCCTTTTTGGAGGGGAATAACTAAAGTTAAAGAATTAAAAAAAGCAGGAGTTAAAGTCACTTTTGCCAGTGATAATTGTCGAGATCCTTTTTTCGGTTTCGGGGATCATGATCTATTAGAAGTTTTTAACCAATCCGTTAGAATTGGTCATTTAGATACACCTTACAGCGATTGGATTACCTCTATTTCTAAAATTCCTGCTGATTTGATGAAATTACCAGAATTAGGGCGAATAGGCGTAAATTTACCAGCTAATTTAGTTGTTTTTAAAGCTCGTTATTTTAGTGAATTGTTATCTCGAAATCAAAGGGATCGCCTTGTAATTAGAAATGGTAAAATAATTAAAAATAAATTGCCAAAATATAAACAATTAGATCAATTAAATCATTAATTATAGTTGTTTTTAAATCGTATTTTCTGGGAATAAATATCTTCTAACCAAATTTAATGTTATTGATTGATAATTTCAGAAATCGCCTTATTGATATATTTAGCTAAAATAACCCCATCGACACCCATTTGAGTATGTTTTTTTGCGGCTAAAATTGCTCCTTGTTGATGTAACCATGCCGCAGTAGCAACAACTTCTTCTATGGGATATTCAGTTAAGTTTCTTTGTGCGACTAAACCTCCGATAAATCCGCTTAAAACATCTCCGCTTCCTCCCCTAGCTAATGCAGGAGTACCCTCTTTAATAATCCAAGTGTTTTTTCCTTGATGACTAATCATGGTTTTTTCACCTTTTAGCAATATAGTACTATTAGTTCTTTTTGCTGCTTTTTGAAGTGCCATAAAACGATTTTTAGTTAAATCTAAATCAGGAAATAATCGTTTAAATTCTCCTTCATGGGGCGTTAAAATAGTAGGTGATTTACGATTTGATAATATTTCCATAAAATTTTTGTTTAATAAATAGTTAAAACCATCAGCATCAATAATTAATGTTGTATTTATGGTTAGTAATTTTTCAAAAAACTTATTTGTTAATAATAGATTATTTTTAGAAATTCCCATACCAAAAGTAATGACATCATAATTATTTAAAGATAAAAAATCAACATCTTCTGTTTCTGATAAACCAACAACTAAAGCAAAAGGAAAATGATTAATTATTGTTAATTTTAAAGATTCAGGCACGGCTAAAGTTACCATTCCCACACCGCTACTTTTTGCCCCATATCCTGATAATAAAGCAGCTCCTGCATATTGACAAGAACCACAAATAAGGAGTAAATTTCCTTGTTGATATTTATGGGTATTAATGCCACGAGGTAAAGGTAAAATTTCTTTAACTTTCTTCTTACTCATTAATGTAATAGGATTAGATTTATTAATGGTTTCTTCAATTAAATTATGAGGAATACCGATGTCAATTATCTCTATTTTTCCTGTATATTCTGTTACGGAAGATTGAAATAAACCTAATTTCCATAATCCTAAACATAAAGTTTTAGTTGCCTTAATTGCTACTCCTAAAACTTCCCCTGTATCCGTATCTATTCCTGATGGTAAATCAATGCTTATTAAAGGTTTTTGCCAACTATTAACTCTTAAAATATTATCATATAAAAAATTATCAATAACCCGATTTAAACCGAAACCAAATAAACAATCAATAATTAAATTACAAAACTTTAACTCATCAATATTATTAACAAAATTAAGATTTAAAAACTTAGCATATTGTAAATGTTGAGCGGTTAAATCTTTAGATTTTTCAGCAAAAGGTGTATATACTTTTATTTGATAACCTTTGAAAAATAATTCCCTAGCAATAACTAAACCATCACCTCCATTATGACCACTTCCGATGATAATTCCTACCGTTAAATATTGATTTAAAGGATAATCTTGATTAATTTTTTGACTACATAAAAGTGCCGCTTTTTCCATTAAACTAGCCACAGGCATTCCTTGAGTAAACATTTGCTTTTCAATATCTTGCATCTGTTTTGTTGTAACAATCACGGTGTTTTGAATTTCGTCAATATTATTCATGATTACGTTTTAATCCTTGCAGTATATTATTGTTTTTTGTTAAGAAAACCAACAAATTAACCTTTTATGTTCTCTGTATCTTAAAATATTTATGATATAGCAGTTCTAAATCACTGTTAAATAATGATTCATCAACTTAAAATACATTTAAGTCAGATAGTGAAGGGGAAGAAATGATTAGTTCAGGAGTACTAAGAGAGAAACTACAATCCCTCCAAGGAAAAAAGTTTACAGGCAGAATAGATATAAAAAAGCCAAACGGAGAAGAATGGCGTTTATATTTCTGTCTCAGTCGTTTAATTTGGGCCGATGGAGGTTATCATCCTTATAGAGCATGGGAAAGATTATTAGCTAAATATTGTTCTAATTTAGATCCTCATCTGATTGATATTAACAAAGCTAAAGAATTTGAGTGTTGGAATTATTATTTAATTGTCTCTTTATTACAAAGATTTTTAATTACAAAAGAACAGGCTTTATTATTAGTAAATGAAAGAATTAAACAGATATTATTTGACATTTATCAAGGAGAAAATCAACAAAAATTAACCTATGATTTAGTTAATGTTGAAGATAATTTTCCTGAAGAATCAGGATTAAAAAACTCTATTACACTATTAAAAATAGAAACAGTATTAGAAGAAGTTGAATGTCAATGGCAACAGTGGGAAAATTTAGGTTTAACTTCTTGGAATCCTAACTTTGCACCTATCATTAAAAATCCTGTACTTTTACAACAAAAATTTAGAGGAAAAGAAAATACCTACCGAAAATTAATCTCTTTATTAAATGGTAAATATCCATTAATAGAGTTAGCTGATACCCTTAATTTAACAGTTTTAAAAATTACTGTATGGTTAAAACCTTATTTTCAACAAGGATTAATTGCTTTAATAGAAATCAAAGATAAACCTTTAGATATAACTTTAATTGGGGTTACTAATCAAAACTATAAACTCACAAAAACCACTCATCAACAACTAATTATTTGTGTAGATGATAGTTTACAAATTTGTCAAATCATGCAACATATTGTCTGTGAAGCTGGTTATCAATATATAGGCATACAAGATCCCCTTAAAGCATTACCACAAATTCTGAAAAAAAAACCAGATTTAATTTTTTTAGATTTAGTCATGCCTATTGTTAACGGTTATGAAATTTGTTCTCAAATTCGACGAGTTTCAGGCTTTAAAGATACTCCCATAATTATTTTGACCAGTAATGATGGTATGATAGATCGAGTAAGAAGTAAAATTGTCGGTGCTAGTGGTTTTTTAGGTAAACCAATAGATCAAGAAAAAGTTTTAGCTAAAATTAAGTCAAGTTTACGCTCCAATAAATCTCTCAAATCTCATAATTCATCTGTTTTTGAACTCAGTAGTGACACTAATACTTAATATGATCATATTTATCCTCTCAAGGTAAATAAGATTGCTATAGTCAGTTAACTATGGTTAAAATAGTAAAATTGTCCGATAATCAAATTATTATTTAAAGTTTATGGCAGTACCTAAAAAGAAAACATCAAAATCAAAAAGAGATCAACGTAAAGCTCATTGGATTAAAAAAGCTGAATTACAAGCTCAAAAAGCCCTATCTTTAGGTAAATCAGTCTTAACTGGTAAATCTAATAGCTTTGTTTATCCTGTTAAAGAGGAAGACGAGGAGTAATTGATACTTAACAGTTGACAGCAAAAAATGTTGTTAATTGTTAAACTCCTGTTAAAGCAGTGGAAATTGTCCAAATATCTATCAACCATAGAAAAAAAGTAAATACCAACAAAAAAAGATACATCCAAGGTTGTGCTAAAGGTTTAATGTTTGTTGTATCAATGTTAGTTTTCTCTTGGACTTTTTTCACCATCAAGTTAAATCCAGAGATTCTCATGGGTAATAAATAGGCTTTATCTTTGGTTTTAGTTACAAAATAATATACTAATCCTCCTTGACCTGTAGTACGCATTCTTAAGCTGTCAATTTCTGTCCATTTCAAACTCCATTCTTTGCGCCACAACCATGATACCCATTGAGGATAAGAAACTTTAATTCCCTCTTCATTAACCGTTACTCTTTCACTCAAAATCCCCACAATAGCCATCGCCCCTATAAATAAAAATAGGAAAAAAACCTCCATAGGAATATTTACTGAAGCAAATTTAGCAAGAAAAGGAAGAGGTATCGTTAATGCAAAATAAAGATTAAGAAGAGTAATTTTAATCAGAGGAGAAATAGGAAAAATAGACTCAGAAATCGAAGGATTATTCATATAATATGACTCATAGGTAAAATAAAAGAATTATTTGTATAATAAAAAACTTTTTTTAGCATTTGATGACATCACAAATTGTACAATTAAATAGATTAAAAAAAATGAGAATATCCCATGAAAATAGCTATTTTATCTCAAGATAGTAGCCTTTATTCCACTACAAGATTAAAAGAAGCTGGAGAAAAACGAGGACATCAAATGAAGGTAGTAAACTATCTTAGATGCTATATGAATATAACTTCCCATAAACCAACCGTAGTGTATGGGGGAAAAACCTTAGAAAACTTTGACGCTATAATACCTCGCATTGGTGCTTCAAAAACTTTTTATGGTTTAGCAGTAGTCCGACAGTTTGAAGTCATGGGAGTGTTTAGTGCCAATGAATCTCAAGCCATTTCTCGCTCTCGGGATAAATTGCGTTGTGTACAAATTTTAGCTAAAGAAGGTATAGGATTACCCGTGACAGGTTTTGCCCATGATACAGAGGATATAGACGGTTTAATTGAAACCGTAGGAGGAGCACCTTTGGTGATTAAATTATTAGAAGGCACTCAGGGGATAGGTGTAGTTTTAGCAGAAACCTATCAAGCCGCAAAATCTGTAATTCAAGCATTTAAAGGACTAAATGCCAATATTTTAGTACAAGAATTCATCAAAGAAGCAGGAGGAGCTGATATTCGTTGTTTTGTTGTAGGTAACAAAGTTGTAGCCGCTATGAAAAGACAAGGGCCAGAAGGTGATTTCCGCTCTAATCTTCATCGAGGTGGTATCGCAGAGAAAATTAAGTTAACCCCTGAAGAGAGGAGTACAGCTATTCGCTCCGCTAAGGCTATGGGGTTGAGGGTAGCAGGAGTTGATTTATTGCGCTCAAATCATGGCCCTGTAGTCATGGAGGTTAATTCTTCCCCCGGATTAGAAGGCATCGAAAAAGCTAGTCAAGTGGATGTTGCCGATAAAATTATTGATTTTCTGGAAAAAAATGTAGAATTAGGAAATAGTAATCGAGATCGTATTCAATTTTAATTACTGATATTACGCAAAAGAGAATTAATTGTTGATTTGAGGTGGCAGTTGTCGGGTTTTAGGTTTTAAATAATAAGTTTAGGGTGAAACCAATTCACCCCTACCTTGAATAATTAGGAATTAGGAATTAGGAATTAGGAATTAGGAATTAGGAATTAATCACTCCTATCTCATTACTCCTATTCCACTAAAAATGTTATGATTCACTGAGGTGTAATTAACTTCGCCAGTCACTGCCAGAGTTTTCGCCACCAAGGAGTATTTTCCGTTTGAGTTTCTAAAAAATTAATTCTCTTTTCAATGTCAATTAATTTCCAATTTGTTAAATTAGCTAAAGTTTGCGCTTCTTTTTGCTGTCTTTGTCTTACCTGTTGGGGATAATTTTTTCCTGCATCGCAACTAATCTTCCCCCGAAAAGGACGACGAATAACGTAACGCCCTTGAAATAATTGTTGATTAGCTGTATTTTGAAACTTCAAATCTTCAGGGAAATGAGCTTTATCATATCTGATATGTAATCTAGTTATAAATAAGTTATTATCATAGGGTGAATTTTGCCAAAAAACTCCTGCTTGTCTTAATTCATCAGGGTTTAAAGGTTCAGCAGAACAAGGATCACAGTTTGCCATATTCCAAGCATATTCTAAAAATGCCACTTTACGCCCTTCTTTTTCATGACTACGACTAAACATAGATTTATAAAAACCACTAAATTCTTGTTGCACAAATTCGGGTATATCCACATCAGAAGGCACTTTCACGGTACGATAATTAGTTAATTCCGTTTCACCTTTAGAAGAAAGTAGATAAACTATCAAATCTTGCTCTTTTTGGCTGTTTACCATGCCTAAACGTATGGGTAACATGAACTTGGGCGATTCATAGGCTATCATTAACGGGCGCAAAGACTGAAAATCTGATTTTGCTAACTCTGTTAAATTTACTTTCGCTACAAAAAACTTCATCTGTTGTTTTATATATGGCTGTAACAATTCACTAGCTCCTTTAGGAATGTTATAACCTTCTCGAATCAACCATTTTTCTAAACCGTTAGATTCTTTCGCACTTAAAATTAAGATGTCATATTCCCCCACCGTAAATTTACTCTCCACCGTGACACCAAAAGACTGATTTTTTTCTTGTATTCTTCCTTGTGACATTTCATTACTTCGGGCAGCACTGGGTAGGGCATCCATGTAACCAATTGGCTGACAAGGATCACTATCAAAATATTCTACTAATCTTGGCGCACTAAATGCGTCTAATCTTTCCAAAATTTTCGGATTGCCAACGTTTACCTGATCTTCTTTAATTGGTACTGGTACTGGTACAATTAAGGCAAAATCTTTGACATTTCCTTGATAATCATTCGCCATGGTTAAAACAGTTTTTTCTCCATTTCTGGCTAAAATTACTTGGGAGGCTTGGTTATATAATTTACTATCTGCTTTCGCTACATAAAAGCCACAAAATGCTAAGGCTGACGGTTGAAAACAAAATAAAAATGTTAGAAAACAAGCAATTATTATTAGATATTTTTTCATGATTTTTTAGGTTATTAATAACTCTTTTAGGAGTGAAGAAATTAAGGAAAACTGCTCAATCAAACTAGGACATTACATTAATTTTTTGCCAACGAAAACGATTTTCTTTCCAGATTAAATCTAGTAAAATTGTTAAGGGTGACATCATAAATAAAGCTAGAAATATTCCACTATTTATATAAAAAACTTCCTTTAAAATAAAGCTCAAAAAAGCTATGGCGATCGCCCACAGAATGCGACTATTTTTAGCATTAGGAATAGAACGAGGATCGGTTAACATAAAGAAGGTAAAAACTAATAAACTTCCACTGGTTAATTGATGGGTTAAAACCTCAAAATTCCAACCTAAATAATAGTTATAAATTCCTTCTAAAGCAATAAAAACACTAAGAAAAATAGCACTGGTTTCCCATCTTCCCACCTTATTTAATACCATCGCACCTGCACAAATAAATAAGAGTAAATACCACCAATCACTGCCCCATTGCCCAGGAGATACCCATGCTGATTTAGTTAAAAATATTGTAATTATAATACCAAAATTAGCAGGATTAAAAAAGTGTTTTTGATGATAGTTAAAAATGAATTTAGAACTGATGGCTAAAAACCCAGCTAACATTAAAATATTAGAACTATTTGCTCTTAATAATAAACTCAAACCTAACCCCGTAATTAAAGCACTTTTTACCCCAGAAAAATCTAATAAATTGTTTAGATAAAACCCTTGCTTTTTTGGGATATTTATGTTAATAAATTCTGAGTTAAATTTAAGAAAAGAACTTAAAATAATTTGAGTCACTAAACAAGTGATAATAATCAGCAAAATGCTATTAATTTGTAAAGTCCAATCTCGTAAACAAATACCTAAAACTAGAAATAAACCCAGACAGATAATTTGATAATCCCGTGCATCCTTAAATAAATTCATCATAATTACCTTATTGGTTGAGTTAAAGAATAAAATTTAATCATCAAAATCATTACGATTTAGTTAGGTTATATTGTCCGTAACCCAAGGAATTTTTACTACAAAAAAAGACTATTGATTTTTTAATGATGTTCCATAAATTAGGTTTGAGATTTTTTACTGTAACAATTCTTTACGTTTTCTAAGGTTAGATGCCGTTGTCGATTATGCTAATGATTGTAGAAAAAACATTTAAAATAATTTTAAGATACGGAGGTCTTAACGTTGGCTATTCCTCTTTTAAATTACGCACCTAACTCTCAAAATACCCGTGTAGCTGGTTATGAAGTAGGTGGCGATGAACAACCAAGAATCTATAATGCTGAATGTCTTTATAGTGCATCTGATATGGATGTATTAATTGAAGCAGCTTATCGTCAAATCTTTTTCCATGCTTTTAAATCTGATCGTGAACCAGCTTTAGAATCACAATTACGCAACAAACAAATTACTGTGCGTGATTTCATTCGTGGCTTATTATTATCAGAAACTTTTAGAAATAGTTTTTACGAAAAAAATAGTAACTATCGTTTTGTAGAACATTGTATTCAAAAAGTGTTGGGTCGTGTGCCTTACAGCGAAAAAGAAAAAATTGCTTGGTCTATCGTTGTAGTAAACAAAGGTATCAAAGGCTTCGTTGATGAGTTATTAAACTCCGATGAATACTTAGAAAACTTTGGTTATGACATCGTACCTTATCAACGCCGTCGTAATTTACCTTCTCGTGAACTAGGAGAAAGACCATTTAATATTACTTCTCCTCGTTATGATGCTTATCATCGTGGCATTCTTGGTTTCCCTCAAATTATTTGGCAAAATCAAGTTCGTCGCTTTATACCTCAAGACAAACAAGCCAAAGCTGGAGATCCTTCTCTCTATCTAAATATGGCTCGTAGCATTAATGCTAAACCTGCGGCTACACCTCGTGTATCTACTGGAAACATCGGTTTAGATAAAGTTCCCTACCGTAAATAATTAACCATCATACAAAGTTGATAAATTTAAACCCCTTCTCTTTTTTTATTAGAGGGGGTTTTTTTGAAAATCCGTAATTTACTTTTCTGTAAAAGGCAGTGAGGAATGATGCAGAATAATCCTCAATTTACCATTATCATCTTTGAAAAATTGCCAAGTTTTGTCCACGGTGGTGATATTCCCATCTTTATCCGTAAGAATCACATTCCCCATAGTTGTAGCGGTGTTACCCGCAATGAAAATACCTGCGTTTTTAATCTCCACTTTACGCCAACCTTTCAACGCAAAACCATCGTCATGGGGAAATGCTGGATCATTACCGACAAAATAAGCTAAAGCCCCTTCACGAGTAGTACGAAAAGTTTGAGGACGAACCGTAAGGGTAGGGTTAAAAAGTACAATACCAAATTGATAGCCATAGGCTTCGTCAATTACTTTTCCTGCTAAGGCTTTAGCCCCTTCGATACCGTTATTTTCATAGGTTGTAGCAATAGCTATTAATGCTTCACCCCAAGCCTTTTGAGCTGCTAATACTTCACTTTCAGTAATCGCTCTATTGACAATGGGGGTTTTGACATCATTTATTATATTTACGGGTGTCTGAGCAAAAATAATTCGAGGAATAGATACAAATGTTACTGTAGCAAATAATACTGAAATACTTGTTCTTAAAAGTTTCATCGGTAGTAATTTTTTTTTACTTGTTGGTCTTTTTACAAATTGTAATTGCTAATTGCTAATGGCTAATTTCTAATTATTTTTCCAGATTTGTTCTAAAATTTTGTCCGTAGGTATATCTGCAATTTGATCACTTAAAGATTGAATACCAATATAGCGATCGCTATTAGGGGGTAATAACTTTTTAGCTTTAGTTGGTCCAAAAAGAGCGATAGTATAAGTACCCACAGCAACAGCTAACTGCATAGGCGCGCTATCAGTACATAACATCAGATTTGCACCAGCAATAATTCCTGCTAACTTTCCAATATCAGGGGGGCTAACCACTTTTACGGTAGGACACAAATTCAATACTTCCGTAGTCCATTTAAGATCGTCAGGACCACATAATAAAACTACGGGTAAATTAGGCTGTTTTTTTTGTATATCTTCAATAATTCTTTGCCATTGAGGTACAGGATAAATTTTATAAATACCTTGACTAGCAGTTAAAGGACTAGCACCACCATGAATTAAAATATAACCAGTATTTTTTATGTTAAGGCGTTTTTGTTCTGATTCTGCCCAATCAATATCTTCTTTAGGTACATTTATACTTAACTCAGGAGCAGAAGAATGAATATTTAAGGCTTTAAGCAAGTCATGATACATAGAAACAGTATATTGTTCGGTTTTTTGCTCCACCACATTGCTCAAAAACCATGAATTTTTGGTTTTATAACCGATACGAGTAGGAATACCATCAAGCCATAATAAAAAGGATACTATCCAATTTTTTTCCCCCGTGATAACTAATTCATATTCTCTATCTCTAATAATGCCTAATAAGTTTAAATAGTCTGCTAAACCGTTATTATCTTGAAAATCAAACATTAACACTTCATTAACAAACTTACATACTCGATAAGTGTTTTTTGACCGTGGTTCAACAATAACATCAATAATCGCCTCTGGATATTCTTCTTTCAAAGTTTTGAGAGTAGGGAAAAAAAGAATTTGATCACTAATGCCGCCTGGAATAAGAGTTAAAATGCGCATGGTAATAACTTTATTAATTAAATTACTTATATTCAGCTTAATTTTAAAGGATCAATTGTTTATCACAACGTTTTTGTAAAGTTTGTTTAGAGAATATTTAAAGCAGACAACACTTTACCAAAGTTTTTTTTTATGGGTTTCAGGTTTCAGGTTTCAGGTTTCAGGTTTCAGGTTTCAGGTTTCAGGTTTCAGGTTTCGGGTTTCAGGTTTCAGGTTTTAAATAATGACTTTATAAATTATTCAACTTCTTCCCCGTTTTCTCTCTCCTCTCTCCTCTCTCCTTTCTCCTCTCTCCTCTCTCCTATCTCCTCTCTCCTTTCTCCTAATTCCTTGATTTGATTGATTTTATGGAGGAATTTAAAGCATCATAACGAATACCAGCACGGTGAGTCACCATTACTCCTAATGCTTCTAAATAGGATTTTACTCGAATAACCTTCATTCCTAATAATTCAGGAGGAATATTCAATACTGTTTTATTATCTTCCACGGCGATAATCTGGGTATTTAAACCACTAAAACTCAACATCCCACTACCACCACCAGCAGAGGCAGGTATAACTAAAGTATCTATATCTTTCGCCCAAAGAGTATGATAATTTTGATTAAGGGTGAATTGAGGTGCTTTATTTAAACCCACCAACACGCAGGGTAAAAATGTATATCCTAATTCTTCCGCCGCAGATCGAGGTGATACACTAACATCTAACGGTAAAGGAGATAATGCTGGAGCGTGGGCGCATGGTATTTGAAACTCTCTTACTAACAGATGAGATATGACTGCTTCTGCACCCCCAAGGGCATCTACACCACTACCATGACGATAATCTTCTAAGGCTTGACTATCACTATCATCAGGAAATCTGGTAACTACCGCTAAAGCATTAATTCCGTTACTAATTAATTTTTCTCCAGCGCGTAATAAACTCTCAGGATTGCCAATTGTACCCCAACTCGTTCCACTTTCTGCCATTCTTAGCTCAACATTTAAAGGTTCGTCAGTGATAATATATTCTTGAACATTTATCCCTAAAGTTGTCCTCACTGCGTCAGTTGCTTGTAAATGTCTGTATATTAATTCCGTTTCAATACTTTTGTCTAAAATTAACCCGATTTTATTTTGAGTTACCGATTCTAAACCCCATTCTCCCCCCGCAAATTTATCTAAAGCATAACCCTCAACATAATCAATATTTGGACATTGCCAATATAAACTTGCACCATTCATGACGTTAGGATGAGTTATAAGGCGATCGCAAATTTGAGCCATAGCCTTAGCCACAGGTAAAGCATCCCCAGCATAACCACCAATAGATGCACCAATACCAGTGGGAATAATTAAAACAGCAGAATAAGGTTTTTGTGTCATGAAAAAATGTATCAAAATAAATTGTTAATTGTGAATTATTAATTACTAATTATTTAGTAACAATTGCTTCTACTTTAACTTTCTGTTTACTTTCATCAACATCAGTAATTGCCCAACGTAAAGGTTTACCGTAGGGAGTTAATTTTTCTTCAATTTCTTGTTTTAATTTAAGAGGATTTTCTTGTAAGTCAATTTCGGCAGTGATGAAATGAGTAGTCATAATAGTATTTTTTTTATGTTAATGATTTTAAAGTCTATTTTACTGCAATTAATTCAGTCCAGATTAATTTATTCTTAGGTTATGGATGTGGAGTTATAGCTACAATGGTAATATTTTTTTTCTCAGGTCCATAAAAGCAAAAAATTCGATACGCACTAGGAGTTTTATTTTGTACATAGGCTTCAAATATTTCCTCATTATTAAAACCAGATAACCCACTAAATTTATGAGTATTTAGGCTTTGATTTCTAGGATTAATGGATAAAATTCCTAAAGTTTTAACTACTTTTTTGTGCTTTTTTGGATCGGTTTTTTCTAATAAAAATAATGTCTCTTTAGCTTTAGGTAAAAACAACAATTGAAAACTCACCCTTGTTAATCCTCAATCTCAATATTCGCATATTGGGTGAAATCTCCTAAATATTCGCCTTTTTCTTGTTTTGCCTGTTCTAATCCTGTTAAAACTAAGTCTAATGCTTCTTTATTATCCCATAACCATTTTTCACCCTCTGGAATATTTTTCGGGATAGGTATTTCTTTTACTGAGATCTTGCATCAGATCAAAAATACTTAATAAACAAAAGTCAAAAAATCAATTTTAGTATAGTTTGAGTCAATTTTAATCCCTTTGTCCTTTGCCCCTTGCCCTTTGCCCTAGCATCACCAGTTAATTTTTAACGAGGTGCAAGATCTGAGTTTTAACTCCTTTGATTTTGCTATTGTCATAATGTTACTCACTCTATTTCTTGCTTTTATATTTTTATCATATCCGTTTACTTAAAACACCTTACTTATTTAAGATATTTTTTTCAACAAAATTCGTATAAACATTTCCTGCCAAAAATTCAGGATTTTCTAAAATTTTACGGTGAAAATTAATAGTTGTGGGTACTCCCGTTATAGCACATTCTCTTAACGCTCGTTTCATGCGTTTTATCGCAGTATCTCTATCTTTAGCCCAAACGATCAATTTTCCGATGAGAGAATCATAATAGGGCGGAATAACGTAATCTGGATAAACAAATGAATCCATCCTCACCCCTGGCCCTCCTGGCGGTAAATAAGCGATAATTTTACCCGGACTCGGACGAAAATCATGATCAGGATCTTCTGCATTGATTCTACACTCAATGGCATGACCTCGAATTTCTATATCCTGTTGACGGAAAGATAATTTCTCCCCTTGGGCGATGGCAATTTGTTCTCGAATTAAATCTAAACCTGTAATCATTTCTGTGACAGGATGTTCTACTTGAATACGAGTATTCATCTCCATGAAATAATAATTACCGTATTTATCCAATAAAAATTCTACCGTACCAGCACCCACATAATTAATCGATTTTGCGGCTTTTACGGCTGCTTGTCCCATTTTTTGGCGAATTTTAGGATTCAAAGCAGGAGAAGGAGCTTCTTCTAATAATTTCTGATGTCTTCTTTGAATAGAACAATCACGCTCTCCTAAATGAACCACATTACCATAACTATCCGCTAAAATTTGAAACTCAATATGACGAGGTAATTCAATAAATTTCTCAATGTAAACTCCAGCATTGCCAAAAGCCGCCTCTGCTTCTCCTTGAGCTGCCGCTAATAATCGACTTAAATCGCATTCTTCTTTGACAAAACGCATCCCTCTACCACCACCTCCTGCAGTAGCTTTAATCATTACAGGATAGCCTATTGCCGACGCTATTCTAGCAGCTTCTTGCTCATCATTAATTAAACCCTTACTACCGGGTACTGTTGGTACTCCAGCATTTTCCATGGTTTTTTTAGCTGTAGATTTATCCCCCATGGCAATCATAGCTTCAGGACTAGGCCCGATAAACTTAATTTGATGATCTGCACAAATCTGTGCAAAACGGGCATTTTCTGCTAAAAATCCATAACCGGGGTGAATCGCATCCGCACCTCTAGTTAAAGCAGCAGAGATAATATTAGGTATATTTAAGTAACTTTTATTGCTCGGAGGAGCTCCGATACAGACACTTTCATCAGCTAACTTTACATGAAGGGCATTGCGATCAATCGTTGAATGAACAGCAACTGTAGGGATACCCATTTCTTCACAACTATGAATGATCCGCAGAGCGATTTCTCCTCGATTAGCAATTAAAATTTTGGCAAACGGCATTTTTAAACATTAAATCTAATATCTTCTGTATCATATTTTGTTTTTGCACTCGTGGCAATTATTCTCTCATTGTCCATAAAAAAAATTTGCCATCTTTTAAGATTTTCGTTGAAGATTATTTTTAAACCATGTTTGTAACAACTCTCGACAAGGTGACTCTTGAATACCTGCAAATACTTGTAAATGATGATTAGAAGCGAAACTATCAGGAAGATTCATTACCGTACGAATTGCCCCTGTTTTAAAGTCATCTACCCCATAAACTAAAGTTTTGAGCCGAGAGTTAATTATTGCTCCAGCACACATCATACAAGGTTCGAGAGTAACATATAATGTACAGTGATTTAAACGCCAACTACCTAAATTTTTACAAGCCTGACGAATCGCAATAATTTCAGCATGAGCAGTACAATCTTGATCTGTTTCTTTACAATTATGAGCAGAAGCCATTAAATTATTATTATCATCTACAATTACAACACCTACAGGAATTTCTCCCTGATTTCCCCCCTTTTGCCCCATAATTAAAGCCTGATTCATCCAATATTGATGACGTTGCAATTCCATAAACTTAGCTTAACTGCTAATGCGATTAATTAAAATTAAAGAAGTTACTATCCCAGCAAAATGAGCCCCGATGGTGTTCGTATTTGCCTGAATAATTAATAAATCCAGAGAATTAACAAATTGTTGAGGATTTGAGCCGATAAACTGAGGTGATAAAGTTAACAGTTTCGCTAAAGATAAACCAACTAAAGTTTCTGCACCGATAATAGCAAAAAGCATTCCTACCAAATTAAAAATTAATCCAAATTTAATTAATCCAATAGTTTCCGACTTTTTCGGGCGCATGGAGGGATCTTTATTTTCGATTTTTTTGCCAATTTTGTTGTAACGAAAAGATGTATATATAGCTACAATTAAAAGAACAATACTAATAAAAGCTGAAAAAATACCAAATTGAACATTTTGTACATTTTGTTCTGTTTTAAATAAAGCAGGAGTAGCAAATAATAACGTAACCGTAGAAATAATACCTAAAATTAATTGTAACCAAAAACTCCAAAACCCCCAGCGTTGCAAATTTTTAGATACTTTTTGTACCGATGGCGGTAAGGATTGAGCAAGTTCGGAATCTCTAGTCATAATGTCAGTTAATAATTGATTGCTAATTGATTTGACACTCCACTGCCGTTGATGTTAGTGGATTCTTGCGTGAACTACTCACACTGAATCGAAGATTACAGTATTAGCTTCTAACTTCACAGGCTCATGCCCCAAAACCGACTTACGTCCGCCTTTTGGTCTTACAGTGCCTCCATTAGCAGAAACGGCTATTCCATCCGTCTTTATTATTCTAATGCCTTCTGCTCTTA
>Ga0210044_10001618_pt1 | contig 34399 bp, 50 predicted proteins | sample CryGey13umfilter_2_FD_183959 | JGI IMG/M metagenome (GOLD analysis project Ga0210044, IMG submission 183959) | Groundwater microbial communities from aquifer in Utah, USA - Crystal Geyser 4/9/14 3 um filter (SPAdes) (version 2) | ecosystem: Environmental > Aquatic > Deep subsurface >...
GCAAATGGTATCCCGGTGCAACAAACTGGATCTTTATAATGAGGATTTCACTTTTATTTAAAACTAAAAATTAGTATTATGACAACAGTAGAAAAAATTATTATCGTGGCATTAATTCTGGGTGTAGGATTGGCTTGTTATAAATGCGTTTGGAATAAGTCAGAATCCTCTAGTTCTAATAAAGGAAATAATGGGGGTGGCACCAGTTCAGGATATTCTAAGTCTAAAGGTAATAAAAAGTAGAATGAGAAATTACTTTATTCTTTGTTATACATTTTTATTATTTATTGGGTATTGGCTAATTCTAATTGCTATGCTCCCCTTTGCATATGTTCTGTATCCTCTAGTTTATCCTTTTAGGGATACGTGGGTTAGAAAATACACCCCATTTTGGCTACTCTTCAATGACAGTTCAGACGGTGACTTTGGAGATCCTAAGTGGCAGGCGGTTCAAGTTTCCCCTCAAACTAGGTGGGAGCGGTTTGTTTTATCTTATAGATGGAATGTGCTACGAAATCCTATATGGAATTACACAGGAAGAGTTTGGTATACTGGGAATAGGCAATTCAATTCTCCGATAACACTCAGGTGTAACAATCCTAAAATTACTGCCAGGTATAGTGCTGCAATTCATAGAGGAGATTACGGATACGGATTGTTTTTATTTAAGGTTGGAAATTTAGATAGATTTGTATTTTCGACGTTATTTAAAGTAGGAAAGCATTCTATTGTATTTAAGGTTGGATTTAATGAATTTAGACCTATGAGTAAATTAGCGATATGTTTAAATACAAATATAGGAAAATTATTCTTTTAAGTCAATCTAGCAGTTAATAACTGCCTTTTATTTTAAAACTAAAAACTTTGCCCTATGCCGATAATAGCTAAAAAAGTAGTTGAGATACCCGCTCCTAATGACACCTATGAAGTATTTGAAATAGTAAATGCTGAATCTCATGATGGTAAGACCGTAAAAATTAAAAAATTAGTCAGAACCATATCCAGAGAAAGTGTGGAAACTGAAATATCCATTTTATCTTCTAGGTTGTTATCCTTAAAGGAGGATTTAGCCCTTATGGATGGAATTAAATAATTTTCTCCCGTTTGACAAATTAAATAACGGTGTTAATAGAGACTAATTATTTTTTAGAACTTAGGACAAGATGAAACAAACAATAATTACAGCAATTCAAGTCTGGACAGAATATTTGGGGCGTAGAGTTCCTAGAAATGACGATCTGATGTCTACTATTGGTTATACCTTAGCAGGTTCAATAGGATTTATTATTAGATACTTGGGAGATAAGATGACTAACAATAAGATAGTACTACTCAATATCTTTATAATAGTTGGCATCGTATTTTTTATAGTTCCCTTTGTTGCGGAATACTTTAAATTAACATTTAAGACTGCCGCCTTTTTAACATGGTTGCTTTCAACATTTAACGATAAGCTTATGGCTTCATTAGAATTGAGGATAAAAGATAAATTTGATAACTTTAATAAAGATTGATTAATATGTTGACCCCTTTTGGAGTTAATGCGGTACTTGTAACCATAGTAATTTATACATTATTAATTGTCCTCTTGGGATGCTTGATTAGGAACAGCATCAAATTTGGTTGTAAATTTAAGAGAGCAGCGATAGTGGTGTTTTTATTTGGGATAATAAACTTTATAGCGTACTTAATTAGAGAATACTATATTATACTAAGATATGGCGTAAATACCAAATTAAACTACAGTGAGATAATTTTTATAACATTTAGTACCATAATTATAATTTTAAGTATCTGTGAAGATAGGTGTTGCGGGGGAGACTCAAATTGTAATAGTTGCCGTAGAGGTTCATTGAATTCTAATAAAATATCCTAATAAATATGATTTTACTATCTAGAGGGCAGCTAATTAAAAAATACGGGTTTCCTAATAAGGAGGGTTCAGATTATCTAACTAGAATAGTTTTGCCCTATCCTATGAAATTAAGTTGGGCTCCCACAACTATAGTTACTTCTATCAGTTGTCATAAAGATATAGCAGTTAGATTACTAGCTGTATTTACTGAAATTTTAGATACCTATGGTATTGATAAAATAGAAGAATATCATATAGATTACTTTGGGGGGTGTTTTAATTATAGACTAAGTAAAAATTCGTCCTTACTAAGCTTTCATGCATGGGGATTAGCAATAGATTTAGACTCTAGTAGAAATTTGTTACATGAAACCTCTAAGACTGCTAGATTTGCTAGACCTGAATATAAGCCTATGATTGACATATTTTATAAACACGGATTTGTCAATTTAGGAGTTGAAAAGAATTACGATTGGATGCATTTTCAAATAAATGATTAAATGTTAATCTAAATAATTTAGTAATAAAATGATTAATATAATTTAAGAATGAGACGGACTAGACTTATGGTTGTTAGTTTTTTTGGAATTGTGATTTCAGGATTATGTGCTTATGCTATTCATAAAGAGTTAGAGTCTGTAGCAACTGTCTTTGCTGCATCTATAGGGGGAATAGTGGCAAAGTATTCCCACGATGAAACAAAACGTCCCTCTATACCTGTACCAGAAGTTAAATAAATACCTATTAAGGATGTTGACCAAATTAGGGTTTAATAAAATACTGATTATAGCGGTAGTCGTCTTAGGCTTTTTATCGTACAGAGAATATAAGGAGATACAGTTTCAAAAGTCAGAGAAATTTAGACAACAAAATAACTACGAAAACCTAAGAGACTTAGATAGCACTAAGAATGCTATACTCCAGTTTAATTCTAAGAGGGAATTGAGAGAGTATATAAATTCTAAAAGGGAATTAAAGGACTTGTTATCTAAAGCAAATATAAAATTGCAAAAAACAGAGAGTATTGTCTACATTCAACATCATCTTATAGATAGCTTAAAACAATCTCATGACGTGTCTCCCATAATTCAGTACATACGAGAAGACGTAGCTTTTAAACAGGAGTGGAAAGACTCTACTGAGTGCTTAGTTGTAGGTGGAAATTTGGTGTATTCCTCGGGAGTCTTGAATGTCACTGTCACCCGTAGGGAATGGAGTAATAAGATAGCCGTTGTAGGGGGGTGGAAACGAAACCAATGGAAATTTCTAGGACTAATAAAAACTAGGATATTCGGTAGAGTAATACCTACAGCAACAGCAGTATCAGATTGCGGCGAAAGTGAAACAGTTATCCTTAGTAAAATCAAGAATTAAATAGAGACCAATTAAATAATTCCTCAATCACTTTAAGCCGAATATAATTAAATGCAGAGGTTATTATGGTCAGTTATCTAGGGGAAGCTATAAATATGCTTTGGATAGAGTTGTCTTGCTACAAATAAAAATCAACCCCTAAATACTTCACAAAATTTAGTAAGTTACTAAAAATGGAAATCTCTTATCTCGTAAGGGATTACTCCGCTTATATCTAATGGGTACATAAAAAATTCAGTAGAAAGTATAGCTTATTAAAGACTAAGAGAATTTTTATTATGAAGACGCATCTTTACATAACAGATTACTGGCATTTGGATATCTATTAAAGCATTAACTTAGTAATATGAAATAAGATAAAATGAAAATAGAAAACGAAAACTCCAATTAATCACAAGATTCACAATTAAATAAAGGCGTTGTTAGCAAACGTAAATATTGGTATAAAGATAATGTAGAAGTTTGTGTACTTTGTGGCAAAGAAACACATAATAGAGAGCGAGTATACAATGAATCAGAAAGGGAAAGATCTATACTGAAGACGCTTGTTGGGACATTTCTGATTTAGGCTCACTAACTATTCACTAAGCACTCATACTAAAAACTTAAATAATGAAGTATCTAATATTTTAAAAATAGAATAGAAGAGGAAGATATTTGGCTATTTTAATAGAGGTTACTTTCATATTTTGATGAGATTAAGAGTAATTTTACTGTGCGTCAAAAAGATGTTAAGGAGGAGCTATTTCAAAATTAGTTTTAATCATTTAAACTTAAAATAAACTTGGCATGAAGAGTAAAACTAACAAATTATCCCGAATTTATCAATGGATTTTATCTATTGTTATATCCCGTTATTTGTCAAAAAATAATGAGTCTCAAAGAATTAAATCCTTATTTCTAACCTATTTTGACGGTTTTTATGCTAGACAAAACACGGCAAACACTTTTGCTATGGGTGTGTGTAAATTAGAATACGAAAACAAAAAACTTACAGTACATTTGAGAAGACCCGGATTATTGATTGGCAAAGGCGGGCAAACCATTGATGCACTTGCTGAATATTTGGAATGCAAAATAGTAATCGTTGAAGTTAATCTCTATAATTAGACGTAATGTTTTTGCAGTTGACCGGAGTTGTCGGTTACAAAACACAAAAACTTGGTGTATCTCTGAATCTCCAATTTTGGAAAACTTATTAAAGTATTAATAGAGATTGAAAGTTCCTTACTATAGGTAGGTGTGTATCGCGAATTTATGACTACCAGGGGAGTAACTATTTGTATGAGAGATAAATTTTAAAATTCTGACAAAATGGATATATACTCACAACATACCAATATAGCACAGGGCGATGAAGTTTTACCCCGTGTAAGCATTAAATGTATTACTATTGATAACCTTGAGCTTCTTTATCACAACCTGATGAGAGTATAGATTTAATTTATTGCGATATACTTTATGTCTTTTAATTTACCCGAACAAAATTAAAATAATATGAAAAACGAAGAACAAATTAACGAGGAGGCTAGAAAAGCATCAAGTCTCTCACAATTTAGGAGTAATTATATTTATGACCAAAAAAAGTTATGAAGAGGGATTTATTGAAGGTATGAAACAAGCCTTACAACTACTCAATGTTGTAGAGCAAAGCGAACAGTTTAAATGCCCCTGTTGTGGCAGTAATAATGTGTACAAGACAAATGCATATCATTGTAATAGATGTGCGGTAACAACAGAAATTTGAAATAGAATGAAAGCACAGGTGTTAGTAAGTTATTATCGGGGTGAAAGGGAGTATGCTATTCATAGAGTTTATTTAGAGCCGCATTTTGAACAAGCCGAGGTAGATTCGAAAATGATACAAGAGGATTATTCATCTTCAAAAGACTGGCGATTATTAGAAACAGATGGTTACGTTCAACTAGGTGTAAAATAATTTTAAATATTTTATTAACACCTAATACAAACACGGGTATTAATTTAGCAAGGTGAACATATTTGAGAACATTTTGACAGGGGAAGTAGCCTCCAGGGCATAACTGAATTCTACTACGAAGAAGTATCTTTTATATAAAGAACTACTAATAGTTAAACTAAAACATAAATGAACACCGAGAGCAACCAATGGGTTGAGTTAATAGGTAGGTTGGAAGATAAACTCCCTAAGTGTGCCTAACTATTCGCTACCCGCAATAATTATTAACAATTAAATTAAGTGAATATGTTAGTAACAAAAGAACAACAAGAGGCATTGGTTGAAAAATACCTAAAAGCCCACACACCTGATGAATGTATTGGTTTTATTGATGGAATAAATGCCACATTAGAACTATTGGGAAGAATTGAAAAACAAGAAAAATATTATTACTATAACTTAAAAATTAAAAGATGACAAAAAGAATCGATTTAGCTGATGCTCAATTTCTTGGATATTGGTTTGGGAAATGGAGTGGAACTGGTATTATAGGAATGGTAGAATCAATGAATTTGTCTAAAAAAGAATGGATAAAACTACAATCGGACTATCCAATTATAGCAAATATTGATGAATCAGAGATTAAAGAAATAGATAATTATTTTAAAACTTTAAAAAATGACAAACGAAGAACAAATTAAAAATCCCAGAGATGATTGGAAGCTACACAAGATTGAATTAGAATTCCAATCTTATGGAGAATATAAAGATAAATATGTTGGTAAAATAAGATTTCAAAATGGAGAGTTTGAAAGTTTTGAGTTTAAAATTAGACCCGAAATGGCGCAACCCTATATTAATCTTATAAGTGCAGATATTGTTAAATGTGCAGAATCATTAGGATCTAGATTAATAGACTCCTTAGGATTACGAAAGTAAATAATTAAATTTAAATAAAATGAAAACCCACGAAAAAATTATGACTTGGATTGAAAAAACCCAAAAAATCGATACGCTTAAGGCCATGCTTATTGAAATAATAGATAATAATACTATTGATTTAGAGGAGGTCTATAGGGATCACAAAAACGACATCAACATTTACGCAAAACCAAAGCAGGTTAAACTTTAAATTAAACAGAGAGATGAGAACCCTACAAAAATTGAAGTTCAAAAGACAAAGATTATTCTTTCAATTGAAGAAGAAGTTAGTAAAAACAGAGTAGAGAATGATTTTAACGAAGTTCTAAATGTTAAATTAGGGGTTAAAACGTGTGTTTTTAAATAGAGCCATGCTACTTTTAGTTGCGGATTTAGAATTAGAAAGATTTAACTTATTGATAAGCGTAAAAATGTGCGTAGATTTTTGTTTAAACTATATTTTGACTTGAAATGTTAAAGAGAGACCTCTACACACGGAATTGGGGGATTTCTAGTAGCTATTTCGGTCTCTCTTTCCTCTAAGGAGGGAATCACTAGTAAGCACCCCAAACCTAAGATAAACGGCTCTAAATACCTTAATATTATGCTTCCTACTGACAATCCTCGAAAATACTTGTTAGATTTTTTTGAAGTTATAAAAAATTCTAAGAATTTTACTAAGACTGAATTTCAGTACAGGTATTATAGAGCTATCCTAGTAGATTCTTCGTTGCGAAGAGTAAAAGTAGATTTCATAAAGGGGAGATTAGATTTGGTCACTTCTAAAATGAACTCTTCCTTGTCCCGAATAAATTCCCTAAGTCCTCAGCAACTGGAAGACAATTTTAATGTAACACTCTATAATATTTTAAAATTTCACTTAGATTCTTTTATGGGGGAATCTAATACAGATAAGACACTCTCTGCTATAGAATCCGAATTTAGTATTTTGTTAAACGGAATTTTTATGAATGACATTCCCTTTATATTTTCTGTTGAGGACACAACTTCTTCAGTAGACGAATCTAAGTTACTCGGGTCTACCTTTCGGATACACGTGACACCCCTATACCTTTTATTTTAAAAGTTTATGGCATTTTATAATCCCACTATAGGAGTACGAATGTATAGAATACCTAAACGAATAGGTAGTATATTTAAATCCTCTGTAAATTATATTCCTAATCTTCTTTGGACACTGTTAAGACTAGATTTAGTTAAGGAGACAGGAGAAGTTGGAGTAATTAACACCCCAGATACTTTAGAGTGGGAATTTAATTCTGAGACAGGACACTTAACGGTGAATGATACTTTGTCGCAGGGGACAGAAAGGGCATTTTCATACAATGGTATGCTAGGACATGTTGAAATGGATACTAATTCAATCTTGCTATGATAAAAGATTTAGGTAAAGTAGGTTTAACTACAGGTTTTTTTGGCAGCGAACAAGACAAGATAAATTACTTAGAGATATATTTAGGGAATCCAAATACTGTTTTGAATTCTAATTACGGAACACTGTGCATGGACATAGTAAATAATAAGATCTATAGAAACTATGATGGGTCTTCGGGGTGGGAATCTCTAGATTCCAAAGTAGGTGAATGGATTGACGGTAGAGGAATTTACAGAAGTATTATCCCCTTTACAAAATCTTCTCTGGGGGATAGCTACACCCTTCAGCATAATCTCGGAATTAAATTATACGTGTCTGAAAGAATTGTAATACCTCAAAATCCAACAGATCCGACTCCTAATTCAGTAACTCCTGGAGATTTATTATCGATGGGTTACGCTTCTAATTATTCTGTTGACGAAAACAGAGTTATTATGGGTCTTATTGACTCGGTACCATTTTTAGGAACTGAGGTGTGGTTTTATATTGTGGATTATGTAAGAGATGAGGTTGCTTCGTCTGTGAATCCTGTTGTCAGAAGTGTTGATATAGATTCATTTGTTTCTACGGGTATGCCCATCCTCTTATCAGATGTTACTTCAGGGTATACAAATTCTAAAGGAAATTCTGCTACCTCCCTATTTATAGTGTATCCTTTTTCAGAGGGAGAACTGAAAGTGGGAAGTTTTAATGTTATACTAAGTACTCCTATTCCTTTAACAGAAGTTTTAGCTGGAAATTTTAAGTGGTATCCACTTCACTCATCGCAGACTAATATTCAGGCTTACACACTATTTTTTAAAATTATAGATTCTACGGGGGCAGCTAGCAATCCCTCGTATCTAACCCTAACTCGCCCTAATTCCCCTCAGGGTTAAATTATGAAAAAGGCAATATTTATATCTGGAATTATTGGATCGGGGAAATCCACTTTAGCTAAGTCTTTAGCTACTAAATTTAATTTAGAACTCAGGAATGAGAGCATAAAGGACGAATCTATAATACCCAAGATATACGAATTCTATGAAAGTTTCGATTCAGATACTATAGTAGAGGTTCAACAGCATTTTATAAAGGATTCTAGTAATATGATATCCAGCCTAAAGGAGGGTGTAACTTACGTGTTTGATACTTTCCCCTTTGAGAGTCAGAGGGGGTTCATAGAATCTTTGTACAATTCTGAGTTCATAGATAAGAATCAATATTCATTACTAAATACACACCTAGGTAAAGTATCCGACTTGGAGTGTGTAGAATTTCTTCATATTCATTGTCTGACCACAATTGACATATATAGCAGAATCTTAAACAGAGGAACTTTTGAAATAAAGTCCTTTGTAAAAGGAGAACCCTCGGCTAAATTTGTTAAATTGATGGATAACTTAGATAGGTTCTTACTGTTTGATCTGGTTACTGAATCAACAGTGTTCAGTGCAGACCCTAACTTAGATTCTAAAATACTAGATTTTTTAAATAAAAATTAATGATTGTATCTTCAGAGAAAAGAAGGATATTCCAGATACTAGAGGAATTAGATGCCACTAAGCAAAAGTTTAGTGAAACTTCTTATACATGGCTATGCCGAAAGTATGACCCTACGTATACGGAAGTATTTAAATTATTTGTTTCCAAAGAAGACTTGTACAAGGCTTACGATAATTGGAAGAAAGTAGCTAAAGTAGCAGATACTGAGGAGATCCTAGAAGAGACTTCAGAGGTTTCTATCGTAGAAAGTATAGCTCCTACGTTGGATATGACTCGCATATCTAATTTCCTATTGGGGCGTGCTCCGTTTGAAAACAATTCTGAAGAGATAAACAAATTAACTAGGCTACTAGATACTTCGTCTAAGACAGGAAATACTTACATGAGTTTGATGGTTTACAAGCAGATGGAAAGAGTATCTAACTTGATAGACTCACTAGAAGTAGCTGAACGAAGGATGTATTCTCCAGAGGTTATTGAAAGTGTGACTCCTGGAAATTTATTAGTTTTAATAGAAAGTATAAATAAGACCATCAAGTTTTCTTTGGAATTTATTGACAAGGTAGCTAACAGAGAACTTACTGAAAAGAATAAGGGAGTTAGTATTACTATAAATCAAACTGTTTCTAAGGATGTGGTAGAGAGGACAACTACTCTAAGTAAACCTGCTAGAGAGTCAGTTAGAATATTGGCTAAAAGACTTATAGAAATGCGAGATACTAAACAACCCCCAAATGAAAATAAGTCCTGAGGACTCCCAAGGTCTAGATAGGGTACTCCTAGAATTAGGCAACGGAGATAGAAATTTTATAGACTCTCTGTCTCTACATGAGAGAGAGTCATTTTTTCAGATACTAAGGGAGTTATCTGCCACTGGAGAGAGCCCCACCTTAGATCTATTATGGGAGGTGGATTACACTCAAAAGCCTGTAGATATAATGACCTTTATGACTGATCCCTATTACCTAGGTAATATTTATAAAGATAATTTATTCGATGGATGGGTTCCCCATTTACAAGAAATATTTAAAGTCGGAAGTCCCTATTTAGAAATAATATTAACAGGAGGCATAGGCTTAGGTAAAACCTATATAGCTATTGCGGGTATGAATTACGACCTGTATAATATCTTGTGCTTACGTAATCCTCAAAATTATTATGGCTTACCAACTTCGTCATCTATAGTATTTGCGCTGTTTAACACTACTCTGACTTTATCTGAGAAGATTGGAAGTTCTGTATGGCAGGAACACGTAGATAATTCTCCATACTTAAGAGAAATCTGTTCCGTAGATAAGTATAAGAAGAACAATTTGATATTTCCTAAAAATTTAGAGGTAATATCTGGATCTAAATTTACTCATGCATTAGGTTCCAATACATTCTCGGCTCTTTTAGATGAGGCAAATTTTGGTAAAGATGTAAAGATAGGAGACACTATGAAGTCCCAGATGTTGGAAAATTACACATCACTTCTTCGTAGAATGGAATCCAGATTCAAGGATTCTAAGGGCAGAATTCCGGGGCATATGTATTTAGTAAGTTCTAAAAAGGCAGATTCAGATTTCTTAGAAAAACACGCTGATAAAAGCAAGGGTAAGGCTACTACCTATATAGTGAATGAACCCATATATAAGATAAAAACTCACTATTTTGACCCTGTTACTAAGACTAGGATTCCCCGATTTTGCGGGGAAACATTTAGAGTCTTAAAGGGCGATCAGAGGGTAGACTCAAGGGTTTTGCTCGCTAATGAAGAAGCCCCCCCAGATTATAAGATAATAGATGTTCCCATAGAATACCGAGAAGCGTATGAAACTGATGTTGAAAATTCTCTCCGGGATATTTCTGGGGAATCCGTGGGGACTACTAGTTCCCTTATAAAGAACAGAGAATCCATTAGAGCTTCTGTGAATCATTCTAGAAAGCCTATATTCTTGACTACTACCGTATACTTGTCATTTAACGACACTGAAGAACAACTAGTAGATTACATGGATACTTCAGCATTTAAGGAATGGGTAGATAAAAATCCGTCAGCACCTAGAGCTCTGCATGTGGATTTTGGTATAACAGGAGATGCTTGCGGAATAAGTTGTGGATTCCTAAATGGCGAAACTAAGATATCTCGTACTAGCGTAGACTTAGAGCACGAGGACTATACTGAACCCCTAGTGTGCGTAGATTTTATGATACGTGTAAAAAACTATGAGGGAGAAAGGTTGCCCTTTGAAAAAATTACCAGATTTGTATTTGACTTACAGAGTACTTTTGGTATAACTATATATTACGTAAGTACTGACGGATTTCAGTCAGAATATTTTAGACAGAAACTGTCTACCAAGGGAATTAATACAGGAGTTGTATCTGTGGATAGAGACGACAAAGCTTATTTGTCACTCAGACAGATTCACTATGAAGGAAGGATAGATATGTATAACTACCCGCATTATTTAGTAGAACTATTTAGTCTGACTAGAGATGCCCAAAAGGGAAAGGTAGACCACCAAGAAATAAATATAAATGGTACTCCGGGGTCTAAAGACGTGGCGGATTCTCTGGCTGGACTATGCGTGGTTCTTTACAGAGAACAAGAATTTATGAGTTCTCTAAGTAAACCATCATCTAAACAATTAACTCAAATAACTTCTGAGATACGAGTTGCTATAGCTGCTGCTAGGAATAAGATTCCTTCATTAGCAGAATTAATGTCTTCAGGAGACGAAGAAACTTATGACAGCGATGAATACTAATTATATAAGTAGGGAAATCTTTAAAAAGTCTATGATACTACAGGGCATCCCTCGCTCAACTATAGAATCAGTGTTAAAGACTAAGGGTGTGATAAAAGATTGCTCAGACCTGAAGATGTTGTTAGACTTAGGTTCTGACTTGGAGGAGATAGACAAGCAGTGTATCATAAATAGATGCTATAGAATTACTAACATATCACTTATATTTTAAAACTAAGATTTTGGCAGGATTTAACTTTTTTAAAAGGTCTATAGTAAAGAAAGACCTAAATAGACCTGAACAGATAGACATAACTGATGACTCCCTAAAGGGCATAGGTTCAGGACTAGCAGGTTTATCAAACCAGTATGCACAATATTTAGATTCAGCTCCTAGAGATACTCGTTCTGATATCTATGACTCCGTGGACTTTATAGATAAATACGATGAGGTTATATCTAAAGTTTTATCAGATATGGCAGACGACGCCACTCAGTATTCTTTTCAAACTAAATCTCCACTTTGGATAACTTCAGATGACAAAGACTTAGAAAGGGAATTGAATAATCTTATAGAGGTCTTAGACCTAAAGATAAAGATTACTAGCATAGTTAGAGAAGTTATTAAATACGGGGATAAGTTCGGTAGACTGGTTATAGACCCTAATAAGGGAATAACTAAATTGATAGTCAATAGTCCTCCTAGAAGTGTCTGTAGATTGGAATATAAAGGGGAGTTAGTAGGATATAAAATAGATACGGAAGCTATACCCTTGCAACGGTATGAAATGATACACTGGAGAAGCTTAGAAGAGTACGTAAAGGACGATATTTTACTGGAGAATAATAAGGAGTTATTCACTCGCTACTTTTTAGATGAGAATCCCAGTTATGGAAAATCTTATGTGTACAAGGCTATATCTATTTCAAAGAGATTAAAGTATGCGGAAGATGCAGTTCTATTAGGCAGACTGTCTAAATCTAAACTGTACAGAAATCACTTTGTGGAAGTGGGAACTGGAACTCTCAAGGAAAAGATAAAGATAATGAGGGAGTACATAAGAAACTGGAGAAAGAACTCTGCTGTTAATACAGAGAATAAGGATATGTATTCTGAGGAGAATTTCTTCTCTTACGAGGAGGATGTATTTCATCCTGTATCTGATGGAAAGGGAAGTTCTAGTATAGACCAAGTAGGAGGAGAGATGGACATAGCCCACATAGAAGACATAGAGTATTTTAGTGGAAAAAGAAATAAAGTAATAGGAGTATCCGACGACACCTCTCCGATGACAAACAGATTGCAGGAAGACTCTAAGTATGCCAAGAAAGTATCGGGTTACCAAAAATATTTGCTTAGGGGATTGTATGAGTTATTTGATATACACTTAGACGTATTAAATAAATACTCCGAGGAAAGGAAATACTCCATAAATTTAGTGGAAGTAGATAGTTACGTAGAAACAGAGAGGAATGAGATGCTTTCGAGTTCAGCAGACTTTGTTGAAAAGATTTTAACCCTAATAGATTCCGTGTCCGACAAGGGAGTTCCAATAAATCTAGAATACCTAACAAAATACCTGTTTGAGAACTATCTTAGACTTCCGGATTTTAATTACGAGGAATTGTTTAAGGCTGTTATCTCTGACGGAGAGAATCAAACTAAAGAGGATATACAGAAAAAACTAGAAGCTCTAAGCCACTCTCCCAAGTCACTCTCCCTCATAGAATCTGAAAGGGGACGTGTTTCAGGTATTAGGCATCATAAAGTAGAAGTTAGAGAAAGAGGTAAAGGTGAGTAAGCTAGTAGAAAGATTAAGCAGATTCATAAGTATCTCAGAGGATAAATTTGTAGATACTTCTAAATACGGAAGAATTATATCTATCTTATCTGTAAATGATTCCTTCCCCATGATACCTAAACTGCAAAGTATTTTAACTGAGTCTCTAGGAACTCCCGAATTTTCGGTTGTTTACAATTCCATAGTAGACCATTTAGAATCTATGTATGTAATTGACGAATTTTCTATACACCGAAGGACTGTGTCCCAGAAGAAACGAAAAAATCCAACAGCTAGTAGAATAGCTAAAATGCGCTGGAAGAAGAATAAATCTGCTATGTTAAGGGGTCTCCGCAGATTTCACAAATCCTCAGAGGGAAAATCATTCCATAAAGCCCTCGGAAAGTTTGTGTCTAAAACTTCTTCTAAGAATGAAGGAGTCGAAGATTTACAATCTGCTCTACTAGAACTAAATGAATTACGTATAACTCTCAGTTCTGCAGTAACTCAACTCTTCATAGATATGAAGTTATTTCCGGAGGGGTATGCTGACTTTTCAGCAGATGATTTTTCTATACTAATGGATGGGTATTCCTCTGTAATGAAGGACTTGCAAGATGCTTGGAATTCAGATGACATAGACTTTATTGAAGATACCATAAGTGAGGTTATATCTGAATTTGGTAGCATATTTATAGGCGTTGACATAGACTTTATCTACGATCCAGAAGTCGATTCCTTAGTAGAAATTTCATAAAAACTCTGTGTAACCTTTTATTTTAAAAGTTTGATGGAACTAGTATTGTTAAAATCTCCGTTATACACAGGAACTAACCTCGAAGTAATTCGAGAGTCGGGGGGTATTTCAGAATTTCCAACTCTATTTTTAAAGGGTAAAATTCAGGAAGCCGATACTCCTAATAACAACGGAAGACGATACAAGTACGAAACCCTAGTAGAAAAAATTATCAATGCTAGATGCACTCCCGAATTATTAAGAGATTCTCCCCTATTTGGAGAGAATATTCACCCATCAGATGATTTAACAGGAGAAATAAACACTGAAAAGGTTATATGGAGAGTTGTTGAAACTACGATGGAGGGAAACAGCATGGTAGGAACACTTGAGATAATCCCTGAAACTCCTCTCGGAAAGATACTATACTTTTTGGTAGACAAATATAATGCAAAGCCAGGAATTAGCTCTAGAGCGTGGGGAAGCATGAATGAAGAGTGGGTAGACCACGACTCTTTTAAATTTGTGACATTTGATGGAACATTCAATCCCTCTACACATGGGGCATTTTTGAGAAAGATAGGAGAATCCGGAGATGTTAGAGAGATGATAAAATCCTTTAAGGAAAGAGACCTTAAGGTATTATCAGAAAGTAGCATGCTCAGAATGGACGATGGGCATTCACTAGTAGAGAAAGTATTTAACAATAAACATTTTATAATTAATAATCGCAAAGACATGACGCCAGAATTAGAATTACTAAAGGAAGCTAATCAACAAGTTTCCAATTTGACCAAACAACTTGCGGAGTCTAATTCGGCTCTGAAAGAAGAAACTAAAGACTTAGCAACTGCTGAAGACAAGTTAATTCAACTTCAAGAAGAAAATGAAGAACTTACCCAAAAAGCTGCAGATATGCAAAAAGAGCTTGACGCTAAAGACGCTACAATAAAAGAAATGGAAGACGCTATGGCTGAAGACAAGAAAGCTATTGAAGAAGACGAAGTGCAAGACAAGGTTGATGCAGAAGAAAAAGAAAAATTGGAAGAAAACTATAATAAGTCCTTGAAAGTTTTAGAAGGAGTTGTAAGTGAATTCCATAAAGTGAAAGGTTTCTATAATAAATCTATAGAAGTCCTTAACTTATTAGAATCTAAAAAATCTAAAAAATCAATTGTTGATTTAGTAGAATCTGAGTTAGGAAAATTTGCTCACTACAAACCAATGTTTGAATCTGTAGACGATTTAGGTAAAGCTAAAGTAATTGTAGAGTCCTTGAAAAAAATCCAGTCTGGTAAGAGACCTCTAAGCGTAGTTCCGCTAACAGAACGAAGTGTGGGAAACACGGATAGACCGTTTAGTACTGACGAACAAAGAATAAATTCTTACAGTATTTAATCTTTGTATAACCTCTAAAAACTAAAACAAGATGGATCCACAAAATGTCCAAAGAACTCTTAACGAGAGAATCACTGTCTTAGAAGAACGATGGGGTAAATATAGTAACCCCTTAAAAGAATCTTTTAAAAGACGAGGTAAAACCCTAGATCCTGCATCATGGGCTGCCACATTACAAGGTATGGAAAACATACATGAGAAATTTGCAACTATGTCTGAAGCTACTCTATCTGCAAATATAGGTAGTTTTGTACAACACGGTTACGATTTAATCACCGCTGTTTACCCGAATTTGATTGCCAACCAAATTGCTAGTATTCAACCATTACAATACAAAGTCGGAGAGATCTGGTTTATGGAATTGCAATATGAAGCTGCAAAAGGTTTAACAGGAGCCAACACAGTAGCTTTATCAGGAGTGTCTGGAGCTCGTCCTGAAAAATACTATTCATCTGAATATATAGACGGTGTATCTGTACAGACACCAAACAGTGTTCTGACTGACTTCTCTGGAACTACCGGAGTAGCTATCAAAACTGGAGCTCAACTAGATTTTATATACATAACTGATGGAGTTGAAACTTTCCGTCCAGACCCTACTAATTACGCAGTATTAATAGGTGACGCAGGAGGAACAGGTACTTTGAATCTTTCTACCGGAGCATGGGCTGTGTCTTTTGCTGCTGCTGTAACCACAGGTAATGTTGTTAAAGCTATCGGTCGTGTTAATACAGAAGCTAATCCATCTAGTATCGGCAAAACCAAAATCAATTTTACTTCTTCTTCAATAGAAGCTAAGAAACATCAATTGGTTTCTACCTACAGCATGGATGCCGAATACGAGTTGAAGAAACAGTTTAACCGTGATATGAATGACGAGTTAGTGAAAGCTAATGGCTCATTGATTAAAGCTGAAATAGATAGTCTTGTTATAGATGATATGAAAATAGCTGCTAAATCTGCTGAGGGGGCTGGTTTCTCTACTTGGGACGGAGCTTTTTCAGGCGTATCTGAATTAGACCACTTCCGTACTTTCTTAACTGTACTTCAAAAACAATCTCAAGACATCAACGATAAGACTCGTATGGTTAGGGGTAACTTTGTAGTAGCAGGTTCTAACTTGTGTACAGTGCTTACTGTTCTTCCAGAATTTAAGTCAGCTGTAACTCCAAGTAGCGAAAGTGCAGGTCCTCACGTATTAGGTACTGTAAATGGATTGTTGATCATCAAACATCCAGATTTTGATGCTAATGAATGGATTATGGGAAATAAAGGAGCCAGCGCATTCCATACAGGATATGTATTTGCTCCATATATGCCATTGATGGTTACTCCTCCTGTTAGCTCTCCGGACAGTGTGTTCGACGTTACCAGAGGTTTGTTCACTCAAGCTGGTCGTAAAGTTGTAAACCCACGGTATTATGCTCACGGAGTAGCTACCAATTTGTTTGCCTAAGATTAAAAAATATAAGATAATTTTATAAGGGGATCACCGTAGTAATACAGTGATCCCTTTTATTTTAAACACTAAATTCAAAAATTATGTTAGAATCAAAAAATTATGTAGTAAAAGTGTTAGGACCAAGTTCTATAAACTTAGTAAATCGTTCATTAAACCTTAGTGTATCCCTAAAAGCACGTTCACAAAGAGTGTTACTCTTAACTGCTGCTCAAGCTAACTACATAAAAACAGTACTACGAGGACAGGGATTAGTAGACGAATTTACGGAATCTGTTGCTGCGCCAATAAAGACTGTAGAAGCCGAAGTTATTCCAGTAGCGGAAGCCATCCCTGTTACGGTTGATGTGGTTCCGGCAGTGGAAATTCCAGTAACAGGGGAAACTGTTGTCGAAGCCCCTATTTCAGAAATACAAAAAACAGTAACTATGAAAGCCTTAGAGGCTATAGTTTACATTAAAACCTTAATAACCCCTGAGGAAAAAGCCGAAGCTCTAGCAGGCGAGACTAGAGTAACAATAATAGAAGCATCTAAAGAATAAATCTCAAGATGAGTATACCACGAGAATTTCAAACTTCTAACGCTGGGAGTCGAAAGAAAACCCTATTAGAAATATCTAACGACATTATGAGTCACCTAGGATATCCTCAACAATGCGTAGGTGAAATTTCTCCAGATAACGTAAGTAACTTTATATTAGATTCTTTAAGTCTAGTTTCTCAATACAAGCCTAGAGTAATTATGCGCACGGTTTCAGTATCTGGCAGATCTGGTCAGGTTGTTGCTACTGGGAAATTCTACGGGTCTGAGTGGAAAACTGGAGACCCTGAACCTGCCCCGGAAGTCAGGGGGGATGTTATATCTTACATAGGGATATCTCCTGCTTCGGGTGTTCACGGAAGTACAACTTTATTGGGGGGCGGGATTCTCTTAGATGAATTCTCCTTTGGGCAGCAGGGCATGGGAATCCGTTCAGAAAGTCAAGGAGGAGCTTCTCTGCAATTAAATTCAACTATAGACAGATTTCTAGACTTTCAATTTGCTTACCAGAATGTTCAAGGAATGCTATCTAATCAAGGCAGAAAATTTGACTGGCAGCAAGATTATAATACTTCTGCTATAGCATATTTTTCCAATTTGCCGTCACACGTGGGTGCTCTTACATTAACCTTAGGCTTAGAGCATACATTGGGTAATAAGTATTATCTTCCTTCCGCTAGCACAGAAGTAGGGACTCCTGTAGATTCCTTTGATGAAACTATTTCTGGCAGTATCCTACACTTAACCCAAAGTTTAGCCTTATCCAAGGCTATGAAGAAAATAGGTTTAGTTAGAAATAAATTAAAGGGCGGTATGGGTCAATTTGAACTAGACGGAGATACAATGATACAGGAGGCTAATGTGATAGAGGAAAGAATCTTAGAGGATTTAAAATCTGGTAGTGACCTTTGGGGAAGTTACAATGATAATTTTTAAACATGGGATGTAATACTTATATAGCACCTGTTGTTATACCTCCAATTCCAGGGTATGACGTAAATTGTGGAAACTTGGATTTTACTCCCTGCACTGTTGAACAGGAGTTAATAACGAAATACCTGTTAGAGGCTTACAGCAGGCTTCCAAAGGTACTATACAGAGTTTGGAATAGGGAAAATACTGATGACAGATGGGGCAGTCCAGATACTAAGGCGTACCTGCCTGCCATTTACCTAAATTCAGAATTTGAATGGGATAAGCACACTAAGGAACATTCGCATGGAACTTGGATTAGAACTTCCAAGATAGACATGAAGTTTCTAGAGGCTCAGTTGAAGAAATTCCAGTTAATCCCTAAAGAGGGAGACACGGTGTATGTAATTGATAGATGGCTAGAAGTACTATCTGTAAACAAGAGCGATCTACTTCCGGGAACAAGCACCAAATTTTTGAAATACGTGTTAACTGTCGACACTAAACAGACAGCAGAATAATCCTTTTATTTTAAACTTACAAAAGTGAAAAATTTGTGAGGGAAGATCTGTTGAAATAATATGCTGTTAATTAGATTCCCTAAGAATGTTAAAAATAAACTGGCAGCCCTGAATACTATTCATGAAGACAACAAGGTCTTTGTGGATATAATGAAGGAAGCTATAGCTAGGGAATACAAAAAGCAATTATTGCGCCACATAGAAAATCAAGACCTGAATTGGAGATCTCTTAATCCTCAATACAAAGAGTGGAAGATAAAGAATGGGCTATCCGAAAAAATTTGGAAAGCTACTTCTCTATTAAAGGATAGCATACAGGTAATAAAGAACGACGATGGTAGTTGGTTTGTAGGCATATCCGGAGATATAAAGTATCCAGATGGTACTTCTGTGTCGCTGGTAGCAATGGTTCACGAATACGGTTCTCCGTCACGAGGAATACCTGCTAGACCTTTGTTTAGGCCAACTAGACAAAAAATGCTCAGGAACATAGGTAAATTTGTAGCTACAGAAAATTCAAAATATATGAAATTTTTAGTAAGGAAGATAAATAACAGAAGTAGACATGAAAAGAGTGCATAGCAAGTCTGTGAAAGAATCAGACATAGTATTCCCCAGTAATTCCACACGGATAGAAGCAGGGATGTTCTTTAGTAATAAGAGAGGAATAAACGTATTCATAAAAGACGTAGAAAACAACTTAGTCGCTTTTGACGAAGAAGGAACTGAGAGGATACTCACTATTCCTTTAGCAGTAGAGTACTTTAAACAAGAAGGATATACCCCTACCAAGCGCACTCCTCAGGAGAAGTCTATAAAAGAGACTGTAGAGACTAATTCTATAAAAACAGCAATATCAAATTTATTACAGTAGTAAGGCATGTACTTAAATTATCCAGTAGTACTAAATTCCACTAAAGCCGAAGCTGAGGATATCTCAGTTATGTTAGTTTTAGGGGAATTCTACGTTATACAGGATAAAAGCTTAGAAGATTTCTGTTTTAAGGTTACCACTAAGGTATCTCAATCTGAGATAGGGATAGAATGGCAACAATTGGACGGAATTGGCAAACTTCTAGAGCCAGCAACACTTCCACTTACCGTGTCTGTTTTATCCAGAGGATTCTCTTCTCTGGATACTTCAGTATACAAACTTAACTACCTGAGAAGAGGATACTTTGATATAGACGAGATAGTATTTGATATTTTCTTTAAAAAGATAACTAAGTGGATCTGGACTTCAGGGTCTCATTCGGGGCAGCCTGTGGAAGATCTAACTAAATTAGTGGATTTCTTCTTTTTTAATAAAAGACCTATAACTAGACAACCATATGCTGAAAGGACGTTAGGAGCTACGGACAATGTGGATTCGTCATGGCAGACCAGCAAAGACCGTAGCAACCCTGCGTCTATAAAAACTATGCCCTACTTGGTATTTCAGCCCTTAGATGTTACTCCTACTCCCGAAGAACTTCATAGAGTAGAAGAATTTTACAGGTACATGAATTCTGTACCACAAGCTCAATTAGATTTGTATTATGAAGGCATAGAAGTATACCAACCCCCACAATTGTATGAGTTTAGTTATCAGGTGACAGCGGTAACAGACAATTGGAGAGATTGCAGGGTACTTCAATCTCACTTGATCAATGGAGTTATTCCCACAGATTGTGGAGAAAGGTATATTGTATTTCCCTCTGGGATTTCTCATACGGTAACGATAGAACCGTCACAGGTCGTTGGAGTAGAGGATTCAGGAGTATTTGAAACAACTGTAACTTATGTATTTAAATTACCATTAATAGACAGATATCCTGAATTAACTTATTCGTGGGTAACTGGTGTAGTAGGCGTAGATAGTCTGTCCCCTGTATTATTTTCAGGGATGCCCTAAACTAAAATGTACAACAAAAATTAACTTTTATTTAAAAGGATAAAAACCTAAACAAGAAACAACAATGAATATCGGAACTAACATTTCAGAAAGAGAGGCTCAAGGGTCTTCAATAATCTCCTCAGCCCCTTTATATAATATAGGCATTTTTGGGAAATCTCCTAAAGGAGTTACAGGTAAAGCAGTATTAGTAACTTCTCTAGATTCTTTTACTACGGCATTTGGTGGGGCGGATGCAAATTATTATTCCTACTATATGTTAAAGGGTTTATTTAATAACGTGGGGGTTACTCTAAAGCCGAATGTTTATTTTGTTAGGGAGTATGACACTGCAAATCCAGGAGTATCTTCTTCGTTAACTATCGGATCTGGGTTAGACTATTTCAAGATATCTGCTGGATACTTCGGGGCAAATTCTCCAGGAATATGGGGGGACAACATTAGGCTACAATTTGTTGCGGGATCTTCTGTTTCTTCCTTTTACTTGAATATTTATGAGCTAAGACTCGGTATTCTTTATTTAGTGGAAAGCACTTCTGAGTTTGAAGTGTCTGAAATGGAAAGTGTTATAAACACTTACTCTAAATGGATTAAGTGTGAAGCCTTTGGGGACATTTCCGCAATAACTATAACTTCAGATGTTCCTAACTATAAAGTATGGACTGCTGCTCCCCTATTTTCTCCGTATACGGCGGTATTAGACGGGATTACAGGAGAAATAACGTCTCTAACTGGCTATGCTACTCTAATCTTAGAATTAACTGTAGGTGCAACAGTGGTTTCGGTGTCTATGACTGAGTCTGATTTACTAGCTCTAGTGGACCCCTCTGATTTAGTAGATGTATCAGGGGTATTGAAATTACCAGTTTCGGTGGTAAGCCAAAAATTTATTTCTTACATTAACGCTTCTGCCACAGTAGCCAATCCAGTAACTGCAGAATATATTTCTTTTACAGGACTTATTTCTATCACTACTCTATCACCAGGCGTGTCCCTAAATTCAGTAGTTAATCCTTTGGGAACTTCATTCACGATAGTAGACACAACCAGCGGTATAACTTTATCTACAGGTTACCAATCTCTTACGGGGGGAAGTAACCCAGGGGAACCAAATACATCTCAGGTTATGTCGGTACACGCTAAATTCTTAGAAGGAAAGAATTTGCAATATGCGATGTCCTGCGATAGATTTGACTTAGGATGGGCTCAAGCCTTAGAATCTTGGAGTGAATCTCAAAGTTTACTAGGTATCTTTCAGGCAGATAAGACAGAAGTTCCCTCCGGAGATTTTTCTGCCTATGCAACCTTATTAAAACCAAGCAGTTTCCTAGCAGGGTATTTCAATTGGGGATATGTAGATAAAGAATCTACTTCCGGAGAGATACTAGTTCCCACAATAGCTAGCATATTTGGAGCTTACTATGTAAAAAGAAAGGTAAATTTTGGGGGGTATTCTCATATAGCTCCAGGAGGAGTTGACGTCAGTGTTCAAGGCTTTAAAAGACTACAGTGGGGAGATGATTTAACTCCCAATTTGGTAACTATAATAGCTAGAACATTTGGATTTAATACCTTAAAATTTTCTCCGGGTTATGGTTTTGTTGTGGAGAGTTCTAGAACAATGTCTACCCGAAGTAAATATTACTCTATTCACATTAGGGTAGCAAAGAATTTCATTATTCAGTCTATGAAAACACAGATGAAATTATTTCAACAACGTCCCAATTCTCCTATAGTAAGATCTTCATTAGCTTCTACGGCACGTATCTTCTTAGGTAAGAGATATTCAGAAGGAATGTTTGAAGTAGAAGGAGGTTTTGAGAATAATATTGGGATACAATGTAACGAGGAAAATAACGATATTTCTATAAGAAAGAACAGAAAATTAGCACTAGATATGTCCCTAAATTTTGCGGAAATAGCTGAAGAGGTAAACATCTCAATGGTGCAAGTAGAAACTGGATTAAAAATAACAGAAGCTTAATAATTAACGCTTATGAAAAATATTAGAAATTTTAGTAAAGAAATCAAAGCCCTAGTAGAATCTAAGAAATCTGCTCAAAGAATTATAACTGAAATGACAGATTCTGAAGGGATCGGAGGGGAAGAAGATCAAATAACCAAATTTGCCAGATTAGAAACTGATAAGTGTGAAGATCCCATTGAGGAAGAATACACCGAAGAAGAATATCAAGCTTTACAAGAAGATGATGAGGACTTTGATGAAGACGACTTCGAATTAGATGAAGCTAGTAAAAAGTACAAGAGGAAGAAATAAATAGGTTGTAATGTCAAGAATAAAATCATTAGTAGAATCCACTAAGTCTGTCAGAGAAATCCGTCAGACTTTGCTAGAGGCAGCTATAAAACCTAATCAGATGTATAGTCTACACCTGGATAGAATTAAAGTAAAATCTAAAGGAAATGGAGATAATTGGAATGTCACTAAGTGGGGACCAAATACTCCCTCTAAGGATATGGAATTATCTTCTAAAGAAATATTAGCTATGAGATTACTTAATGAAAGTAGTAACGAACTCCCATTTTCGATGGACAGTTTCTTACAAGATATAGCTCAACAGACTGAAGTTATAACTTATGGAGACATCTATAATTTCGAAGTAACTCCTCCGAATCTTAGTAAGTTGAAATCCCTTAGGGCAAAGATAGAACGTACTGTAAATACTACAGGCGAATTTGATTCAAGAGAGTTAAAGGAGTTATCCAAATTTTTAAAAAGTAATAAATTAAAATAAAAATATTATGAGTATTAAGCCTCAAGTTGTAGAGAGTAATTCGGATTTGTTAACTGCTAACATGTGCACATTTTCGTTTGTAAATATAAAACTAGAATCTCCCAATTTTAATAGAATTGAAGGTCTTACCCGAACAGTAGAAACTGTGGAACAGGTTGACGGGGGATCCGGACTAAAGAGAAAATACCACGGCGGAATAGTAAGCTACGAAGATATTACTGTAGTACGTGTCAGAGACAACTCTGTAAATGACAAGTTACTTAGTGATTTTGTTACTTCTTACATAGAAACTGGTAAAAAGGAAGATGCCGTAATGCATAAAAGACACCACGGCAGGATAATTAGAACAGTGGAATTTATAGGACTAAATGGTTCTAGCGAACAACTTCCCAGCTACGATAATACCTCTGCTGCAGGGGAAGAAGTAACCTACCCTATGCAGGTGGACTGGTGGGAAGAAATTTGGTCTTAAGCACTTAGTTATTCATGAATTATGATATTGAATTTTCATCTGCCTCTACTTCTTATTTTATTTCTAAAAATACTATAGATGCAGCCCTAAATTCCCTAAAGAAAAAGGATAAAACAACACGAGAGAGGCTTACACGAGGTACGGGTAAGCCTATTTTAGTTTATATAGAGACAGGCTTAAACACGACAGAGGTAAACTCAGAATTAACTAAGTTTATTACTAGGAATAAATACGACTTCTTAAAATTTATAGTTAGTCCTAAATCTAGAACACCGAAGCCTGATACTACTGTGGGAGATACTAAAGATGCCATGCTAAAGGGCAGGATTATATTTGTGCCTGTTCAGGGGTTAGGATTAAAGAAGATAACAAGACTAAAACACTTATTCACAGATATGGATTACCAATTGGGAAAAGAAGGATTTGGGATAAGGGTAAGAGATACTTCAGAATTGCAGAAACTACGTGATTTGGAATCTAAATTCCCTGTAGGTGCAAAGCTACACGAAACTTATAAAAGTCCCTTAGAAATCCTTATAGAGTCTGATACAACTGAAAGGGAGGTTGTTAGTCTATTAGTTAGCAATTCAGGTACTTTGGGAGATCAGGATTACATAAATCAACTCGCTATTGACCTAGCAACAGGTTCACAGGGAGATGTAGTATTAGATGATAAGGGAGTCTGGGTATATACTGATTCGAAAGAGCACGCCAAACGAATTATTCAAGATATTTTGTATAGTTCTAAATTTCCTTATTACGACGAGGAGTTATTAAAAATAACTCCCAAGTATGCAAATAGATTAGACTTTATACAAGAGGAAAGTTCTTTTAAGATAAAGGTAGAAAATTTTGTGAGCCCTGAAAATGCAAAAAAATATTCCAACAACATGGTTAATAGACACTTTTATTTTAAAAACGAATACCTTAAATATTTCTAAAGATGGGATTTAAAAAAGAATACGAGAGCAACAGAATACGGAGATTTAATTACGATTTAAGATTGTACGTAAATGAGGTAAGAGAGTATAAAAGACCTAACCTACCCGATGGACCAGATTTTGTGGCAGTATTATTTCATCATAGTGCTATGGACAACGACGAATGGTTAGTTAGATCTTTCTCTGTAAAAGATAATGTTTTTACATTTGTAACTGGACCAGGGCATGCTTCTGGACGAAATTTATACCAAGACGAATCTGAAGCTGAGAAAGAATTCAAACGCTTCGGGGGTAAGGTGTTAAAAGAAACCCGGAATAAGTATTCTGAAAAATTCAGATCTATGATAGAATCTGTAGATCCAAGGGATGTAATTAAAATAATTACAGAAGCCTCAGAATCTTCAGATTATTCAAAGTTTGAGCCTAACTTAAAACAAATGTCAATATCGGGGAAAAGTTTTTTAGGCACTAAAAACTTGATAAAAAATAGGTAAAATACAAATAAATATGAAAAATATTAAAAGACTGATAGAATCAGAATCCTCTTGCGACGAAATAATGCAAGAAGTATCAGGTAATAAGGAAGCCTACGACAAATTCTTTCAAGAAAAACTAGATAAATTTGGAGTTAAATCTCCCGCAGATTTGTCAGATGACGATAAATCTAAATTCTTTAAGGAAATAAAATACGAATGGGAATCTGTTAGTGAGTCAAAGCTAACTGACAACTTAATTACTAAGTTGTATAACGATAGTGAACGTATTCTTAAGACATCTCCCCTTTCGGTACTTAGTAAGAGTGCAGACGAAATTGAAGACTCAGAATTTGATTTTTTAAAATTAGCTATAGAAAACTTCGAGGAATTAACTAATCAACTAAAGAAGCTTCAGCATAAAATAAATAAATAAATAACAAGGGGAGAATTTAGAAACAAATTGCATAAAAACTAAAATTATGAAAGATATACAAAGATTAATAGAGTCTCAAGATGCCCAATCAGTAGTTGACTCCATATCTATGGATGAGGCTGAAAATTCCACGGAATCCCGAATTGCTAAGAAGTTGGAAAATGAACTAGGTAGGCTTGTCGATACTTCAAAAATAGGAAAGTTAGATTTTAAAAAAGCTGATCAAACTGTAAAATTATTCGATAAGTCCTTAAGTCTTAAGGACGCTGGATTGCTGGCTCCCATGTTTAAGGAGATAACTGCTTCTGGTATCCTATATTATGGACTAGGAGACAAGGGAGGAGAGATGGTAAAGGTTGTTGTAGAGTTTAAGTACAAGCACAGTGGAGGGGGTTCTAATGGATACACAGTTTTGTACCAAACTCGTGACGGAGGCAATACCTGGGAGTAATTTCCAGGATAATCCTATATATCCGACTTTTATTTTAAACTATAATTAAATCAAATATATGAAAAATCACAGAGCTTTAATAGAATCTTCTCAATCTGCAGAAGAGATTTTCAAATCTATCACTGAAGTTACTGCAGCAGGTAATATACCTAGGGTAGGAGATCAGGTTAGATTATTGGCTGCCCAGGGGTCTTTCTCTCAGGGAGACACTGTTGAAGTACAGACTTTGGAAGACACTAGTGATGCCCAGGACTGGAGTTCTTTTAAGATGGGAGTAGAAGGAGGAGAATTATCCTTTGACAGATCTGACATCGACGGAAAATTCCAGATGGTTTATGACTCGTAAGGAATACTTAACACAAACAATAATTTATTTAGCCATCAATGCTTCTCCTCTTTTGGTGAAGCATTTTTAATTAATTTTTATAGCCATGGATAAGAATGTAAAAGACGGAATCGAACTAAGAAAGGGCGTCTATAACTACCTTTCATTACCCTTTGATTACAAAGGTACTAAGGTTGAAAATTTCGCTCCTCGAGAGTTAACTCTAAAGGAAATGAAGTCTTTAGGAAAGATACAATACAAGGCTAACCATCCCTTTGGATGGATAGCTAAAGCGTGTTGTCTATCTATAGAAGAGATGGGGGGTGTCAAAGTGTACGATGAATATATCTCTTCAGGTAAAATGCCAGAAATAGTAAAAATGATCCCTATGGTCAGTACTAATAACGTATTAGTAGCAGGTCATATAGAAACACTAGGGGAACACCTTGAGAATATTAAGGCAATTTGTCCTTCATGTGGGAGTTCCAATGAGGCAGAAATAGATTTACTTAGTTTAGAAGTGCCTTTCTTAAAAGAAGATACTTTTGAAACTAAAATCTTTAAAGTAGACTTATCTAAAGGTTATACCACAAGTGTAAAATCTCAAGACGAACAGGGGTTATCAGCATGCTATACCAGACTATTTTTTAGACTTCCGGTGTTACAAGATCTTCTAAATTTAGAAGATTCATTTACTGAATCTAAGGATTTAAATGAATTTTTTGAAGAATTAATGGGTCAATGTATTCTGAAAATGGAGAGTGACTCAGGAGAAGATATGCCGGATAACTTCTTGAAGATGCGAAAATCAAGAGTTCTTGCATCCCTAAGCCCTAAGGACTGGAAGAAGACTAGGGTTGTGTACAACGAAAATGTTCCGGAGTTGTCGGTGTCTGCATCTAAGCTTTGCACAGAATGCGGTTCTAAAATAGAGTATAAGATGGAGCAAAATTTTTTATTCCAATAGGATTTTCTATTTTCGAAGAAAGAGAAGTAGATTCCTCAAATTTATTGACTGTATTATTCAAAAATTTATTAGACATTTACAGTATTGGAAAAAATAAAGGGAATGTCCCCGCCGAGTTTATATCAGAGATAGTTACTAAGGGATTCAGAGAATCTATTCTACTATTTGAAAATGACTTGGTGTACTTTTCAGTGCATACTAGTAATTCTATTAAGGATATGATGGACTGGACGTTTAAGGAATTAAAAGGCAGGTCTATTATAATAAATAGGGCGTTAAAACAAAAATTTAGAAACAGTGGAGGATAACATAAATCTAGGAATTGGATTTGACAGTAAGAGTGTAGATGAATCCACTCGGGGTCTTAAAAAGCAGATGAGAGTTGTAGGGGCTATGATGCTCCAGTTTGAAGAAATGAAAAAACAACTAGAAGCTAATGAGAAAGCTGAAAAAAGAGCATCCGATACTTTGGACGAAATGACTGGAGCGTCTTTAGGATTTTTTAAGAGCATACTACCTAATTTAAGTAATTTACGAGCATCTTTAGAGAAAACTATGCCAGGGTTTTCCTTTATATTCAACATTCTAGATAATCTAAAATCTTTAGTAGGAGGTACTTTGAAAAAAGCATTTGATACATTCCTCCTGCCCTTTAAATGGATAATAACAAAGGGGATAAAGGCTATACAGTGGGCTACGGACTTTGGTGCCCGAATATCTGAGATAGCAGACTCTGCTGTAAACCTAGAGCATAGGTTTACTAGATTTTCTAATTTGTTCGGATCAGAGAAATTCGCTGGAAAAATTAATAAGTGGCAGTATGATATGCTGCAGACTATGCCACTTATACGAGAAGACTTAGACGACTTTACGGTGCAGATGAGAGAACTAGGTATGGATCCTAGAAACGGCAATCTTAAAGGAGTTATAGGAGCTGCTCTAGGTCCTGGTAATAGTTTCAGTGGAGTTATGTCTGCCCTTATGGGAGCAGCGGGAGAAAGTAACGACGTGATGGGATTATTTACTTCATTAGGAAGAACCTTATCTCCAGAAAAAATAATGAATTCCCTCAGAGGTGCCACTACTCAACAAGAAAGATTTTCTAATCTACTAGAATTAATGAATAAGACTTATGGGACAAATGTTGATAGGTCTCAAAGATTAATATCTACAAGTTTAAGTCAGATAGATAGTTTCTGGAGTGAATTTAAGGAGGACTTAGTTGGAGCTCCTCAAGAGGGTAATTTACTGTGGTATATACAGCAAGTATTTGTTGACATTAAGGGATGGATAGCTAAAAATAAAACGGTACTATTTTCTTTTGCAAATAGCATAAGCCGTGTATTAGGAGGAGTGGGAAAGGTTATCTATTCCCTATTTACAGGAATGACAAGTTATGGGGCGAAAGCTATTGGGGGAATACGAAACGCTGCTGAACAATTTAAGGGATGGGCTTTAAGGGCTGAAGGACAATTAGGATTATGGGCTATAAAGATAAAAGATGTTTTTAAAGAGGCTAGTGACCAGGGTTTAGGATTTTGGGCTACCATGGGAAAATTATGGACAGATGCATTTGGAGGAAAAACAGGAATGGTATCTAAATTTTGGCAGGGATTTAAGGACATAGGTAGTGATGTAATATCGTGGTTAGGGAAGAAGTTATCCGACATATTTGGGTATGAATTCCAAAAGGGAGTTTTATCGTTGATAACTAAAGAAGATGGATCATTTAGATGGGGAACAGCAGGGATTGGAGAGTTCTTCTCAGCTAAGACTGCAGCTTATGAGAAGTTTCATTCTCTAGAAAATATAACATCTGCAGATATAGCAGGAGCTAAGTCTAGACTATTAAATCCTTCAATGAGACGTAAGATTATAGAAGATTCTCGAAATGTTAGTGTTGGAGAATATAAAAAATCTTATTACGACTTGTCAGATGCCGATAACACTCAATCCAATCGAGATTTACTAGCCTCTATGGGATACGTAGTTCAAAGAAGAGTCATCGGAGGTTTACAGTATAGTAAATTAGGTTTGACTGACAAAAAAGAAGCGAGGATACAAAATGAACTCGATAAGTTTTTGTCAACTTCTTCTCCCTCTTTTAAAGCTGGTAATTCTAAAGATGTGGAGGACTTAAGCTCTGCCGGAAACGAAAGGTTAAGAGCTACAGCCGCAGGTTTGGGAATGAACCTCGAACAACTACAGATAAATTCAACTTATAGACCAGGCACAGCTAATCATGGTTCTAGAGGAGCGTTTGACATACAAGCTACTCCTGAATTATTAGCTAAATTTAACATCCCTAAGGAATTAACTCAGGTGAATGCTACCAAGTGGCATCCAATAATAGATAAAGACGGATACAGACTTGCCTATGAATCACCCACAGAAGCTGGTGGAAGAGGGCACTTCCATGTAGATGGTGGTAAGAATCCTGATGGATCTTCAGACGACGTTTCCACCAGTATAAGAGATGTGTTTATCACTATAAATACTAAGGCTACTGAACCTAAAGAAGTAGGAAAGGTTGTGGTAGCTGCTGTCAGAAATATAGATGCACGAGGAGGCACGTTAAAATCCACTAGTAAAATATAAACCAAATGAAAGACACTAATCATGTGATGAGGGGTATGATGGTTAATTTAGACGCAGGTTTAATGCTTCCCTTTATGCTAAATCCTCAACCTATAACACACACTAAAACCGTTACCTGGGAAACTGAAGAAGTTCCAGGTCTTCCTGCTCCTATTCATTATTTTCAGTCTGGAGGAGTTAAGACAATAAGCTTCGATTTGTTCTTTGACGGAAGTGAAGCAGGAAGAAGTTCAGGTCATTTTTCAACAGTCGACCCTACAGGAACTTTAGGTTCCGAATCTATAATAGAATCCTTTTTATACCCTCAAGCAGTGTCTGTAAAATCTAAAGAATTTTCAGTAAAGAGCTTGATGCGACGTAAAAAGTTTGTTAGTCCTCCTGCTGTATATCTACTACTCGGATACAGATTCTGGAAAGGTTATCTGTCTTCTGCTCCTATAGTAGAAAATAAATTTGACAAGAATTTATTTCCTATCCAATTTACTACTTCTATAGAATTTACAGTTGTAGAAGATGGTATAATAGACGAATTAAATACAGTTTCTAGAAATACCCTAGCCCTGTTAAAGAGTTCCCTAAATGCTATGGATCAACTGGTTAATTTACCCAATGCGAATGCCCTTCAGGGAGCATTTGCATTTTCAATTGCGTTATAATGAGTTTTCCAACTAAAAAATTAGCGTTATCTGGAGAAGAGGTGTCAGTACCTCACATAAGAACCAGAGTTTTATATTCTGAGGGAACTCAATACACTTTGATAGATGAAGATTTATTGAGAGATAAAGGAAATGTGTTAGCTTACTTAGCTGGAAAATTTTACGGTGACCCTGCCCTTTATTACATAATACAAGAGAATAACCCTCCGATACATGATTCTTTTTTACAGGAGGGATTTGTTATATTCTTGCCTAATTTAAATTCTAATTAAGGTATCTATGGCTAAAAAATTATTAGTTGGAGATCACAGACTACAGGGTTATGAATGTTTTAGAGATATTTACTTCTCTATAAACAAGGGACAGGTCTCTAAGAGATACGCAGGACAATCTATAGATAGTATGTTTAATAAGTCTATTTACAGTCCCTCTGAAGATGATACAGCGGTAGATCTAGAGTCCACAGAAAAAATGAAATCTGAGGGCTATTTTTTTGTTCCCCCTAGACTTATACGTGGAGACATAGTGGTATCTCAGGATTTTAATTTAATAGATGAATTCTCCATAACTATAATTGCAAATTTTTTGGAAGTAAGAAATCTAGTAATAGAAAGAGCAGACGGAAAGGGAGAGCAGTTACTTAATTTTTCTAATAACAGCATACCCTATTACCCTTTAATGGACACTATTCTCCTAGGAAACCTATTTGTAAAGGGAAGAGTGGGATATATACAAAATCCAAAGCAATCTATCACCCTAGAAGGAGTATGCGTAGGTATGACTCCCTCATTCAGAGGGGATGGGATACCTACAGTTACATACAAATTTAGAGATGTTGGTTGGGATATGACCAGAGTAAATCTATCCGCCACTTACCCTAATTTAGGTAAGGATTTAGATTTAACAGATATAAATAGTGTAATTAATGCAGTAGCTGGGAATTAATGGGCAAATACGAGTTTAATAGAGATTTAGGTAAATGGGAAGAGGTAGTTACTCCTACTAAGAAAGTTAATCCTCCCCTGAAAGCGATTCCCATTACTAATTTTGGAGTCCAGAAGTCCTTTTCAATAAACTACGCTGCACTGGAGGTTGAATTTTCAAAAAGTTCTAAGTCCTACATAGATGTCTCTGACCCAGGGGATAGAAGTTGGAGTGTTGTAACGAGTCCCCTAGCTACCATGTCTTTAAGTTTTATTATAACTAAGATTATATTAGGCTACGGAAAGGATAAATTTGAAATAAAGGGACTTCCCGACGAGTGGAGTAAGATAATCTACACGGTAGGGAAACCCTTAACCCAGGACGGGTCTGACTGGGCATTTATTGGAGAAGCGTGTAGAAATTTAGGTTACATGATACGAAGAGAAAATCATGGGAGAGTATTTAGTATAGTAAAGACCTCAGATGGTAATCGTGTTCAACCTAATTATTCTATTGGGTTAAATGGGAAAGGAGGAGACGTATTTGATTTAAACTTCCTAGATAGAACTGCCGACGAAAATCCTACATTTTTAATCCTAGGAGATTTTTCAATAGAAGTAAGTTCTGATACAGGATTTATTCCTCAAGTAAAACAATTTTTAGATGATACTGGAATTTCCAAAGTAGTTATAAAAGTCCCCGACGGACTCAGTGCTTTTTTAAGAGCTAAACATGTGTTGATGGAAGGAAAATTGGAGGAGGACTATTTGGCCAATAAAGAAGGGAAATTACATGGAGAAGAAAAAGCCATTTTTGACAGGATAGATAAAACTAATGCTTCCTTAGAAGATTGGTTGCAGTATTATCACGTAGAAACTCCTGAATACAATTCAAATAACCCTAATGATCAAGGATACTCTATCCACCCCTATGAGGGGTGGTCATGTTCTTTTACTACTCTGGGAAACATGTGGGCTACTCCCGGAGAGTGGTTAACTATCCAGGGTACTTCTAGTAATCTGTATTTTCCATTTCAAATTAAGTCTGTAACTCACACATTTGGGCATACTTGGAAGACAGCGTATGAAATGATTAGGTAGGTAAAGCATATAACTTTTATTTAAAACTAGTCTTCGTGATACGATTAACCAAAATTATAACTGACGCAAAATACTGGGACACTCCCGATCCTAAGAAGATGGGATTTATCCCAGTGTATTTCAGAAATGAAGTCAGATGGGCTAGACCTGTTTTGAATACTCATGAAATTCGAATACCTACAAAGGAGTGGATATCTAAGTATGGAGACAGTTTGGGCATATATGTTCAGGAATCAATTATAGAAGGAATAAGTACTCTATGGTGGCTAGGATTTTGTTTATTCGAAAATAATTCTATCAGTACAGAGTTTGATGAGGAATACCCTTACTTAAAGATCCTTCACTTTGATGAAAGTTGGATAGAGTTCTGTTCTAGCAAAGAAAATAGGAAACGATGGGAGGTAAAGTCTCTGGAAACAGATTACAGTTCTCTTAAGATAGATTCTTCTAACGAGATTATTTCTGTTAATAACAGAACTATCAACGGGATGCATTTTTCTAAAGACGAAACAGTTATTCTAGAGAATAATTTATTGTCTCTGGGTGCATTTGGTTCAACAGAACCTGCAGTGCTTGGAAACGTCTTAAAAACGTGGTTAGAACAGCTGGTAGATGCCTTAGTTTCGACAACTCACACAACTACAGCTCCGGGATTGCCAACAAGCCCTCCTGTGAATGCTGCCAGTTTTGTAGCATTAAAAGCACAGATACCAACTATATTAAGTTCACTGATAAAATTAAGTAAATGAAAAATATTAATATATCAAACAAATTAATTTATTAAATAGAATGAAATACGATATAACTACAGCAGTAGGAATTGTTTTAAATTCAAAAAGTCAAGTTCTATTAGGTAGATGCCTAACGGATGACGATCGAAATGGAAAACTATGTTTTCCCGGAGGAGGAGTAGAGGAGGGTGAAGACATATTTTCTGCAGCTATCCGTGAAATTAAAGAGGAGACTAATATAGTTCCCCTGATAGTTAATACTGCATTTATAGTTCATAGTAGTAAGCCATTTGTAGCTTACGTTGTGCTAACAGATACTGAAACCAACACTCCTATATTCAATGACGAATATGTCAGAGGGGGTGATTCAGGGTGGTTTGATTTAGACACCCTGCCTTATTCAGATGTCTTCAACTTAAATCTAGATATTTTAACAATGTTGAATCTTATTCCTAAGCGAGAAATAACTTATGTTAAAGATAATATAGAGTCTGATTCAGATATAGAAGGAATTGTAGAAAGTATACTTTATGGAAGAAAGAAGCGAGATAACTGAATTAGTTGAATCAGGAAAGACTTTATCTGAGATACATATACTTATTCCTGCTGAGAGAGATACAATAGATTTCTATCTAAGAAAGAAACT
>Ga0210044_10001623_pt1 | contig 34373 bp, 27 predicted proteins | sample CryGey13umfilter_2_FD_183959 | JGI IMG/M metagenome (GOLD analysis project Ga0210044, IMG submission 183959) | Groundwater microbial communities from aquifer in Utah, USA - Crystal Geyser 4/9/14 3 um filter (SPAdes) (version 2) | ecosystem: Environmental > Aquatic > Deep subsurface >...
AATCTATTCGCCTGCAAAAATCCAACCCGTTGTTATTGAGGTACAAGTGAGTTGTGTCAGCCAGGTACATGCCGACAGGAACCGGCAGGACGCTTGCGCATGATGATTTCTATATTCTTAATATCCCGATGCCAGCACATCCACCACATGTGCTATTTTCAATGGTAAGGATTGTTTTTTAATATAGGAATCCAAATGCAGCAGACAACCAGGGTCGTTGCTGACCAAATATTCTGCACCACCGTTGATGGCGCTTTCTACCACCTGCTTGCTCATGGCAACGGCAACGGGTTCAAAACGGTTGGCAAACATACCGCTAAAACTACAGTAGTCTTCGCAGTTTTCCAGGGTCACCAATGTCAATCCATGCACATTCCTAAGCAATTGCAAAGGCTCATTTTTAAGTCCATAGCTTCTGGTAGCAGCGCAATTTTCCACGAAAGCCACCCGGTGGTTAAAAGTGGCTCCAAAAGTGGTTTTATTTAACACATTCACCAGGAAATCGGTAATTTCGAATACATTCCTTTGCAACTGGCGGTACTCATTGTGGTAAGCGCCATTGTAAAACAGTTCATCAAAGTGGCTTTTTATATATCCCAGGCATGCAGGAGAGGCACTTACTACCATCCGGTTGTTGCTAAATTCAGTGATCAGTTTTTCACCCAGGCTCTTGGCTTCTTCCCAAAATCCCTCCACAAATGCCAATTGTCCGCAGCAGGTCTGTCCTTCATGATAATGAGTGGTTACACCTGCCTTCTCAAGCACCTTCAACAGGCTAAATCCCATTTCAGGGTAAAACTGGTCAATTACACAGGGAATATGAATATCAACTTCCATAGCTTAGTTTTCGATAAATTTAAACTGTTTTGGTTTCGGTGAAGACAGCAAAACCAAGTTTATTAATTTCAGTCCAAAATCCGGGGTAAGATTTTGCTACCACCTCAGCATCCTTGATCTGAATTGTTGGGTATTTGAGTACCAATGGAGCAAAACTCATGGCCAACCGGTGGTCGTGGTAGGTATTAAATACCAGGTGATCAGGATTGCTTTTTTCAGCAAATGAAAGGGAACAGGTATCCTCCTTCTGGTGTAAGTGAACCCCGATTTTTTCCAATTCGATACCCAGGCTCTCCATGCGATTCGATTCTTTGTATTTGAGATGGCTTATACCCGTAAAAACGGCTTTAGTTCCAAGGACGGCACAAGTAGTTATTACCGGTAGTGCCAGATCAGGACAATCTTTAAAATCAAATGAACATTTCTTTGTCGCCATTTCCATCGACAGCAACCGTAACCCATTGGTTTCGTAAAGGGTTTTTACGCCAAGTGAGGCATACATTTCCGCAAGCACGCGATCGCCCTGGATGCTATGCTCGTATAGACCCGGGATAAAAATATCAGCTTTTTCGGAAAGTGCCGCAACCTCGTACCAATAGGCTGCCGATGTCCAATCCGATTCCACCTCATATTTTATTGTATTGTATGGATGTGGGTCTACAACAACACAATCGTCGAAAAGTGAAACGTACGCTCCAAATGCCTTCATCATGTCCACCGTCATCCCAATGTAAGGCTGAGAAACAACCTGTTTTGAGAAATTTATTTTCAATCCCTCTTCCAGGTATGGGCCAATCAACAATATGGCTGTTACAAACTGACTACTCATGGAGGTATCCACCCTGATTTCACCACCATAAATCTCAGTTCCGGTGATATGAATGGGCAGGAATCCGTTTTTTCCACAATATCTTATTCGAGCACCCAGACTAACCAATCCTTCCACGAGTGCACCTATAGGACGCTCTTTCATTCGTTGACTTCCCGTGATGAGCCACTCGCCAACATGAGAAACGAGAAAGGCAGTAAGAAATCGCGCTACCGTTCCGGCATTTTCAACATCCAAAATCGCAGGTATTTCACTAGCTCCCCAAAACCGGATAAATTCCAAATGGCGTTTTAACAACCGGGTGTCATCAGCCTCTGATAACCTCTCAATGGAGGTATCCTGGCCCGACAATTCGGCAATAATCAACGCCCGGTTGCTGATGCTTTTCGAGCCCGGGAGTTCAACAGACCCAATCGCCAGTTTCGTTTTTTGTGTGAGTTTTACCGTTTGCACATGAGGTTTGATTAATTACACTTCTCCTTTAAAATAATACCGAAGGCTGTCTTCGATAAGATGAGGGCTCACTTCCACATCATGAGTTGCCTTTCCAAGCCGGCGTAGTAAACTGAAAAGCAGCTTATTTCCACGCATTTTTTTGTCCTGATGCATCAACTCAATAATCAGGGGGATTTTACTTTCATCAAAAGTAAAGCGTTCAAAGTTTTTATCAATCATGGTCACAATTTCAACCAGATGTGCTGCATCAAATTCAAAGATTTTTGCCGATATCCATGCTTCGCAGATCATGCCTGCAGCAATCGCCATTCCATGGGTAGTTTCGTTATGGGTTCTTAAGAAATACGACTCCAGTGCATGACCCACGGTATGTCCAAAATTCAGGTTTTTTCTTACTCCGCGCTCTGCAGCATCAAAACGGACAATATCAATTTTGTCTCTGGAGGCTTTTGTAATAATGGTACCCCAATCTTCTATCTCGGAAAAGTGTTTCCCCTGAACCTTACCCCACAAGTCTTTGTCCATGATCAAAGCATACTTCAACACCTCGGAAAAGCCCGACTGCCATTGTAGCTGATCCAGAGTTTTCAAGAAAAGAGGTTCAATAATCACTCCAACCGGATCGACAAACAAACCCACCTGATTTTTAAAATCATGAAAATCAACACCGGTTTTCCCTCCTATGGCTGCATCCACCATACCAAGCAAAGTGGTAGGAATATTAAGGAACCGCATACCTCGTTTAAAGGTAGCAGCTGCAAATCCACCTGAATCGGTGATGACACCTCCCCCAAGGTTGAGCAACAAATGATCGCGGCCTGCCTTGAGTCGTGTCAGTTCGTTCCAGATGTATGACGACTGGGCAATATTTTTGTTTTTCTCACCACTGGAAACAAGGATCACATCACAGTTTTCTAGTCCGGGTACTAATTTATGTAAAACCGGAAGACAATGATGGTGCGTATTTTCATCCACAAGAATAATGATGCGTGGGTAATCATCCAGCTTGTGTGCTGATTTATCCAGCGATCCATCTCCAATGGCATACCAAACAGTGTCGGCATCAAGTGTAAAAGGTAGATTCATAGTCGTGGCAAAGATAGCACATTCTGTAAAATTCAGCCAAATAGTTTCTTTGAGACATAAAATTCAGGATACTAAATAACCCACGCAAATATACTTACGACGCAACTGTTTTACAGAGGAGTTGTCCAGTTATAAGTATATTTGCATGTTCAAACCACAATTTTATGAAAAAGATTTATTCGCTGGTTTTCCTGGTTTTATTGAGTACAGTCATTTTGGCCGGAACCATTAGCCATACCTATCATTTTTCAACTCCCCTGATCATTCAGAAAGGACCGTACAGATTGATCAATTTTGATGGAACAATGCAGACCGCCAAAGCAGGTGAGCCTTCTCTGCCCTATTTTCCAACCAAATTGCTGTTGCCTCCGGGCGAAATGGTCGTCAGCATGGAAATTATTCGCGAAAGCGAACAATTCATAGAGGGAGATTACCAACTTTCACCTTATCAGCCGTCGCGTCCATTATCTTCCACTGAATCTCCTGATTTTTACTTTAATTCATCTGTTTACCAGTCAACCGCAAACTACCCTAAGGAGGCAGCCAGAACCCCCGGTACTCAATTTATGAACGGTTTTGGTTTTGCCATTGGAGCCTTCACCCCCATCAACCTGATTCCTGCAACCGGCAAATTGAGTTATTTCTCAAAAGTAACAATCGTGGTACATACCACAGCAGACACTAAAGCACTTGATGCTCTTCAAAACTTGCAACCCTCACCAGCTTTCAAACTCCACGCGCAGAATTTTGCCGATAACCCTGATGAAATCAACCAATATCAAATTCCTCACGATCGTGATACAGATCAATATAAGCTGCTGATTATTACACCTGAACAGTTTTCAGACAGCTTTTCCACACTGACAACAATGTACCAGGAAAGGGGAATTCAATCACAAGTCACTACCACGGAAACCATCCTGCAAAACGAAACAGGAATGGATTTACAAGAAAAGATACGCAACTATATCACCGATCAATATCAAAATCAAGGAGTAGAATTTGTACTCCTTGGCGGCGATGTGGAACTGGTTCCCTACCGCGGGTTTTATTGCTATGTTCAGTCGGGCGGAGGTTATCAGGACAATGGAATCCCTTCTGATTTGTATTATTCGGCGCTGGATGGCAACTGGAACGACAATGGAAATAATCTCTGGGGAGAACCTGACGAAGATGACTTGTTGCCCGATGTGGCTGTAGCCCGTTTCCCATTTAACACCCCCGATGAACTGGAGAACATGGTGCACAAAAGTCTTTTTTATCAAAATTTCCCGGTAACGAGTGAATTGACCAATGCCCTGATGGCCGGAGAACATCTTTATAGTAATCCGGAAACCTGGGGTAGCGATTATTTAGAACTGCTCATCGGCGAACGCAGCGACAACGGTTACACCACCAACGGAATTCCTGAAGGTTATAACTTTCAAAAGCTTTATGAAGAAATTCAGCCCTGGTCGAAGTACGACCTGATGGCGGCCATCAATTCAGGCAAGCAGTTCGTTCACCATGTGGGTCATGCTTCTCAAACCTATGTGGCTTATATGACCAACAGCGACATAACCAATGCCAATTTCTCTGGTGCCAACGGTATTGATCACAACTACACTTTACTGCAAACACATGGATGCGATTGTGGTGCCTTTGATGCCAACGACTGCATCCTTGAGAAAATGGTAACCATCGACAATTTTGCCGTAGCCGTGATGGGAAATTCGCGTTTTGGCTGGTTTAACGAAGGCCAGACAGAAGGCCCGGCTGCTCACCTGCACCGTGAAATGATGGACGCCTTGTATGGTGAAGAAATGAGATTTTTAGGCAATGCCTTTAAAGAGAGTAAGATACAAACCGCACCCTGGGTTGAAGCTTCCGGACAATGGGAAGAAGGTGCGCTACGATGGAATTTTTATGACCTCAACACTTTTGGCGACCCGGCCATGAGTGTCTGGACAGATGAGCCTGTATCAATCGACGTAAGCTATGAAGATGAAATTGTTATCGGATCTGCATCCACCGAGGTGAGTGTGCTATCAAACGGAATTCCCATGACAGATTTCACCTGTTCCGTCCTGAAAGAGGGTATTCTATGTGGGACAGGAATCACCAACACATCGGGTACGGCGACTATTGTCTTTGATGAAGACATTACCCAACCCGGCCCTGCCACGCTGTTTGTGGTGGGAAGAAATTGTCTGCCAACCAGCTTTAGCATACAGTTTATCCCCGCTGAAGGTGCATACGTGGTATTCAGTGATGTTCAAATCAATGACGAATCGGGTAACAACAATCAGCAGGCCGATTATAACGAAACCATTATGCTGACGGTAACTGTTGGAAATGTAGGACTGGGTGACGCCAATAACCTGACCGTTACGCTTTCTTCCATCGATCCGTTCGTGACCATCACCGACACCATCGAAAATTATGGAAATGTGCCGTCCGGACAACAAGCGACTATTGAAAATGGGTTCTCCGTGTACTTGCACGACAGCATTCCCGACCAGCACAGCATCGCGTTTACGCTTCATTGCCAAACAGAAACCGACAGTTGGGATTCGGGTTTTGGAATCACGGCCCAGGCTCCCGTTCTGAGTTTGGGAACACCCGTTATTTTCGACGCGACTGGCGGCAACAACAGTGGATCCCTCGATCCCGGAGAGACGGATACACTCGCGATTGATGCATCCAACTTCGGCCACAGCGACTGTTTTAATGTGCAAATCAGCCTGTCCGCCACAAGTCCGCATGTTACCATAAACCCTTCATCGCTATCATTGCAAGACCTGCTCACAAACCAGTCAAAAACAGCCGGTTTCGAAATTACCATTGACGAAAATACATCGGTGGGTTCATTGATTGAATTCACCTACTTACTTTCAAGTGGTGCCTACCAACTGGTTGCAACCTATTATATCCCGGTAGGACTGGTGATGGAAGATTTTGAAACAGGGGATTTCTCTCGTTTCGAATGGCAGCATGGGGGCAATCAGCCATGGATGGTTAGCGGTGCAGATCCATTTGCCGGGGATTTCTCGGCTAAATCAGGAGCTATTGGTGATGAACAAACTTCAGAGCTAATCATTGAACTGGAGGTTTTATCTTCCGATAATCTGACCTATTGGCGAAAGGTTTCTTCAGAAGCGGATTACGACTATCTCCGTTTTTATATTGACGGAACCATGGCTGGCGAATGGGCCGGTGAATATGATTGGGATGGACAAACTTACTCCATTTCATCCGGAGTACATCTACTCAAATGGTCTTACGAAAAAGATATCAATACTTCAGGGGGCGCAGACTGTGCCTGGCTTGACAACATTGTGTTTCCACCCACGGCTACTATACTGACAATCAACTTGTTTTCGGAGAACGACGAGATACGGATATATCCCAATCCGGCTAACGATCAATTAAATATTGAATTCGATAAAGAGCCACTGGTTGAAGTCACTTTATATGATCTGTTGGGTTTAAAAATAAATACCCTTCAGGTCGGGGATGTCAATAGCCACCTCACCCGGATAGATGTAACTTCTCTTAAGCCGGGCATCTATCTGGTTGAAATGTTGTTCGGGGACAGAAAAATCATCAGGAAGGTGGTTATTAATTAAGCCACTCTCTATCAGGCTACGAATCTTGTACTCGTTTTTAAGTAGGCTCTCATCCGTGAAACGGAAATTACTATCTTTGAAATGAGTAAAGAACATCGTTATGACAGAACTCCCCGACAACCTGATTGCCTTTGGCCGCAGTTTGTTTTTAAACTCAGAAAACCGGATTACAACCATTGGCAATGGATCCATTGGTGGAAAAGCAACTGGTCTGGCACGTATCAATCAATTCCTGAACACCTCCGAACTCAAAAGTCAGTTTGACCGCATCGACATTGGGATTCCTGCCATGACCGTCATCAGAACAGATGTATTTGACGCGTTCATGAAACGGAACAAATTGTACGAAATTGCCTTGTCCCGGTTGCCAGACGACCGCATTGCCCATGCCTTTCAAAAAGCGGCGTTGCCAATGGAAATCCTTGGTGATCTGCGTGCACTCATTGCCCAGGTTCATTCACCACTGGCTATTCGCTCCAGTTCCATGCTCGAAGATGCCTTAGGTGAGCCTTTTGCAGGTATTTACGGCACCAAGATGACTCCAAACAACCAACCCGACACGACCACTCGTTTCAACAAACTGGTTGAAGCTATCAAATATGTGTATGCCAGCACCTTCTTTAAGGTTGCGCGCGACTACGTGAAAGCAACGCAACATACTTCCGGAGACGAGAAAATGGCTCTGATTATACAGGAAGTGGTAGGCCTGCGCCATGGCGACCGATTTTATCCTGAATGTGCCGGGGTTGCACGTTCGCGTAATTATTATGCCTTCGGCAATGCTTCTCCCACTGACGGCATTGTAAGTCTGGCCTTAGGTTTGGGAAAAACAGTAGTAGATGGGGGACTCTGCTGGTCGTATTCCCCGGCTTTTCCCAAAGCCGATCCACCCGTGGGCTCCGTTTACGATTTATTAAAAATCACCCAAACAAAATTCTGGGCGGTTAATATGGGCACGGCACCTGCATACGATCCGTTGAAAGAAACGGAATATTTGGCCCAACCAGACCTGGAAAAGGCCGAAGAAGACAAAACACTCCGGTGGGTGGCCTCCACGTTAGATCCTCATTCGGGTCGTCTGGTCATGGGGGTTGGTAAAAACGGTGCCCGGTTACTCAATTTCGCGCCCCTGCTGCGTCTTGATGACATCCCATTTAACCAACTCATTATCCATCTGTTGCATCTATGCGAACAGGACTACGGAACCGCTGTTGAAATCGAATTTGCCATGACTTTCGCTCCGGGTCAAAAGCCCAAATTTGGCTTTTTACAGGTACGCCCCATGGTGGTTTCCACTGAAGAAGTTGAAGTGAATACTGTGGAACTCAAAGAGCCTGACGTGCTCTGTTCATCACCTAAAGTGTTGGGCAATGGCATCAACAACGATATATTGGACATCGTTTATATGAAACCGGGAGTTTTTGATGCTTCCCTGACACAGAAAATTGCATTAGAAATTGACCACATGAATGAATTGCTCTGCAAAGAAAAAAAACCTTACTTGTTAATAGGATTTGGTCGTTGGGGAACCTCGGATGCATGGGCAGGTATTCCGGTAAACTGGGGACAAATTTCGGGAGCGAAAACCATCGTGGAAGCGCCATTGGCGGGGATGAATTCCGAACTGAGCCAGGGATCACACTTTTTTCACAATGTAACCAGTTTCCGGGTGCTTTATTTTTCCGTACCTTATTCGGGCGAGTATCCCATCAATTGGGATTGGCTCAACTCGCAACATATTGTAAATGAAACCGAAGCGATAAAACATGTAAGGCTCCAACAACCATTGTCCATTAAGGTAGATGGCCGCTCAGGCAGAGGAGTTATCCAGTTTACTTAAATACAGTTAACATGGCCAGTAACAAACCGCTCGACCAACTGATGTTGGAATTGAAAGAAAGAGCCAAAGAGCTCAACTGTTTGTACGAAGTGCAGGAGATACTTAATAAATCTACACTTTCGAATGCAGAAATGTGCAATGAACTGGTACGCGTTATTCCATCCGGATGGCAATACCCTGAAATCTGCAAAGTGAAACTAACCTGTTTTAATCAGGTATTTACTTCTGATGATTTCACCGAAACGCCCTGGGTCATCAGATCGCCTATCATCGTTCAGGCAATCCTCTCAGGCGAAATTGCAGTGTTTTATACCAAAGAACGTCCACAATCGGATGAAGGGCCTTTTTTAAAAGAAGAACGAAAACTCATCGATGCCCTTGCAGAAAGGTGCTCACTCTTCATCTTACATCAAAAGCTTAAATCTGTTTTCGATCAGGAACTGGCCGTGAACAAGGACCAGAAAAGTGAATGGTGGGTTATCCTGGACATGCTCAAACAAACAGATCCCAAATTACTGATCCGCCTTTCGCGCAAGATGATCAATTATCTCTGCTGGACGGGAGTTGAGGAAGCCGGTAAAATGCTGGAATTATTCAGCCCTTCATTTAAAAGCGATGTCACCTTGCTGACGGAGGTGAACAGTCCCTATCACAAGCAGGCTGATAGCGACCTGCTTTCGTTAAGTTATTCTATATTTGAGTTGGCTGCACGACATCTTTCCGAAAGGGATATTCTCTATCGCATTCAAAAATGGACCAAGGAAGACCGATCCGGTTTTCTATCTGAGATACTGGAGAACATGGGATCATCGCTTGCAGACATCAATTCCGCGGTGGAGCGTTATCACCACCTGGCCCCTCACATGCTTGAGCTGTCGGAACCTCGAGAAAAGAATATTAAAATATCGCTTATCCGCCGCATCCTCAGCGACCAACCTGCCTTTATCGACATTGCCAAAAACTTCATTAAAATAGACAGCTTTTATAACCTGTTGCAACATGTGATATACCCCACAGGAAGCCATGGACAGTTGGGAGGGAAAAGCGCGGGATTGTTTGTTGCACACCATTTACTAAAAAACACTAAAAACCATGAGGAACTATTTGGAAATGTGAAGGTTCCAAAGACCTGGTATTTAACCTCCGACGGATTGCTTCGCTTTATGAGCTACAACAACCTGGAAGACGTGATAGAGCAAAAATACAAGGACATTGAGCAGGTTCGTCAGGAATATCCGTACGTGATACATGTATTCAAGAACGCCCTTTTCCCTCCCGAAATACTCAAAGGCCTCACCATGGCGCTTGATTATTTTGGCGAAACACCGCTGATAGTGCGAAGTTCGAGTTTACTCGAAGACCGTGTGGGCAGTGTTTTCGCGGGGAAATATAAAAGCCTGTTTATTGCCAACCAGGGAGACAAGGGAACGCGGATGATGGCATTGTCGGATGCCGTGGCCGAGGTCTATGCTTCCACTTTTGGACCCGATGCCATTGAATACAGGGCAGAAAATGGGTTGCTCGACTACCGCGAAGAAATGGGCATCATGATCCAGGAGGTGGTCGGCACCAAAACAGGAATTTATTTCTTTCCTTCCTTCGCCGGGGTGGCTTTTAGCAACAATGATTTCAGGTGGTCGAACCGGATTAAGAGCGAAGATGGCCTGATCAGACTGGTGCCGGGTTTGGGAACCCGTGCTGTTGACCGGATATCTGATGACTTTCCGGTACTCATCTCTCCGGGACAGCCAGAGTTGAGGGTGAATGTAACCATCGACGAAATCGTCAGGTATTCGCCTAAATTCATGGATGTGGTCAACCTCACCACCGGCCAGTTTGAAACCGTTGAGGTTGAGCTTGTTTTAAAAAGATATGGACGTGATTTTCCTTCTATCAGCAGGGTGGTATCCATCCTGAAACAGAATTATATCCAGCCGGCACGTCCGCTGGGTATGGATTTTACCCGCGATGCGTTCGTGGTAAATTTTGAAGGGCTCATCAAACGGACTTCATTTGTAACTGAAGTAAAAAACATGCTCAATGTTTTGCAAAAAAAATACCACCATGCAGTAGATATTGAGTTCGCGCATGACGGGCAGGACTTTTATTTGTTGCAATGTCGTTCGCAAAGTTCAGGATTACATAGCAAACCAGCCGAAATTCCCGCCAACATCCCATCTGAAAAAGTAATTTTTTCGGCAAAAAAATATGTCCCCAACGGCATTGTTTCAAACATTACTCACGTGGTGTATGTCGATCCGGTGCAATATGGGTTGCTTGCAAGCCACGATGCTCTGATTGAGGTGGGACATGTGGTGGGCAGGATCAACAAATTGCTCCCCAAACGACAGTTCATCCTCATGGGACCAGGTAGGTGGGGAAGTCGCGGAGACATTAAACTCGGCGTTAGTATTACCTATTCGGAGATAAAAAACACGGCCATTCTAATCGAGATTGCCCGGAAAACAAATGACTATGTCCCCGATTTATCCTTTGGCACCCATTTCTTCCAGGACCTGGTTGAAGCCAACATCAAATACCTGCCGCTATATCCCGATGATGATGAAGTCATCTTTAAGGAGGATTTCTTTCTGAAAAGTCCCAATATTCTCACTTTGCTGTTGCCCGAAATGCAACACCTGGAGAAAGTGATCAAAGTGATTGATGTAAGGGCCATATATCCTGATAAAGTGCTCGAAGTATTGATGAACTCCGACCGGTCGCTGGCAGTTGCCATGATGGTAAATTTCCATGAAACCCGACAGGAAGAGGTGATCAGGGAAGAAACTGTAAATCAATCCGGGAAACAAGAGGTACACTGGCAATGGCGACAGAAATGCGCAGAAAACATAGCTCAGTCGATTGACCCGTCAATATTTGGTATTGTCGCCCTGTATTTGTTCGGAAGCGTTAAAAATGGAACTTCAGGGCCCGGAAGTGACATCGACCTGCTGATACACGTGAGCAACACGCCCGAACAGCAGGCGCTACTTACTGCCTGGCTCGAAGGATGGAGCCTGAGCCTGGCTCATATGAACCAGTGGCGTACCGGTGTGAGGACGGAGGGAGGATTGCTGGATGTGCATTACATTACCGATGAAGACATAAAAAACCGAACCAGTTTTGCCATAAAAATTGGTGCGGTAACGGATGCCGCAAGACCCCTGGTGATGGGCAGGTAAAATTCTGTAGAACTGTATTTTCAAAACTGACTCGAGCGAGCACTTTACTAAATTAACTCCCTCCTGCACTCCCGTGGATTTTCCGCATCAAAAACCACCAGTGCCAACTCAGGCCCATCGTGGGCGGACGTTATCATGGTGGTGGTTCCGAGTTGTTGTTTCCAGTATCCGGTGATGCGTGCCGATTCGTGCACATGGCCATGAAGGGTGAGCAAAGGCTGACGATCCTCTATCATGCGCCTGATGGCAATACTACCCACATGCACATCCAGGGGCACCTGTTCAAACATTTTACCATCCAGGGCTGCCCGGTCGAGATGGGTTTGATAGGGCGGACTGTGAAATAAACACAAGGCTGTGGCAGGCTCAATACCAGTCATCAGCATTTCCAAATCTTTCTGTATGGTTGAATACCGACACAGATATTTGGAAACAGGGAGGCTGTGAAACCCTTCTTCGGGTGAAACACACCCCGGGTCTACGTATGCGCTTACATCATATTTCTCCCAGTCCTTCAACAAAAACGGCGTTGGTGGAACCCAGGCATATCCCACTACAGTCCACTTTTTCCAGGGCATTACCTGGTTGGGAATATAATGCCACAATCCCATGGATTCTCCTTCCAGAAATTTGTCCTCCTCCCCTTTTCCGTCATCATTTCCCGGAATCATAAAAACCTTGGGATAGGGAAAATCCGGCAGGTCTTTCAGTTGGGAAAAGCCCGCAATGAGGGTCTCATCAAAAAAATTTCCGACGTGGGCATCTTGTGATGACAAATGATACAAACCTGAAGGCAACACATCTCCACCCAGAAATACCGCCTCGGGTTGCTGTGTTTCTATGGCACGAAAGAGCTTTTCATAACGTGTCTTTTTTCCGTGCAAATCCGAAACAAAAAAACAGAGGGTGGTCATTGGGTTCGAAAATTAAAAGGTGATGCATCCTGATTGCGAATATAGCATTTTATCGGGTGTAAAAGGATGCTTTTTAAATCAATTCAGGAGGTAGGTTGCTTATGGGAAAGACAGGATTAAACGGTGGCAAAATAAAAAGTTGGCTCGTATCAACCTCAGTTCCCACCAGTTGCAAACTGAGCTGTTCATCCTCGTTACCGCTGCGCTTAAACGAGGACGAGGGGTGGCTCAGAGTCCTATTTATAATAGCCGGTGTTTTAACTTCTATAAATCAAATTCATTTCAGATAATTCCTGTCCAATTTGATGAATTCCACTTAATATTTTTTCAGTTTGGTTCTCAGATGGTTTTTTATGTCCTTTCACATATTGAGACAATAAAGTTGGATTCATTCCAATTTTTTCTGCAAGAAATTTTGAGTTCAGCACTTTGTAATATTGGAAGAATTGTGCAAAATCAATTTCAAACTTTAAATTCTCATGTGTAATTTCATATTCTTCTTCAAAATTTAGTTGTGTTGCTTCGAGAGCATTATTTATAAGTTCAGGAATAGTTCTACCTGTTGTAAATATTGGATAATCTTCAGAGTAAGCAGAAAATCCAGTCGTTGTTTTTTCAACTATTATTTTGATTTTTTTCTTATACTTTTTCATAATTCCTATTTTTTTAAAGTGTTATTCCTGCATCTTTCAGCATCTTTTTTTCAAGTCCCTTGCCGACTTCCTGACTCCCATGATTTGGAAAAATAATTATTCCTTCTTTTTGGTCATGTTTCATTTTAACATGTGACCCTTTTTGCGAAATTGGATACCAGCCATCTTTTTTCAAGAGTCGGAATAATTCGGAACATTTCATGTAATCACATTTTTCTAAATCGTGCTCAAAGGTAAATAATAATTTACTTTTTAACAAAAATTATTTTTAGGTATTTCACTTTTTCCAGGGCGTCACCTGGTTGGGAATATAATGCCACAATCCCATGGATTCTCCTTCCAGAAATATTGCCTCGGGTTGCTGTGTTTCTATGGCACGAAAGAGCTTTTCATAACGTGACTTTTTTCCGTGCAAATCCGAAACAAAAAAACAAAGGGTGGACATTGAGTTCGACTATTAAAGGTGATGCATCCTGATTGCGAATATAGCATTTTATCGGGTGTAAGAGGATGCATTTTAAATCAATTCAGGAGGTTGGTTGCTTATGGGAAAGACAGGATTAAACGGTGGCAAAATAAAAAGTTGGCTCGTACGAATCTCAGCTCCCACCAGTTGCAAACTGAGGTGTTCATCCACGTTACCGCTGCGCTTAAACGAGGACGAGGGGTGGGTTTGTAAGTTCCTTCTGCGATCCAGAATTGCTTTCCCGACATAGCCAGTCGGATCGAGTCCGCCAATTTGGTATATCCATTTCCTGATGGACTATTCCCATCCAGGGCATTGACCCACGATGTTCCATTTTTGAGTCCGGTGCCTTCGGGGTGTTCATCCTCGTTACCGCTGCGCTTAAACGAGGACGAGGGGTGGGCAATCAAAATGGGATTTTTATTCCTTTATCTCCAAATTTTTTCAAATGCACTCACCGAATTCCGCGCCAGGTTCACTTCGTAGGTGAGTAACATGTTATCGAGGTGGATTTTTCGATTTTTGCGGTCAAATCGTCTAACAAATTTTAAATTAATGAGGTGGGAACGTGAAGCTCTGAAAAAAATAGCTTTGTCCAACATTTCAGCCATTTGCCCTATTGTTTGGGTCACCGTTTCGGTTTGTCCATCCGTCATGCTGATTTTTGAATAATTGCCATCGGCGGCCACGATGACAATTTCCTGGGGCTCAATAAGCAAAAACCCTGTTCGGGTATTCAGCCTAAGCTTGTCGCGATGATTTAGTTGCCGCAGCAAGATGTTCAACTGTCGGTTGAGGGTATTGGCTTCCTCCTTTTCGTTACCCAATTTATCAAACACTGCTTTAAGTTGCACAGGATCGACAGGCTTGAGCAGGTAATCAAAGGCGGCCAGCTTGATGGCTTCGAGGGCATAACTGTCAAAGGCGGTTACGAAAACAAAATGGGTATTTATTGGAAAGTTTTGCTCCTTCTTTACCAACTCAATACCTGACATGGATGGCATTTGAATGTCGAGAAATACTATATCAGGTTGGTACTTAACGATGATGTCAAGTCCACTCAGGGCATTGTCTGCCGTTGCTACCAATTTGGCTTCCGGTATTTGCTCAAGCAATTGTTGCAGAACGAATATTGCCTGTGGTTCGTCATCAATGGCAACGCATTTAAACATTTTTTGCATGGTCATCATAAGTATATAATTTAGAGTTTCTGATAAGTAAAATCGATGGGAATTAAAATCAAAATGCTTGTGCCTGCCACTTGGCGTTCTGCATCAAAAAGGTCAGTAATTTTATACGACAATTTCTTGCTGTTGAAGTGGTTAAAATAATCGAAGTAGCCATCAATAATCCTTAGTCCGTTGGAGGTGCCGGCAGTTTTTACCTGAACGGCTTTTTTGCGGCCGATGCCATTGTCTTGAATAAGCAGGCAAAGTTTATCCTGATCATAAAAAACATGTATGAACAATTTGCCCATTTCTTTCTTGGGAAGCAAACCATGTTTAATGGCGTTTTCGGCAAAGGTCTGAATACACATCTTGGGAATGATGGTTTTAAGATTAACTTCGTCTTCCATCTTCAGTTCAAAATCAAATTGGTTCTTGAACCGGTATTGTTGAATTTGCACATAACTGTTCACAAAATCAATTTCTTCTTCCAAAGTGGTTGTAAGTTGATTATTTTGTTTCAGAATGGCCCGCATGAGTTTCGACAGTTTCACAAAATATATATAAGCTGTTTGCCGGTCTTCGCTAAGCAAAGCCGCTGCTATGGAGTTGATGGCATTGTAGGTAAAATGCGGGTCGATTTGATTGTGAATTGAGTGTAGCCGCAGTTCAGACATTTTCAATGCAATTTCAGCCTCTCGTTTTTGTTTTCGCCTGATGTTGTACATTACCAGTGCTCCCGACAAAAAAAGTAACAGCATAGCCAATACTATTCCCATGATTTGAAACCATAAACGCTGATAGATAGCCGGGACAATTGTAAAACCCATGATGGCTTTATTGTCTGACCACAGACCATCGCTGTTGGCGGCCTTGACCAAGAACCGGTAATCGCCCGGAGGAAGGTTGGTATATACGGCGTTTCGCTCTTTGCCCGGTAAAGACCAGCTGGCGTCAAAGCCTTCCAGCATATAAGAATAGCTGACTCCCTCTGGATAATATTGGCTGATGCCAATAAACTCAAACCTGAGGTTTTTATCTCTATGTTCAAACATGAGCTTCGTGGAGTCCTCGTCAATTCCGGCTACTTTTAACCAGTTCATTTGATCGCCAAACCGAAATACCTCAGTAATGTATACCCTTGGCGCGTTTGGGTTAGCCTGAATTTGTGCCGGATCGATCCTGACCACCCTGTCGTTATTGGGCAACCACAGAAAGCCTTTTGAATCCTGGAAAAAACCGTTTTGCCCGGGCTCGATGGCATCAAAACCTTTGTCGGGACCAATAGCGGTTAGTTGAACGGATTGGTCTTTATAAAATCGTTTCAGGTCGAGCACCACAATGCCTTTGATGGTGCCAATATATAAAGCAGAGTCGCCCACTGTGATGAGCGTAACCACCAGCTCGTTCAGGAGCGGATTTTCTATTTTTTTAAAGGTATGGTAGTCGTAAAAGAACAAGCCGCTCAGATTTCCAATCCAGAGGTTGTCGTGGAAATCGCGCAACAAGGCATTACCTCCATATTCAAAAGGAAATTCAGTAGTAGGAAAAGCAATCAGGCTGTCGCCGATGAGCACACTGATACCATTGAAACCACCCAACCAGATTCTTTTGTATTTATCTTCCTCCAGACCGGTGACAACGGTGCTTTTGCCATTTCCCGGTTGAACAGGCACGCTGTCGATCAGTTTGTTATGATGCACCCTAAAAAAACATCTTTGTGCACCAATCAGGAAACTGCTGTCGTATCTGCTTTGCCGGATGATAAAGGAGGGAATCTGTTCTTTTTCTTTTGGAAGGATAGTAAAGTCAGATCCGTCATACTTGATCATGGGATAATAATTTGTGGTCAGGTAGATGTTTTTTTCTGCGTCTGTAATGCTTCCCATGGCCAGATATGTCGGCTGTCCCATGGGCAATTCTGGTAATCCTTTCACCATACTGAAGCTCCCGTTCGCAAATCGTTGCAGGCCATTGAAATACGAAGCAAAATACATCACCTCGTTTTTTCCTTCGAGCACACTCCATATGTTCTGGTTCATGCCGCCTTTCTCGGGCATATAATTGATAAAGGCCATGGAATTTGTTCTGTAAAGCCCGTTCTCAGTACAGCACCACAAGTTTCCTTCCCGATCAAAAAATACATTTATTGACAACGGAAAGCTGATGTCAGTTATTTGTCTCGTTTTTGCAGCAATCACTTTTGCTTTTATTTGATCATGATAATACACTATGATATTGCCCTTTTTGTCAATGGCAAGATCGAGTTTTTTATTATCAACGTATGGGCTAAAAGCATCACTCAGCAGTTTTTCAGCATGTTCGTCCTGATAGCTGTACAGACTTCCGTCATCAAGATAATACAAGTTGCCATAGGGGCCCGTCTGAAACCCCTGTAGGTGTGATAACTTAAAACGGGGTTTCTGAATCGATCCGGATTTGTATGAATACAAGGTGCCGGTATTGTCGGCTAACCAGAGTGTGTTTGATAGTGGGTCATATCTTGGTTCCATAATGTCAAAGAAATTCGTCAACCGCGTACTAAACCGGATCTGACTGATAAAACTGTAGTGATCATTTGTTAGAACAACCTCTCTTAATGTATTGTTTTCCAGCAATTGGAAAATGATGGCACTATCGCTTGAATAGGGCATCATAATTTGAAAATATGGTTTAGAGTAAGGCGCATCATAAGGGAAATTAACGAACGCTTTACCGTCGAAACGCGACAAACCATCTTGGTATAAAAACCAAATATTACCTTCTGCATCTTCAGTTATTTGACTGGACCACCTACCGAGCAGTCCGTCTTTTTCGGTATAATTAACAAAATGAATCCCATCAAATCGGCTGATGCCCAACTTGGTCGAGATCCACAAATAGCCTTTGCTGTCCTGATACACAGTATTGGTCTGCGACTGAATCAGGCCGTCGTTCACGGTATATCGCTTCCAGCTAAGCTGCTGCGCGTTCATAAGAACGCAGGAAAATAATGTAGCAACAAGGATTGTCAAAAACTTGACCTTATTCATGCAGGCAATGGTTTGATGGGAACAAATATAGAATATTATACGGTCTTGTTCACTGGTGCTCATGGGCAATAGAATGATCTGTTTAATTTGGTCCCAATAACAAAAAAACACAAGATAGAATTTTTCTTTGGTGGGGTATTGGTGGATAGGACATGTTAGTTGCAAAGTATGCTTAGAGAGGGGGTAATTGAAAAGCAGGATAACCACCAGTTGCATTCCGATGGTTATCGGAAGGCGGCAGCGTGGGTTGGGTGGGTTGAACGGAGAGGGCGTAGTACAAGAGGAGATGTCTCGTCATTTCGCTTGCCTGCCATGGGGTATTTGATCATAATCAATATCTACTCTTAATTCCATATATCAAATCGTTTGAAACAAAGATACAGAATTTTCACTTACAAAGGAATCCATAAATCGTTGTGTATTTTTTTGCATAGGACTAACAGAAGGCAATACGCGGAGGCCATGTGTTAATTTTTTCTAATCGAAACTTCCTTCAATTAAAATTGTTCTTGGATACTTCTCTTCCATTAAACCGCTTGATAAATATAGACCTCTTTTAATCTGAGCATAATGTGTACTTTCTTCTAATATTAAGTCCGGAATATTGTCATTATCTAAATCACCAATCCATATTATTTTAGGTGCTTCAATAAAATCTTTTGATGATATATGAGCTTGTGGTACTTTAAGTATTTCAACTTCCATTCTAACCTTAAAATCAGTCCAATCAAGTACAAGTCGATAATTATTGATTATTTTGTAACTGCCTTTATCAATTACTTCTCCAGACGCTTTAATTAAAAATTGGTTATTATTTATTGAAAACTTTATTGATGAGTCTGGCTCTAAAAATTTGAAATCCAGAAATACTCCCGGAATGTCAGATTTTGAAAAATCATGATTTTTGAAAAGAATTATTGGTTTTTCGTCACAATTAATTCTAAACTGTGGTATACGCTCACCAAGTGCATGATTGTAGACTGTATCAACTTCTATACTAACGGATTTTAATTCAAACCTTTCACCCTTTTTTATCAATGCATCCAGGGTATCAGTAGTATTAATCACTCCATTCGTAATTCCAATAGGATAAAGGACCGTTAGTTGCTGTCCCTTCGCAAAAATCGTGGTTAAAAGAAATAAAACCTGTATTATTAATAATTTGTTCATGTGTTATTTTTGCAATTTAGTCCAATGAGAATACAAACCCACTCCTATAAGTTCTCTATTCAATATTACTGTTTTCAACCTCTTTAACCATAATAACCTACCCATTATCAATCTTTAAAAATTATTTAAATCATTTCTTTTTTTCAATGTTTACAGACCATCGGATGTTGGAGTGGTAAACCTAGGGAATTATCCCATCGTTTTTACATGGGGGTTCAAAAAATAAGCGTCCTCGAAAAGTCCGGCCCATCGAATCCCGCTGTATTGTTTGCGATCGTAAAACCCGATGAGAAATAAAATGAATGGTGCTCCGTTTAACTGACATCAATTGCGGCACAGTTGCGTTACCAACAAACCAGTCATGAATTTAACCTTTCAACCATGTCCAAATGAATCATTCCGGGAGGGACATTTGATACCCGTTTGCCAATTAAACAACAGGTCCTTAAAGGATTCTTCAAACTACACGAGATCAGTTTTGTATCATAATATAGAAACACTTTAAATAGCACTTTTCCTATTGACTTTAGCCTTCAAAATGGTACTTTTGGATAAAAATTAATCCCATGAAAAACCTTGCTTTCATTACCCTGTTTGCCATCATCACTTCTCTGGTGTTTATTGGCTGTAAAAAAGAATCCAGTTCTGACATTGGGGGAGATCAATCTTCCATTGGGGAAGTTGGAAATAATTTTTCGATTTCATCCGCAACCGGAATTTCAAACGTAAGTGCCACCGTGACTAAACTCGAAAATGGCATTTCAACGATCCATGTAGCCGGAACCATTACCGATCCAAACATCAGGGCATTGGCAGCTACCATGTCAAATGTTGTCTTTGGCACCTACGATGAAACTACCGGCAATTTTACGGGCGACCTGAAAATGAAGTTCACCAAGGAAGGAATTGCTGACCAGTTGGATGCCGATGGAAAATCGTTCACTCTTGCCAAATTCGATGGCAAGGTAGGCGACACCTATTCCTGCGAAAATGCCATCGGCGGCACCTTCACCCGAACAGTTACCGCAAAATCTGATGTAGATGATTTTCCTTATGGATTCTACAATATTAAAACGATGACGATTGAAGGAGCAGGCCGGTTCAACCCGGCCATTAAGAATGTCAAATACCGGGTCAATCACCGTTTTGGACTCGTGTACACCACAGTCGTTTTACAGGATGGTTCCGAAATCAGCTCATACCTTTATAGCACCGCTGAGAATTAAAGCCCCGGTGAAATTTCATCTTTTATCATACCAATATAAGTACCCGGGCTTTGGAAGCTTGATAGCCGGCTGCATCATGGCATATTTGGTGATCAGTAGGAACTTTAAGCCCGATTTTCTGGATGTTCCCGTGTTTGCCATCTACTCATCGTACCTGAACAAAGTTATTTTTGGTATCACCCAAACCAATCTCGCCGATGAAATGGCCATCATTCTTTTACTTTTTGGATTGGCCCTGCTCGCCGTTTCAAAGCAAAAACTTGAAAAAGACCATTACATGAAGATGCGTGTAAATGCACTCGTCTGGTCAGTCTTTCTAAATACTATCCTGATGGTGGTTGCAGCCTTGACTTTTTTTGGGATGGGGTATTTAATTATATTGATAATCAACACCTTCTCGCAATTGGTGATTTACCTGATACTCTTCAATATCTTATTGGTAAGCGATGTGATAAAGCGGAATCGTAAAGAACCATCAATTTATTAACGCGATCGGGCCTGAATCCATTTTACGGGGATGTTCCGGTCATGCTGTTATTCATGTTAAAATATCCCTACTTTTGTGACCTTTCCTCTTCAGGTAAAAGATTGGAAAGCGATTTGTTGTTGCCCTTACTAAAATAGTATCATTAAAAAGTATCTATGAAAACCATAGGATTAATTGGCGGGATGAGTTGGGAATCATCTGCCGTGTATTACCAACTCATCAATAAAAAAGTAAAAGAAAAACTGGGCGGTTTTCATTCGTGTAAGAGCATTATGGTAACCGTTGATTTTGCGGAAATTGAAGCATTACAACACCAGGACCATTGGGATGAACTCGATAAAATGATGGTGGCTTCGGCCCTTCAACTCGAAGCAGCCGGAGCAGATATAGTGATCCTGTGCACCAACACCATGCATCTGAGTAGCCCGGCCATTACCAAAGCCATTTCCATACCGTTCCTGCACATTGCCGAGGCTACCGGGCTGGTGGTTTCTGAACAAAATCTAAAAAAGGTGGCTTTACTTGGCACGAAATGGACCATGGAAAAAGACTTTTACAAAAAGTACCTGTCCGATAACTTTGGCATTGAGGTCATTGTCCCACCGCTCGCAGAGCGCGACCTGATCCACCGGATTATCTTCGATGAATTGGTTCAGGGACAAATTAAAGCGGAAAGCCGGACAATTTTCAAAAAGATTATAAACCAACTCGTCACCTCGGGGGCTGAAGGAATCATCCTGGGTTGCACCGAAATTCCGTTACTTATCTCAGCCAAAGATGCTTCCATCCCAGTCTTCGATACCACAGCCATTCATGCCGAAAAGGCCGTGGAATGGGCATTATCATAATAAATCATTACAATAAAATCACCTTATGAAATTTTTTCAGTCTTGTCTTGTATTCTTCTTTGCTTGCTCTGTGGCCGGAATGGCTCAAAATAACGATTCAAATCACAACAAAACAGTCGCAAACGCTCCTGATTCCATTGTTTTGAAAATGATTGAAATCGCTAAAACAGATAACCAAACCATGCATCACCTGGATGTGTTGTGCAACCGGTTCGGGGGCCGGCTCATCGGGTCGGATGCTTTTGAAAACGCGGCATACTGGGCAGCCAGCCAGTTTAAGGAATGGGGCATGGAAGTACAAATGGACGAGGCGGGAGAACTCCCGGTAGGTTTTAATCGCGGTCCCTGGTTTGGCCGAATGCTTTCCGACAATGGCATGTCGCTACATTTCGCCACCCCCTCGTATACCTCGGGAACAAAGGGGGTGCAACGCGGGCATGTGCTCATCGAGCCCAAAACACAAGCCGAATTCGATCGGATGAAAGGCGCTTTAAAAGGAGCATGGGTGCTCATCTCAGGCGACAGCGATGGTTGGCCTGTCAACTATTCGGAAAAAGCCAGGATCAGGAGAGATTCCATCAAAATGGAAAACGAAAAAATCAGGGAGAAAAACAAGGTGATAAAAAAGGAGAATAGAGATCAGCAAAACACAAAGATCCCTAAAAAGGAATTAATCCCTTTGATTGAAGAGCCGGCCCTTTTTTATCACGAAATGCGCGATGCCGGTATCCTGGGCATGATCCAGTCGGCCAAAACACCTATCCGGGTATTATACGATCGTAAAAACCTGGAGTCCATGACTTTTGAAACCTTACCCACTGTTCCCGACATCAAACTCGATGAACACCAATACAAAATCATCTACCAAATGGCAGAAGAACGCCGCTATTTCCAACTTGAATTTGATATCAGGAACCATTTTAAGATGGGGCCTGTACCCTATCACAATGTTATCGGCATCATCCCGGGAACGGAATTCCCGGATGAATATGTGATTATGAGCGGTCACCTGGATGCCTACGATGTTGGAACCGGTGGCATCGATGATGGCTCCGGGGTTTCAGTAACCATGGAAGCCGCCCGACTGATCATGGAAGCCGGCGGAAAACCTAAACGCACCATCCTTGTTGTGTTGTGGGCTGGTGAAGAATTTGGCCTGTATGGATCGCATAGCTGGATTGAACGAAACAAGGATAAACTGGATAAAATATCAAACATGATAAACCGGGATGGCGGTCCAACGGTTCCAACAGGAATGAGCGTTTCGGAAGCCATGTGGGAAGATTTCGCACTCGTTTGTTCCCCTATAAACGATATTAACCCCGAGTTTCCATTTAAACTCGAAAAATCAGAGCCGGGTGAAAAACCTGAAAAAGCATGGGGTACCGACAGTGGCCCTTTCGCAGTAGAAGGTGTTCCTACCACCGGATTTCAAACAGGCGATCCCAAAGGCTATAACTTTAGTTATGGTGAAATTTGGCATACCGAAAGAGATTTATTCAACAAAAGCATCCCCGAATACCAGGAACACGCTTCCATAGCCACAGCGGTGCTGGTATATGGAATTGCCAATTTGGACCACCTCCTCTCACGTGATGGTTATTACATTGAGAAAAAGAAAGAACCAAACACAAAAAAAAGCAAGAAAAAATAGGCCACGCACCCAAAACCAACATATGAAGAAATTACTGTTATCGGCTTTCAAGGAATGGGTTGAAATTTCCTATTGGAAATACAAAAAACTAAAAGAAGGAAATCTCAGCAACAGTCATTATCAGTATTTCTATACCACCTATTTTGGTTTGGAGGAGTCGTTTTACAATGGCAAAAGGATACTCGATATTGGTTGCGGTCCCCGTGGCAGCCTCGAATGGGCCACCATGACCAGTGAACGAATCGGGGTTGATCCATTGGTTGACAAATACATGAAAATGGGGATTGACAACCATCAGATGGTCTATATTAAGGCATACTCGGAGGCCTTGCCCTTTGCCAACAATTATTTCGATGTTGTGTGCTCCTTCAATTCGCTCGACCATGTTGAGAACATGACTAAATCAACACGTGAGATTGCTCGGGTTCTGAAGCCGGGAGGATTGTTTTTGCTCATGGTCGATATTCACAATTACCCCACTCCTACTGAGCCACAATCACTCAGGTGGGATTTTCTTAAAACACATTTTGATGGATTTGAAATCAAATTGGAAGAAAGGATTAAAACCGTGAAACCCGGCAGGATTTATTTCAATGCCCGGAACAAGATTCCACTCACCAACAAAAAAGCACACAATGGTTTGTTGGTAGCCAAGTTGATGAAGTTGTAGTTAAAAGTATATCCAGTGAAATACAAAATCCTGCTGGTGGTTGTATTCCAGTGCAGGAAAAGGAAATTTTACAAAACTCAAGGTCTTAAACACAAACCTCAACGCACTGGAGTTGGTTTTAATTTTCGTCCAATCGATGTCCAGGGTTAAATAATACTTCCTTACCCGGTCGAAATGTGGAACGGGTTTACCATCAATTTCGGAGGGGTTGGATGTAACGCCAAGAATGCCACAACCTCCATAACCTACGGCGATATTTATCCAGGGAGGGAACCTGGATTCTTCCCTCAAAAACGAATGAACATTAGCCGATAACCAAAAGGTCATGCCATTGTAGTCTTTCAACGCCCTCTGAAGGTGATTTTCGCCCAATAGTTTTGGGTTATATTGGGCATAATCTGTTGGATGATATGAAAACTTGAGCCTCATTCTTTGTTCTTTCCATATCATTTGTTGGCCCATGAACAAAGTGGATCCTGCCGCGTTGGCAACAAGATCGCCCCAGGAAGCGCCATATTCTGCTGAAAATCCATCCAGAATTTCAATCACCGACATGGAGGCAAATCCCATAAGTCCGCTATAAATGGAAGCCTTATTGTTGTTTAAACCTGCCCATCGAAGCCAGTTGTATGCATATCCCGTGAAAACATAAGCAGTAGTTGCATGGGCAAATTTATCAAGTTGCAAATCGTTTTCATTGTCGTTGAAGAAATGGAAACTCGTCATGGGTGTCCCTTGATACCATCCAAAATAGAGGAGGGTCATCGTACCGGCGTACAATCCTGTACTGGTATAAACAATGGTGTTTAGTCGTTTTTTGTTGAGGATATCCTCCTGTAGTTCTTGATTTTGGGAATTTGCATGATGAACAATCATCACCAACAACATCATTATCAACAGTTTAAACTGAAATGAATAATGTCTTCTTCCACGAACGGATTCAGGCATTTGATTTATGGAGCGATTAATTGTTGGCATTCAGGTATTGACATTGAAATTGTAATTGTTGGCTACAATATTAATACTTATTGCCAATTTGAGGTTCTCAGAATTTAAAATTTAAAAAATGTTTAACAAGAACACTGTGTTCACGACCATTTTCCATTGATTATCAACATCCGGAGGGCAACTGTTTCTTTAGTAACAATTCCTCCGCAATATTTCGATTATGCCTGCCACCAAAACTTACTGAACTAAGGCGTTCCGACTTTTTAAATGCCGTAGGCATGACCGAAATTGTAACCTGAGATTTCAATCTCAGGCAGGTATAAAAAAAACCCTGCAAACCTAAGTTTACAGGGCTCTTGAGTACCCAAGAAAAGAATCGAACTTTCACGACCATAAGGTCACTACACCCTGAATGTAGCGCGTCTACCAATTCCGCCACTTGGGCAATTCAATATTTAGGAACGTCAATTTTAGATTTTGTATCAGTTGTGCCCAGGACAAGAGTCGAACTTGCACAACCTTGCGATCACCAGCCCCTCAAGCTGGCGTGTCTACCAATTTCACCACCTGGGCCTAAAATTGAGGTGGCAAAAATAGTATTTTTTTCTTTCAAAGCACAATTTATCATCCGTAAAAATTTCCATTTCCAACAAACACCTTTATAAGGAGAATAACTCACCAAGGTTCACTTTTAAAAAAGCCAGTATCAAGGTTTTAAAAACGAATGATCATCAAAATCAAATTAAAACAGTACTTTTTAGGAAATTTAACTCTTTCTTAAGGTTAATAACTAAAGTATTTTCTATTTTTATCCAACCAAATTTTCAGGATATGTTTACAAAAAACGACATCAAACAAATGGCTTCAAAGGGGATTACTGCTGATGAGGTACAATCTCAGATTAGCAAGTTCATTACCGGATTTCCTTTTATCAATCTGATAGCCCCGGCAATTCCCGGCAAGGGTTTACACCAGTTTTCAGCCGAAGGGGTGACCGAATTGGTGGCTTACTTTAATGAACATTACAAACACTACAGTATTCTAAAGTTTGTACCCGCTTCGGGAGCTGCTTCACGCATGTTTAAACATTTGTTTGAATTCAGGCAAAAAAATGATGTTGAGCAATTACGATTGATTGAAAGCGACAAAAGTTTCAATTCTGTCCACCATTTTTTTCATCATCTGGAACAATTTGCTTTTTACAATTGCCTTAAAAACAGTTTGCAAGCTAAAGGGTTTGATTTGGAAAAAATGATTCAGAAGAAACAATACAATGCCATTATTGATGATCTGCTTGAGGAATATGGTTTAAATTACGCCAACCTGCCTAAAGGTCTTTTGATGTTTCATGCCTATCCCAACGGTTCCAGGGTAGCAATGGAAGAACATCTGGTGGAAGCCGCAGTCTATGCCAACGATGAAAAGAAACTGTCCAGGATACATTTTACGGTTTCCCCCGAGCATCAGATCAGGTTTGAAGATCGCCTTCTTGAAAAACGGGACGTGATTGAGAAAGAGTACAAAACAAAATTCGAGGTTACCTTCAGTCACCAAAAGCCTGCTACCGATACCATAGCAGTTACCCTGGAAAACGAGCCGTTTCGAAACTTCGATGGAAGCCTGCTGTTCCGCCCTGCCGGACATGGTGCGTTGATTCATAATTTGAATGAATTGGACAATGAAATTATTTTTATTAAAAACATCGACAACATCGTTCCTGACAGATTGCGAAACCTGACCTACATGTATAAAAAAGCCATTGGCGGATTACTCATCAGGTTACAGGAACAAACATTTGACTTTCTCGATATTCTGGATGATGGCAATGTGGACGAGAAAACTATTTCCCTGATTGCCGATTTCGCCGGACAGGAACTTAATATTGATGTCCCGGATGCTTTTGAAGGTTATGATGAAATGGAAAAGATCGATTTCCTGTTCAACAAACTCAATCGGCCCATCCGAGTATGCGGTATGGTGAAAAATGAGGGCGAACCGGGTGGAGGCCCCTTTTGGGTGATAGATGAAAACGGGGGAAAATCTCTTCAAATTGTCGAATCATCACAAATTGATTTTTCAGATAATCAACAAAAGGACATTGTAAGCAAATCGACTCACTTTAATCCTGTCGACCTGGTTTGTGGTGTATATGATTTCAAAGGCGAAAAATTTAACTTGCTCGATTTTGTTGACCCCAATTCTGGCTTTATATCTAACAAGTCAAAAGATGGCAGCTTATTAAAAGCGATGGAATTGCCTGGTTTATGGAATGGGGCCATGTCCGACTGGATCACCATTTTCATCGAAACGCCCATCATCACTTTCAACCCGGTGAAAACTGTAAACGATTTGCTTAGGCCACAACATCAACCGGAATGAAGGGAAGTTGAAAGTTGAGCATGGGAATTCTGGGCTTGAAGTTGGTAGTAAATCATAACCTAATCTCACTTTAGTTCACTTCATTTAATTTAAGGATAACCTGCAATTAATATTGGCTTAACATTGATGTGCTTTCTTTGCAACGTTAAAAAGAAATAACTAAAAGAGAACACACACCATGAAAAATACAATCGCCATTTTCGCCTTCATCGCCATCTTAGCTTCAAGCAGTTTCGCTGCCAACGACAATACCGGTACACCCGCTGCTACCACCACCATTTCCGGACAGGTTTTCGATAAAGCTACCGGAGAAGCCTTAGCCGGTGTGAAAATCATTCTGGATGAAAGTGCCACAGAAGTATATACTGATTTTGATGGCAACTTCACAATTAGTGAAATTGCGAGCGGCAGCCATGAAATAACAACTGAATTAATTTCATATAAAAGCGAACAAAAAAGCATTGAAGTTTCTTCCGCTCTCAATACAATAAAAGTGGAAATCGGAATCGATAACAACTAAAAGTTTCATTTTTTAGAATATACCTAAAGACAAACCGATGGTTTGTCTTTGTTGTTTCTGGTAATATTTAAACTGACGTTCATATAGTTGTCAGGAATTATAAGCAAATAATTTCAGAAATGTGTAGCTCAATTTGGAGCGGGTACTTTTAAGATTAAGTAAACATTAATCAATCACAGAATCAACATCCATTTCTTAACACTTCCATAACCTTAACTTAATTTTCACTTTTAACTCAACTGATACTTTTGTCGCATTAAATCTAAACAAAAAGATAAATATGAAAAGAATTAAAATGTTTGCTGTTATAGCAGCAGTTATGGTGATGGGTTTTTCAGCTTGTAAAAAAGATGACAACAAAAAACCAGCCCCAACAATGTCTTCTGCCACAGTAGCAGGTGAAAATAAAAATTTTGACATTACTGTTACATTCAGTGAAGCAGTATACAAAAACACTGACAAAACAGGAAATCTTGACAATGGTAGTTTTACAGTAAGTGTTACCGGAGGTTCAGAAATGGCTTCTTATAACGTAACTCACACTGCCGGACAAACAACAGCAATGATTGCCATTGAACTATCTGATTATTCAACAGGTAATGAAACTGTTACGGTAGCTCCAGCAGGAGCATCAAGTATTTACAATGACGAAGGAACAGCAATGTCAAATTCTGAAACTAAAAGTGTAAATCTTAGCGGTGCCTCGAATGAGATTATTACTAAAACAGGTATACTAACTGCTAATGAGACATGGACTTCAAACAACATTTATCTATTAGAGAGAAAAGTTGTGGTTGGAGCGGGTGTTACACTGACCATTGAAGCAGGAACGATCGTTAAAGGAAAACCAGGCGAAGAGACTTTAGCTTCCGCTTTAGTTGTTGCTCGTGGTGGTAAATTAATGGCAGCAGGAACTGCAGATAACCCAATTATCTTTACTGCAGAAGCTGACAACATTACATTTGGAGAAAAATTTGGAACCAACCTAACCAAAGAAGACAATAAATTATGGGGCGGTGTTATCGTTTTAGGTGCGGCTCCTATTTCAGCTGAAAATGGTGACACTGAAACCAATATCGAAGGTATCCCAACCGAAGAAGGATATGGTTTATTTGGTGGTAGCAATGCCTCAGATAATTCAGGTGTTATTAATTATATTTCAATCCGTCATGGTGGTATCTCCATTGGAGAAGGAAACGAAATCAACGGCCTTACCTTAGGTGGTGTTGGAAGCGGTACTTCAATTTCAAATGTAGAAGTATATGCAACACTTGACGATGGTATTGAGTGCTTCGGAGGAACAGTTAATGTTTCTAACTTATTGATATTTTACCAGGGAGACGATGGAGTTGACTTAGACATGAATTATTCTGGAACTATTTCAGATTTCGCAGTTGTTCATGGTAATGGTATCGGTACTGACGAAGGTGCAGAAGTTGACGGACCTGAAGGTTCAACTTATGTTACCGGTATGTTCACATTATCAAACGGAAAATTCATTAGTGAAGGAACTGAGCCCTCAGCAGCCGATTTTAAATCAGATGCTCAGGGTTATATTAACAACTGTTCATGGATTAACTATGGCACTGGTAAACCTGTTAAGTTCAGAACTAAATTTGTTGATCCCGGTGTTGATTGTAATCATAAAGAAGATGCTTACTTACACCTTGTAAGTGATCCTGCCACATTGGTATTTACAGATTGTTCACTCGAAGGCACCAAAGTTTATGATGGTGGCGATACAGGAACTTGTCTTGATGAATTAGCCGCTGCTAATGCAACAGCTGCTTCCAAAGTACAGTTAAACGGAACAGGTTCAACACTCGACGTTGCCGGAACTTTCAGTTGGACTTATGCTGCAAGTAGAGGTCAATTATAAAATACAATTTACAAAAGGTAATATATAAACAAACCCTGCGGTACGCCGCAGGGTTTTAATGTTTTAAATATGGTAATTAGACGAGTCATTTTTATTATCCTGTTCCTATTGACATTTAGTTTGCTCAGCGCACAGGAAAAAGGATTCCTGCGAGGAAATATTGTAGATGGTGATTTTGGAGGACCAATGATTGGAGCTACAATTATTTTGGCGGAGAATCCAAGCGTGGGAACAGTTAGCGACTTTGATGGTAACTTTTCACTAAGCCTCGATCCCGGAACTTATAACATAAAAGTTTCTTTTATTTCTTTTGCTACTTTGTCATATCAAGGAATTAAAATTGAAGCTGGAAAAACAACCGTTATAGACGGTATCATGAAATCTGATGATAAACTCCTGGAAGAAGTAGTAATCGTGGCAAAAGCATCCCGAAATTCTGAGATTGGCATGATCACAAAAATGAAAAATTCTACAAATATTGTTGATGGCCTGTCAGCACAGTCGTTTCGGAAAATTGGAGACAGTGACTTAAGTGGAGCTATTAAGCGTGTTACCGGAGTAACAGTGGAAGGTGGTAAGTATGTTTACGTCAGAGGTTTGGGAGACCGATATACTAAAACAACACTTAATGGAATGTCAATCCCTGGCCTTGACCCCGATGTTAATGCCGTTCAAATAGATATTTTTCCAACCGCCGTTCTTGAAAATGTGGCTGTATATAAAACTTTTACCCCGGATTTATTTGGTGATTTTTCAGGTGGATTGGTTGATGTTGAAACCAAAAGTTTTCCTGAAACAAAAACAACCAGTATTACAATTGGCTTAGGATATATTGAGGGACAAACATTTAACCCGGATTATATTCTTTATGATGGTGGTAAGTTCGACTGGGCCGGATTTGATGATGGCACAAGGAAACTGCCTTTTGCAAAAACCACTGATATTCCACAAGAGGTAGTAGCTGCTTTTGATCCTGTTGAGGGAGAAAAACTTGAAAATATTACCCGATCTTTTAATAAACAACTTGCAGTAGAAAATAAAACCGCTTTGCCAAACGGTTCATTTTCATTTAATCATGGCAATCAGATTAATGCAAAAAATGGAGTTACCTATGGATACAATATGGTATTCAATTATTCAAATCAATCATACTATTATGATCAATTTCAATCAAATACCTACTTAAAAAATAATGATACCACTATTTTTGAACTTGATCAGGAAGAAGGACGAATTGGCGTAGTTGGTGGTAGAACTGCACAATGGAGCGCTATGGCTTCCGGCTCTTTTAAAAAGAAAAACAATACCCTAAGTTTGATGCTTTTGGCAAATCAAAGTAATGAGTCGACGGCCGCGAAAAGAACCAGTAAGAACTATAATCAAACACAAGCCACACTACTTGAAGATATCCTGACTTATAGTCAGAGATCGTTATCTACTGCCATACTCAATGGTAATCACCTAATAGGTAAATTACAATTAAACTGGTCGAATGCATTCACAATTTCAAGGGTTTATGATCCTGATTTCCGCACAAAAGCCTTATCAATAAAAGATAATGATACTACGCTAAGTACAGGAGATGGAGCACTTATTAGCAGATTTTGGCGTGATTTGAATGAAAAAAACGAAAACTTTCGTGCTGATTTAAAAATTCCTTTCGGAGATCACTTCTCGTTAAAAACCGGTATAAATACCTTGTTTAAGTGGCGCGATTTTGAAACATTAAGTTATAAACATGACAGAAGAAATAAGAGTCATGTAAGCGGTAATCCTAATTGGTTTTTAAAAGATGATAATATTTGGACAATAGATGACAGAAACGGTACCTATACAACGGGTAATTATCAACCGGCAAATAACTTTACAGCACGTCAGAATGTTTTTGCAATCTACTTGATGGCAGAACAAAAAATGGGTTCCAAACTTAAATTTATTTATGGTTTACGTGTTGAAAAAGGAGATATGTTTTATACCGGTGAATCTAATTTGGGTGATGTTATTTATAAAGATAAAAAAACACTCGATGAATTAAATTTTCTTCCTTCAGCAAATATTGTGTATTCCGTTACTAGTGATATGAACCTCCGTTTTACAGGTACCCAAACGATTGCCCGTCCTAGTTTTAAGGAAAAATCAGTATCTCAAATATATGACCCGATATCAAAAAGAACCTTTGTGGGCAATATTGATCTTAAACAAACAAAAATTATTAATCTTGATTTAAGATATGAGTGGTATTTCTCCCCGCGTGAAATATTATCACTAGCCGCATTCCATAAAAGATTTGATGGACATATTGAACTCGTTTCTTTTGAACAGGATCCTGACAATGTTAAACCAAGAAACTCTGGAGAGGCAAGTGTTTCAGGTCTTGAATTCGAAATTAGAAAAGGATTTTCCAATGCTGATAGCCGATTCTTCAATGGATTATTCCTTGGAGGAAACGTTACCGTGGTTTATTCACAGGTTGATATTCAAAAGGTAAATACCGGTAATGAAAATCAAACCGAATACGAACTTAGGGTAAAAAATGCAAGAGAAGGTGAAAACATTGATAAATTTCGCCCAATGGCAGGTCAATCTCCTTATTCTGTAAATGCCAATATTTCCTATGAGATTCCTGAACGCAATAGTGCGATTAGCTTAGCCTATAACGTTAAAGGTGAACAACTTGCAATTATCGGGTCGGGAAGGAATCCGGATGTTTATCTTGCTCCGTTTCACAGCCTTAACTTAAATGCTTATTATAGTTTTGGAATGGATTTCCGACATAGAATAACTTTTGGAATTGACAATATTCTGAATCAGAAAAATAAAATGTATTACAAGTCATTTGGTGCTTCTGATCAGATATTCAGTTTAACAAATCCGGGAATTGCTTATAGCTTAAAGTATACTTTTACTTTTTAATATCATTTAATATATTCAACTTAAATGATATACTTTAAAAATCATTCAATGACCCATATTTATGTAAGCAATGAACGCATCATAATGCATAATAATTTGTAGTTTTACACAATAAAAATAGACTCAGCTCATGTTTAAAAAAATAATACTATTGATCATTTTTGGTCTTTTTATTTCACCAACAATTTATTCTCAAGTAGTTAAAGAAAAGGATGGAAAATATTATGAAAATAAACCCTATAGCGGTAAATACTTTGAATACTATGAGAATGGAAATGTTAAAGTAGAGAAAAGCCTTACAAATGGTGAAGAAGATGGTTTAACATTTCTATATTTTGAAAATGGAAATAAACAGGAACAACGTTCATATACAGAGGGTAAAAAAGATGGTCTATGGATTAAATGGAACGAAAAAGGGATAAAAACCGGTGAGGTTTCGTATAAAATGGATGTTAAGGATGGTAATTGGACCATTTGGGACGATAACGGTAATTTAAGTTTTGAAATGTATTATAATATGGGTGAAAAAATTGGAACCTGGAAAATTTATAATGCCGATGGAAGTATCCGCGAAACACGAGATTACTAATATTAACTACCTACAACTTTTGTTTGTATATCCGTTACAATTAATTTTGTAGCGGTTTTTTTTTAAAATAAAAACTTCTATGATTATACTACTCTCTCCATCAAAAACAATTAAAATAAACCCATCTGTCCAATACCTGCAAACTTCTCAGCCGTCGTTTTTGACGCAGAGCAGCAGAATAACCAAAATATTAAAAACCTATACGTACGATGAACTGCAACTGCTGTTAAAGACAAGTCAGCAACTCACCAAAACAGCCTATGATTACTATCAGCTGTGGAACAGGGCTCATACTGAGCAGCGGTCGAGTGCAGCAATACTTGCATTCCGTGGAGAAGCGTACGTAGGATTAAAGGCTGAAGAGATGTCAAATGACACCTTATTATATGCACAACAAAAACTCCTGATTTTTTCAGGACTTTACGGCGTCCTGCGTCCTCTTGATTTAATTCAGCCTTATCGACTGGATGTGGCAGACTCCTTCCTGATTGACAATAAAAATCTGTACCATTTCTGGAAAATCCCGATAACCCTGTGGATCAAAAAACAACTTAAAAAGCAGGGAGACAATACAATTATTAACCTGGCCTCAACAGAATATTTCAAGATGCTGGATCAAAAAAAGCTAAATTGTGAGATAGTCACTCCGATTTTTAAAGACCGGATTGAAGATGAATATAAAATTGTGAGTGTTTTCGCCAAGCAATCCAGAGGTAAAATGGCTCGCTACATTCTCGAAAACAAAATTACTGCTGTGAATGATCTTAAATTTTATGAAAAGGATAGCTACTTTTTCAATGAAAAAATGAGTACAAACAACCAACTTGTTTTTACCAGAGGCTGAGTAACCTGAGTATTTTAAGAACTAATGCCTGAAATAAGATAATCTATTTCCATTAACTAATTGTTAACCAGTCCCGGAAAAAAATAATGAAATAATATTTTAGAAACCACTTGTAAAGAAGAAAAACAAGTGTACTTTTGCACTCCCAATTCAACACATACCTGCTAAAGGGATGGA